>ERZ827450.278-NODE-278-length-70136-cov-148.514761_pt1 | contig 70136 bp, 94 predicted proteins | sample MGYA00519773_ERZ827450 | MGnify/ENA primary metagenome ERZ827450 (study PRJEB31778, sample SAMEA3449306) | human gut metagenome | biome: human gut; feature: human-associated habitat; material: faeces | place: United Kingdom | collected 2010/2012 ...
TGGCAATGCAATTCAAAATGGATGAGGCAATTAAAGATGTGGCAACAGTTTGTGGTGTCAGGTACAAAGATATTAAATCTGCGATAAACATGACACAAGTATTCGCAGGTGGTAAAAAGAAGAGAATATGAATGCAGATAAAATAACATTAGCTAGCTATATTGCATATCTCCAAGGTGTGTATAAACAATATGGCAATATAAGTATTACGCAACTAAAGCATATAGAAAGAAACAGAAAAAGGAGGATAAGCAATGAGTAAAGAAAAAGCGATAATTCATATCAATAATGTTTCTAAGATATTAGGAACTAAAAGAAAAAAATAAGTGAAGGTACTACAATTCATATTCAAAATGAGTTAGTCTTAGCACTTAAAGAGTTGGAGGACTAAGCAATGACAATATATAGAGTTGATTATTTCAAAACATCTAATTCAAAATATGTTATGGTTGAAGCAAACTCAAAAAGAGAAGCAATCAATAAGGCAATAGAAGAAAACCATTGGCAAAAATATCCTGTAGATTTTTTTACCTTTAACTATACTGCTACTCTACAAGACCGCAAGCCTAAAAATGTTTCTCCAGTATGGGTATCTGTCAAGGATGAGCTACCACCAGTAGATAAAGAAGTTATTGTCCTTACTACAATCGGAAGAATTAGTTTCGGACATATAGTAGATAAAAAGATAGCCAAAGACTACAACGGATGGAATATTCCTGATGTAGAGTACTGGCTACCATTCGTTGACCCAAAAGATAAATGATTATGGATAGTATAGATACAGAGCGTAAGGCACGTAAACCTCACAGATGCTATATGTGTGGTTGTACAATAGAAGCAGGGCAGAAATATATTCGCCAGTTTACTCCAGAGTATAGGTCAGCAATCTGTATACACAAGGAATGCGTCGAACTCCTAAGATACGAAGGCTTTTACGATGAAGATGAATACGGAACAAGTGACGATTTCTTTCACGAAGCTATCCTTGATTACGTCAACGAGCATCACGTATCTTCTGATGGCAAAGAGTATGATGAAGGCTGGGATGGTGATAATTATCACTTGGTAAAAAAGATTTTAAAAGAATTAGAAGTATGACAAAATTTAAGGTAGTTAGATATTGGGACACATATCCCGATGGTGTTGTTGCAACTTGCGATACAGAGGAAGAGGCAGAAAAGATATGTAATAAATATCGTAGAAACCGCAAGCCAATGTATGACTATTTAGTCAGAAAGGAGGGTGAATAATGACTAGAGAAGAGTTAAGAAATAATTACGAAAAAGAAATCTGTGAGTTATGCCACCGAGAGTATTATACTAGCAGAGCACTCCCAGAATCACTTTGCGAAGGTCAGTTTTGCGAAGAGGTAGAAGATTATTTCGCAGATGAACATAATATAAAATTGGAGGATTGAGTATGACAAGAGAAGAAGCTAAAGAATTTTATCCTTTCTTGCAAGCTTTTGCTGACGGAAAGGCAATTGAGTGTAGGACAAAACCAAGTGCCGTAAAAGGCACAAGTGTTCCGAATGATTGGACGGAAATAAATGAAATAGGGTACTGGGATGATATAGAATACCGTGTTAAGCAAGAACCAAAGTGCCGTCCATTCAAGGATGCAAAAGAGTGCTGGGCAGAAATGCTAAAACATCAGCCGTTTGGGTGGGTGAAATCCCAAATTGGTGAGGTTAACAGCTTAATCATACTTATAGATAATGAAGGGCTTGTTATTGGTGATAGAAATAATGGTGTGATTGGATTTGTCACTGCTACTGATTTGTTTAAAATAAAATTTGCAGATGGCACTCCATTCGGCGTAAAAGTGGAGGGATAGTTATGGCATGGGTAGCAACTAATGGAAATGGTAAGGAATTTCTTTTTGAAAAGAAACCATACAGAAGTGGACGTGGAGAATATGGATATTGGAATCCTACATATTCTGGTATCGGTGGTTGTGTTCTTATACCTCATGGAAGTATCAAGAAGCTCATCGGAAGAGAATTGTCTTGGAGCGATGAACCAGTAGAACTTAAATAATTGTAGCATATGAAGAAACAAATAATCTTAGACGAACAAGATATTAAAGAGTTCCACGAGGATGCGGAGCATCTACGTTGGCTATACAATAGAATGGTGTGTGAGCATAGCGAAAATGAAAACTTTGATTACATGCGCCGCTTCGTCAAAATATTCAATAAGTTAAAACAATTATAGATTATGAAGATTAGGTTGGCAAAGAAGATAATGAAAGCAGACACTTATGCTGATTATCCAAGTAAGCATCCTTCACCTTACTGGAAAGCGAAGTTTAAGGAAGCTTATAACGAGTATGGGTGTGTTACGTTCTGTGAAGATTCGAGCAAGTGTAAATACCGCAACAAGTTCGACCATCGTATTGTAAAGGCAGAAAAGATTGCTGCAAGATATTCCCGCAAGCTAATGAATTGCCTTACTAGGTTGGCAGGCAAAACTCCTTTCGAGATTGGAGATATATTAGGTAGTTCAAATAAACTAAAAAAAATATGATTATGAAACAAGAAATGCAAAAATCAATCTTAAAGATTCAAACAGCAGTCGAAACTCTGACAAGACAGAAAGTTATCGATAAAAATGTGTATGACTTTATCCATGGAGAAATCAAATTTCTTTCGGAAAGTGCAGAGAATATAATGGAAGTAAATAACCCCGACGAAACTCTTCTTACCTTCACAGATAAGGAGAAGTATGTAATTCAGCATATCAATCTTGCTGATACATCTGTTCTTTGCGAAGAGTTGAACAGAAGAAAAGACATTGGTGACGATTTCTTTGTAGTAGCAACAGAGAGAAAATAAGTTAGCTTATGGAAAGATTAACTAAAGTAATGGATAAGTATTTATCAGAAGCAAAGAAGAAGGTTCTTACCCTCGCAGTCAGCAAGGAATGGTTCGATATGATAGTGTCGGGCGAAAAGAATGAGGAGTATCGGGAAATAAAGCCATATTGGGCTTCCCGACTGGTGAACCAACAAGCCGAAAGCGGTGAGGTGCTTTTCGATGAGTTTGGCGGTTATTGTCGCGTGATAGGCGAGCTGGAATACAAACCATACACCCACGTTCTCTTTATCAACGGCTACCGCAAAGATAGTCCACGAATTGAGAAGGAGATTGAGAGTATCACCATCGGCAAGCCAAAGAAAGGCTTATGCCCAGACAAGTGGCTTGATACCGAGTTTTTTATCATTAAATTCAAGTAGCGTATGACAAACGAGGAATTTTTCAATGCTCATATGGGTGAGCGAGTTCTTTATAAAGGTAAGGACATCGGGGCACACGTAGCAGGTTATGTAGAGGAAAAGTATATTATCTTAGGATTTGATGATTATACAGGCTGCATTCTGTGCTTCACTTCAAAAGTGAAAAATCTTTGTGACATATATCACTCATACCGATTCGCAAAATTGAAGTATTTGGAAGTGATAAAACATAGTAATATGGAAAAAGAAGAAAGATGTTGTGGTAACTGCCTTTGGATGGGATGCGAAGACATCTTAGGCAATGGATGGTGCTACAAAAAAGATTGCGAAACATCTTGTGATAAGGTTTGCAAGAAACATGAATTTTAAACTTTAAATATTTAAATGGAAAATAAAGAATTGACACTTAATGAGTATCAGAAGGCTGCAATGACTACTTGTATGCCTAGTTGTGAGAACTTTAGCTACATGACTCTTAATCTTATGGGTGAACTTGGAGAGTTTACTTCGAAGATTGGTAAACTTATCCGAAAAGGAAAGGCTCATATCGAGAATAGTAAGCTGGTGGTTCACGAGGATGTAACGGAGGAGGAGATCAAGGCAATTCGTGCCGAGCTCGGAGATTGCTTTTGGCAACTGAACGGAATCTGTTCGGTATTTGGATGGAATGCAAATTCTATCTGCCAGGAAAATCTTGATAAGCTTGCTTCCCGAAAGGAGAGAGGCAAGATTGATGGTAGTGGTGATTTTAGATAGATAGCTTATGCTTATAAAAAAAGTTTGTGAAAATACATGAATATCACAGATGAACAGAAAACATATATAAAGGAACACCCTTACGAATCTCCTTACGCAATGGCCAAGAGCTTCGGTTGCGCAGTACAGACTGTTTACTGGTGGCTACATAGGCTGCATGGGGATTCGTTCAAGGACGCAAGAAAAGAGCAAAGAGAGAAGATTAGGGAATCTGTCCGTAAGCTGTATCCGGATTACTCTTCTTCCGAAATTTCCAAAGAGCTTGGGATAACAAAGTCATGTGTAACAAGCATAGCAAAGTCGCTTGGCGTTACTCATACCCAGGAAACGGAAGAAAGACTTCGGTTGAAATGTGCACAGGCAATAATAAGACCGGAGATAATAGCTAAACGTTCTGAATCTCTAAAAAAGACGCTGAGGCTTGACAGGTACAGAGCAACGAATGGAATAAAACAGAAGACACGACGCAAGTTCAAGACCATTCCGAGCAGATGTCTCTGTGCAAGGAACTATCTCTGCAATAAATACAACTACTTCTACGACAAAGATTACGGAGAGCTGCTTACCGTGTTCTACGACAGCGAAACCAAAATGTTGACAGAAGAGCAGCAGAAACACTACGAGACGAAGTATGGTATCAAGTTCCTCCAGGGAGCTGAAGAATAATTTCTGTGCATTATCTATATGTTTAGGGGTGGCTACACATCGCGTGCGGTCACCCCTTTTTGTTTGTAAATCAATTAATAACCAAATAAAAACATTAGAAAAAAACTAAGAACGTTTGTGTAGCTTTAATTTCCAGTATATCCAACCTAAAAATGCGAGAATGCCTATGAAAAGACAAACTGAAGATATCTTACCTATATTCAAGAAAGCTTTATCTGTCTTTGATAGTTGCTTCTCTACATATACTTTATCTTTCGATATTTCGCTTATCGTTGAGATTAATGAATCACACTTGCTATGATATATCGCCGTACTATCCTTGTATTCCTTGAGGCTCGAAATACTGTCTCTTAGTATCTGCACGTCCTCTTGCGATATTTCGTGATATTCGTAGTGAAATTTATCCTCACCAACCTTGTTGCCGTTCGCGTCATACTTCGAAGCTGTACTATCCTTGATATGTGTCTTCTCTTTCGTAGTTGACTTCATGGATTCCTTGTGCGATGCTCTGTATGATTCCAGCTCCTTTACAAGCCTTGCGTTGAAGAGTGAATCCCACTTAGCCTCGTTACGTTTATCTGTGATGTATGACTGTTTTTCTATCACACGTTCTTTCGCCTTACATCTACAGAACATTGATAGAATCAGCATTGCTACTGCAATGGCAATTACAACCCTTGTTATCTTATCAATCAGTTTCATAAGCTACTGAATTACAATCGTTACTTTTTCCTTTTTATCCCAAGCTGTCTTCATAGTCTGAATGAGCTTGCTAGTCCATAATCGAGAATCGCTAACCCATCCTTTCTTATCGTTTTTACCGATAAGGATACACCCCTCTGTGTCTTTTGCAGAGTTACCGGAATGAATACGGATACCATCGAACCCTGGCACATCCTTCAATAATGGAAGCATTTTCTTGAATCTGTTAGAGTAGGTATATACGCATTCATAGCTGCCGATTGGTATTGCAGTCTGCCCATATACCTTTTTGTTTTTGATTTCGTTCAAATCCATTTTTTGATTCAATCCTCTGTCTGTATCTTCAAGAGTATTGCATCCGAACAAATTTCCATTCACGTACAGACGGCTAATAGTATATCCATCCTTTCTCCAAGCTCTATCAATTAGTACTTCCATTTTTGTTTTCCTCCTCTTTTTTATCAAACTCCTGATTCAATCTCTCCAATATCGGTTTCCAATAACTAGGCAATGCCTTTGCAAACTCGAATCTCAAAATGTAGTAAATAACTCTGAATGCAACATTCTTAGGGTATGCCTTGATGAGGTTTTTGAACGCGTTGCATAGATACACATAGCAGAAAATGTATGTAAGCATTTTTATTACAAACAAAGCCTCATTTCCGTCATTACAGCCTATCATGATACCATATATCACATAGTCAATGGTAAGATAGAGCGAGATTTCAAGTATGGCGTTTACAAACTTTGATGCCGAAAAGTTTTTGCATCGTACAACACTAACTCCATCAGCCCTCATACCACAAAAGATGTTGAAGCCGAAAGCAATTACTAGCGCCAGCACGAAACCTTCAGTTGGCGTTGCAAAGGCAAGTATAGCAGAGGAAATTGTAACCACTATCTGCCGAATCTGTGATGAATCTAATAAATCTATCATAATCTGTTATCCTGAATAATAAATAAAAATAAAGTTTCGGTCTCTTGATGCAAATATAGCAAAAAAAACCGAAACTTCATTCAGAATAACGAAAAACTTTATACATTCAAGTCGTAATATGGAAGTCTGCCACTTTCGATGAAGGAAATACATTCATCGAAAATCTTTTGCTCGTAGTTGTACGTGTTGATCTTCGGGAACCATTTCTTTATCTTTGCGTCGTTACGCTTTACCATTTCTCCCCAGAGAACGCACCAGTCTTCGAGATTGATGTTGTCGTTCTTAACCTCATGCCAATAGTCCTTGGCTACATCTTTAGTGTGAAGCTGGCCTATGAGACAAAGATGCATATCTGCCATTTCTTCGTCATAATGACACGCGCCAATCTCTCCCTTAACCTGCTTCATCATATCAAGCATTACGCTGTCATTCATTCCAACTTCGCAACAATCTGCCATGATCGTAACACAGTTCTTGATAGCCTGCATATCATTGCTAGCTATAATGTCTTCGAATACCTTTTTCATAACCGTATATTTTTGATGTTACTTCAGAAAATACTCTCTTATGTTGTATACACCATCCTTGTCTTTCAACAAATCGAGCGCAAGGCTGTGGGCATACTTAACCAGATGTTCTGTATCAATGTCCTTAACATCTTCCTTGCCGAGTATCTTAGCAATGGTGCATCCGTGGTCGCTTACAACCTGATTCATCGCAACGTACAAAGCGTAATCGTTGTAATAAGGTTTCTCCTCTGTTGCAAGTCCGAGACCGGTCATAGCATTGATCCATGTCTGCATATCCCAGGTTACTGGTGGATTCATACCGTTTACAATCTCAGAAGCCTCCTTCTTGGTAAGATAGTTCTTCCACCTGATAGCGCAAAGCTTATCAAGATACTCTTGTGCCAACTCTGGGTGCTTGGATGCCATATCCTTCATCATGCAACGCATCGTATTACCGAATACGTGCATATACTTTACGTTTGCTGATGATGCCATCATCCCATACAGCTCATCAAACTTACTCATAATCTCTTTTGCTTCCATATTATTTTATTTTTATGATTATTATTCTGATGTTATCAGACTTCTCAACTCTTCAAAATCATTTTTGGTAAAGCTGATACTCTTTTTGCTGCCAAAGAGGATAGTCGTTATGATGTTGTCGGGCAAATCAATAACCAAAGCACCGCCGTCAATGCGACCTTTAATAACTCCGAGATCAAACTCATAGTTGCTTATATTCTCCAACATCTGCATGAGGTCTGAGAATATGGTATCAGCATCAATGTTTCCGTCCTCATCGGCGATGAATAGGGTAGCGTTATCAATACTCTTGCCCCAACTATCTTTGTTCTTTGCGATGATGTTGTGCGAAGCTCGCTTCATGTACACGGAAGGAATAGCTAATGCAGGGTTTACCTTCACCATATCGCTAATTCTTGCGTCTGCCCACAAATCCAAAGATGTAAGCAGCTTTTCTTTCAGTTCAGTTACATTCATTTCTTAGTTTCTCCTTTATGTGTTTTATTGTACCAAACAAGATATTCTTGCCAAGTCTTATCACTATGGTTAGTCATATAGTCGTTGAGCATTGCTGATTTTTGTTCCTCGGCTTGCGCTACTTCTTTTCTCAAACGCTGCATCAAAGATAGATGTTTCTTCAATGCCTCCTGTCCTTGCTGAGTGCTTTCGATGCGAGGACGTATGATGCGCAATTCCTCGTCTTGCACTAACTTAGACACATACTGCAAGCTATTGACGTATTCTTGATTTTGCATCAAGTACTGACGTTGTGCACCTGTAAGATTGTCCTCAATCTTATCAATCTCATCCCAAAGTGGGGTGGCGGATTGCTGCGCTTGCATATTGATAGATGCTCGCTTCTGTTGTATAGCCTCATACACCTTTTGCAGTTCGGCATCCATCGTTGGCGGCTGTTGCTGATTTGTACCCATATCCAATAATGGGCTGTTCCCGAAATTCATCATAATCAATATCTTTAAAGTTGGTGATATATTATAGAGAGGTGAGATGGCATCCACCAACGAGGGCAAACACCCCTCACCAACTCATTTTTTCTTAGTCCGTCTAACCGACTTCCTTACTGCTCTGTTACGCTCCTGTAGTGGGAGTGGAAGCTGCTGCACATCCGCAAATGCTTGCAGATGGGAGAACTGTAACTGTAGGAGTGCTCTGGAGTCCGAGGACACCATCAATCTTGCGGCAACACTTCTCGTTAACGTAAGCCATCATCAGCTTCTCCTTGTAAGGAGTGAGGGCTTCCATAACGGCTACCTTCTTGTCAAGGTCGCTATACTTAGCCTGTAGTGCGTCATACTGGTCTCTCTGATTCTTGTACAGACCGAAGTCCGCATCAATCTGAGACTTGTAAAGACCGAACTCAGCCTGCATTGCACGGCGGTTCTCAGCGTTGATAGCATCGTTAGCACCCTTATACATAGAGAACTTCTCTGCGATGTCAGTCTCACGCATAGCATAGAACTTGTTAGCGGTGTCGAGCTTCATACCGAACATGTAGGTAAGCAACTTTACCTCATCATCGCATTCCTTCTCCATTACCTGCAAGGCGGTTGGCTGATTTGAGCTTGAGTTAGCTCCGTAAGTGTTGATGTTCACGTTCTCGGGCATATTGCCGCCACCGAGAGAACCGAATACACCACGACCATTGCCGTTAAGCAAAGCTAAAGCCAAGCCACCGATGCCAATTCCGAGGGCTGTTCCTGCCAAACCCTTGCTGGCATACTCCTTCTTACCATCTTCGTAGATTTTCTTCTCTACTACTTTTGCATCTGTCATTTCCATAATACAATCTTTTGAAATCCTTAATATTAACTAACACTATGTAATCGATTACGGATACAAAGGTACGAAGAATAGGGAAGAGCAAATATAACTCTATCACACTTTCTTTTAGTGGTTGATTATCAGAGATTTAAGGTGATAGCGGGTAATGTCATTTTAAACGAATATATATTTTTGAAGAAATATTGTATATAATTTCCTCGAAATATTGTATTTTAAAAAGCATCGAAATTTGGAATTAAAACAAAAATCACCTATACCACACTAATAGTATAATCGTTATGTATAATTTAAGGAAAAAAGTGCGTATATTTTTCTGGGAAATATGTGTGTTTTTGTCTATTATATTGTACCAAATAAAAAAGAGAGGCAATCACTTACCTCTCTTACTCTTAATGAAGTGCAGTATATCCCACTTCTTCCAATATCGGGTGTGACCTCGCTTCTTGCACTCGCCATTGGGCAAATCGCCCCTAGCCACCATTCTGTTAAGGGTAGCATCAGAAACGTGAAGCTTCTCCTTGACTTCCTCGGTAGATAGCATCGGATTGAGCATATCGGGGATGATGTCACATAATCTATCCAAATCATCATCGCTCATTCCGCAAGCGGTGACCTTCTCTCCATTTCTCTGTTGCTCGTCTGCTTTAAAGCAAGCATCACTCAACGACTTAAAAGCCGTGCCGAGCAACTTATAATTCAATATCTTTCCCATTATGCACAGATTTTACGTCCTAACTTACTTCGACTTATAAACAAATCCACAAAAGAGTACAGATAGAATATTGCCGTTACTACCATGATAGTGAAGCAGGAATCTATCATATCTTTGGTGGTATACCAGCTCCATTCAACAATGTGAGCCGCATTGATGCTTGCAAAGTAGAAGAAGGGAATGCGGTATCTCCAGCACAAGAAGAAAAATCGGCTTGCCAGTATAAGAACCATAGGTAGAATGTATACCATAAAATATATGTAGAGATAGCAAGGCGTATTTTCTGCGTATGGGATGAACATGTCTCGTGGATGCTGCGAGAAATCCCACATTCCATAAGCGTGGAATAACATAAGCGTAATCGGAACGTACTTGCAGAACCATCGGAAGAACTTCAAAATCCTCCTTGAATACCTGTTACAATGCTTCATCAGTAAATCCATCACCTCACTGATGTCCTTGTCTTGCAACCACCTTAATAGGTTGTCTTCGTCTTCTTTAGTCATAATCTCTTTTTTTTAGGTTGATTTAAATTAAATTAAATTATTGTGCAAAGATACACTTTTTGCGCAAAATCAACGAAAATGAGAATATTTTTGTGTTAAACTTCATAAAAAAGTAATAATCTGAAAGTTTTGTTACCGATTTTTTGTTACCAAAATTGAAGAAAATGGTAACAGAAACATTGCGCTTTCAGTTTATTTTCGTAACTTTGCAGCAGAAATCAAAATATTAAGATTATGAAAAAATTAGAACCATACGAAAATCAAATGATGTACCTGGTAGGTGGCAGTAGGTTGCCATCAACTCCTGGAGAGCGAGAGTTGGAGCACAAGTGTAATCCGCACCCTAACGACTGGATAGATGGTATCTATGATTTCAACAAACTTCCTTTCGCTGTTAGAATGCAGAAAGGTCTTGTAACGCAAGCAGAGGAGGAACGAAGGAAAGGTAGATATGGCTATCTTAGTGATTTAATTCCATCTTTCGGTGGCTCTGATGCTCCATATTTCGCTGACATGATAACAGAGCCTATCGAAAAATTCGATGCAACACACTTCCCTGACGGACGAGAAAAGAATAAGGCGGTCACCATGTGAAGAACCGCCTTATCTGTTCCTATCCTTCTAGTAAATCAACAATCTGACCATAACCACCTACAGCCATCACAGGACAGAGTATCTTCTTGATAAGAATAATATCCTCGGCTTCGAGGTCCACGTTTTCGGCATCCTTGCCTATCTTGCAGGCTACCCGATAAGCACGTAGCTTTTCTTCGCCCGATAGCTGAATACTCTGATTGTCTATCACCTCGAAGAGCACCTTACCTACAATATCGCCCATAATTTGTGGCTTGTAGGTTTCCTCTCCGTTCTCGTTCTTTACTGGTGATACTATCACCTCACCCTTCCAATTCTTGAAAGGTACATTAAAATTCTTTTTCATATTAATTTTTGCTTTTATGATTATCTATCCGACCAATTCAAGTCATTTACTCCGCTCCAGAAGATACCACGACCGAAATAGGTCTTATCCTCCTGGCTAGGAATAAGTAATTCTGGGTTTATATATACAAGATTTATTGTTTCTCCACCATGAAGTTGATGCCATCCACCGACATCACAGAAATATATTCCATTATTACTGTCATTGGCATTTATTGCCATCCAACGCTTACCTGTTCCTCCAGGTACAAACTCGTAATAATATGTAGCAATTGCTCTAAGAGGACTGAATACTACTATATCAATAGGACATCCGGACAAATTTTCATTAGGACTATACAATGGAATTTTGTATACGGTTTTATTGTCATAAGAAACACGCTCTAGAGGCACAGGTATTCTTTCGCTATCGTATCCGTCAGGATAAACTTGCATAACATCCCCAGATACTACTGCCAATGTACTCTGTCGATGCCCAAAGGCTGAACGACACCATACATTACTAGCATAGAAACGCCAACCCCTTTTCGCCGCAGAATTATATCCTTGATTATAAATATCTGCATCAAATGTTATACGGCCAGAACCATCAAAATATATTGAACCAGCGATTTTATTTCCATCAGAACTAACAGCAGTCAATCTGTAAAAAGAGCCTGTCACACTCTTCAGTTCTCCTGCGAATATACCCTTATACGCATATATATAACCATCTTTCGTTACTCTGAATGGCGCATCCTTTGCCAATGCTGCACCAAGCCAAAGCGGACACTTATCACTACCTACTACAGCATCGGCTTTATCGAAGTTACCAAAATGGCCTATGATACTTGCACCTTCCGAACTCCTTGCATAAACATGGTTCACATTGATAGTCTCTGCATTAATAAGGCTAGCATTGAGCTTGCCATCTTCGGCAAAGAGAGTAGCTTTATCTTTATTGTATATAGTTACCTTATCGCCCTTAATAGCAACTTGATTTCCGCTAATAACAATACCAGCCGCAGCCAAATCCTTAACCAACTGAGAAAAGTCTGCAAGCTGACCGATACTCATCTCCTTGTTGGTAATGAGCGTAACTTTCTCCCTGAATACCTCTTCATTGTCAGTACGTGCCTTGCGGTTGACACGCTGCGAGGCAAAAAGATGTACTACCTTTTTCATAGGCTATTATCCTCCTTTTAATGAGTGCTGATATAATTGTCTATAACATCCGTAGCTACAGCCTTCGCCTTCGTGCGCCATGATTGCATAGCTTCATACTCTGCTTCATGCTCCTTATCATCGGCATCAAGCTTCTTGCCATCCGCAATTTTGGCAAGATTGGCGAAATGGTTGTTGATGATAGCTTGCATCTTGTCGGTCGGATAAGCGGATGAGACGATTGCATCAACTATCTTACCTCGCTCCAAAGGCTGCTCAATACGGACAACGTGTGCGGCATAAGCCATTCGGGTAGTTTTTTTGCCTTCGCTGCTACCCATATTATTTTCCAACTCAACCTGCTCAACATCGAAATTGATGCGAATAAAATTACCCTCATACTCAATCAGACTAGGTGAGTAATCAAATGTAGACTTTCTAATTTCCATGATAATATCCTTTCTTTTTAAATATTATACTTTTATGCTTTTGTTCCTACAATTCTGAAATCAGGGTTTCCACTCTGATTCATTCTACGCAACTTTCCCAGGAACGGGAATTTATCATTGTCTGAGCACCATTTCAACTGCTCTACGAGTTTCTTGTTGTTAGTGAAGAACTTAAACTTCTGTCCGTTCTCCTCAACGCTGACAACATTGCTCTTCCCCGATTTATGAACCTTGCTGTTTACGTCAAATTCAACATCAAGGAAAACGATAGGTCTCTCGGAAAAGTAGCTTGCGCTCATCCTCTGACCTTCAAACATTCTCTTGCCGTTGGCATCTCTGTCCTCAATCTGCGGCATCTTAAAATCATCAAAACTATTCATTTTTGTTATCATTTTCCAAAGATTAAAACCATCGCAGTGCATCAACCAACCCTTGTAGCTCATAGCTACTTGGTATCTCCTCATAGGATTTTTAAGGTTGTGCATCTTCTTTTTGAATTTCTCTTTCATGCGCTTTCTTAACATTGTATGGTTGAAGTAGAAACGGTATCCTACGAAATCAAGGAAATGCGTATCATCAATTATCTGCATTCCGATATTATCGTGCAACTGCTGGTGCATCACTTTATTAGCATATTCCAATATGAAGTTGATGGCTTTCCATACTTCCTTCTTGTTTTTACCCAATATAATGACATCATCACAATATATTTCTACCTTAACATCAAATTTCCTACATACTAATCTACATAAGATACTCATGTAGAAATTGGTAAGGGTCTGAATAGGATATAGACCAATACCTAGACCTTTCGGTAAGGCAAAGATAACTTCATGCAAAAGCCTTCTAACGCCTTTATCAGTAAAGAAATCACACAGAGATTTGTATATCTCCTGCTGGTCTACGTTCTCATAGAATTTAACGAAGTCAAGTTTGCAATAGTACAATCTTCCACATGACTTATTCTCGTCTATCCATCGTTCTGTTCTGCGCTTCGCATAAATCATTCCTCTGCCTTTTACACTTGCCCCACTCTCTATATAGAGAGCTCTTATAAGGTGCGGCATCAGAACTTGCATCAAGGCATGCTGCTCAACGTGGTCTGGGAAGTACGGAAGCTTATGGAGCTTTCTTACCTTACCGCAAGGGCATCGTCTCATACAATCGTGCCCTTCGCTGGTCTTGTAAGTTCCATCTATAAGACTTCTCTGTAATCTCAAAAGATTACCATTATAGTCTTTATCGAATATCACAACTCCCTTCTTGCCTTCCTTACCCTTGCGTGATTTCCTTACCGCAATATTGAGGTTAGTCATATCACTGACAAGCTCTACTCTGACCTTTCTATGCTTCTTGCGAAGTTTAGCCTTTCGCTTATACGCCAGCTCTTGTGTGTCCGTCATTTCTATATCAACCAATATTTCAAAAATCGCTTTCCTTATCAATAGGCTTTCTACACTATCGGCTCACTGGCTTTCGGCACATACGTACAACTGTATCACTTACTTGCGAGAGGGGACTCTGTTGCAAGTAGGACATACCCAACTACTCATACCCAACGCCTTTAATCTTTGCTCTGTCGGGATAAATATCCTTCCATTGAGACAGGTTCAATCATGTGCTCTCTCGTCCAAACTATCTCGTAGCTTTACGACTTGCGAGGAACAGTGAAAATTATATCGTCATTCTAATAATAGAAATCTTGTGTAGTAATTCAAGCGAGCGCCGATGTTCGTCCTCGAGTTCGAGAAACCGTTGTTCGAGTTCGCATACGAAAGACCGCATTGCGACCTGTTGTTAGCGTTACCCCCAACGTTCAGCAGCTCCATGATGTATCACCTTTTCTTCACCCACTCCATGGTTGTAGAAAATCTTATCGCACGGAAATGGGTTGTTTATATTTTTGTGCTTCTGCGAATCCTATTATAAGGAGATTTCAACTTTGCAGTTTCAATCTTGCGTTTTACATTATTTTTATTAATTCTCTATTTCTGTCTAGCTCACTGGCAGATGTGCAGCCAACGCTAGGCGTTGTCTCACATCGCCATGAGCTCCGAACCGCTCACGATTGTCGGGTTTCCGTAGAAAGCCAAGCGAGCGCCGATGCTCGGCCACGAGAGCGAGAAACCGTCGTTCGAGGACGCAGACGAAAGACCGCATCGCGACCCGGCGTTAGCGTAACCCCCAACGTACAGCAGCTCGCCATTTATCGAAGCCCAGAATCCATCGCAGTAGTACGTGCTATCACCGCCTCCTACTGCTTGCGGAAACGCATCCCAATATGCACCCAGTGTCTTTCGTGTAATAAACTCTCCATTAGCTGATGACGGAATGGTAAATTTTCGCCCATTTTCCGTATTACTTACCTGATTACCGCTATAGACAACAGCGTATCTGGTATCTCCATCCATGTAGAAACGTATTCCTGGACGGAACTCCCAAAGCTTACCCCATAAATCCTCAAAGCCAAATAATTTGACAGGGTATTGATTACCGAGAGTAGCATCGTTATAGAGCACCTTACCGCTACCATCACCGAGAGATATACACTTACCCATCGGTACATCACGACATGCTTCCCACGATGAGCTTTGGAATCCCGAACCTATAACGGCTGAGCTATTGAGATTGCCAAAACTTACCTGATACAGTGCTTCTATAAGGCATTGAAATCCGTAGTTAGCAAGACCGAATTTAGAACCAAGCTTTTGTGCGCAAGACCAAAAGCTACTCATAGTCCTAGAATGCGATGGCGAAACGTTTGGTATGGAATGTCCTACACTATTACCATCTACATACATTTCGTAAGCACCTACCCAATTAGGAGAATCGAAGGTTTTGCCACCTGAGATAGGGAATAGACCACCGAATTGCAAAGTCTTATTATCAGCCTTGAAATGGCAATCGGGAAGATGAACCATCGTCTCATACTTAGAGGCATCATCCACCTGTGTTCCGTCAGCAAAGAACTCCCAGTTACTAGGGTTTAGCTTTGCAGCATACACCTTACCGTTAACTACCTTCATCATATATCCACCCATCGCTCTCTGATACATGCTAGCCATAAATGGTGTAGGTAAATCAAACTTCGGATTTGAAGACTGCTCCAAAGTGATTGTAGGGTAGAAGATATTATTACCCATCATCTTCTGAAGGTCACCGAGGCTTAATCTACGAAGAGCACCATCGGCAACAATCAGAAAGGTCTGGTCGGCATTCATTGCCGACACGACTTGTTTCTCTGTTAATTTTACACCCATATATATTATATTTTAAATGTTACTAATCTATCAACGGATTGCCATTCTCATCAAGCAAGTAATTGTCACCTTCGTCAAGGAGATAGTCGTTGGCAGGTCTCTGTCCGTATTCTATCTGTTCTTCAAGATAATCGCTCTCAACATCGCCAAGACCAGATTCCTTGATTGAGAAGTAGCATGAATCTCCCTCTTGCCAAGACTTACTTGTGACGATATTACCGTTAGTTGCTTCGGTATGCCATTGCAATTCTACGATGCGGTTAGGGTATTCAACAACCCTTCCGTTGTACTCCAAAATAGCCTTGTTGCTTCTGTATATCTTACCCCATTCAATATCATTGCATACCATGAACTTAGGCTGATTGAAAGAAGGATAGAACCTAGAAGCGGAAAATTGGAACTGAGCAACAGCCTTGCCGTTTATTACCGCCTTGATGGTATAATTATTCTTCTCTACAAGTCTAAGGTCAAGCACAATCTCAGATGTGGAGATAGATATAATCTCGTTAGGGCTTGCAGCAGAAGAAGCAGACATCTTAGTCGTTCCTCGATACAGCTCAATAGAGAATCCGCTTGTAATTCTATCCTTAGACTTATATACATCAATCGGAATGTGACATTCATACTGATTGCCGTCAAAGCAAGCGTTTCTTGCTTCCGTAGATGCCGATATGATGTTATTAGCAACCTTATACTCGTAGAGAGCCAGCTTATCAAGGAATGGGTTATAGGATATATCGGTATCTTCCCGAATACCCATACCATAGGTATCTGCACCCTTATCTGCCGTATACAGAGTAATAGGGTCAGCGGTGATATGCAATATAGAATTCGTTCTATAATCATACAGGTCAGCTTCGAATTGCAACTGCTGCTTATCATTACTTGAAAGATTCCTCTTGATAGTAAGCGAACCACGATTAGATGTATTGCTTGTATCAATGCTATAATTACCGCTCCAAGAATTAATTTTAGATATGTTCTTCCATTCCGTGCCCGTAGAAACCTTCCATACCATATTGGCAAGAGACATATTCGACTGCTTGCTATCCCATGAATCATCCTTTGCCGTAGCATTGATACTCGGGTAGGCAATACACTCAAAGCCGCTCTGTGTTCTGTCTGGGAAGAATTTATCGCCAGCCATAGTCTGCATGAATGGAGACTTAGGCGATGCGCACACTACTGATACAGAAACGTCCAAAGGGGCGAATTTTCTATTCGCCTTATTACTAACTATTGGCATAAGCGTTCCTCCTAATCATCAAGTGTTAAATAAGCATCTGCTGACACCGATACACCGATGATATTTTTGTTTTCGTCAATCGTATCAGCATCCCTCACAACGAATCCATCACTGACGTTCTTTGCCCAAGTCATTGTCTCCGAGCGTTTATTCTCGATGTTACCATTGCTATCAGTATAGATAACGAAGGTGACATTGCCAGTTATACTCTTCGGCACTAGTCCTGTCTCGCAGTTGGTAACGATACATCTGAACGTCTGATTACTATCTTCATCAACCTGTCCTACCGAATTAAGGGCAATCTGATAAATATCAGAAATATCATCAATGCTGATACCTGTTCTATACACGGCAGCACCATCAACAACGAACTCAAGGACGAAGAGCTGATGACTATCTACATAGAGTTTGTCCGATTCTCCCGTCTTATCTCTGTGTATAGTGATACCGCTTTCCGGATTTGTGTAAGTTCCTGCAAGGTCTGTTCCGCTGCCACGATACAGATTAATAGAATAGGTAGAAACCTCTCCACCTGCGGAGTTGAATAACCAAGGTCTGAGGGTAGCTTCTGTCTGTCCCTTGCTTAACACAGTAGTATCAGCAGAAACACCTCCGAAATAAGATGAGCCGCCCAACATAGATACCAATATATCAATGCTTTTCTGCATTGGATATATGCTAGCTCCCAATACGGCATCACCCGAATAGGTAAGAGTATCGGAATCTTGATTGACCTTAGATGCGAGGTCTCCGATAATAGAGAGAGAACCATTAGCATGATTTAGTTTGAATCTATTATCAACAGTCGAGGTCTCCCATCCAGTACCGCTAGAGCTGAATCCTAAATTTTTTCCGTTGTAAGCCCATGCGTGATTTGTCAGTGTTACGTTGTTTTTACGTGCAGAGCCAACAGATGGAGTAATGATAGGATGCGTTCCGCTCTCGCTCCATTTTGGCGATACGGTAAACGTATCAGGGTTCAATCCCTGAAAGAGCGGTACGCCATTTGTTTGCAGACTGAGGGATAATGTGTCACCCTTCAATGTTCGTCTGACTGCTGCGGTTGCCGAAAGATGAATTTCTTTTCCCATATTTTTAATCTCCTATTTTTTAAACTTTAATATATTCTTGATGAATTTTTCCTGTTGTGGTCGTTGCTGTGAATACAAATTTCGCAGTATCACCCTTGCCCAAATCGTCTTCTGTTCCATCATTAGACCAGACAATATCTATTGAGCCATTGAAGTTCTTAACCTTATCCTTAGTCGCCCAAGCAGCATCATCTACAGAATCATTGGTCTTGCGTGTCACCTTCCATGACGCTACTCCGTTTGATACATCCTTATCACCAAGCATTAGCTTGCAAGTAATGTTGTGTGTCTCGCCTATAGAGATACCGCTGTAAACAATATCGGTATATAGGATAACTTGCGGCTTGTATATATTCGTAGTCGCCTTCCAATAAGGTGAATCCTCAGACGGTTCATCGGTCGTGGTCTGTCCTTCTGGAGAGATACAGAGCCATCTTGTGCCAAGCCATGTAACCTCATCATAGTAGCTGTATTCCGTACCTTCCTTCCAATCACCACGATAGACGGGAATCCAAATCTTCTCTCCGTCAACTGTGGTTATGTGGTAGTACTTTGACACGATGTTGATGCCGTTGAATCCTACATCGAAGATGGATTTACCTTTGAGGGAGTAGGAGTTGATACCTCGGTACATGGTGAACGTAGGTGCGGAATCTCCTTCGGTCTCCATCATCAGAAGGTGCTGTCGGCTTCTGTCGCTTCTGTTACCCATGAGGACGATGGTATCTCCTACAGCAGGGTTATCCGAGCCTTCCATGCAGTTGTCCTTCGCAATCTGAATCCAAGCGAACTTCTTTCCGTCATAGAGTTCGTGACCTTCTGAATCGGTGATTGCCTCGTTCTCGGCTGATACCTTTGTGACAAGTCTCCAGTAATCTTTGTTGCTGACGTTCTCATAGACACCAGCCTTGATGTTGAACGTCTTGCACCTAACTTGGTCATCCACCTTGAATGAGTTGATAGTGGCGGTCGTTCCATCATCAGCGAGGAGATAGCACTTCCATCCAATCATTTCATTCGTTGTCTCGCTGAAAACTTCCTTGATGTAGCTTATCTTACCAGCAGCAGGTGAGAGGACGATATTACCACCAACGTAGCTAAGTTCTCGGATGAGCAATGTATTGAAAATCGCCTTTCCCCATACTATCAAGTCCGTGAGCAACATTTGAAACTTACCATCGCTTCTCTGCTTGATTGCAAATCCTCTCTGCTCTGCTTCGTTAAAGTCGAGTGATTTCAATAGATTCACCAACACATTAGATAGGATAGCGTTGCCACTTCCGTCTATGCTAAAGTCGTTTCCGTTGCCAAAGAACAATCCTTGCACGAACTTCTGCACCTTCTCCCAGGTGACTGTACCTTTTGCGATGTCATCGTTTATCTTTGAGATGAAGTGCTTGCTTCCCTCTGTCGCAATCTGGCCCTTGACTTGTGTAGTTGTCAAGCCTGCACCTGTTCCGCCATTTCCACTTTGGAGCGACGATATCTGCTGTTGGATCTTCTGGATAGTTCCAACCTCCTTATCCTCGCGAAGAGTTATATCGTAGGTAGGAATCTTACCATCTTCTTCCTTGATTGTGAGCTGATCTATGGATATTACACCGCCAATTCTGAGGTCAGTATCCTCAAACTCCATCAAGTCTCCGGCTTTGAGCGTATCATGAAGACTCTTGATACCTCCTGTAGTATCATTTTCAGCAAGATCATGCTGTCTTGCCATGAAAATCTCATCAACCTTAGGCTGATAGACGTACCTTGTGTAGTCGTTCTTGTCAATGAATGCTATGGCATATTTAAGGAGCTTCAGAGACGCAGCATTGACATACGAATCAGGAAGTGTGATGCCGGTAAGAACGAAATGGTCTCCTTTCTTGATAGGGTAGTCCTTGTATGGAAACCAAAGCTCAAGAGCGTCGTCCTTGATTCGCTCGATAGTGAGCCTCCATCTCCCATCGACCTTGGTTGAGGATGCTACCTTGAACGTTCGACCACCACACATACCATCCTTCATCGAGATGGAGAAGTCGTCATCCTTTAAGTCGTTGATATCAAAGTCGATAGCCTTTTTAAGATAGATATCAACATTCTTTACGGTTTCATTATCGCCAAATCTTCCGTCATCATCAGGAGCCACACCCTCATCAATCTCATCAACACGTACGCCACCGATAACCATTTCTTCGATGGTAGGGTAGATTTCTACGACTCCATTCGTCTTATCATCGGTATCGAAGAACTGCGATGCCGAACGAAGACCAATCTGATCGATGTTGATGGAATCGATGTATGGCCTATGCGGGTCAGTAGAGAATCTGTGTTGTTTTCCGGTAGGGTTCACGTACTTCTTCTCCTCATCCGTGAGTGAATCATAGAAGTCACTCAGCGATACATGGGGAAATCCAGGCAGCATAAGCCTGTTGATTGACATATTGTTCGGGAGATTCTCTGCATATTCCTTCATGGACGAAGGAACATTTTTATTGTTGAGGCCGGATGTGATATACATCTTCGTGTTTCCTGCCTTAACCTGAGCGATGAAAGTGTTAAGGTTTTCCCTTGACTCTTCATCACCGCTATCTACCTGCGTTCCCTTGTATTCCGAATAGAATCTACACTTATTGGTATTGTATTTCTTTGTTACATAACCGGTAATCTCAGTCTTGAAATCAAATGTAACCTTAAGTACCCAACCGGAAGACTGCTCGCCAGTTTCTCCAGAAACAATATACTTTCTCGGATTCTTGAAATACGTCTCGATATAATCGATATCCAGTTCAAGCTCAACATTTGTGCTAGCTGTAACCACTTTCGTGATATTCGCCACGTACTTGACACCGAGGTCCGCATAGTAATGAGAAGGAAGGTTCTTCTCGGAACCATAGGCTCTTAGTCTTGTAACGACACTCTGGTCGGAATCAGCGTTCTGAACAATCTCATAGAGTCCATTGCCGAGTCCGTACTTAAAGATATGGTTTGCCTGTATTCCGGTAGTACCGACATAGATGTTTCTTCCTCTGACTATGAAGTTTATGTCCCACTTCTCGTTCACAAGCGCAAGGGCCTGCCAACAGGTCTGTGAATCCACTGTGATAGACATCGATTCGATGACGTTATCTCTTGTTCCTTCGCCGTACATTGACAGCCAGTCGCTCGCGAGGCATCCACGCTGCACGGAACGTTCCATGTTTCTAGAGTAAATCTTCCAAAGACCTGCACCAATCTGCTCATCGAGGTTCGCCTGGATCCTGTCTAGTAGATCATCCAAAGTCTGTACATAGAATGGGAATTTCGGTAGGGCAGTGTAGTGAAGTTCATTATCATTCAATACCACATCGAGGAACTCTGCCCTGGCAAGCTCGTCCTGCAATGCGTTGAACTTTACGCTGTCATACACGAAGCCCTCACCGTAGGTGTCAGGTCTTGCCTGCTTATCTTTGCCCGGCTCGTAGTTGAGCTCGAATCGCTCGCCACGATAGACAATATAGTCGCCTATCTGGAAGTTGATAGGCACTTCATGCTTGAAATTGATATTCACGAAGCACTCACCCATCCAAGAATCGGAGTATTCCAATCCATGAACGGTTATCTGCTCTTCGTTAACGTCTGTCAGCTTCGAGCCATCCTTATGATAAATATTCCAAGTGCTCATCTGTATGCTATACTAAATTTGAAATATTGCCCTGTGTATCCTTAATCGGCTTAATATCAGTAACAGGGTCGTTAAACTTGAAAGTAATAGAGAGGACTAGCAAGTCCTCGTTATCCGGATCCCTATATAGGTTTGGATCAATATCCTTAAGTCTTACATGCTGTCTTCCGATTCTATTGAAGTCGCAATACATCTTCATCATGCCTGACTTGCGGATGTAATCAATAAAAGCCTTACATTTCTCGTTAGCGCCGAAAGCCTCGCCGTGGAACATAAACTTAACCTTATTCTCGTATGCTGCCATATAAAGTCCATCCTTTCCGATATATTCGTCATCACCATGCTCATCGTGCCACTCCCTTTTCGGTGGTTCCTTGACAGAATCACAAGGCTTGAACGGACTCTCGCTGACGTACATACCGAAGTCGGCGATGGAGTCCTTCACCTCGTTCCCATCGCCTTCCTTCTGCATGTATATCCTGAAATAATCTTTCATACCTTAATTCAACTTTTTATAATTGCAAATATACAAAAAATAGAATAAATATACAAGAAATATCCGATTAAAAATGCATAAATATACAAAAGAGGGCGCAGATATAGATCTGCGCCCCCGATTATTACTTCATCTTTAAAGATTTTGTTCCGTTGAGAACTCTGTTGAAGTTGTCGTTGTACTCCACGAATATGCGTTCAATCCTCTCGGCTGCATCAGCATTGCGAAGAGTATTCTGAGCAATCACATTGAGCTGCGTCAGTTGTGACTTCGCAATCTCACTCATCTCCGGATAGTACTTTGCCTGCTCGGCTCTCATTACTGCACAATCAGCCCTGATTTCATTGAGGTAACTGGCGATAAGGTCACCAGTCTCTTCAGTGATACTCTTAATGGAATTTCTAGAAGAAGAACTGCTATTATCTGACCATCCGTAAGTTTTCTTAAGGTAATCTCTCGTTGCCTCGATTTGCTTTGAGAGCTCATCTGTACTGTTCTTTACGTCGGCATACTCGGCTCCTGTGTATTCTGAAATTACATTTCCGTTGGAATCCTTAATCTTGTCACCATTATCTGCGTACCCCTGAGTCTTCTTCAAAAGAGCCTTAATCTTGTCTCCATATTTATTCTCAATCATTGAATTCAAGATGGTCTTCTTCAGATTTTCCTCGAAATGGTCAACGAGATTGTCTGACGTGTTTGCCATCGTAGCCATAGCATCTCCCCAAGAAGACACTAGGTCGGAGAACTTGTTGCCGGTAAGCTTCTCTGTAAGAGACTCAATCATATCATCAGCCTTCTCTCCGTACTGAATGAGCTTTTCCAGGTAATCCCTGAACTCAGAGTCCATACTAGCCCAAAGACCGGTATAATCCTTTTTTATCTTTGAAAGAGTATCGGCGTCCATATTGAGCATATCCTCCATTCCATTGAACTGAACTCCGTACTTTGAAGAAATTTCTCCTGCTACATCACGCCAATTCTGACCATTGTACTTGTACGAACCCTTCCACATTCGATACCAAATAGAATGAGATCCGGCAGAAGCACCAGAATTGAGCCTCTTCTGGGCGATAACCTTGGTCTGCTCAATCTCCGCCTTAAGCATTTCCTGAGCTTCCTTGGATGCCTCTGTAGCCTCTGTACCCCAATGAATGTTCATGTACTCAGTCTTCTTGGAGATGAGAGAATCCCAAATTGAGGTCAGGTTGTCGTACTCAGCCTTCGCCTTGTTGTAGCTGCTGTAGTCTGCACCGAACGCCTTGATGAGCGAGCCGCCAATGCTCAACGCTGCGGAAGCGGCTGCTGCGTATGGACCAGCACCTTTGAGGAACCCGAGACCCTCCATTTTGCCGAGGGTATCAAAAGCCCCGGCTGTACTTGCTGCCGAAGAGAATGCGCCTGATGCTCCACCTACAATTTGACCAAGGATTGAATCCTCTTCACCCATAGCCTTGAACAGATTGATTACCGGGGCAAGAACCGTATTGAGCGCCTGCATCTTTGTCGCAAGTTCAGAGATGGCCTTAGACGAGTCGGCGTATGCTGACTGCTGATCATTCTTCAGACTCGCCTTGGTTCTTACGCCGCCAGCTATTCCAAGTCTCGAAGCATCCTCCTTGCTGATGAATATCTTCGCAGTATCGTCCATACCGCCAAGACGCTCATTTATGAACTTTCCGATAGCCTTACCGCGATTCACCCCTCCGAAGATGAAGCCGAACGGGTTTCTGCTAATCTGCTCATTTCTGAGCTTATCCAAAGCGTCCCTCAACTGTTTGATAGATTCTACAGACAAACCGGTAGTCATTGAGAACTGGTCAATCTTCTCAATCATTGAGTCTATTGTAGCGGAAGCCACCCTGTCGAGGTCATCAAAGATGGAAAACCAATCAGATTCCTGTTTAAACTGCTCGAACTGAAGCTTTGCCACATTCTCATCGTGAGTCTTTGTGGCTCCGGCCTTGGCTCTGTCTCTCATCTGTGGGTCTTCGATGCCCTTGATGAGTTCAAGCTGTCTCTCGTATTTACGGTTTTCATCCTCAATCTGTTGGGCGATGGTTGCATTCTTTTCAATAAGACTAGTCATCAGGTCGATGGTCTCCTTCTTGATCTTGTTGTTCTCATCTTCCAGTTTCTTGCGGATATCGTAAACACGAGTCTCATCGCCATATTTATCCTTGACATTTTCAAGACTCATTCCCTTAACCTCGTCCGTAGTCAAGTTAAGGCCGGACTGAACGTTGTCGTGCTTTACCGCAATATCGAGCTGCTCCTCCAGGAACCTCTTGTATGTATCAAACTGGACAGTTCCTCCGAAAGCTATGTTTTCTGAACCCTTCTTGTTTCCTGTCAGCTCATATATCTTCTTGTATGTCTCATACTGCTCAGATATAGTATCAAGTTGCTTATTGAGTACATTCAGTTCGTCTCTGCGCTGGTCTTCGAGAAGTTTTCGGTTTTCAGTTTGAATGCCAGCCTTCTCGTTTGCAGCATAGTCCAATCTCTCCCTTGTTGAGGCCGGGAGAGTCTTCAAGAGTTCTTTAATAGAGGTCTCATAATTGGTGTAGTCGGAGATAGGGAATCTCTTTTTATCATTGAATATAGCCTCAAACTCTCCGTCATTAGCAAGCTGACCAAGAGCACCTTCTCCATAAAGCTCCTTAAACTTCTTGATTTCAGCATACATCTTCTTGTATAAGTCGATGCGCTTCCTCAAATCTTCAAGAGCCTTATCTGTCTGCGCGCCTGTTGACCTACGGCCACCGGTTTTCTTGTTTTTCTTCTTGTCGTCACCAGTAAACCATTCGCCCCAGTTATCATGATAAGCCTGCATCTTAAGTTCGTACTCCTTCTGCTTCTGTGTAAACTCATCGAGAGAAAGATTGCCCAGCGCAAGCATCTTCTTTCTGGTGTTGAGTTCCTTTTTTGCAGAAGTAATGTCCGACTCTGCGTTGCTCTTTGCTTTATCGTAGTCGTATCCGGCATCCTTTCCCCAGCTCTTGACGTACTTGTTCTTCTCATGGTAGTCGTAACCACTACCCTTGAGATTCTTTTCGAGCTGCTGAGTGAGATCCGAGTCATCGTTCCTGAATACGAGATGAATGACAGCCTCGAATCTATCAGCCGCAAGCATTCGCTTCAATGCGTCTGATGCAAAAGGATAGTCTTTCTGAACCTGAGCCGCAGCATCCTTCATCATGTTTGAAACCTGTACCTTCTCTGCATCTGTCAATTCCTGGTTGTTGCGAATCTTGTCACCAATCCAGGGAAACGAAGTGTTTACTGCGTTATCGAGAGCATCCTTGAATTTGTTCTCGTAGAAGCCAGTTTCAACACCCATCGCATTAAGAACGTCAGCACGGAACTGATCAGAAACATCCTGGTTCCATCCCTGCTTTGCAAAGAATGACGAAAGAATCTGGTTAGCCTTACCCTGCAACTTCGGGCTGTTGCTAATATCTCCAAGCTCATCAATGAGATAATCGCGCATGGCTTTCACCTCATCCTTATACTTTTCCTCCCAGGAGTTGAAGCTAGCGAAGTCGGATTGGGTGGCATTAATCATATTCGCCTTTGCGGATGCTGAAGAGAATGCTTCTGCTATCTCCTTTGCAGAAGACAGTTTCTCGTCGAATCCCTTGTATGTACCCTCGTCCGAAAGAGATTTCTGAGTACTCTCCTCAACCTGCTTGAGAAGAATGAGCTGTTCTTTGAGATACTTAAGTCTGTCCTCATTCGATTTCTTTTCAAGAAGGCTCATAGTGAAAGCATTCTCCTTTTCTGGAGCAATCTCCTTAAGCTTTTCCTTATATGCGTCAATGAGGTTTTCTATCTCTTTCTCATCGCCGTCCTTAATGGCTTTATCTGCATCGTTATCGCGAAGGAACTCGCCAATCTGAGTGTACCTGTCTTTCAGTTCGTCAGCCGTAGTCTCCATATCCTGTTTCAACTGCTGATGCTTCTCCCAGTAGTATGCAAAGATTGCAGATCCGGCAGATATAGCTATTCCTGGAAGACCACCAAGAAAACCGATGATAGAACTGAATCCTGATTTCAATCCTCCGAGAAGCAAACCTCCTGCTGCTTCCCATTTGCTAGGGCTAGCCAATCCCTTCAGTACTCCACCAAGGGAGATTCTGTTTACCTGACCCTCCTGTTTGGTGAGAGCCATACCTTGCTTGTACATCTCCTTGGTTATCTGACCGGTAACATACAATCGCCTGAGCTCGGCTTTTGTTATCGCATTCGCCTTCGCGAGTGCCTGAATATCCTGAATCCGAATCTGATTTTTGTACTGAAGAATCTGTTTCTCTACAGGAGTTATTTTCTCTCCACGCAAAAGCTTAAGTTCTGCTTCTTTCGCAATATTTCCCTTAGAGTTCAGTATCCTCTTTCCTATGCCGCCTTCCAGGGTCTTAACTCCACGCATAAGGGCTGGACCTGCGAATGCCGCAACCATAGCAGGACCCAAGACGTGAATCTGCTGCACGAGATTGGTGACAACATCAAGAATACCCTTGAAAGTTCCACCTATAACATTCTTGCCATTAGCAAAGTCGGCAAGCATGATTTCCCAGGCATCCTTCAGTTTATTGTAGCGTCCGAGCAGAGTTTCACTCAGAACCTGCTGCATATTATAGAACTGACCACCTGCATCAGTCATCTGCCAGAAGATAGACTTCACATCATCAAAACTTACGTCTCTGCTTGATATACGAGTCTTAATCTCTGATGTAGAGACATTTCGACCCTCTTGCTTAGAGTAGAACTCAGATAACTTTTCAAGCAGAGGAATACCTGCATAAGCAATCTGGCGGAGTTCCTTACCATCGAGCCAGCCACGAGCCTGAACCTGACCAAATGCCAATGCGATACGGTCAAAGCTAACACCAAGACCGGAAGACATATCAGCAAGCCTCTTGGTTGTATCGTAAAGCTGGTCGTATTCTACGCCATACGCAGCCAACTGCTTAACATCTCGGTTCAATTCAGAGAATGTAAATGGCGAATTAAGAGCGAGTTCCTTAATCTGATTGAACATTGTATTCGCATTCTGCATATCGCCAAGGATTGACTGGAGAGCAATATGCTGCTTCTCCATCTCACCACCAGTAGTGATGATGCTCATAGCGAACTGCTGTGCGCCGAACACAAGACCTCCCTGCAAGAAAAGTGACTTCAAATCCTGCACGGTTGAATTCAGCTTTCCTGCATGACTGTTGGCTCTCTCGAAGCCGCGGACCAAATCAGACTGAACCTTTGCAGCCGTCTGAGCAATCTCCTGCTGACGCTTCTGCTCCAGCTCAATGCCTCTTTGAACCTCTCGGTTTACTGCTTTCTGATCTTGAAGGACTCTCGAAGCCAATGTGGTATCGTGGCCACTACCAATATTACCAAGCAAACCGAGGCTATCCTTCCAGTTTTCTGAATTAAGTCTTCCCTTAATATTTATAAGGGCTCTCATTAAAGAAAGAAGTCTGTTAATCTCGGCTTCAGCCTTGCTCACATCTGCACCGATAGAGATGCCCCTGCTGTATTCCGAGCGAAGCTGGCGAACCTTATTTCCGAGAGAATCATACCGACGCTCCGTGTTCTTCAAATCATTCTGGCGTTGCCTCTCTGCCTCTTTTGCCTCGCGTGCTGCGTCCTTTATAACCTTTGCATAAGTATTTGCTTTATCTATAGCATTAAGATACCCGGAACTCTTTACGACATCAGTTGCTGTGAGTCCTGTGATAGGATGAATACCTCTGTTATTCCTGATCTGTTCTAACTCAGTTCTGTATTTAGACAGCTCTGACAACGACTGACGTATGTTGTTCGTTGAATCGACTCCAAACATCTGTATGCCTTCACCATGGCGTTTGTTGATTTCGTCAATAATAGAAGATAACTTATAAAGTTCTCTCTCTGCCCTGTTTGCCTCAGTTGCAACGCTGTTAGGGAATATGTTGAATCCAGCACCTTCCTTAGACACCTCTCCGAGTATGCGACCTATTTTATACAACCCGTCCTGGACAGACTCCAACTGCTGGAGTTTTTTCGGACTAAAGAAATCTTCGCTTGAAAATACACCAATGTTACGACGTAATTCTTTAACGAAGTTGTTTAGCTTTTCAAAACTACGACCTCCCTTATCTCCAATACCTTTTGTTGCTTCGGATATTGCTTCCAAAGCATTCTGTGCCTGCTTACCAGTAGCATCAATCTTGTTTAATTCTTTGGTAATCTTTTTGGTTTCCTCTTCAATTCTCGATTTAAGAGTGAGCGAGAAACTGAGGTCTCCCATATTTCCACCTGCCATATCCTGAATATTTTAAAATTAGAGTTTATTGTTTAAGTAATCAGCAAGATTTATTTTCTCGCCGACAAGACTTCCTTCTTTCTTCTTTTTCTCCATCCACCTGTCGTAGAGGTCATCCATCTCCTTCTTGGTGTGCTTCTTCGGACCACCTTCCTTCTTCGTCTTAGGATAGACGACAAGAGGCTGGTCAGCAACCATAAGGTCAATCTGTGCCGATGAATAGCCCCACCAGTAGTCGTAGGCCGCGATAAAGTACTTGCGCTGAAAGAGGAAACCGAACTTCTCCGCTAGTGAGAAGGCTGCTCCCCAGCTGGTTCTGCTTGGATAGCTTCTACTTCGCTCCTCGTCATCGTCATCATCACGTCCGTAATCCCGGTCGCTAATATGGTAGCCAGTGAGAATGCGTTCGATGGAATTTTTTTTTTAGAAACATCGAGGACCCTCAGCACCTCGGCCACGTCCACATCCTTGATGTAGTAGAGCCAGCGCCAGTAGATCCAATACAGGAATCGAATCTTCCAGATGTTGTTGAGGAGAATGCAGACACAAATCTTGACGTTGCGTTTCCATTCATTCTTCTCCTTTGCCCTGATGTGGGAACACTTGCTCATGGTTCCCTTGCGAAGCCAACCGAGCTTGTGCTTCTTGCCACGGAACACGAACTCGGTAGGCTCGTCGTGCAGCACGCTGTCTAGCAACTCCTGCAAATCCACCGAAGGCTGCTCTATTTTCTTTTCTTCTGCCATGATTGTATGCTATTAAATGAAGTAGGGCGGCACGGCTGTTGATTAGCCTGCCGCCCTACGGTTTGTTATCCTGAATATAATTACCTAAAGAAGCTTTTTTCTCTTGATTAACCGCCAATGCCTGGTCCCACACCAACTGGAGCCTTAGTAAGCCAAGCGATGCTACGCTTACCTGCACCCTCGATAGAACCAGAGAACTTGAACGCGACAGGCTCAGTACCAGAGTTATCCCACTGCAAGGTAGCGTAGAGAGCGATGTTGGTGATAACCATGAGGTTTTCCTTCTCATCGTCAACGATAACGATAGTACCCTTGATCTTGAACTTCTTAGGCTCAACAGCGATACCTGTAAAGCCGGTAGAAGCGTCGAGGGTGGCGTCACCTGTACCCTTCAGTGTAACCTTGGTTAGCTCTGTGATTGCATCCTCGCCGAACATAATTTTCAGCAGGTCCTTTGCCTTTGATGGAACAACGAACTCTACATTGAAGTCGCCGAGCTCTGCTGTAGTTGCCCAGTCGCCTGCAAGACCGATAACCTTGTAGTGGTTGATGGTTGGGTCATCCATAGTCGCCTTCAGCGAGTCAACGGTAACCGGAAGCTCAACATCTGGGGTAATGTCAACTGTAGCCTTGTTCAAATCGGTAATAGCCTTTGAGTAGAGCAGAGTTTTAGGACCATTGAAAATGTCCTTCATCTTGTCAATAGTTGTCATAGCCATAATCTAAAATATTTTAAATTGTTATACCTGAATACTTATTTAGTACGTAACCTTCCTTGTATGATCGTCACGGAAAAACCTGCTCCGTCGTCTGTCTGTAGTGTTATACGAGGATTTGAAACAATGAGATTTTTTGTGGAGATTGGAAATCTGTCCATAATCTCCTGGACTTTCTCGTCAACGCTAGATACATCAAGTGTGTGCGGGTTGCTTGCCGAATTCTTATCGCGCACATACAATTCGATTTGAGCTATAGTGGTGAAATCATTGTAAACTCCACTTGAGTTCATCTCGTTATTGTAGATACTAGATGGAAAGTATACCACGATGTAGCTGTTGATTTTCGTATCAACTGCTTTTGGTCGGCTCCGGGAGTAGAGCTTGTCGCAAATCCCCTTCATTGCATTACCGACATCGAAATATAGAGTCTTAATACTAACCATATCTTACATCGATCTAAAGTATCTAACCAAATATTCTCTGAGAGAGGTAATTACGTCGTGACCTCTCTTTACCTCGACAAACTTAGCGTAATCCACGCCGGCAACTAGAAGCATCTGCCATGTAGCATCGTACTTTCCTTTGTTGTGTTCCCTTGAAACAAGTTCATCCCACGCAGCGTTCGGACCATATTCGCCACCTTCTCCATATTCACCCTTGAAAGGTCTCCGTCCGCTGTCTTTGAAGGAGAACGAACTGCGATAATACTTTTCGAGGTTGTATCTCTCTCCAGCAGCAAGGGTTACTCGGGTTGGCTCTGGACCAGGAGCATAATGAATTGACTGCAATGAGCCGTTGTAATATGTACCGATGGCGGTTGACTTGTACAAGTTACCGGTTACGTCATCATAGTTGCGAGACTTGTCGGCAGCCTTCATTGTCATTTCAGCCGCATGATCCATCTTCTGCTGCATCTTTTCTACAGCCATCTGACGAATTTTCTTCTCGACCTGTAAAAACTGACCTGATAAACTTGTCATAATCTAAACCCTTGTCAAATTCCAATATACAACAGTCCTGTTATTATCCGGCTCGCAGTCCTTAACCATACCTACCTCGGTGTTGTTGCCGACAGTGGAGTAGATGGTGTCGCCGTCAAGAGGACATCTGTCAGCATCCCATTCGTCATATCTGACAGGAATCGATGCCTTCCTCTTGTTCTGATCGACGTTCTTGTCTCCCTCTGTAGTGGTATCGGTATAGCTTCGGCCTTCGCCATAGTAGAGAATGATTTCCTTGTCCTCACCAACCGGAGCATCATCATCGGCAAACGGGTCATCAGGGTCGGCTTTTCCGACGACCTTCCTCACGATCTTGATGATGTGAGGATATCTTGGGTTTCTGATGTTTTCCTTTTCCATACGCCTTATTTGATGATGTGAGGGAGAGGTTCTCCCCAAGGAGAATAATTCGCCCTCTTTACTCCGTGGGAGGTCACCCGGAAGGTGGATTTCTTCTTGAGCATCGAATCAGGCTCCAGCTCCGCATAGATAGCGTTAGCCTCTGCCTTCATCTCGCTCCTGTCGTTGTCCGACATGTCATAGCCACCTCCCGAATGAGTCCATCCGTTATCGGAATCGGAGGTGTTGTTCACCTTGCTCGGACCAAGAATAAACCATTTCAGCATGTCGGCATAGGCAAGTCTAACCTTGTCCTTGTCGCAGGCTTCGAGGTCAATGCCATTTTCAAGCTCCCTGTCGTGCATGATGCCCAACAGAGCCTTCATCGGCATCTCGAACTTCACCTTATTAATAAGGTAGTCGTTCACAGTGTAAATGTTCATCTCCGAATCCATAGTCATACAATCTAGTTACGTTAATAGTTCCAAGACCGAAATTAATCAGTCTTGGTAATGTCCATAATGCAATGGTCTGGGAAGTCGATGAGAGCTGGGCAAGCAGAGAACATGATGTCTGTGTGCCACTCCATGTACTTACCGTTAGGAACTACTGAGTTCATGAGCAGACCGAGACCATCGTTAGTTGTACCGAACACGGTAGAGATAGCCTTGTTACCAGCATACTCAATCAACTTACGATCGAGACTGTCTGTGCGCTCGAACTCACAAGCATCACCGGCAGGACGGAGAACAACGATGTCGTCAGACCAACCCTGCTTGTACTCATCGGTTGTATGAGTAAGGTTGCGCTCCTTCTCGGTCACAATCTCGATAGGAGATACACCCTCGAAGTCAACGAATGCCTGGATGAACTGTTCCTTGCTGATAGGCATTGTCTTGGTAGAGGCAATGTAGTTCAGCTGGCGGTAATTGGTAACAAGCTCGCGAACCTCTGCGTTCTTCAAGAATACATTGTAGAATGTATTGCGAGTCATCTGCCACTTCAGAGCGCCGTCGAAACCGCCTCGGGTCTCACGATACTTAGCCTCCTTCTCCTTCATGTAGGTAAGGATGGTAGCAGCAGGGTCATTCCACTTCTTAGCACCACCATTGATGAAGTTGTCGCCATACTCGATAGGGTCGATAGCCTTGTGCAGTGGAGTGGAGATACCACGACCAATGCCGGAGTAGTCGATCTTACCGGTAGACATCAACTGAGCGGTCATAAAGTTCATTGTCGCATCAACAGAGTCGATACGGGTCTGAACCTCATCACACCAGTCTGCCAAGATATCGGCATCGTTACCGAACTCCTCAAACTGTTTGATGCGTGCATAACGCTCAACTGCGGTCTCAACATAACCAGGAGTGATGAAGTCAGGGATAGAAGCGGTGTACCACTTATGTCCGTTCTTGTCCATCTGGTTAGAATCACCGAGAGGAGCACGGAGGTCAGCCATAGGAGCTGCCTTCAACTTGCGCGCCTTGACGTTGAATGTTGCCAAGCCATAGTTGTCAGTAGATGTCAGGAACGAAGCGTTATGTCCCTGTGTCTTGTACCAGCCATAATTAGTAAAGAAGATGTCCTTTTTATCAAGGAAACTCTGCAAATATGCCGTATTCTCCTGAGAACCGAAGAACTTAGCAAGTCGCGAATTATTAAAATCAAATTTTGCCATAATCCTGAATCAATCTTTAAGGTTAATAATTAGAGATGGAACCATCCGTTAACGCGACTCTTGTTGAGAGCCTTGATTGCAGGAGGGATTGGAGACATCCTGTCGATGTACATAACGGTGTCGTCGTTAGCAAGGAATGGAGTAAGCAAGTAGCGAGAACCATCCTCGAAATCGTCACCAGGAGTGAACAGGAAGTCGTAGTCGCACTGAGCATAACCGTTAGGGTTGGTTACCATAGGCTTCTTGGCGTCGCCGGCAGCTGCTGCCTCAACGAGTATCGCATCCTTCGCTACAATACCGAGTGTTGCTGACAAAGTAAGCTTCCATACGTCTGCGCCAGCCTCGGTTGTCTTCTCAACACCAGTAACCGTAACTGCTGTGCCTGTTCCATCGAGAGCGTTAGGAGCTACCATGATATTGTCTCCAATGAACGGAATGTGCTTGTAGCCATCACGTACAATAAGGAGAGTTGTGTCAGTAGCGCCGGTCTTCTTTGCACACTGGTAAGACTTAAGAATCTTAACAGTAGCGCCTGCGTTGCCATAGATGCCAGGATCATACTCCAGGAAGTCACCGGCGTAAATCTTTGCAGGACCCTTGAAAGGGTTGAGCAGCTTACCACCAGTTGTAGGAGTACGGAAAGCATCCTTTACGGCGCCATTCAACTTGACGAATACATAGCGGATACCGCCGATTTCGCCACGAGCCTGGATGAGTGAACGACCTGGCAAGAAGCCGCTACCATTCATCCTTTCACTGTAATAAGGAGAAACTGTTCCCATAATCAATAAATAATTTTGTTATCCTGAATACTAATTGTTATTCGTCCTTTGGCTTGTGTCGAGATCTGATAGCTGCAACGTCATCGAACTCGTGTTCGTCTACGGTTCCGGTTCCTCCGGCTCCGCCACCTCCGCTTCTAGGCTTGGTGTCTGGATTGATACCAGCTTCCTTGAGGTCAGCATTGTAAAGAACCTCTGCCTTACCGACAAGATCCTTAATGTCTGCTTCACCCTCAGGAATCTCAAGCTTATCCAAAGCTGTCTTAACGAAAAACGAATTCAAAGGAATGTTGGCCTTCTCAAACTTAGCCTTAAGACCTTCCTTAATGGAGTTCACCAACGCCTTCTTCGCGTCAGCTGCTTCCTTCTGCTCTCGCGCCTCACGCTCCTTCTTGACTTCACCAATGAGCTTTTTTGCCCACTCAGGCATATCCTCTTCGTTAGGAATTTCGTCTTTTTCCGGCTCTTCCTCGTCAAGCTCAGTTTCCTTTGCCTTCTGACGTTCTTTCGCCTTCTTCTTGTATTCCTTAACCTGCTGAGAAACGTCAGAATGGAGATTACCGTCCATGCGTTTCAAGCGATTTGTAACCTTGGTTACCAACTTAGCGTTTGCAGCTTCGTCTTCACCAAAATCTTCGAGTACGTCATCAAGTTCTTCATTGATGGTTTTCTCGCTAATTGTCAACTTGGTACTACCGAGTTCCTTGTTGACCAATGCTAAGAGTTCTTCTCTTGTCATGTTGTTTTTTTGATTAAAAATGTTATCCTGAAGCGGTTCTTCCACCTCAAAAAATGTATAAATATACCTTTTATTTTGCAAATATATGAATAAATATGCAATTATCCAAGAAAAATTGTATATTTTTGCAGTATTAAATGTATATTTATGCAAAATGAGATTTATTCAGGATTAAAATTGGATAACGGAGAGCCGATTTACACTCAAGAGTATATCCAGTCTCTACGAGACACCGACAAGAAGCATCCCGACAAGCTGAAGATTATTGCTCAGCGTGGCGGTCAGGAGCGTATGCTATCTATTGATGCTGATATTAAGATAGTTGGAGGCTCACGAGGTGGCTCAAAATCCTTCTCTTCTCTTATGGAAGTTTTGAAGGATATCAAAAATCCGGACTTTCATGCAACTATCCTTCGTAACGAAAAAGATGACTTACAATCCTTAGTAACAGACTCTTACAAATTGTTCTCCCAATTCGGAACTTACAATAAGTCACAAAACGACATGACCTGGAACTTCGATAACGGAGGGTGGCTTAAGTTCTCATACTATGCAGGAGCCTATCAGGATTTCAAGACAAGATTCCAGGGGCGACAGTATGCGTATGTCTGCATCGATGAGGGTACTCAGTGCCCATATAAGAAGTTCAAGTATCTCTTGACCAACAACCGAAATGCAGCACATATCCGTAACCGCTTCTGGATTACATGTAACCCTGACCCGGAATCATGGGTACGAAAGTTCATCGACTGGTGGGTTGACGAGAATGGTTACATCATACCGGAGCGAGACGGAGTTATCCGATACTGCTTTATGGATGGAGATACGCCGGACTCAATCTACTGGGGCGACACAAGAGAAGAGGTTTACGAGCAGTGCAAGGGCATCATCGATAGTCTTTGGAAGGACAGCTACGAGGAGCTTGGATACACAAAGCTCGAAATGTTCATCAAGTCGGCAACATTCATCCGCGCCGATGTATCAGAGAACATCAAGCTCATCTCCACCGATGCTTCGTATATCGCCAACCTTGCACAGCAGGACGAGGAACAGCGTATGCGAGACCTCGAAGCCAACTGGAACTGGAAAGCTGCCGGCGATGACATGATCAAAATGGAAGACCTTGAAGAAATATTCGATAACTCCGAACAGACAGGAGACGGAAAGCGCAGAGCTTCTGCCGATGTTGCATTCACGGGCGGCGACAACTTCGTGATGTGGCTCTGGGAAGGATGGCACTGCAAAGACTTGGTTGTTCTGAGGCTGGACCCTAAGACACTTGTTTCTGTAGTTGAGGCTAAGCTGAGAGAGTGGGGCGTTGAGGAATGTAACTTCACTTACGATATGCAGGGCATAGGTCAGTACTTCAAGGGATTCTTCAAGGATGCCGTCCCATTTAACAACCAGGCAGCGCCTATACCTCAGAATCATCAGGAAGAAGAAGGAATCAAATACCTATATAAGGATTTGAAGTCTCAGTGTGCGTGGTTATTCTATAAGATGATAAAGGAGAAGCAGATTTCCATCGACTCGTCCCTACTCGAAAGAAAGTATTCTGGAAACGGATTCGACAAGGTCTCTCTCAGACAGATTCTTCAGAAGGAGAGAAAGATGCTTCGGCGCGACGAGAACAGCGACGATATGGGATTCAAGCTATTACCTAAGAAGATTGCCAAGAAATATGTCGGGCACTCGCCTGACTTCTTTGAGTCTTGGTTCTACGTAATGATATTCAGTTTAACAAAAAAGAAACATAAAAAGGTAAAAGGATTATGGAGAATTTAAATTTTAGAGAAATACTCGTAAAGAAGCCATTCTACGAGCTTAAGCCTGACGGATACATGAGTCATGGCACTTTCTCCGACAAGGTTGGTGATAGGAGTATGCAGAATATGCCTTACGACCCTTGTGTATGGAGAGTAAAAACCCAGTCCGACTTCCTTCGTGAGTACTTCACAAGCGGACACAGAATCTGGGACAAGAATGCGTATCCGGATATAATCAAGGAGAATCCTGATTGGGACCCGAAAGATCCTTCTACCGGCAATCATTATTACTTGCAGCCTATTACAAGATGCGCATTTGCTTTCCAACAGGTTATCGCAACAAAACACACCTTGCACCTAACCGGAAACGATATTCAGTTCGAGCTTGCAGACAGCACAGATGAGCTTGAAGAGGAAGAGGAATCCCAGAAGAACCTCAATGTCTTCAAGAAGGGATGGCTTATGCACAATATGGAGATTGCGTTCTTTGAAGCGGTAAGCTCTTACATGATCGTTGCAGAAACCGCCGCAGTCGGCTATATCGATAAAGGAAAGTTCGGAGTTAAGGTCCTGTCATTCAAGAATGGAGACTATCTCTACCCGCATTACGATTCAATAACAGGAGAACTCTCTGTATTCGCCCGTAAGTATTACGACTTGGATGAAGACGGAAACGCTCAGATTGAGTGGGTTGAGGTCTGGGATGATACCTATTATTATAGGTTCAGAAATGATGTTGGTAAAAAGAGCGTAACTAAGAAGGCAGCGAACCTCATTAAGGGATTGTTCGGAATGAACGGATATGCTCTTGCCGAAAAGAAAGAACATCACTTCAATTCAATTCCGGTTGCATACATCAGAAATGATGAGGGACCATGCTGGTCCAATGTTCAGAAGAACATCGAAGATTACGAGGAGGCATTCTCGTACCTATGCGAGAATAACAAAGCGTATGCTTTTCCTGTATTCTACGTAAAGGGTGACGGTGAGGAGATTACCATTTCTGGCGACGATATGACTGGAGCTGCAAAGGTTATCGCTATGAACAGCAAGGATAACGATGCAGGATTCCTCAATGGAACCGATGCATCAGAAGCTTTTGCGACCCAGCTCAACAAGTCGTATGACCTCATCTATGAGCTGTCATTTACCGTAAAGCCTCCTGAGCTGAAGTCAGGAGACCTCCCTGGTGTAGCTATCAAGCTTCTTTATTCTCCTGCATTGGAGGTAGCTATGAATGATTCCCAGAAGTTGCAGCCATTCCTTGATAAGCTGGTAGAAATTGCCAAGTTTGGAATCGGCCACGAAAACAATGCGACGGCTTCTATTGTTGGTCTCGACATCAATGCTTGGATAGAGCCTTATACTCATCAGAATAAAACTGAACTTCTTACAAATCTTGCAACTGCCGTTCAGAACGGATTCCTATCGAAGCAGACTGCATCGGAGCGTTGTCCTGATTTTCCTAAGAATGCCGAGTGGGAGCGTATCTTACGAGAAAAGAAGGAAGAGGATCAGCAGGACCTACTCATGGATATTCAGCGTGCGGATAATGAGACAGAGAATGCCATCGAGGAGCAGGAAGCTACTGCGAGGATTCAGAACGGAGACAATGGTAACGTTCGTACCGGTAATGGCAGGAAGGCAGGAAGACCTAGTGAGGGTAAGAACACCGATAAATGGGGAAACAAGCCTCAAGAGAATAATTGGAAAAAATACAATCAAACTCATTAATAGCTTATGGATGAGTTAAAACGTTCTGTCGATTACAGCAGGAAGCGCTTGCAGGCAATCCGAAACTGCGAGGACCATGTTGCAGATATTCTCTGGAAATCGACACAGAAAATAATTGCCGCAAGTAAGCGATACAGAGGTGCGGGCAGGCTCACAAACGAGTCAGCCCTGCTCTCTTACGCCAAGAATGTTACTGCTGATGCAGAGGAGAGTATCAATAGCTACATCTCTGCTTACTCCAAGGCTTCGTGCAAGATTCTCGGGATTGACAGCGAGAATATAGAATCATTTCTCGTCAGCGACATCTACGGAAAGACGACATCTGAAAGAAACGCTGTCTATCTCGGAAACTTTGCTGAAGATATTGTAAGGATGATCAAGGCGGGTACTCTTATGGGATATTCAGACCAGCAGCTCCTATCTTCTATCCGAACCGGCTACAAGGACCCATATCACACATCAGTTATCACCAAAGCGAAGAGAAAGGATATCAACATCGATGTTCCTTCTTACGGAAAGGGCTACTACAAGAACGCCTATCAGAACATTGTAAGAAACGCCTCTCAGGTGATTGCCTTAGCATGGGGACAGGCAGAGCAGGAGTATGGGCAGGAGAACAAGGCTATCGGGTTCTACGTCAAGAGAGGGAGCAGTTATCCGTGCGATATTTGTCAAAATGAAGCCGACGCTGGCATCCACTCTTTCAAAGATCCATATCCGCCATTTCACGTTTCGTGTTGTTGCTACACAGTATTTGCGTTCAAGAATAATAAAAAGAAATAAGACTATGATTGAAGAAACAAAAGGATACACATTATCCGTCGATACATACAAGAAGGCGAAGGCTCTCGGTATGAAAGACCCTCGCTATTACATCTATGCAAGTCTCCGTGGCTCAGGTATGCCAATGAGGGATTGTTGGGCGATTTCCTTCCAGGGAGAAGGATTCAACTGGACAAAAGACGTTCTGGAACGAGAGATGAACAAGCTAGAGTCTTTAGAGTCTGTTCAGAAGAGAATAGCAGAGGTTCAGGGCAAGAAAGCGAAGAACGAGAACGCCGATGAACTCACCCAGGAGGAACTTATTAAGGCTACCTCGAAGGAAGAGATTCTGAGAAACCTCGTTATCGCTCAGCGCAAGCAGAAGTTTGGCTCTCCAGAGTGGCAAAAGACAACTGCCATGATAGCCGACTACTCTAAGATTAAGCAGGACGAAATTGATACAGAAAATAATGTGGTCCACTACTACATTCCTCTATCAATGCCTCGATGCTGCGAGGACTGCATTATCTTCAAAAATGGCCAGGCGACCTTTCAAAAGAAGAAGAAATAGTTAAATTCGTGTTAAAGTAACTTTGTTTTACTAGAATTTCTGCAAAACCAAGTACCTTTGCAAACAGATATACGTTCACAGATTCGTTCTGCTGTTCGTAATTCTGTTTAATTGGTTACGAGGGGTGGTGTCTTCACAGATGCCACCCCTCACTTTTATATTATGAAAGTAGAAGAAAAATATAAATTCAATCAGGATACTTCTCTCCAGTGATGAGCTCAAGCGCAGTTATTACCTGATCATCAAGAAGAGGGTCGTTAAACATAGGAAGAATGCCGTATGATGGCAGTTTCTTCGTCTCTGCGGCCTCCAAAACGAGCTGAAGTGCCTGTACTAGGGAAGTATGGTCTTGAACGACCTCAAGCAATTTATCACTCATCCTTGCCTCCTTCCTTCTTAATCTGCTCTGCCATCTTAAGAATAGTCTCGGCGTGCTTATCGCGGTCGATGACTTCCTGTACGGCCTCATCGCTCTCCTTGCGAAGCTGCTCTTCTGTCTTACCCTCGTCGGCAGCAGCGTTTCTTCTTGCAGCCTCACGAGAAATGTATTCGTCACGGAGTTTCAACTTACCTGCCGTGTATTCTGCATCGCCAGGCAACGATGTATCCGCATACATAAGCTGGGCAAATGCCTCGATGATGTTTCCATCATCCTTGGAGAACTCATAATGGTCTCCTACAGCCACAGGAACACATTCATCGAGTGCAGCATACATTGATGTACCGATAGAGTACTCGATTCCCCATGTTCCGGCAATGTTAGCAATCTTAATGAAAGGCAGCGAACCTCTCTGTAAATGCTTCTTGATCTCAGCAGGAATATCCTCTCTGAGTGAAGCAACTTCTTTCTTAGACAAGCTCTTGCTGAACTTCAGCACGGTGAAGTGTCTTGTCTTGATAGTCTTTCCAAATGGTAATGCCATGATAACAATATTTTAAAGTTCAACTTTTATTTCCTTATACTCGAAATCTGTGCAAGATGGATTCTCCTCAGAAGTAAACCTAATCTCATTAGGGTGGTTACAAGCTCCATTCTTGAAGAAAAAGCAATCCTTGCAAGTGTAATCAGTCTGTTCCATGTTCCTTACGTTTTTGATATTCCATCAATGTCAAGATACAATAGTTAGCGCAGTCAAGAAGAGCATCTTCCAATGGTTCATTAGCAACTTGCGCCTCATTGTCCTTCAGCGTCTTGATGCGATTCACCTTCTCTCGTATCTTTCCGTAGCCGTAGTTGATACCAAGCTCATCATACATTTCGGAAAAAGCATTCCCATAATCGTGATTCTTACGCTTGTAGGTATCACTCATCTTGTCGGTGATAGACTTGAATGTTTTAGCATCTTCAGCAGATGAACACTCGTGTATCTTTGGTTCAAGATTTTCTTTATTCAAAATTTCTCCACGTTTCATAATATCTTTAACTGAAAGCATGAAGACCTCGTTTTTAATCTCGTCACAAGTTACTTTTACAAATAAACAACAAGAATTGTCAATGGAAGGAATAAAACACCAAATCGGACTATCTATAACCTTAAAAATAGGACGGGTTGGGGTTGTAATGATTTTAAATCCACCACGAATCTCTAAATCTGTTTTGTACATTGGGAATACAGGGTAGTCTTCGCCCATTATTTGATAATGACGAAATCTTTCCACCTCTTCTTCGTATTCTCTCACTCTGAACGGAAGAGCAAACTCTAATCCTATCTTAATATCTTCTTTCTTAATCATAAGCTATTTCCTTCTATATTAAACACCATAACAAAACCAAAGTAAACCAGCAACTTTCATCTCTTTTTCAGAAAGCAATTCAAAACAATCAAGGTTATAATCCTTACTGACACAAACCCTAATTGGAGGTGCAAATTGTTTTTGTTTCACAGCGATTGTATATAATGATTCATTGGGGAAAACTGAATTTACATCCTCAACAACCGCGCACATAACCATGCCATCTTTTCTGACTTCCGCATAACTTTCTATTTTCTGCTTTAGCTTTCCATCGGAATTATTTATAAAAAACTCTTTTGGCGCAAGGCAAATGTCACCAAGTTTTAATTTCTCGTTTTTATCCATAAGCTATTCCTCCTTATCTTTAATTTCAACAAAATCACCAATACCCAAACGAGCCTTGTTGATGCAAGACGCAATCCAACCTATCAGATAGGCAGAAGGCTCGCCGCCATGTTCCATACCAATATCATCCTCGATGACATCGCATGCGTGAGAAGCCTCATGACAACAAACTCCCATTCTCATAGAATCCTTGCTTGCAAAATTAATAAATGAACAAAGCCTCTTATTCTCCTTTTCTCTAACTGTATCGTAGGTTATTGCGTCAGAATTAGAGAAATCAACCTTCAAAACCTCGCCATCTCTACCTTCAAAACACTTATTAGCGTCTTCTTGGCTCATGCCAATAGCGACACATAACAATCTCGGATAGATAACAGGGTCGTATTCGTAATATCCTTTCTTCTTCATATTCTCAACTATTTCTGTTTGGAGACAATCTCGATGGCAGACAACAATGTCTTTTCGCTGATACCTTTTCCACTACCAACACCATCTTTCTCTATCTTGTCAATGGAACTCTTTATAGAGCATACTGCATCATTTATGCTATCTGCACTACTCATCGTGTTTTCGATAGCTGATTGCAGCTCACCGAAACGCTTGTCTATATAATCCTTCAATCTTTCTTCGTGCTCTATAACGTTTATAGAGTTTGCGATTTTTGCATGCGTCCAGTTTTCTTCTACACATGCATAATAATCGCCTTTTGTATCATCATGAATCTTGGAAGACACAACTCTTAGACACACGAAATCGTCTCCATCCATTACAGCATACACACCCTCTCCTGATGTGTATAGTTCGGCTTTCGCCTTATTATCCCTACTTTCTCCTTGTATGTATGAGACCTTTCCTAAAACGTTAACTCTAATTTCCATATCTCAACTATTTATTATGTAACCTACCAATATGCCACTTTGAGCAAACCTTGCATAAGTAAGGGTGCCAGCCAAGTGCCTTCAACCTCGGAATCTGATTCAGAAACTCCCAAGCATCATCCTCAGTCTCGTATACGACCTTCGCCTTCCATGAATGAACCTTTCTAGTCCAATGCTCGGGGTCTGGCTTGAACGGTGGAACCTTGTTCGGATTGTGATGTCTTCTCATAGGCACTTGAATGAAACACTGTTCAACGTTCTGTTCACCACAATCTCCTTATCGTTGCACATGATCCTCATGCACTCCAGGGCATCATCGCGGACAGCAATCATAATCTCCTGCATCGAAGCGGTGGCCGGAACAATATTCCCATCAGCCTTCTTCTTCGTGATACGGGATATAATCTCCTTGATATATTCCTTGTCTATCATAGAAATCTGTTTTATAACCGTTAATCATCAGGCTGAATGAAGCTCTCAGGCTGCTTGATGTCCTCCTCACCACGCAATTTATTCTTCACGTCATTGATGAGAAGCTCCTGCTTCAGGTCAATCATCTGCGCGCCGTACACCTGATAGGTCATTCCGCCCTGTGACCTCTTCTTGAAGAAGCCGTACTTGTCGCTCATATCACGCCCGAACTTCTGGATCGTAGGGATATCCTTCTCCTCGACATCGTTGGCCTTGCAGAACTCGACGAATCTCTCGTACATCTCCTTGGCAAGCATGCATTCCGAAATCTCGCCCCTCGCCTCTTGGCTGCACCTCATATCATACGCCCTTATCCAGGCATAGATAGGATTGCTTCCGAGAAGGGAGATAAGCAGCTGTCTCCTGCTGCCCTCAGCTGCCGGGAACCTGTACTTCCTGCTCCTCAGCTCCATCGCGCCACGGAATATCCAGTTGAACACTCCGCTCAGCTCCTCACGGATGATCTTGCTCGCAAGATCCGGGTCCTGCCTCTCCTTAGGGATGGTGACATCGAAGCTCACGTACTGCAAGCGTCTGATGAATCCGAGCGAAGCATCGTCTGGGAACGGAAGCTCATTGAGGTTGAAGATGAGGTAGGGGATTGAGTTCCCCTCCAGGATATCCCTGCCGAGCTTTCTCATCGGGACGGGCTCACCGCTCACGAGTCTCTTGAACATACCGGTGTTCTTCCTTCCGAACTTCTTCGGGTCGGAATCGGAAGACCAGTTGAAGATGGCGTTCCTTATTGGATACCTTCCCCTCATTCCCTCGTCGCCGTCGGCAGTGAGGTCAGCGTAGTCCATCTTGCTTATCCTGTCCTTGCCGAATATGTTGCAGGCAACGTCGAAGATGACGCTCTTTCCGTTGGCTCCCGTACCTATAAGGAGAAGGCAGAGCTCAATCTTCGATGATTCCTTCCCCTCGTACGGATTGTATGCAGTACCTCTCTGTATGAGACCGAGACCAAGGAACATCTGTAGGATCATCCTTGACGTCCTGTCCGGAAGGACCTCCTTGATGAAGTTCATCCACCTGTCGCACTTCGCCTTCGGATTGTAGTCGTAAGGATGATAGTATGTGACATGGTACTCGGGAGAGAATGGCATAACGTTCGGATACTTCAACCCGCTGCCGAAGTCAACAACTCCGTTGGCGAATGCAACGATATCGAATGTAGGTCTCAGTATGTTGTAGCACTCTATCACCTCCATGAATGACTTGTTCATCACCGTACTGATGCCGAGCATCGGAGCCATGGCCAGGTCAAGAAGCAACAGCTGGTAAGCCTGCTCAAGGACTATCTTCGGAACAGCTTCGTATATCTTGCCGTTAAACATGTAGTAAGCACCGTTGTAGTACTTCACCGGAGCCTTCTTCGCCAGACGTCTCATGGACCTGATGAAATTGGACTTCAGCTTGTTGTACTTCTCAGAGTTCGCCTTACCCCAGTCCTGACAACGGAGCTCTTCGAAGCCGTACTCGTCATGCCTCGAAAGGTCAAGCAGCTGAGCGTGCAATGTGTCTATAGCAATACCATTTTCCATTTATGTACAATAATAATATTAATTTTCCGTTATTGTGTAGGATAACCCCCGATAAACAGGGGCTTTCTGAAGGATAACACGTGTCAGGTCGTCCTTACAACATGTCGTCTATAAAATATCGACAATACAAAGATACAGATAATATCCTGAATATCCGGTAAAACCCTAGTAAATAAAGGGTATAAATATACATTTTAGGTATACATTAAATGAAGGATAGGTATACATTTATGGTTTGGTCTGCAAAGTAAGAGTTTATGCTATCAAATGTTAATAAATAACGGATGAATGAATATGCATAATTATTCTTTATGGAGGAAAGTAATTAAACTTTACAAAAAGGCTGAAAAATCGGAAGAAAAAATTTTTAGATGAGGTGACTACCGCGCTGATTTATAGCTATAAAGGGGGTGTGGGGGTGTTTCTTCTGAAATTATTACATTTTGTGTCGGTTTATATAGTGAAAACCATCGTAAAACAATATTTTTGTAATTATTTCAAATTGTCGGTTTATATTTATAAAAAATTTATGTAACCCCTTAATAATCAATACTTTATGATTTTGTTTATATTCATTTTCTTGCATAAATATGCATTATTACTATTTCGTGAAACATCAAAGTTTATTACAAATTTCTTGACCAAAAAAAATGTTACATAATAACGCACTGGTTAAATGTTAAAATCTTAACATTTAGTGATTATGTAGTTGGATATACGAAAGTAAAACGTAACATATTAATACTTTGCCACAAAGTGTTAAAACCATAACTATCTATATATCAATATGTTATAATATCTTTAAAGGTCGATTTTTAACATAAAAAATTTGCTTTTTTCAATAAATTTTCGTACCTTTGCAGTACAAAAAGAAAGAGATAGGACACTATCCTATAAGTAACATTTAAACAATTTAGATATGAAAGATTTAGAAATAAAAGGTGCTCAAGGCTACGAGCACGTAAGTACTAAGGTTGCTAGTTATGTAGCCGAGTGCAAAGGTAGCGCAGTCTTAGCGCAGAGTTTAGAAGTACTTAATAGTTACCGCAAAAAGCTATTAAGCGAGTGTACTGATAACGAAGTAGTAAGCGCAAAGAAAGAACTAGAGAAAGCACGCGCGAAGTACAATAAGTTAGCAACAAATTACGTACTTTCAGACAAAAGCTACTGCAATTTGCAAACTGAGTGTGTGCGCTCTGCTGTTAGCGAGTTTTCCCGCAAACATAAACTACCTAATTTCTTTAAGTGGTTTGATGATAACGGCAAAGATACGCAAACCACTATTATAGATAGTTTGCAGCGTTTGGGTTCAAAGTTGTGTTCTTTGCACCAAGCATTTTCAAGCGGTGCAAAGGTAGCAAAGAAAAAATCTGAGTCTATTACAGATTTACAGAAACAAATTGCAGAGTTGCAAGCTAAACTTGCAGCAGCGCAAAAGTAAGCAACACAAAACAGATAGCTAGAGAAATCTAGCTATCTAGTTTTTCCCGCTGACTATCTGACCGGTAGCCAGTGGGAAATTTTACTCCAGGTTTTTCAACTTGGAGCGGGTCGTCGTACCCTTATTTTTCCTATCACGTTTAAGCGTACATTTGCGGGTCGGTGCCGCATAAGGGAACAAAACAGAAATTTTGGTATTATTCCAGAGAGAGAATTTATTCTCCCTCAGGGGATTTATTGTCAAAATTTCAGAGAGCTATCCGGCAAACGAATCTGTAGTGATACAGAAAGGCGGGCGAGAAATCCCGTCGAGGGTAGCGAGAGAGCACAGAGCCACCACGATACCGAATGAGATGAGGCACGTGGAAAGAGTAAGAGCCGTAGCTGTGCAGTTATCTAGCGAGATAACGGACGGATAAATCATAATTCATATTCTACCGGTTTGGAATTGTCCGGTCGGGCTGGTTACCCGAGAATCAATTGTGTGTGCAATCACGATTTGCAGCGTATCAAGGCGCACACTATCCACGCTGACTGAAAGCGGTTGCTTGTCATCCGTGCGAGATATTTATCTCCTCAGAAATAAACAAGTTGCTGGCAGAAGCATAAAATCTGTAGGGTGTGAGCCACGTAGTTAAGACGATAAAGATAAAACGTGGTGCAAAGATGCGCATCCTGGCTAACGGGGCGGGGAGAAATCTCCGCTCTACAATTACAAACCAAATAAAAATATAGAATTATGAAAATTATCAAGCATTATGTTACGGCAAACCGCTCAGACGAAGATATGGAGTTTCTTGGATATGTTAAAGACGAAAAAGGATGGTCCTATATTACAGAAGAGCCGGAAACAGAAGAAGAGAAAGAGGAGCTATATTCTTCTTTCGATATATTGTAGCCTAATCTCCCTACGCGTGTAGGGAACAATAACCAAAAATATTAGAATTATGAGTACGCTAAGAGTTAAATGCCTCGATATGTGCGAGGTTGAGAGTATCATTGCAGATGCTCAGGAGATTTTGAGTCACGTAGAATTCGGGTCGCTAAAGAATGGTGTGCTTACATTATTCTGCGTGGCGTGAGCCTAAAAATCTGTAGCCAGTACGATAATTGTCGTGCGTGGCTACGGAACAATTACCAAAAAAAATATAGATATGAAAGCAAGACAGATTATTTATTCAAGTACGATAATTGTGCTTGGATTTATTCAGAGCGTTCCTGCTCTGTTGTGTTTAGCAAGTACGAATATTGCCATTATTCTGCTTGGAATATTTTGGGGAATTGTGCTTGGAATATTCTGGAGCAGTACGATAATTGGCAGGTGGTTCTTCAGAGAGATGTGGCGATCCACGCTCCGCTTGGAGAATTTCATCCTGCCTGGAGCGTGACAGATTTGGAAAGTACGATAATTGTGCTTGGAAACATTTAGCTAAATTCTGCTTGGAGAAATCTAGGCAGTACGATAATATAACCAATTAAGCAAAAGAATTATGTTAGACAGAAAATCACAGAAGAATTTTGAGCGTGCGCTTATGCATGAGATGGAGAAGATCAAGATTGCTGCACGCCAGTGGCACAATAATAATACCAGAGGCTACAGAGATTATCGTAGCAAGGAGGCTATTTCCAAGAGCTTCTCTGAGATTGCAGTATTGTGCATGAGCTGAAATGTGCGTGGCGATTGTCACGCATACAATTATTCACCAAAAATTATAGATTATGATAGATGAAGAATACAAGGAGAATGTAGAGTACATACGTTCTACCATCCTACCGCAGTTGCAGGAAATTCAGAGAGATTTGGCAGAGAATCTGCCAGGTGTGAGCCTTACTGTCAGATTAGACGGCGACACTGGCTCTATGTCTGCTCATGCTGCTGTCTTTTTTGATGGCACGGCTAACATAAAAGACAGCTGTACCGCAAATTTCTTTCATGTGGATAACAAGGAGGAAATTGACGATGAATACAATAAGCTCGCAGAATTTCTCAAGAAGTACATAGCCTGAAATTGAGGGAGTTATTTCTCCCTCTCCTATAAACCAAAAATGTAGAATTATGAGCAAGTGGATTCAGTTTTATCATAAGATTAACAAGTTTGACCTTGTGAACATGAGATTCACCGATGAGGTGAGCGTTGTGGAAATGGTGGGCATGGATTCTATTATGCCTATCGACGGCAGACTTAATCTGTCATCCATACGTGATGTAGTACAGAAGAAGATAGAGAGCATGAAGAAAGTCGATAGTTTCGACCCTTGTGCGTTCTCCATCCTCACCGGTCCTACGATTCTGTGTGCTTCAGAAAGTCCGGTGTACAATCTCTAGCCAAAAAAATGGGTAGTACGATAATGTGCTGCCTGCTATTAACCAAAACATATAGAATTATGGAAACAGTAAGAGTAACTGACAGACACGGAATAGAGCGAGAGTGGGATATAGTCACAGAGAGATGTGTAGGGTGCTGCTTTCACGGATTGACGGATGGCAAGATTCATTGCTGTCCTCATAGTATTGCGTGCGGTGGCAAGTAGCCAAAACAGCGGGGCACGTCCTGTGTCCTGCTTCTATTATTAACCAAATCAAAATTCAGAATTATGACAGACGGAGACAGAAAGTTCCTTGCCAGGCTCGTAGCGAGTCACAAGGCAGTTATCAGCGAGGAGTGCAGACGCAAGAATCTCGACAAGAGCGAGTATTTCAGACGCGTAGCACGTGCAGACAAAAAGGCTCAGGAGATTGAGCAATCGTGCATGCGCCCTCGCAAGTTCTAGCCAAACATTCTGTGCAGATAGACTGCACAGAAACCATGTTAAATCATCAAAATTAAAGAATTATGGAGAAAATGACACAGAAAGAGTTGAAGAGACTCGTTAGAGTAGGAGCTGCCAAGGATATAACACACAGTTCAAGCCGTGCAGCCATCCCGGAAGAATATAGTCAGGTAGGCTATTCTTCCGGTGTGTACGGATGCAACGGAATGCTGTTCCGTGGTCACAGCGGAAAGCTGTATGCCATTTGTGCAAGAACTACGGCTATCTGGGTTTTCGGCTAAAATTACGGGTAAGCGTATGGTGCGCTTGCTCGTTTCTATTATCAACCAAAATACAGAAATATGAATATACAGAAAGTATGGGATGCGTTTATCAAGGAAAATGATAATCCATCATTCGTAAAGATGGCATATGCCGTAGTAGAGCAGCTTGGCGGTGTTAATGAAGACACAATGCTTAATACGCTCGATAAGGTCAGAAATGCCAATGAGGGGTACACTGGATTCTGTTATCATTCTCAAACAAGCAAGTTCTGGAACGAGAACAAGAGTGCTATCATGGAGAATATGCATGAGCTTGCCGATGATTTAGGAGAAGACCTTATCACGATGATTAAGGGCTTCGGGAATTTCAAGGACGACAAATCCGTCACCTATGATGCTATCGGCAAGGCTCTGTATGCTCCTTTTAACGAGGGCGAGAGCAGAAATATCTACGACACATTTGCTAAGTATGCATTGGAAGAGGTTGCGAATCGATTCCAGGACTGGTGGTACGATCAGGACGAAAGCGATTTCGGTGATTAGCCAAAACAATCCTCACTCTCACGGGTGTGGATTTCTATTAACCAAACAGATTGAAATATGAAGAAAATTGAGATTACGAGAGCTGGCATGGGCGAGAAATGCCCATATCCGAAGTTCAGCAAATTGCTGGCAAAAGGCTACATAATGTGCCATCGCTGCAAGTATTGTGCTGAAATTATCAGTGAGACAGAAATAATGTGTAACTATAATTAATCTATAATTATGAGTGAATTAGAGAAAATCCTGAATGACGATTTACTGAAGTGTAAAATCGTAGAGTCAGTAGAGAATCCTGTTAGGCGTGTGGACCTCATCAAGTGGACGCACGACAATACATACTCTATTGCAGAGGTACGCAAGGATACCGGTAAGCTAGAGGTCAAAGACTTGAAAGCTGCCAGTGGTCTTGAGGCGTACAAGCATTTCTTCAGAAATTATGGCGACATTGCCATATGTGGCTAAACCTCCCCACGATAATGTGGGGAACCATTATGAACCATTAAACAGATGAATTATGGAAAAGAATATTGTAGAAGTTGTTATGAACAACAAGGGTGAAGTTGTCGAGAAAGTAGCCGATTATATCGGTGTGGCAAGTTTTGCCGCGGTTATCGAGAGCCTCTATCGTGAGTGTCTTGAAAATTTCGATGACGCAGAAGATCTGGAAGAATACATTGCAGATGTATTCGAAAAGAATATCCAGTCTCTTGCGTGGGAGTTTACCCATAAGGCAAACAAGGAAATGAAGAAATATCTACATCTTAATGACCAGCACATGAATGGCAATTTTGCCAATCTGTACGAGGACTACCCTAAGCGCAGAACAGGTGTTTGGTGGGCATCAGACTACGATGGCGACGATTACTACGATTTGTATCCTCAGATGGTAGCCCGACTTGATTCCGCAGAGGACAGCGAGCAGGCTAACAAGGACAGAGCGTACCTCGAAGAATGGTATTTCAAGGCCTTCGGCACGTACAACATCAAGTACAATTTCTCGAACGAGCTTGAAGAGGTTCACTCCATGATGGAGGAAGATTATGAGGAAGCCTAACAATATCCCCTAGCATGGGGATATTCAATGTTAAACCATTTAAATGATATTAGATATGAGTTACGAATTTGCAAAGAAGGAGATTGGTGATTACAGAATCACCATTTACCAGGATGAGGATGCCGAATGCCCTTGCACAGAATGGGATTTGGTGGGAGTTTACTTCTGGGACTATTCCGATTACGGATACAACAGGTGGCTTTCTCGTGGTTGTAGCAGCGAAGTCAACGCTAAAAATGCGGAGGATGCATTGAAGGATCTAGTTTGTAACTACGTGTCACAAAAGAAGATTATTGATTATATCAATAGTGAAAACGTCGACAATTACCGTATGCGCTATGACAAGAGTGACCGCATGTGGTATCTTGAAAGTCTGTACGAGGGTGAGTGGTATAACCACGAAGAGTTCTGCCCGAGCGACTTGAAGAGATTCGACTATAGAGAGGAACTTTGCGATATCCTCGAAGAGGACGATTTCACGTACCTTCTGCACGATTGTAAGGATATTGCATTCTACGAGTGGTCCTCTACTGGATACAACCAGGGAGATTATGTCAGCGGATATGCCTACTGCGACAAGAAGCGTTTCTCAAAGTATTGTGACACTAATACAAAAAACTGGAGAAAGCGAGCCTTGGACCTATTTGAGCATGAGGTTAAGTGCATAGGTCTTTGGATGTGGGGAGATGTTAAGGGGTTCGTCTTAGAGAAGAAAGTCCATTACAAGAAAGTCTTCACGGAAATAGGTCGTGAGCCGGAGGACGACTACGACTGGGAGCAGATTGATTCCTGCTGGGGAGAGTACTACGAGGACTCTGACGAGCTGATTAAAGACGCTCTCGAAGAGAATGGAATCAAACTAAAAGAAACAGCCTAACAAGGGGAGCTTGCATGCTCCTCTTCCATTAACCAAATTACAAAGAATTATGAAATTGAAACTTTATCACGACACAAGAAAGAAGTTCCGTGACTGCGTGGATGCGTGGACAATCTACGTTCCTTATCCGAAGTGGCTTAGAGAAAAGACATTCGGTACAATGGGAACATTCCTCGGATGCACTCCAACGGAGACGGGAATGATACGGTGCATCTGGGAGCACGACGAAAGAAGATGTGGACGCCCGTATTTCGGCAAGAAGATTGATCCGAAGGATACCCCTAAAGCATTTCAGGAAATTTTCTACAACATGGAGAAGCTTTGGAACGAGGCAATCACCAAGAACACGAATGAAGCGTGGGAAGCATGGAACAGAGCCTAAAATTGGTAGCCATTTGGCTACCTGCCAATAACCAAATACAGAGAATTATGGAAAGAATTACATTTGTAGAGAAGGGCAGTAGAACCATCTACAGACTGGGCAGACGTATAGTATGCTACAGGGATGGTTACAGAGTTTATTTCGGTAAGCCATCAGATATTACACACAACACGTTCGATGCACTATCAGAGAATATAGCACATGAGTATTGCCTGAAAGTTTGTGAGCGTAAAAAGTGGGAGAAAGCAAAGTACAGCAATCCTGTCGCATACAACGCCCACAGAGTATTGAACGCATTAGCCTAAAAACGGAGGGAGCAATCCCTCTGACATCATTAACCAAATTATTAAAGATTATGAAGAGATATTACGTATCAGTCACAGAACATTTGAACAAGGTAGTCAGCGTTGATGCTGAGAGTGAGAATGAAGCCGTACAGAAAGTGCAGGATGCCTATAATAATAGCGATATTATTCTTGACGCTGACAATTTCTCAGGTGAGGTTATCGAGATCGAACCAGATCAGGAGTACTGGAGAGAATCCGAAGAAGATGACAGCGTAGCACTCCAGCACATCGACTAAGCCAAACGGGGAGAGCAATCTCCCTACCAATAACCAAAAATATTAGAGATATGAAGAAAATCAAAGTAGGAACGAGGGTATTCTGCGACATACATTCCCAATCAAAGGAACACGTTGTCACTCACGTTTCAGAGGAAAGAGGATTCGCGGGAATTGATAATGAATACTGGTGGCCTATAGACCAGTGCTTCCCCTGCGATGAAATAACATTGCCTAAAAAGCGCAGCTAAGGACTGCGCACAATAACCAAAACATAAGAATTATGAATGAAGACAGAATCCTAGAAATGTTCTTTGAGAAAGCCAGATGGCAGTATGCTATCGAGAAAGGCTTATTCAAGGACATGAACAAAGCAGTAATGTATCAGCTGACAACACCAAAGGCTCGTCTGGCTATGTATCAGAGGATCAAGAGCGGCAATTACAAGATAATGCCGCCACACACAGCAAAGATTCCTAAAGACAACGGAGATTTCCGTACTGTCTATGTGAATGAGCCTGTAGATAGAATCCTTTTGAGTATAGCAAACGACCTCCTGTTCGAGCTGATGCCAGAGATGGTGCATCCGCGCTGTACGTCATACCAAAAGGGTATCGGCTGCGGTCGTGTGGTGCAAGATGTGTCTCGGATAATATACTCGGCAGAGGGAAAAATCATCGGATGGAAAGGTGACTTCTCCAAGTACTTTGATTCTGTGCCCATTCGGTTCATCGACTGGGCATTTGACAAGGTAGAGGAGAAGTACGGAAAATCTGCGCTGATAGATGTCATTCGTGACTACTATCACACAGATATCTATTTTGATGAGGACAATAACCTCTGTGAGAAGTATCAGTCCCTCAAGCAGGGGTGCTCTGTTGCTGCATGGCTGGCTGATGTCATTCTCTATCATCTTGACGACAAGCTATCTAAGCTTAACGGATATTACGTCCGCTATTCAGATGATACGCTGTTTGTCGGTGAAGACTATGAGAAAGCCATGGATATCATGAAGAGCGAGCTGGAGATGATGCAGATGACGCTCAATCCGAAGAAGGTTGAGTATCTTGACGCTAATCACTGGTTCAAGTTCCTCGGATATTCCATCAAGGGTCACAATATCTCTTTGTCGTCCACACGCATCAAGACCTTTCAGAAGGAGATTGAGAAGAGGACGATAAAGAAACGTGACACCACGATGACGAAAGCCATCAATGCAGTAAACAGGTATCTCTACAAGGGGTACTGCGATTATTCCTGGTCGACTCAGGTTCTTCCAGTCATAAACGTGAAACAGGACATCGACAAACTCAACGCATTCGTCATGGACTGCATCCGTGCGGTCAAGACAGGCAAGAGAAAGGTCGGTGGTCTCGGATACGTGAAGACTCAGGCTGTAGGTTGCATAGACCGAGGCCGTGGCAGGAACGTGAAAGCTAACAGGAGTAAGACAGAGAGCGAAATCAAGGGGTATCTATCAATCGGCTGTGCTCAGAACGCCTTGCGGACGAGCAGGGCAGCGTACAACACATTGGTGAATACTCTGTAGATGAGCATCCTAGCGCAAGGATTTTGCCGGAATGAAGACGCAAGGTTTTAAACATCCGGTCTCGAAGATCGCGGACAGCATCTCATAATCTGAGATGGTCCAGCGATCCTCTCCACCAGGATATTATCAATCTGATATAGCTATGCGCAGTATCTTCTGACCGGCAGACTCTGTAACCGAGCACACGGACGTGGGAGAAGGACGGATAGATTCAGGCGACGCCTCGAAGACCTCAAACTGAAGGGCCTCGAGTTACCCAAGTCTACGACTTGAGATAACTCGGGACCTTCGTATGACGCACAAGGCGTAGCTCATCAACGAAGTACAGAAATGTGCCAGTCCGTATGACTTCCACCGGTGGCGCACACCACCACTCCCTGATGGATGGCAGAAGTTTATGCAACAGGTCTCTTAACCAGAGTAGTTGATCCTGAGGGCGTCGTATACTACTTACGACCTCTGGATCATCTATTCTGGCGAATCCTGTGTCAAATCAGAAACATAAAGTATTGTGCCTAGCCACCGGTCAGGGAATTACCCTAGCACGAGGGTAGTCTTCAGAGGAGAGTGAATTTATAGTGCTGTTTACATGCCGCCGGCCTTCACTGGAATCCCAGTGCCATCCGGCGACTTACAACAGCCCTCGAATCAAGCTGCTATAGCTACGTGCCACACTCTCAGATGAAGACAACGTTATTGCCAAACGAGGTACACAAGGAGGTTGCGTATTTATACCCGCTGGGTAAATAACGCGGGGAGTCATCCTTAGAGCAACGATGCTCCCCGCGTAAACCCAGCTGGTTCCAATCATCAGCCTGTAGCAAGACAACAGACCTATGAGTGTACCTACAAACAACCATGTGAATTGCATCACGACTTATCAAGAGTATGAGGTTTAATATCCCGTAAGGTGGAATACCTGTGCCTGCCGATATCTCCGCAGGCACAGGTATCCAGTCACGGGACCGAATCGAGAACATATATCCATGCAACATAATACATGAGATAAGTCTAGGTTATTGCGAGCCGGATATGGTGCGCAAGGAGAATAGATTGTACAATACGGTATCAACCATCCTGAGAATCCAGGTGATTACCTGGATCCGTCAGGACTCAGATACAGTATTAATCAAGACCTTATAGTTACGCAACAGATTCTCTGAGCGCATTCCCATTAACCAATATTTAAGAATTATGAACAGCAGATTACTAAAGAAGCTTGAGGAAATCAAGAAAGAGTACGAAACGTCAGAAGTTTGCATGGGCGAGATGCTTGATTCAGTAAGCGCAGACGGATTCTCTATCGAAGAGGCTCACTGGTTGTATATGCGTGCAATGGAGTGGGCGAACGGAGACAAATTCTATATCCACTTCGGAGAAGACGAAGATGTACTGAGTAAGGATGAACTCGAAGAAGCCAATTTGATAGTGCAAGAATAAGCACTATCCCTATTAACCAATACAATAGAATTATGACATACGACGAGATTATCAATGCAGTTGAGAATGGTGCAAAGTTCACCATCAACTTCCAGAAGAGAACATGTAGAGTGAATGGCAAGATAGTGATGTCCGAGGAAGATAAGCCGAAAGATACACCTTACCTGACACATGCAGTAGTCCTGTTCGCAATAGAACAGAGATATAAGGCATACAAGCATTCTGTGCCGTCTGAGCGTTCTGAATCCCATCGCCGCTACTACTTCAAGGCTTTGCCAGAGAAAGAGCTCTCAGACGAAGATATGATGTATGGTGAGCGACGGGAGGTAGCTAGATGTAAGCTGGAGCTATACATACTGATTCAGCTTCTAAGAGGCAACCTTGCATGGGAGAACAGATGGGGAAGATGGTTCTGGAAGTCCGAGAACGACAAGGATCTGATTATCCTCAGAGACTGGATTGAGCCAAACAAGGGTGGGGCGTAAGCCTCATCCACTAGAGTTAAATAAATTTTTAGTATAACCAATTTAAAATTAATTGAATTATGAAGCAGATTGTAACAATCACTGGTGAGAATCTTAAGGTAGTAGCTAACAATGTAGAGGTTAATGCAGCTTGTGCAGGTAAGAAGACCAAGGCGCAGATGCGTCTCGAAGCTCTTAAGGCAGCAGGCGTTGACGTAAGTAAGTACTTCCCTCTCGGTGATGATCAGCTTATCAAAATCGAAAATGGTGCGGCTGTCCCTGTTGATATGGACGATGCAACCATCGATGCGGTAGGCAGGCAGATTATAGAGGGTGGATACGTAAGTAACTGGAAGCTCTTCCGTCGTTGGGTGATGAGTCAGATGTTCCACATGTTGCGAGACATGGATAAGAGTTATCTGTCATTCAACGAGGTGTTGCAGCGCAAGGGCTACGAGTATCAGTGGCGCATGCTTGAAAATGAGCTCTACGCTCAGATGAAGATGTGTGACCACAAGGACTACGAGAACACAAAGGCGAGATATCGCTGGTTCAACGGTTGTGTAGCATACGATATGGCTATTGACTACATCAAAAAGCTCAGAAGCTACATTGACGACAAGTGCATCTACACTACCAAGGAGGACAAGGATGGAAACAAGAAGAAGACATATAAGCATACCTGCAAGGGCAATCCTTACGTACGTCTTCAGAACGAGGACATTTTTGTCGCTGACTTGGATAGAAAGGTATACAATCCTCTCCGTGACCTTGCCAACAAGATGGCTACTGTAGACGACCACAAGGATCTCTACGATGCCGTTCGCAAGTTCAACAAGAACCGCAAGCATCTCGCGTGGGATACCAAGCAGGCAGATGCATTCATCCATGCTTACAAAGGGTCTGGTTCCTACTACACGATGAGAAACCTCATCATGTTCCATGGAGCAAGATTCATGAAGAACGGACGAAAGATGTCAGAGGCCAATTCTCTGAAGGAACTTGAGTCTAAAGCCAAGCTCTACGATGAAGAGGGTTGGAAGATGCTCGGTGTACTCAAGCAGCTTATCAAGGACAATAATATCAGCGTCCAGGGCAAGATTCTTGAATGGAAGAAAGCCAAGAGCGAGAACAAGTAATCATCAGACGTAAGGTTCGCCGCCTAAAGAATGGTGGCTCGGCAGAAATTCACAAGAGCTTCTTCAACGAAGGATCTCCTCCAGTCACTACTGGAGGTAATCCTTCGAGCTAAAGCTCTCTAGATCGAACTATTAAAGTAAGGCGCCAGCCGGGGATCATTCTAGCCAAAAGTCGGTTACTGATTCGGTAACCGATTCTATGTCTAACCAATAAAATGAAGGATTATGAAGGAAATTAATGTAGATACAAGAAAGTATGTGAAGGCTCCTATTGACGGGAAGAATGTCGTCGAGGAATCACTTCTAGACACCATCTTTGACGATTCGCAATATCTCACCAATAAGTTTTTTTCATTGGGATTTGTCGGAGGTGCACCTACAATGATAGAGTATCACGGAAACTACCTATCTATCAGGAAGCTTCGATCGTGGATTACATCAGAGTGGGGTAGAGAGATTGTCAAACGACTGACTGGCGAATCAAAAAATAGCATATACTATTACGATACGAAGCAGTATCTCGACGAACGCCAGGCTGAGCCTTTAATCTATACATTCTTTCTGAGCACAGATTACCTTACAGTAAGATTTCACTACAATGTAAAAGTAGATGAAGATTAGTCAAACAGGTCAGTCGTTAGCAGCGGCTGACTACTCATATCATAACTAAATTTTGTTTAAATGGTTCAAGCCGGTCTGTCGTGAGACACGCCGGTTTTTTGTTCCACAAGTTTAACCAATTTTAAATTAGAATTATGAGTAGAAATTACTGGACATTAGGTAAGGAAGGAATGAAGACTCGTCTGTCAAAGGCACAGGCAGCTTATGAGAACGCATTAGAGAACGTAGAAAACCTACACGTCAAGATTAGCGATGGCAATACAAAATTGGGAGCAATCCCTTCCATATCACTCATCCCGGTCATGGACTGCGGCAACTGCGCTATCTGTGCAAAGAGCTGCTACGACCTGCGAAACGACCTTATCTACAAGGAGGTAATCAAGACGAGAGCTATCAGCTCGGCAATCTATCATGAGGATCCCGAGCGATACTTCAAGGAGATTGACGGGTATCTCGACTACAGATTCCCTCGCGCCTTCCGATTCCATATCGGTGGTGATATCCAGGATAAATGGTATCTTGACAAGATGTGCGATATTGCACGCAAGCACAAGGATACCAAGTTCCTGGCGTTCACGAAGATGTTCGATGTATGCAACGAGTATCTCGATGAGGGCAATGTAATCCCAGAGAACATGCATATCCTATTCAGCGGATGGCTTGGTCTTAAGATGGATAACCGCCATGGATTCCCTGAGGCGCATCCTATCTTCGAGAGCGGAACGTCTGCTCCGGAAGGAACACGTCTGTGTACCGGAAACTGCACAGAGTGCCTGAAGGAAGACAGACTATGCTGGTCCATCGGTAAGGGGCAGGCGGTAGGATTCCTTGCACACTAGCCAAAAATCCTCGTCAGGAATGACGGGGTACTATGTCTAACCAATTAAAATTTTGAATTATGGCAACAGCAAGAAGAGGAACAAAAATGCTCAAAGCTTCCGACATCATGAAGAGAAAGGGCATTGTCCAGAAACAGATGGACATGAATAAGTTCAATGAGGTTGTAGAGAATTTCTTTATGACCCATGAGGCGAAAGAAACGATTCTCCTGACTCCAAAGAGATTCATCGAGATGGACAACCCGCCAGAGGGAGACTTCATCGACTATCTCGACGTGAACATATGGGCAAAGAAGAGTGAGGACCTGGATGATCCGTTCGACTTCACCGACTATCAGTTCATGAAGAAGAACGGAATGCTCCGTCCTATCCTTATGGTGAACGAGCCTTTCATCGGCAATGCTGCCGGGTGGCTGAGAGATTTTTGTGGATTCACTGTGAAGAGCAGAACACGAAAGAAGAAGAAGGAATACATCGTGTCTCTGCCGGTGTAAAACCGAACAAGACGTGGAACATTATTGTTTCACGCTCCCAACATTAACCAATTAAATAGAATGATTATGGAAATAGTAGATGTAAATGTGTGTAAGTTGGACAATTACAACATGGAGAACGAACTCTATTATGAGTCTCTGTGGGAGAAGATGTTCGATGAAGGTAAATATACGGACGACAGATGCAACGAGGCTGTCGGTTTTATCTATTCTAACGCCTGTCACGCAGAGGTATATGGCAATGCGATGGATGTCACATGGATAAAGGATTGTGCGAACAATCTACGCCTTGCTATTGTTGCAAACGATTTGGTGAATAATCTTATTGGCACAGAACAAAAGAAAATTATCACCGAGGAGAACAACGGAACCACGCTCCTTACTGACGATGGCATATATCTTAACATCTTCGTCAATTTCGAGATGCGTCACATACAGATTCTCGCTTACCAGGAAGCCTAAAAAGCCCTCTTCGGAGGGTGCAATGTTTTACCAATTAAAATTAAAGATATGAATGATTTTTTGAAATTAGCAGAGAATTTAGGATGGAGTTATAATGTTGACGATACACCTAACGAAAGAGGTGAGGTTTGCGTCGAGTTAGAGAAGTATTCCCCACAAGGCCAAGATTTCATTGCCACAATTTGGTTCGAGAATGGCAATAAGTCTGACTTCATGGATAAGTTGTATCAATATTATAGCGACTTCGATCCTGACGAGGAAGCCAGTAAATGGATTGGCGAGGATGGACATGGTGCTAACGGCGCACCATACAAATTATCGGATATTTTGCAAGATATGGAGGATTGCAAGGATATGCTACTAGATTTATGGCACGAGTATTTTTACGATGAGTACCCAGAAAATCGTCCAAATGAGACCGACGAAGGGAAGCGACTCGCAGGAGAAATCGAGGAGAAATCCGGAAAGCATTACCACTCGTGCTCTCTACAGAATTATCCGAGCGGTAAGTACGGCGTTATCATTGATGGATGCCAGAAGTTTCTATCGGAATGCAAGGAAGAGACATTAGCCTATATGAAAGGCGTGCTTACGGGCCTAGATATCGAAAGAAAAGACTAAGCCAAACAAGCCTGCCGGAAAACGGTGGGCATCAAGTTAAACCAAAATATTAAGATTATGGATAGAAAAGTACTGAAAGACAAGATTGATGAGTTGCGTTCAACAGCAAAGATGGAACTTGCATGCACCATCCGTGAGATAATGAGAGAGCAAAATGTGAGCAGAAAGGTGTTCGATTGGCCTGTACGTGCCGACGACAACAGGGAGGTGAACATAGTAGAGGTAGGCGGCAGCGATACGGCTATCCCTATCATTCATAGCCGATGCACTTCTATAGGGTTTGAATTCCCGGAAGCAAAAGCTACAGATGACGATATACCCGTTGACCTTCTTGCAGACATCGCTACTAGTCTGAACGATGAGCTGAACGGCTATATTGGTGTCTATGCTGCAAAGTATAAGATTGCCTACAATGATGGAATTTTCATTCCTAAGGAGAATCCGTACGTATTCCGAGCAAAATCATATAAAGATGCATTGGATGAGGCGGAAGACTACATGCGTGTGTGGAATGACCATAATGGTTCTACCCTAAGACTCGTATCAGTCGAGAAGCAGACTGCTTCGGAAGGTTAAATTAGCGTTAAAAACGGCAAAGACGATGGTTTATATTATAAACTTTTCGTATCTTTGCCACTAGTAACCAAAATTATAGAATTATGACAGAAGAAATAAGAATCAAGACAAGAGATTGGGAGAGACTTCTTAGCTACACACAGCAGCAGAAGTACAAGACTGCCATCAAGCAGGGTTGGTTCGCCAATTATCACAGCAACGCCTGGAGGCATGACACGTTCTATGGTGCATACATCTGGAAATACCCGAAGCTTATTAAGGTTGTAAGGATGTTCGAAGAGATGCTTGGGCATAAGCCATTATGGGAAGACATCACCGACGACAATCTGCGCGACCTCTTCGAGAAGATCCAGGAGAACTACGCTCCTAACTCGGCAAGAACCGTATGTGCAACCATCAAGGCTGTGATACGTGAGAACGATGCTACCAGGGAAATTCCTAGTCCTACGTTCGGCAGAATACTTAGAGCGAAGGCTGTACCGGTCCAGTCTGTATATCTCTCTGATGAGGAGATAAACAGAATCATCAAGTACAATCCTCACGGGAAAACAAAAAGATATGTTCAGAGAATGTTTATCATGGAATGTCTCTGTGGCGCACGTTACAGCGACTGCCAGAGAATGACAGAAGAGAACATAGATGATACCGGACACTTCCTCGTGTATGTTACTCAGAAGACAAAGACCGAGGTAAGGGTCCCACTTCACAAGAAGCTCCGCAAGTTCCTCGTATGCGGTACTGGTGACGAGCCTCTTCCGGGTGAGATAGGTGAAAGGACGTTCAATAGAGCACTCCGCGATATCTGCCGTGACTGCGGAATAGATACGAACACGAAGGTGTTCAAGGCTGGAAAGGAAGAGACAGGAAAGAAGTATCGGTTCGTATCATCCCATACCGGCAGACGCTCGTTCGCAACGAATCTCTCAAAGAAGGGAGTGCCTCTTGAGCAGATTGCCGTCATGATGGGACATACCAGTAACGGTATGCCTAATATACAGATGACACAGCGCTACATTGTCGGTAAGACCGAGATTGACAGCAATACACTGAGATTGTTCGGCGTCTATGAAGAAGACCTCGATAACGGTCTAGATGAGGATTAAGCTAAAACTGGAGGTGGTTAGCAGCCATCTCCTGCCATTGTTTAACCAATTAAAATAATGAATATGGTAGAAGATTATACAGTAGAAGAGTTGAATAAACTCATCAATGAGTGCCGGAAGAAGTACGAAAAGCTCGAAAAGGAGACCGTGATGAAGGCTCTGACTGGCGAGATTGGTACGAACTCCGCAATGGTGGAAGAGTTGGAGATTCTCAACATCCACTATCACGATGAAATGGATGAGTACGATATCACTGCACCTGACCTGAATCCTGACCTTATCGAGAACTTCAAGAGGGCAGAGCGTGATGGCAAGAACGTCATCTTCGAGGCACAGGAATATCTTAAGATCCTGGGAATGTGCGAAGAGATGTTCAACCAGAAGATGTGGGTCAACGAAGAGGGCCACATATGCGATGAAGAAGGTAATAGACTTTCCGCCGACAGAGAGCATCGTGTTTTCGAAGTTGTTAAGTGCGGAAAATAAGATATTTCTAGTTTTTCATAGCTAGATTGTTTAAATGAGTGTCCTCTCTTGCCCGTGAGGGTAGGAGGGGATTTTTTAAAACGGCCCCGATTAGCCAAAAATAGGGAGCTTCGGCTCCTGCAATTAATAACCAAGCCCTACGCAACACGGTCAAGCGATAAGAATATGACAACAGAGAATTTAGTTACAGCCAGAAACAAGGTGGATAATGTTTATGAGCTGATCAATGACTTGGTTAGTAATCATAGCATTGATATGCTTGACTTGGCGTACCCAAAGCACGGTGGAAAGCAAGACGCTGGCGCTGTTGCAGAGATGATGCTGCTCCGTCAGAGTGCAAACAGCCTGTCTGAAGCTTGCAGCTTCCTTGTCGATAGACTCACGGATGCTATTGGAGACGAAAATGAAGTAAAATAATAACCCTTCAGCCCTCGACATCACGGTTAAGTCATTTCTATGAAGAAGATTTTATTTATGCTGATGTTTGCACTTGTAACGGCATCATCCTTCGCACAGGAGAAGCATCCTTACTACTGTACCATTAGCGGTACGTACAACCTGGCGATGAAGATCAGACTAGAACTTGAATGGGGCGAGCTGAAGCAACTTGTAGCCCTTCGTAACGAGGAGGGAAAGAAGATTGAGTTCAATAACCTCACCGACATTCTCAACTACATGTCAGCGAGAGGATGGCAGTTCGTTACCGAATTGAATTATGACGGACACATACATTACCTTCTGAAGAAGGATGTCTCTTCCCCGGAGGAGGCAAAGCAAGGACTTCGCTTCGATACAGACAAATAGCAATACAACTAGCCGCTTATCCACTTACAGATAGGCGGCTATTTTATTAAGATAGCCACCAAAAAAGCAACGAAAATCACACTTTTTTCTTAAACTACGTTAATTGTAAACATTCTGTACTTTAATGAATGCTGCAATCAGCTGTTTTTACTTCGCTTGAAACCTTTAGCTATACCAGTATCTTTAAAATACTTGTCCTCACTTTTTACTTTAATAAGTACGGTTTATGGTGAAAACTGAACTATTGCACGGAATAGAAAATCGTCGTATCTTTGCAGTGCTTGTTAGAAGTCACGCGCTAGCAAATAAATAAGTTTTATCTAGAAGTTGATTAGTTCAACTACAATGATATACCCTATCCAAAGTTTGGAGCGTGACCCAGACGGCGGATAGGGTTTTTTCTTTACCCTATCTCAAAGTTTCAAGCAAATACATACGAGGTTTAATCCGTGCAGTCCTCTTCGGAGTTATCGACCGATATATAAAACTGCTCTGTCAGGTAAGTTACATTATGGTTGTGTAAATCCCGCAACGTGTCACCTCACGACGGGTGCCCATATCAGAAATGAGAAAGCCGACCATAACGAACAAAGCTCTGTGGGTATCAGAAGACTTATGCTGGCTTTACAAGGAGTACGAACTACTATGGTATATTATATATATTGTAGTTGATAAAAAATAAGGTTCGGCTCGCTTGGCTATCCCATTTATTCTTATGGGTATAGAGGTGTTGTATATGTAAATGAAGAAAAACGTTAAACATTAGTTCTATGGCAAGAATAACAAGAAACAAAGCTGCCGAGATACTGGGAGTATCAAGACAGACTATCAGCAACTACATCAAGGAAGGAATCCTTGGAAGCTACGTAGGCGAACACGGCATCCTGTATGTCAACAGCGAGGATATCGAGAAATATGCTCAGAAATACAAGATGATTGCAGCAAACGAGAAGATGATTGACGAGAAGCTCAAGGAAGTCGAGTATCGCAAGCGCGCAATCAACGTAGAACTCACTGAACTGAGAGACAGAGCTACCGCAAACGGCAAGCTGGCTGCAAACGCTGTAGGCATGCTGTTCGGTGTAATCAATACAATGTCGCATCTTGGTGTATTACCGAATCTTACCTATCGTGAGTCCAGTCTTCTTAAGGACGTCATTAACGGAATGACCTATGACGAACTGTCAATCAAGTACGGCGTGTCTGCAACTAGAATCAGGCAGATTATAGACAAGACTTGCAACAAACTTACCTACAACGAGGATATTGTCATTGCTGAGCTCTCCACGAACAGAGCCTTGCAGTATGAAGTTGAGCGCCTGAAGAAGGTAATCAAGTCTCTACAGGTAAGCTTCGACGAATACCGGCGCGCGAAAGGAGACAAGCCTGTCAGTAGCGCAGTACTTCCTCCGCTGATCCTTTCCAGGGATATAAATGACTGCGGATTCTCTGTCCGCATCCTGAATGCACTCAAAACACTCGACGTATATACAGTAGGTGACCTGGTTCGTAATCTCCGCGGAAGGTCAGAGCTTATGAAGCTCAGGAATCTCGGCAATAAGAGCGTATATTCCATCCTTGACTTCGTTGAGGAAAACAATCTTGACTTCAAGGAGAACGGAGAGTCTGAGGAAGACTTCTACATCAGGCTCAATAACAAGTTGTCAAACCAAAAAGACTAAGTATAATTTTTTTAAATTTTAAACATTATGAGTGTAAAAAACATTATTTTGGCATCAGTACTCGCAATAGTAGTACTCGCCGCAGGTTCAGTTATCGGTTGTTATTTCCATTACAACAACCAGGAAATCTCACTTCGCCAGCAGTCTGAGGCTCAGCGTGGCAAGATTGAGGGTGTTCACGACAAGATGTGGAAGGTTCTTCAGAATAAGGCACAGGTTACGGATGAGTACAAGTCCGCATTCGAGTCCATCTATCCGAAACTTATCGAGGGCAGATACTCAAAGGGAGACGGCTCTCTTATGAAGTGGATCAAGGAAAGTAATCCTAACTTCGACGTTTCGCTATACAAGGACCTCATGCAGTCAATAGAGATTCAGCGCTCCGAGTTTCAGACATCACAGGAGAGAATGATTGATATCATCCGTGAGCACGAGACGCTCGTGAAGACATATCCGGCAAAATGGTTCATCTCCGATACAAAACCTATCGAATACAAGGTTATCTCCTCATCCAAGACAAAGATGATCATGCAGCTTGGAGAGGATAACGACGTAGACCTGTTCAAGAAGTAACGGCTTATGGAAATATTCATATTCCTAATCCCATTCGTGGTTGCTGCTTTCCTGTTGATTTTCTTCAGGAAGCAGACCACCTGGTGGGAATACGCAGTACTCATTGTTCCTTCCATCCTCATAGGCATCCTCATGGAGTTCGTGTTCAAGCAGTCCAATGCTGCTGACACGGAGTATCTTGGAAGCTACGTGACAAGAATCCGTCATTACGATGCCTGGAATGAGTACATACACCGCACGTGTACAAGGACCGTTGGAAGCGGAAAGAATAAACGTACGGAAACATACGATTGTTCGTACGTAGACAATCACCCTGAACGTTGGACTTATTTTGATGCTAGGAACAAGGAAGAATACTTCATGACCGACAACGAGTTTAATGTAGTCAGAAAGATTCTCGGAACCCAAAGCGTGTTCATTGATATGCACAGGGATTACTACACTAAGGATGGCGATGCTCAGGAATGGGCGTGGGATGGCTCCATTGAAAACTCGTACACATTATCTTCCGAGCACGATTATAAGAATAAAGTGAAAGCCTCGCGTTCTATTTTCAAGTTTGATGATATTGATTATCAACAGGCACGAAAGCTTGGATTGTTCGAGTATCCGGATATCGTTCTTTATGACCAGAACCCTGTGCTTGGACTGAAGATTCCGAAGAACCAGGAGAAGGCGATGAGATGGCTGAACGGATACTATGGCGAGCGGAAGCAGTTTAGGGTGTTCGTCCTGTTTTTTACGAACAAGCCGGAAGAAATAGTTGAAAAGCAGCGCTCATACTGGCAGGGCGGCAACAAGAATGAGCTTGTCGTGTGCGTCGGTATTGACAAAAACAAGAATGTCAAGTGGTGCAACGCATTTTCATGGTGTGATAGCCCGGTCGTAGGCGTTAAGAGTAGAGACTGGTTTATGAGTAATCCTGTAAATCTCGAAAATTACGCCGAGTACATCGGTCCGATTGTAGAAAAGGAATGGCACAGAAAGAACTTCGAGGATTTTGATTATCTTACCATCGAGCTTACCGACGGGCAGTACTGGGCCATTATTATTCTCTTGCTGATATTCAATATTGTAATGAGCTCCTGGATTATTTCTAACGATTATAAAAACGATTTGTAGCGTGTCAACAACCCACAGGTTAAAGACCTGTGGGCTTGAAAAAGCCCAAGTTGATTAGCCTAAGCACTTCGGGTGCTACGTTAGGAGAGAATATATAGGCACCAACGGATGTTTGTTCAAGTCTGTTGCTCTGCGGTCAGTGATTAAACAGTTCTGTGAGGTAGGAACAGTGTTGCTGACAAAAAACCTTTCCATAACATTGGCGATGAGCATTTAACGGAGAAATCCGACTTACAGTAAAATTAAAAAAAAGTAAAAAACGAATGGTTTATGTAATAGGCAAAGAAGGACAGGCACTTATGCCGACTGAAAGATTTGGCAAGGTGAGAAGATTATTGAAAAATGGTCTTGCTCACGTTGTATGCCGTATCCCATTCACAATTCAATTGGATTATGAGACAACTTATTTCGTTCAGCCCATAAGTTTGGGTGTAGATGCTGGTAGTAAACATATCGGCATTTCGGCAACAACAAGTGAGAAGGAATTGTATGCAGCAGATGTAGAACTGAGAAATGACATTGTGGAGAAACTATCTACTCGTAGAGAACAAAGAAGAACGCGTAGAAATAGATTACGTTATCGTAAGGTTCGTTTTAACAACAGAGTATCTTCAAAACGCAAAGGTTGGTTAGCACCATCTGTTGAAAACAAGATTCAAACTCACTTAACTGTTGTAGAAAAAATTCATAAGTTCCTACCAATAACTAATATCGTAGTTGAGACTGCTTCATTTAACATACAAAAGATTAAGAATCCAAGTATATCAAGCGAAGAATATCAGAAGGGCGAACAGCTTGGCTTTTGGAACGTCCGCGAGTATGTTTTGTTTAGGGATAATCATACTTGCCAACATTGCAAGGGTAAGAGTAAAGATCATATCTTGAATGTACATCACATTGAAAGTAGAAAAATCGGAGGAAACTCTCCAAGCAATCTAATCACGCTATGTGAATCTTGCCATAAGGCATATCACAATGGTAAGATAGATATAAAGGTAAAACGTGGTGCATCATTCAGGGATGCAGCATTTATGGGGATTACTCGTTGGACTACATACGAGAGGCTAAAGAATATCTATCCTAATGTAAATATGACTTTTGGATATATCACAAAGAACAATCGTATCACTAATGGTCTACCAAAAGACCATTATGTTGATGCAAGATGTATAAGTGGTAATTCTAAAGCAAAACCGCTTGGGTATTATTTCTACCAAAAGAAAGTACGTTGTCAGAATAGACAAATACACAAGGTTAATTTCTTGAAAGGTGGTAGGAAGAAGCTCAATCAAGCACCATTCTTGGTAAAAGGGTATAGGTTGTTTGACTTGGTTGAATACCAAAATGATTTGTATTACATATTTGGGAGAAGAGATAGCGGATTCTTTGATATTAGAAAATTGGACGGAACAAAAGTAAACAAAGGTTCTATCAGTTGTAAATACATACGATTGGTAGACATCAGAAGAAGTGTATTAACAGAAAGAAGGAAAAGTTGCTCAATTCCTCCCACAAACTAAAGATTTGTGGGTTTCCTTGAGCTAATTTTATGAAAGAAAGATTAAAAATGATTTTCGACCGCATTGACATCTTTGTCGTGTGCATCATCCTCGGGAGCTGCCTCTGTATTGCGGAGGCCTTTCTTGGAATCTGGGACGTGTTTGCTGACTGTTTTGTCATTACACTTCTTGCTACCGAAGTTTGCTACACTCTCCGCTGCAACGAGAAGCTTAAAATAGAGCTGATAGAGACAAAGGAAAAGCTGAAGAAGGCGGAGAGTGAACTAGTTAAAGTTAACAGGAAGCTGACGTATACAGAGATGGAACTGGAATCAGCCCGTCTACAGGTCGCCAGAAAGAGCAAGGTCGTAGACGTCTATAGACTACTGCGAGATCTGTGGAAGAAAAGATGGAATTGCGAACACGCCAAGGTCAATTACTGCAAACGCAAGATAACATCGAAGCAGCTTGTTGATGCGATGAATCATGCAGAGAAGGAGGAATCTGAGATTTCCGATAAAATCGTTGAGGTTGACAAGGAACTCAACGAGCTCTATAATTAGATACTTGCCATAAAACAACTTTCCCCACGTCATTTGCCGATGGCGTGGGGATTTTATTTGTTAACCGTTCAGATAGTCTATGACTTTTCGGTTCGCCTCGTCTATCTTCTTATTGTCGAACTGAATATAAAGGTCAGTGGTTGAGGAATCCCACTCGCTATGACCTAGAGCCTTGCCGATAACTTCCTTCGGAATGTCGATGCTAGCAGCTATGGTAGCCCAGCTTCTTCTGGCGGTGTACCATATAATATCCTTGTGAAGGGGATTGATTTCCTTCTTGATTAAGGCGCCTCGCTTGTTCTTCTTTATCTCGGTAGGTCCGATTCTCTTCAGGTAGTCACCAAGCGTTCTACGGAAGCTTGACTCCTTCGTTCCGTCATCCAGGATGCACAGAAGATGGTCCTTTCCCTTATACTTCCTGATGATTTCCATCGCTTCCGGCTCAACCTTGATGTCGTAGAGCCTGCCGGTCTTGTTGCGCTTGTATTGGATGCGCCCTCTCTTGATGCAGTCAGCAGGAAGTTCGAGCAGGTCGGAGAGGTTGATGCCTATCAGATAGAACCCGAGCATGAACAAGTCACGGTACTTCTCCATGAAAGGCTCTACCGGAAAGTCGCGATACTCCCTCATCTCATCGGCACTCAGATACAGGTACTGCTGACGCTCCGTCTTGATGGAAAACTTACGGAAAGGATATTTGGTTGTAATCTCGTTGTCTATGGCCCAGTTGAATACCGTGCGTATATTTCTGAGGTCGATGGCGATTCCACCGCTCATGCGCCCTTTCAGGAGCTCGTGTGCCTGGAATCTTTCAAGCCAGTCCCTGTCGATGTTGTCGAAATCCGCATGCTCATCGAAGGATTCAATCCTCTTCCTTGTTCTGAGGAATATCTCCTTTGTGCTGTCCTTGGCCTTGGTCTTGATGAACTCATCGATGTAGTAGAGGATATTCTTCTCTACCGATGCAGCCCTTCCGTTGATGATGGCTTTGATTTCGTCCTTCATCCTTGCTGCCGGAAGATCACCATTCATATAGACATATTCTTCCACGGACGCAAATAGCCTTGCTAGCATGGCCGTCTTGGATCTTGCGTTCGGAACACTCTTCGGGAATACCATCCCACTGAATTTGACGGTACTCGTGATACCGGTATAGACCTGGAATCTCTTTCCCTGATAACTGATGATGAAGAAAACCTTTAGGGACTTTCCTTCAACGTACGTCTTGATGCTATTCATACTTACTCACAGATTTTACTCACATTTTTTACTCACAACTCAATTTTACTCACATATTACTCACAAAACTACTCACATTGGCGTACATTATGCACGATTTTGTGCCTATTTTGTGGGTGAAAATGATGATTTTTGATTATGTTTTTATAGTGAAAAACGATGTAAGTGGCTGATTATCAATACTTGAGCGAGATACGGGAGTCGAACCCGCCTCACAGGCTTGGGAAG
>ERZ827450.286-NODE-286-length-69691-cov-8.027845_pt1 | contig 69691 bp, 50 predicted proteins | sample MGYA00519773_ERZ827450 | MGnify/ENA primary metagenome ERZ827450 (study PRJEB31778, sample SAMEA3449306) | human gut metagenome | biome: human gut; feature: human-associated habitat; material: faeces | place: United Kingdom | collected 2010/2012 ...
TTTATTGTATTATGACCTGTCTCCGTTACACCCGGAATGCACTTGCTCCGTACCATCTCCACTCACAGGTACCTCTGACCGGAGAAAGTACGGCCTTGGTACGGAGCAAGTGCATCCCGGATATGGTTTAGATAGGGTTTGTATTGCAATGAAACACTCTTGTTATAAGATAATTTCGGTTAGTTAATTTTCAAATGTGAATTCGTAAAATATTGATGTTGTATTTAAAATCTATTGCTTGTAATATGAATTTATTAAATGTATAATCTGAATTTTTAATCATATATTTATAATTTATTGAATATATAATAATATTATTTATTATATTTGTGGTTATTATGGTTTATGTTTATGAAATAAAACACTATGCCTTTCGTGAAAGGTCTCAATAGAACTCTTTAATAAAACATAGATATTAAAAAAGTAATGAGCAACTTGAGGTTTACCTTATATCTGGTATTGATTTTTCTCGTCGCATGTCGGCAAGAAAGTTCGTTAGAACGCGCATTAGCAGCTTCCGGGGATAACCGGAAAGAGTTAGAATTGGTTTTGGATTACTTCAGGGGAGATAGTTTGAAGTATAAAGCGGCTTGTTTTCTTATAGAGAATATGCCGGGAGCTTTTGCCGTGGACGAAAAAATTGTGGCAGCTTGCCAGCCTTTCTACCAAATGTATGATTCATTGTCGCATACCTACGATTATGATTCTCTGTCTATATACGACCAGTATCCCAGTGGTAAAGACTGGGGAAGGCAGATAGACAGCTTGTGGAATGCATATTCCAGCTATAATAATGAAAAGCTGAAAAAGGATATGTGTATTGATATTAAGACCATTAAAGCTTCCCGGTTAATAACGGAAATTGAGCAGGCGTTTCGGGTATGGAAAGAGAATGTCTATACCCGAAACTATTCTTTTGAAACTTTTTGTGATTACATTCTGCCTTATCGCCAGGAAAACGGTTTGTTGGTGGATAGTGCACGCCAGGTATTCTACAGTAGGCATCACGGACAGTTTTTTGCCAATCCCGGAAAAAATATGATAGAAGAAGCGGATTCTCTGTTACGATTGTATAGTTACATAGGGCATTCGGGATTTCATGCTACCGGTATTCCTATATGGGATATTGCTACCTTAGAGAAGTTACGTCACGGGCTTTGCACGCACAAATGTTGGCATAACGCATTGTTGTTTTCTTCTTTAGGTATAGCGGCTGCCACTGACATCGTTCCTGCATGGGCCAATAGGGGAAGTTCTCATTCGTGGAGTGTATTGATTGAAGAGGGAGATATTCATCCTTTTAATCCCTTTTGGGAACAGGACTTGTGGCAGTATAAGCGCCTTTACAGCAATATGGATTATCATAAATACTGGGGACGCTTCCGTCTGCCTAAGGTTTTCAGGAAGACATACCGATATTATATGGAAGGGCCGCTGGCAGATGGAGTGCCTGCTAAGGATATACCTGAAGCTTTCAGAAGTTTAAGGAAGAAAGATGTTTCGCATGAGTATTTTGATACGGTGAATGTGAGGATAAAGCTGCGTAAGATGCCTTCCGGCACGAAGTATGCGTATCTGTGCGTATGGAATTATAATAACTGGAAACCTGTTCATTGGGGAAAAATAACCGGAGATGTGGCGTTGTTTTCGGGAATGGGGAAAGACATTGTTTATTTGCCCATGTACTGTATGGACGGAGAGATGGTAGTGGCGGCTGATCCTGTATTGGTACAGAAAGATGGAAAGGTGCGAATACTTTATCCGGAGGATACACGGGAAGAAATGGTGACTACACAGTATACAGGAGTACTGGCTTATCCATTGAACAGGTATAATAACGGGATCATAACCGGAACAGTACTTAAGGGAGGGAAGGTTTATGGTAGATGGGGAGATACTTTGTGTGTATTTCCGGAACAAATAGAATTGAATAGCCAACGATTGCAAGTGCAATCCAAAGATTCGGTACGTTATGTACGGATGATGTTGCCCGCAAAAGGGGTGGCACTTGGCGATTTGAAATTCTATAAAGAAACTTTTTCAGGCAAGGAGCTTGTGAAGAGTGTTCGTTGGATGACATCATTGCCTTTGTCTTTCAAAGGGGAACCAGCTGATAATATATTTGATGCATGGTCTTCTACAGGTTATAGAAGGCCGCTTGATACAGATTATGTAGATTTGGATTTAGGGGAATGCTGCCTGTTGTCTGAGGTGAGTTTTTGCCCTTATCTGGATGTGGAGTATAAGGAAGATGAAATTTATGAACTTTGCATATGGCAGAATGGCTGGCAGGTTATTACGAGTGGTAAAGGAGGGAAGCCTCTGCGTTTTACAGATGTTCCTAAAAATGCATTGTGGTTGATCAGACCTTCTTCTCAAAAGGAGCGGAAACATGTACGCCCTTTTGTATATGAGAATGGGGAGGTTTATTGGTATTGATATATTTTAAATTAAATCCTAATGGGAGGGTAAATAATTCGTTGATGAGTTACAAGGGTGCTTATTACTAATTTCAGAATTGTGACAGATTTGCATTAATAATAGGCTATAAAATAGTATTGGATTATGAATAGAAAAAGCATTTTTGGGAAGGTACTGCTTATTATATCGTTAGTAATAACCTTATGCTTGCCAGTAGATATTGTTTATGGATATTTGACGAAGGAAGATAACTGGAATGAACAGATGCGTACTTCCCTTGTCAGTGTTTTGGAAGAAAGTATGGAGGAACGTGGAAAAGAAGATGTGTATATAGTATCGCATTCCTATAACAGAAGAGATTTTAAGGGTGATAGTGCGAAGATAGTTACAATAGATGTAGGGGAAGGTTCTAAAGAATATATTGTACCTGCCTATAAGCATTATAATAATATAGCGGAGAATCCTACAGAGAGACTTTTCGACAGTGTAATATTGGAAGAACAACCTTTAGCGGCAGATTCTTTGAATATGCTGTGGGATAGTCTTTTGGTTAAAAACGGTATCTCTGGTACTGGCAATATACGTGTTTCAGTCACTGATTTATCGGAGAATATATCTATGACTTATGCAAAAGATACTCGTTATCTGCCTCTATCAGATAGTTTGTTCTCTTATTATATAGGCTATCGCTGTGAAGTCGAAGTGACGGCTTTTGCATCGCCTTTTAGTTATTGGCGTAGTGTGACTTTATGGGACTGGATGGAAATTTTCTTTCTTTTGTTGTCCGTTGTGTTTTTCTTCTGGATTTGGACTGTTTATAACAGATGTTCTGTTGATGCTTGCGAACATAATAATTTCGGAAGCGTAGCTGCTGAGGAAGAAGAGTCGGTGGTTGTCTTGAAAGAAACAGTGTCCCGTATCTATCAACTGGGAGATGATGTTTTGTTTGATTCGACAGATAGACTATTGAAGAAGGGAAATCAGGTAAAGAGTTTATTGCCACAGGTTTCCGCTTTATTGCTTGGGCTTTTAGAGGCTGACGGGCATTGTATGTCTATATCGGATATTTGCCTGCTGCTATGGCCGGATGGCAGTGGACGTTCTGAACGGGTACACACAGTTGTGGGGCGGCTCCGCTCTTCTTTGGCTGAAATGTCAGCGCAAATATCAGTTATCAGCGGAAATTCAAAGTATCAGTTGAAAATAGCCCATTCCATCGAAGAAAAGACACCTTTGAATAATGTCTTGCAGAATTAGTGAAAATCTAACATAATCTTACAAAACCTGTCAGACATTCAATTTGATGAATTTGACAGGTTTTGTAAGACATTATATTTGTTTTTATGCTCTTTGGACTGCTACCTTTGTGAGGAATCAAATGCAATTATTGTTTAAATGAAAAATATGAAAAAGAAAGTTTTGCTTGCAGGTATGTCACTTCTGGTTATGACGATGGTCTGCTATTGCTCTTTTCATGAGGAAAAGATTGAAAGTGCTTTGCTAATGGAAAATATTGAAGCATTGGCGGGAGGAGAAAGTCATGTTCCTATGCATTGTGTAGGTTCTGGGACAGTTGATTGTCCGATAAATCATGAGAAAGTTAAAATGGTGGCAACCGGTTATAGCCTTGAAGACTCGTACTAATATGTTGTTAACGCTGCTGCTTCTTGTATATTGATGAAGAGAACGGATATATATATGCGACTAACGCAAAATATGAAGATTATTTGTTAAGATATAAATTGTAATATTCTATTTTTATATCTATTTCGGATTTCATTTGCTATGAAAAGGAACAAACATAGAAATAAGTGTGTCGGAAATTGAAAGAGAACCTTCTTTCTTGAAAAGATATAATTAGAGGCTGCTTAAATTTTGTAGTTTGAAATAAAAAGAGTGTTTCCTCTTTCCGCCAAAATGATTATTTTTAGTTACCAAACTTCAAATAATTATGTATTGTGCGAATTTAGATGAAATATAATGGTAAGTTATCAAGAAAATATTGAGCTTGCAAGAAAGAAAGGAAATGAAAATATGATTTGCGTGAAATATGGAATGTTATTTTCTACCTAATTAAAACAGACTGGTTATAACTAGAAAAAAGGGCGCAACTTTGATATCAGTCGTTCTTGTTTTAGGAACTAGTTTTTATAATATATAGTCAGAGATGGTTAAAATAAAAATGGTTTAAATAATAAATTCGGGGTTTTAACCATCTCTATTAAATAGATGAAGGTATGATGTTGAAAAATATTATTTTATTTTTGGTCTTGGTTTTACTTTGTGGATGTTCCCATAAAAGAGCGGAAATTAATAGGTATAGTGGTTTTGAACAAACTATATCTGTAAAAAGTACAAAAATAGAGGTTCCTCCTGTTTTGCTTTATCCTCGGAATCTTTTTCTTCTGAAAGATAGATTGATTGTATTGAATGAAAAAACAGATACTTTATTTCAAGTGTTTAGTATGCCTGAACTTGAGTATCAAGGGCAATTTGGGATAAAAGGGGAAGGTCCTGATGATTTCCATTTACCTTCGATGCAGGCTGTTAGGTGTATGGAATCTGGCTTTACATTAAGTGATTTAAATAAGTTGAAAACAGTAAATTGGGAAGATACTGAACCTTATATAATTTCTACGGACATGCCTTATGAATTTCAATATTTCAATGGCTTGATAGAATTGAAAAATTCTTTATATTGCTGCAATACAGAGTATGGTTCGGAGCATGAATTGAGATTTCTTTATCCTGATGGGAACTATGAAGAATTAGGTGTGTATCCTGAAGAGGTAAAACCTAGGTTTAAAGATGCGTTGGCGCGTAATCAGGCTTATAATAGTTTGTTGGCAGCTAAGCCTGATGGAACTTGTGTAGCTGTTTTCTACCAACATTTACGCAGATATCGTATTTATAATGCTAATGGTGAACTGAAAACGGACAATGTTTTAGATATTCTTCCATGTCAAGAACTGCCTGATGTAAGGGATGAGAATAGGTATATTCATCCGATAGCCCTTTATGCTACTGATCGCTATATCTACACTTTAAATTTGGATATGACAGTAAATGAGATAAGTAATAAGGTTAGTAATCCCAGCATCCAACTTTTTGACTGGGAAGGTCACCCGTTGAAGCGATATCAATTAGATCGTTATATAAGTTCTTTTATTGTGGACGAACAGAATGAGACTTTCTATGGTGTGTTCGTGGAAGATGAGAATTCTATTTATAAATTTGAACTGTAGCGAATTAGATAATGATGGGTGTGCAAAGGATAAAAGAATTAGTCCTTCTTTTGATTGGGCTTGTGTATGGTATCTATGTTGATGGGCAACAGATTTCTTATGTGAAAATGAAGGGTGATACTTATAAAATTGATATGATGGCAGACTGGAAACTTTGTACAAGTGAACAGATTAGTAAAAAGCCAATGAGACGGAAAATAGCAGGGTATGAAACGGTATGTATGACTAGGATTTGTCCTGATTACAATCTTGGAGTTTCAGTTTCTGTTTTAGAATTCAAGGGCTGTAAGGATTATAAGAAAATACAAGAAATGGATAGCTTGAGTTTTGTGGATAGCCAATATTATAGTACAGTAACTTGGGGTAAACCTGGTTTTGTGAAAGTGAAGCAGTCTGTAGAACTGGTGTGTATGCCTGTTAGACATTTGGAAACAGGCAAGAATATATATATGAGAATGAAGAAGTGGTATGTTCAGGGAAAGGAAAATGTTTATCTTATAGATTTTGTGTCATCTTCAACTTCGGGATGGAATAAATGGTTGCCGGAAATGGAAAAGATGATTCTTTCTTTGAAAGAAATTGATTGAAGTGAAAAACGAATATTATTCAAAAGAATTGGTTTAACCGACTGTGGATGGACTTATTTTATTTCCTCTTATGCTAGGACAAGTAGCTGTTATGGTAGTTAAACTTGATTGTTTAAATTGGTTCATATAATATCATTTGGAATAATGTGTAAGTCTTATTTTTAAATACTACGATTGTTTTAATAGTTTAATAATATTAGCCTGTGATGAAAAATGTTATATTATTTATTCTTTTATTGTTGGTGAGTATCAGTTGCTCAAATAAAATGCAGGAATCCTGTCGAGCTTTAATTAATAATTTTATTATAGAGAAGCAGGTTATGCTTGATACGATAAAAGTGGAACTTGTTTTCTTTTAGGCATTCTACCTTTGAAGCATGTGAAAGCTAAAGTGGTGGCTATGGCTATATTCAGGGTGGCTCATGCTGACAAAGAGAAATAGGGATTGATATATACAATTAAAAACGGAACAGGTGGAGTGTGTTAAACGATTGAGAATAAATGTTTTAATTTCTCATTAAATTATCTTTTTATGAGTAAGAAAAGTATCATTATTGTTTTGTTGCTATTTATTGTTGTTGCAATAAATGTAGTACATGTTTTTGCTAAATCTTCAGTATCTAATTTTTTTAATCTCACGAATGTTGAAGCATTGGCGAATGGTGAGGATGGTCCTGGAAATTATAAAGGAGCACGTAACTCATATTGCAAGAAACCTAAAGGAACACAAGGTTGTGTGTCAGATATTAATCCAAGTAAAACTTGTACTTATTCAATTTATTGTATAGAATAGTATTGAAAACATGGGAAGGTGTTCCTAAGAGAAATATTTGATATGACTTTGAGTTACACCTTCATTTTTTTTGAAATTATGAGAATATTAGTTGAAATCATATTGTTAGTTGTACTTTTGACGGGTTGTAGCAGGCAACAAAGTGTTGTGAGAGATAATATCAAGGCGAATATTCATGTGAGCTTTATACCTCGAGAGGATACGGTTTCCCTATCCTCGATTTATGGGCGAAAGGTTGATATCTTAACTTTGGATAGTATAGTTCTAGCTTCTGTAAGCAAAGTGCTCAGATATGACTCGCTGTGGATTGTAAAAGGGAAGTCAGCAGAAGGAGGTGTGCATCTGTTTAGTAATAAAGGGCATTATCTGAAACCATTGTTGAGATGGGGACAGGGACCGGCTGAGGTTTTCGACATTTGGGCCATGAAGCTGTATCAGGATGCCGTTTATTTGTTAGCCAATGCAGGAACGGAAGTAATAAAGTACTCATTGCTGTCTCAAGAGCTGGAGTGGCGCTTCAAGGTACCGGATGAGGTGCTTTCGGCTACGGATTTTGAACTGCTTTCCGATGGCAAGTTTGTCTTTCTAAAATCAGTAGCCCGTAAACCAGAGAAAGAATACAAACTGTATGTTTATAATGATCAGAAACGTCAGATAGAAGGATGCTTTTTGGAACTAGACAAGAAAGCTGGTGACTATATTTCTTTTTTTCAAACAGACTGTCTGTACCGCATGGGAGATAAGATTCGCTATTACGAGGTGTTCAGAAATGGGATTTGCCAATTGGTAAATGGTGATTTGGAAGGATATATAGGCTTTGTGAATAACAAATATACTTTCCCGGAAGATGAACTCTATCAGGATTCTTATACTTTCGAAACTTTTATTGAAACTTGCGAAAACAGCAATTATATTTGGGGGCATCGTAATCTTTATGAAGGTAATCGTTTCATTAGTTCCAGTTATAACTACCGTAATGACATGTATTGGAACTTGATAGATAAATTCAGTAATAATTCTCATTCTTATAAATGGGTAAGAGACGATTTGATATTGAATGAGACTTCATTGGTTGAAGAGTATTTGTCTATGACCAATGTGCAGGGCGACTGCCACTATTTTACTTTGTCTTATTATAATTTGGACAGGTTGATGCAACAAGAGGATGCTGGAAAGGACATTATGCCGAATATAGCGCATTTGTACAAAACGATGGATGATGGTTCGAACGATTTGGTGGTTTGTTTGTATGAAAAGTAGAGATTATATAATAGGATTTTATGTAGTAGTGATTGTATGCATTGCCTGCAATTGTCTTTTTATATGGTATTTTTATTGTCAGCAAAAGGAAGAAAAGCTGCTTTGTAATGAATTGAAACAGTTTCATGAAAAGGAATATGAATTCGCTATTAATCGTATTGAATCAGGGCTTATATTACGCCATATAGCATCTGACGATAAAATGTTAGCTGGAAAATTTGTTATTGCATTTCCTGATAATGTTTGCGATGTATGTAACACATGGTTGTTTAGTGAGCTTTCTGAACTAAAGAGTGAGACTGAAATTGCAACAGTAATACCAAGTAGATTAAAAAAAACTATAGAAACGTATAATAGTATGTATAATCTTGGATTGTTTCCTATTTATTATACAGAACAGTATATCTTGCTTGATGAAAGCTTAAAAGACTTGATCTATATTTTTTATTGCTCAGAAAGTGGTAAAATATTGTATCCGTTAATTTTACGTAAGGATATAATGAACCTTAAGTTATATATTGATATCGTGAAAGTGATTGATACGGATTTTCAATAGTTATAAATAGTATGAAAAGAATTGAATGTATATCTTGTTTTATGATGTTGTTGATTGCCTGTATTGATATGCAGGGTACTACTGTTATAGATAAGATTATCCCGTATGCTTGGCGAGATGAGAATGGAGGAGCATGTTATAATGAGATGTACTTTCAAGATGACAATATATTATTTGCTAGGGTAGATCCTTTCCCTTTAAATAATGAAGAATCTACTTTGCTATTTTATCAGAAACGGACAGTTGGTACTAATAAGGAGTTAAAGAACTATTCAATTTATAAGCAAACAATAAAAAAATGAGGAAGTTCCCATTATATCAGAAGCTTTTTTTGCTTCTGCTGATGCATTTAAACCGGATGGGACTAAGGCTGTACAAGTATGGGGCACCTTCCGCAATTGAATATTTTAGATTTTGAGACTGGGCAGGTCGTAGGATCGTATGGAAGGAGGAGATGATTTTTCAGTTTTCCAAGGAAAGAAAAATATAAAAAAACATTATGTAGAAGTACAGGCTGATAATAATTATATATATGCATTGTATTGGGGAAAAGAGAGATGGGGAATGCATGAGATTCCGTATGTCAATACCATTCATGTTTTTGACTGGCATGGTAAATTAATACAGAAGTTGGAAACGGATTATGATATTGATAAAATGTTTTTGGATACAGTTAGAGACAGATTATGTGTAACAAGGCCAAGAGCTGATAATATATACTGTTTGGATTTGGCTGAAAATATTATTATGTGAAATGTGTGTAGAGAATTATTGTGAAATTCAGAAGAGCATATACGAAACAATACAGTTATTGTTATTTGAATGAAGCTATTTCGTAAAAAAAGAAAACTCTCTTGGTTTGTCGACAAGTTGTTAAACTTGTTTTTGATAGCCTGTGGATTAGTGGCTCTGTGGATATTACTCCAAGTAACCTGTATTGCCACTTTTAGGATTCCTTCGGACTCCATGGAGCCTGCTTTGCTTCCGGGGGATAACATTCTGGTGAATAAGTGGGTGATGGGTGCCCGTATCTTCAATATTTGGGATGCCGCAGAAGATAAGGAGGTGAAAATTTCCCGTCTTCCGAGATTAGGCAAGATTAAGAGAAACGATGTATTGGTTTTCAATTTTCCTTATCCGGCCCGGTGGGACAGTATCGGCCTGAATTTAATGACTTATTATGTGAAGCGTTGTGTGGCATTACCGGGCGATACATTTGAAATAAGTCAGGCGCATTATAAAGTGTGCGGTTGTAATATGCCGTTAGGAAACGTAGATTCTCAGGATGGGTTGAGGCGTATCATAGAGAATGGGAGAGAAAGGGATTGGAGAATTGTCATGAGTGGTTATCCTTATAATGAATTGGTAAACTGGGATATTATGAATTTCGGGCCTTTGTATCTTCCGGCTAAAGGGGATGAGGTGGAAATGAATCCTGAACATGCCGCTTTCTATAAGAATGCAATAGAGTGGGAACAAAGAAAGAAACTCTTCTTGCGTGGAGATACCATTTTACTGAATGACAGTGTGATATATGCTTATCGCTTTAAAGAGAATTATTACTTTGTTACAGGGGATAAAGTGATGAACTCTCAGGATTCCCGCTATTGGGGACTGTTGCCGGAACCTCTAATCGTGGGCAAGGCTGTCAGGATATGGAAGTCGGTAGATAGGGAGAAGGATAGGATAAGATGGGATAGAATATGGAAGAGAATAGAATAAAGATATGGATACATAAAATAAAAGACACAGCCGTTGTGTTGTTACATTTTCTTGCTGTTTGCTCTCCACTGAGCCTGGTCTGCGTAACAACACCTGAACTTCTTGCCGGAGAAACTATCGGGCAGTGGGTTTGGTTTGGAAAGGCTGTATTGTTTTCGACCGGTTGTATCGTTGCAGTCTGTCTGCTTCAACTTTTCTATGGTTCTTCTAGGAAGGAGATGTTATCCTTTTCGTCTTTTTCCGCTTGTGTATCATGGAGTCTGATACTTCTTGGAGGAATTGAAGCCGTTTGGGGATTATGTCAGTTGTATGGCTTTTCTGCTTCCGGTCATTTTCGTTATGCACTTACCGGTTCTTTTTTTAATCCCGGTCCGTATGCCGGATATCTGGCAATGGTACTACCTGTCTGCCTGCATCATTATATGCAATTCGGAGCATGGAAGTGGATGAGCGCTTCTTTAAAGTTGGAGAAAGTGGCGGCGGGAGTAGTGGGAGTACTGATTCTTTGCGTATTACCGGCTACAATGAGCCGTTCGGCCTGGGTGGCTGCCGTGATAGGTTGTGTATGGGTGATATACATGCATCGGGATAGGCGTAAATGGAATATACTATGGAGAAGGTACAAAAAACGATATATCTCTTATGGGATAGGGATATTTTTTGTGTTGATAGTGGGAGGTGCCGGAGCTTTCTTCTTGAAGCCGGACTCTGCTCTGGGACGTTTGTTTTTATGGAAAATAACCTGTCAGGCTATAATCAAGTATCCTTGGGGATGTGATAAGGGATTCGCTTTTGCTTATGGTGAGGCGCAGGAAGCTTATTTTTCCCAGAGAGATTATGCCGGGTGGGAGGAAAGGGTGGCCGGAAGTCCGGAATATGCATTTAATGAATATCTGGAATTGATTCTGACACAGGGACCTGTTATCTGTATAATGCTGATGGTGATTACTCTTGCCTGTTTATGGGCGGGGACACAGTTCAGACGCTACGGTGTATGTGGCGCAATTATCGCTTTACTTATTTTTTCTTTTTCTTCTTATCCTATGCATCTTCCTGCTTTCATTGTGGCCTATGTGTGCTTGTTGCTGGCTTGTGGGATAGGAGATATAATAGCTAAACCGGTTGTTTTATCTGCTTGTCTTATTATATGGATAGGCGGTTTTCATGGCAAGTGGCAACGGGAAAAGGATGCTTGTCGGGACTGGGTGAATGCCCGTATGCTTTATCATGCGGGAGCCTATGCAGCGGCAAATGCGGCTTATGATAAGCTCTATCCGCAACTGAGAGAGAAAGGGACATTCTTGTTTGAATATGGGCATAGCCTTCATAAGGCGGGGTTTTATAATGAGTCTAATAAATATCTGGATAAGGCTCTGGTATATTGCGCTGATCCAATGATACTGAATGTCATTGGCAAGAATTATCAGGCTCTGCGTTGCTACCATTGGGCAGAGGAACTTCTTCTGGCTTCGGTTCATCGTTTGCCCGGGCGGATTTATCCTTACTATTTGCTGGCGAAGCTATATGCCGAACCGGAATTTCTGAATAGGGAGAAGTTTGAGGAGATGAAACGAATAGTGCTGATGAAAGCGCCTAAAATTCATTCTACGGCCATTGAGGAGATGCGCAGAGAGGTAGAGGAAATAGCAAAGGAACTGGAAAAGTAATTAGGAAAATATTATAAAAACAAGAGATGTATATGGAAACTTACAGTGATAATTGGAATGCTTGCTTATTGTTCAGAAATAAGCAACTGACAAAACAACTGAAAAACTATCAGGAAGCATCAGTATTGGCAGATTGCTCATCTTCTTTATTATTGGCCATGAGCCAGTTGTTGCGACTTCATCAGCATCCGTCTTATGGCATTGTCAGGGATGATACCGAATGGCAAAATCTGTTTACCGTTATCGATTGGTTTTATGGGAACTGCCTGTCGGAAGAGTTGGTTGATTACTGTTTAGGACCTCAGGAATTAAAGTTGTGTTATCTGGTGCGTGCCCGACTCTGTAACAAGGCTGTTGCAGCTCTTTTCAATATTACTTCCCAGTCGGTATTGAAAACCAAACAGCGCATAAAGAATAAATTGTCCTTATCTGCCACGGATAGCCTGGACCGGTATATACAGCAAATATAATGTACTTGCATTGCTATTCGCGGGATATTTCGAATGATCTATCACCTGAAATTAATAAAAAAAGGTTTCCTTTGTCATGCGGATGAAACCCAAAGAGCCGGAAAATAGCGAGAGATCCAAAATGATGAAAAGTTGAACTCAAACATAAGAAACAATATGAGAAAAATTGGAAAATTAATTAGCTTGATGTGGGCGTTGAACGTTTGCATTGGTTGCCATGAGAAGCATGATGACAGCCTGTTTTTTAATGGAGAAATACAAACGATTAAAGACAGTGGCAAGGAAACGAAGAAAGTAGCCTTAAAGCCGGTTTTTCTGGATGGGACAAATTTCGGATATATTGCCGTATATGATTCTCTCATGTTTTTTATGAATCCTAAATTGCCGGATCGCTTCTACAATATATTCAATATAAATACGGGAGAAGAGATCGGTACTTTTTGTAACAAGGGAGGTGGCCCTGAAGAGGCCACCGCAGTTGGTCCTATTTCTCAATTTTTTGAGCGGGAAAATGAGCTGAAGACTTTGCTGTTCGCTCCTAATGAAGAAAAATTATTTGTTTGGAATATAACTCAATCCATCGCACGGGGTACTACGATTATGGATAGAGTGATTCCGTTTGCCTGGAGGGATGAAAATAGGGGAGCGTGCTATAATGAGATGTATCTTCAGGATGATAACACCCTGCTTGCCAGAGTGGACCCCGTGCCTTTAAGTGATGATGAGGCCACTTTGCTGTTTTATCAAAAGCGAACGCTGGATACAAATGAGGCATTGAAGAATTATTCTATTTATAAGCAGGCGATAAAAGAAGGAGAAGCGTCTCTTATTTCAGAGGCTTACTTTGCTTCGGCCGACGCCTTTAAGCCTGATGGGACTAAAGCGGTGCAAGTGATGGGGCATCTTCAGCAATTGAATATACTGGACTTTGAAACAGAACAGGTTGTAGGATATCGTATGGAAGGCGGAGAAAGCTTTTCGGCTCTTCGGGAAAAGACAAATATAAAGAACTATTATGTAGAAGTACAGGCTGACGATAATTATATATATGCGTTGTATTGGGGAAAGGATAGATGGGGAATGTCTGAAATTCCATATATTAATACGATTCATGTTTTTGACTGGCATGGTAGGTTGGTGCAGAAGGTGGAAACGGATTATGACATTGATAAAATGTTTTTGGATACGGTGAGAAACAGGCTGTACATAACAAGGCCGAAAGCTGACGATATATTCTATTTGAACTTAGACGAGGTTGTCCCGTGAGTTCAATGTAGCTTGGAGATAAATCAATGCGAGGGGAACTATAATCCCGTGCTCTTTCAATATCACTTTAAAAAAGATGCAGTGAAGTCACTGATGGAGAAATATAAGTTGTGATCGGATGTTTTTATTCTTTCTCTTCAAGCCTCCGCATACTGAACTCGCAACCGCAATATTGTTGATTGTAGAAGTCATGCTCTTTAAGAAGTTGATTTCGGCGGTCTTGTAATCCTCCTTTCCGCCAGTTTTGCTCCCAGAAGATGGTGCCGGGATAGAGAGCGGCAGCGCGACGGCCTGCCAGATTAATCTGGTCGAGACTTTTCCAGCGGGAAGAGGCAAGGGTAGTGGTGAATAGCGTGAAACCATGCTCTGCGGCATAGCGGGCTGTTTCCGTCAGGCGAAGAGTGAAACATTGCAGACAACGCCCCCCACGTTCAGGCTCATCTTCCATCCCTGACATGGAACTGCGCCAAAGCTGATAGTCGTAATCTCCATCGATGAAATCAAGTCCGAGGGCTTTTACATAACGGATAGCTTCGGCTTTTCGGATATCGTATTCTGCCTGAGGATAGATGTTGGGGTTATAATAAAATACGGTGGGACGAATGTTGTTGGCGAGCAGACATTCGATAATAGCAGAAGAACAAGGTGCGCAACAGGAATGTAGCAGTACTTTGTCTTCGTTGTTTGGGGTTTCTATTTTCAACATAATCCTTTTTGTTTTTCTTTTAGGCGCGGATTACGCGAATTACACGGAAATTATTCCTTTCCGATTCTTTGAGAATCCGTATAGTCCGCGTAATCCGCACCTGAAATCCTTTATACTTTCAGTTTTATCTTAACCTTCACCAACAGTCCGGTCAATTGGACAATGATGAGGGAGAATATAAGCGATCTTAATAAGCCCGGAGCACCGGCATTCAATAGCTCTGGATAATGCAAACCCAGCAATTGCTGCACAGCATACCATATGTAAGGAAGGATATAGCATGTCAGTGTAGCTGTTCCGGCAGGTTTGATAATATCGAACCAGGGCGTTTTGCCTTTCACATCCGTCAGCCAATAGAACAAGCCGAACAGCGGGAAGAATGCAGCCAGGCAATAAAACAACCAACTCGGGGTAGCCTGTATCTTGGAAATAATCCAGTGAGGATGCGAGCAGAGTGCAGCAATAAGCATGACAACACCCAATACACAAAGAATTGTGATAAACTTACGCGGATGTTCCCGGTCAGCATATTTCTGCATCAGCAACGAAGTGAGTACACCCGACATACCGAATGCGTGCAGCGTCCAATCGCTGGGGATGAAAGGCAACAGTATGACGCGTAAACCGTATTCTTGTGGTATCAGACTGGAATGACTGATTACTGCAAGTAGCATAACTACCAGCCATGCTATTACATTCTTGCGCAGACTTTCACGGGTAAACAGATAAATACCGGCACATACGACATAAGTCCAACCGATAAGTCCCAGAATGCCCCACCAACCCTGATGGAAAGGTTTTCCGTTTAAGTCTTTATATAATACGAGGAATGCCAGCAGGGCCACACCGAGCACCTTCATTGCGATGAATAGGTACTTTTTTGAACCTTCGGCCTTGGGATAGACCGCCCAGACCAGAAAGAAACCTATAACCATCAGTATGCAGAACCATTGATGGGAGATGCCGCCCTCTATGCCGCCGGAGTTGAGTGAGAACAGTCCCATGGCAATCAGAGCCACCGTGCGCCAGAAAATATGAGCGATCACTTGCAAGGTAGTGTCTCCCTTTCGATAGCGGTTCTGGATAGCAAAGGAAACGGACATACCCATACAGAAGAGGAATGCGGGAAAGATTGTGTCGGAAAAACCCAGCATGTCTTCGTTCATTTCGGCATGTTTAAGCCAGTGGGGGATGTTTTTCAGACCGGGGATATCATTCACAAAGAGCATAAGGAACATAGTAAGCGCACGGAATACATCGACCGCCGCCACTCGTTGAGGTGTTAAGTTTTTCATTATAGAATACATTTGGGGGTTAATGCTGCAAATATAGGAAACAAATTTTTTATATTTGTCCCCTATGAAGATAAAACTGCTGATATTTCTAGGTCTGGCTTTAGTTGGCATTCATGGAATGTCGGCTCCGGCCGATGTTCCTGCAATGGATGGCTGGACTGATGCTTTGGACGTAGCCATCGGTAAGCACGAAGAATATGTGGCAGTGCGTGAAGCCCGTATTGAGGCGTTGAGGCAGCAATTGGTACAGGTCGGTTCAGAAACCCCGGAATTCTTCCGGCTGAATGCGGAAATGTATCAGGAATACAAAGCGTACATCTGCGACTCCGCCCTTTACTATCTGAGCCGTAACCTGCGCTGGGCGCAACAGCGAGGTGAGCAGGATGCGGCAGATGAAACCCGTATCCGGAGGGCGCATCTGATGTCAGCGGCAGGTATGTATAAAGAAGCTTCCGAAGATCTGGAAAAGATAAATCCCTCTAAGCTTTCTCCCCGTTTGCTACCTGATTATTATGAATGTTACCGTCATTTATACAATGAATTGGGAGCGTATACGCAGGATACCTTCCGGCGCAGCCGTTATTACGGTTTGTCTGTCGCTTATGGAGACTCTCTGATGCAGGTGCTTTCTCCTGCCTCCGCCCTCTACCTGGAACGTAAAGAGATGAAAGCCGCCGGCTCCGGTCAATTGGAGGAGGCTTTGAAGATGAATGATAGCCGTTTGGCGGGCATACGTCCCGATACCCCGGAATATGCGTTGGTCACTTACCACCGTTCCCAGCTTTACCGTAGTTTGGGAGACAGGCAGCAGGAAAAGTATTATCTGGCTTTGTCTGCTTTGACAGATGTCCGGCTGGCAATTACTGATCATGCTTCCTTGTGGACCTTGGCACAACTGCTTTATGAAGAAGGAGACATTGAACGTGCTTACCGCTACATTCGCTTCTCGTGGGATGAAACTAACCACTACAATGCCCGTAGCCGCAGCTTGCAGACGGCAGGTATTCTGTCGCTCATAGATCTTACCTATCAGGCTATGCAGGAGAAGCAGAACGACCGTCTGCTCTTTTATCTTTGTATGATCAGTATCCTGTCCCTGTTGCTGATTATGGCTGTCATCTGGATATATCGGCAGATGAAGCATCTTTCCATAGCCCGCAGTCATCTGGAACAGGCCAATGAACAGTTGCAGATGTCCAATCATATAAAGGAGGAATATATCGGCCGTTTCCTGAAACTGTGTTCTACCTATATCGACCGTCTGGATGCTTACCGACGCATGGTCAACAAGAAGCTTTCCGGCGGGCAAACGGAAGAACTGCTGAAGATGGTGCGTTCAAGAGATGTGCTTGACACTGATCTGAAAGAACTGTACGAGAACTTCGATACTGCCTTCCTCCATCTTTTCCCTGACTTTGTAGAAAAGTTCAATCAGCTGTTGCAGCCTGAAGAACGGATCATTCTCCGCAAGGGCGAACTGCTGAATACAGAATTGCGTATTTTTGCCTTGATCCGTCTGGGTATTGACGATAGTTCGCAGATTGCCGAGTTTCTTCGTTATTCCGTCAATACAATCTATAATTACCGTGCTAAAGTGAAAAATAAGGCGTGCGTCTCGCGGGATGATTTTGAAATGTGTGTTATGAGGATACGCTAAACATACGCCATTTCTTTCCTGTTCATCCACTTTTTTACTTTCTCACTGCAAACTTATAGTCTTGTTATTTAGTCTGTTATCATTCCGCATGCTTTCATCTTATCCACATCTTGATAAACCGGAGGTGCATACTGTCTTTATCTTGCCTACCTTTGGGGAAGATTAATTAACCCTTGGAAAACATACCATGAACTTGAAACTACCTCTTTTATTAGGATGCTGTTTATTCGCTGCCATTACAGCTTGTGCCGAGACTTCCGCTTCATTGGACGAAAATGCGGCAGGAAAGAAGAAAGCAGATGTGTACATCACGACTGCCGACCGTCAGCAAAGCTTTAATCACACTACTCAGAAGCTCTCTAAAACTCCTGCGTTTGAATCCGTAATCACCCTGAATTCGAAGGTGAAATTTCAGGAGATGGACGGTTTCGGTGCTGCCGTAACCGGTTCTACCTGCTACAATCTGATGCAAATGACACCTGCCGACCGTGCGAAGTTTCTTACCGAAACTTTTTCGGATAAAGACGGACTAGGCTTCAGCTATATCCGCATTTCCATAGGCTGTTCCGATTTCTCGCTGAGCGAATATACCTGCTGCGATACGAAAGGCATTGAAAACTTTGCCTTACAGATGGAAGAGAAGGAATACGTGATACCTATCTTAAAAGATATTCTGGCGATTAATCCCACCATCAAGATACTGGGCTCTCCGTGGACATGCCCCAAATGGATGAAGGTGAATAACCTGGAGGAAAAGAAACCCTTCGATTCCTGGACAAGCGGACAACTGAATCCGGATTACTATCAGGATTATGCCACTTACTTCGTGAAATGGATTGAGGCATTTCGTAATGAAGGTATTGATATTTATTCCGTTACTCCACAGAATGAACCGTTGAATAGGGGAAATTCCGCATCTTTGTTCATGGGTTGGAAGGAAGAACTGGCCTTTGTGCGTGACGCTCTTGGCCCTGCTTTCAAGGCTGCCGGACTGGATACGAAGATTTATGCTTTCGACCATAATTACAACTACGATAACATGGCCGACCAGCAACAATACCCCGTTAAGATGTATGATGATGAAGTAGCCGCCGCTTTCTTGACCGGAGCCGCTTACCACAATTATGGCGGCAGGCGCGAAGAACTGAACAATATCCGACAGAAGCGTCCTGACAAGGAACTGATCTTTACCGAAACTTCTATCGGCATGTGGAATGATGGTCGTAACCTGGAGAAACGTCTGATGGAAGATATGCGTGAAGTAGCCCTTGGCACAGTGAACAACTGGTGTAAAGGTGTCATAGTCTGGAATCTGATGTTGGACAATAAACGTGGACCTTGGCGTGAAGGTGGCTGCAAGACTTGTTACGGAGCCGTGGATATCAGTCGTGACGACTATAAAACAATGACTTACAACTCCCATTACTATATCATCGGACATCTGTCTACCGTAGTGAAACCGGGCGCTGTCCGCATAGAAAGCAAAGGCGTTGCAGAGAAGGGATTGATGTACTCTGCATTCGAAAATCCCGATGAAACCGTGGCTTTTGTGCTGTTGAATGAGGGTACGAAGGAAGTTCGCCTGACGGTAACGGACGGAAAGAACTGTGTGGATTGTGTGGTGCCTGCCAAATCTGTAGCATCCTATCGCTGGAAGAAATAATCTTATATTTAGAATACCATGTTGAAATCTATTTTAGTGGGTACATCCCTCTTGGCAGCTTCTCTGATGTTAGGGAGTTGCGGTGAAAAGGCAGAAAAAGCACAGGAACCTGCCGCATTTGTAACAATTCAAGGGCAAGATCTGATAAAGCCCGACGGTACGAAACTCTTTATCATGGGTACCAATCTGGGTAATTGGCTGAATCCGGAAGGATATATGTTCAAGTTCAGTAAGACGAATTCCCCCCGTTTCATCAACGAGATGTTCTGTCAGTTGGTGGGACCCGACTTTACCGCTGAGTTCTGGAAAGCGTTTAAGGACAATTACATCACCCGTGAAGATGTTCAGTTCATCAAGAATACGGGTGCGAATACAATCCGTCTGCCGTTTCACTATAAGTTGTTCACAGATGAGGACTTTATGGGGCTGACTGCCAATCAGGATGGTTTCGCCCGGGTGGACAGTGTGGTGGAATGGTGTCGTGAAGCCGATCTTTATCTGATTCTTGATATGCACGATGCTCCGGGCGGACAAACGGGAGATAACATTGACGACAGTTATGGCTATCCCTGGTTGTTTGAAAGTGAAACCAGCCAGCAGTTGTATTGTGACATCTGGCGTAAGATTGCGGAGCGTTATAAAAATGAACCGGTGATTCTGGGTTATGAGCTTTTCAACGAACCTATTGCCCCGTACTTCCCGAATATGGAAGAACTGAACGGTAAGCTGGAAGATATCTATAAGAAGGGAGTAGCCGCTATCCGCGAGGTGGACACCAACCATATTATCCTGTTGGGCGGTGCACAATGGAACGGTAACTTCAAGCCGTTTACGGATTTTAAGTTCGACGATAAGATAATGTACACCTGCCACCGCTACGGAGGCGATCCCACCAAAGAAGCTATTCAGAGTATTATTGATTTCCGTGACAAAGTGAACCTGCCGATGTATATGGGCGAAATAGGACATAATACGGATGAATGGCAAGCTGCATTCTGCCAGACTATGCGTGACAATAATATCGGCTACACCTTCTGGCCATATAAGAAGATGGATGGTTCCAGTTTCGTCGGTATCACTCCTCCGGAGAATTGGGCGAATATCGTTTACTTCTCCGAGGCTCCCCGCGCATCTTATAAGGAAGTTCGTGATGCTCGTCCCGATCAGGCAATGGCTCGCAAAGCCATGATGGATTTCATCGAGGCTTGCAAGCTGAAAAACTGTGTGGTGCAGGAAGGGTATATTAAATCGTTGGGAATGAAGTAAGAAGCTATTGTTAAATATTTAATCATGTGAGTCAGTAGTTGAGTTTGGTTCATAACAGTACAAAAAGAAACTAACTACTAACCCCATTATCCACTTATTTATATGAAGAAAGTATTATTCGGTTTCGCATTCACTGTTGCTCTTCCGCTCTTTGCGCAACAGAAACCTGTATATCTGGATGCGAGCAAACCTATGGAAGTAAGAGTAGAAGATGCGTTGAAGCGGCTGACCGTGGAAGAAAAGGTAGCCATGCTGCATGCACAAAGTAAATTCAGCAGTCCGGGTGTGTCCCGTCTGGGTATTCCGGAATTTTGGATGACGGACGGTCCTCACGGAATCCGTCCCGAAGTTCTTTGGGATGAATGGAATCAGGCCGGATGGACCAATGACTCCTGTGTAGCTTTTCCGGCATTGACCTGTTTGGCGGCTACATGGAACCCCGAGATGTCCATGCTTTATGGAAAAAGCATTGGTGAAGAAGCACGCTATCGTAACAAGACCGTTCTTCTGGGACCCGGTGTTAATATTTATCGTACTCCGCTGAACGGACGTAACTTTGAGTATATGGGCGAAGACCCGTACCTGGCTTCCCGTATGGTGGTTCCTTACGTGCAGGGCGTACAACAGAATGGGGTGGCAGCCTGCGTGAAGCACTATGCGCTGAACAATCAGGAAATCAACCGCCACACCACCAATGTCATAGTAGACGACCGTGCCCTGTATGAAATCTATCTGCCCGCTTTCAAGGCGGCCGTTCAGGAAGGTAAAGCGTGGTCTATCATGGGAGCTTATAACCTGTATAAAGGTCAGCATGCCTGCCACAACCAATATCTGCTGAACGATATTCTGAGAGGCGAATGGGGCTTCGACGGTGTGGTTGTTTCCGACTGGGGCGGCACGCACGATACTGATCAGGCTATTACAAACGGTCTTGATATGGAGTTCGGAAGCTGGACGGATGGTCTTGCCAATGGCAGCAGCAACGCTTATGATAACTATTATCTGGCTATGCCTTATCTGGAGCGTATCAAATCGGGCAAAGTAGGTACGAAGGAACTGGACGAAAAAGTACGTCGCATCCTGCGCCTGGCATTCCGCACTACAATGGATGTGAACCGTCCTTTCGGTTCTATCCTTTCTCCCGAGCATTACGAGGCTGCCCGCCGCATTGGTGAAGAAGGCATTGTGCTGCTGCAAAACAAAGACGGCGTATTGCCCATCGACTTGAATAAAGTGAAGAAGATTGCCGTTATCGGTGAGAATGCTGTGAAAATGATGACCGTAGGTGGTGGTAGCTCCTCCCTGAAGGTGCAGCGCGAACTTTCTCCGTTGGATGGCATCAAGAACCGCGTAGGAAACAAGGCGGAAGTTGTTTATGCCCGTGGATACGTAGGCGATGCCCGTGGCGAATATAATGGTGTGGTAACCGGTCAGAATCTACAGGATGACCGTACGCCTGAGGAGCTGATTACCGAAGCCGTAAAGGTGGCTGCGGATGCCGACTATGTGATCTTCATCGGTGGACTGAACAAGAGTAACAATCAGGATTGCGAAGATACCGACCGTGCTGGCTTGGAATTGCCGTACGGACAGGATGCTGTCATTTCAGCTTTGGCGAAGGCAAACAAGAATCTTGTAGTCATCAATGTTTCCGGCAATGCGGTAGCTATGCCCTGGATTGCGGAAGTTCCTTCTGTTTTGCAAGCTTGGTTCCTGGGATCGGAAGCCGGAAACTCAATCGCTGCCGTGTTGATGGGGGATGCCAATCCTTCCGGCAAGCTGCCTTTCACTTTCCCTGCTCGTCTGGAAGATGTTCCGGCTCATAGCGTTGGCGAATATATCAGTCAGAGAAGTAAGGATGTGGTAGATATGAAATACAACGAAGGCATCTTTGTGGGGTATCGTTGGGCGGACAAGCAGAAGAAGGTGAAACCATTGTTCCCCTTCGGACACGGGCTGTCTTACACAACGTTTGCTTATAGCAAACCTGCGGCTGATAAGAAAGTGATGTCTGCCGATGATCAGATCAGTTTTACCGTAACCGTGAAGAATACCGGTGACCGCGAAGGACAGGAAGTCGTGCAATTGTATATCAGTGATAAGAAATCCTCTCTGCCCCGTCCTGTCAAAGAGTTGAAAGGTTTCAAGAAAGTGAAACTGGCTCCGGGCGAAGAGAAAGAAATTACCTTCACCGTAGATAAAGAAGCTTTGAGCTACTTTGACGATGCCCAACATGCCTGGGTAGCCGAACCGGGTAAGTTTGAGGCTGTTATCGCCGCTTCGGCAGCGGATATCAAAGGGATCGTTCCTTTTGAATTGAAGTAATAACGTTATTAAGTTGACAAGAGGAAGGGTGTAGTCGCAAGATTACGCCCTTTCTTGTTGCCAGTCAGGGAGATATAGGCGCTTCGCCGGGTCTCTATTTGTTCCATTTAGTTTCTTCCTGTTGAAACAAAAGTGCCTTGCCTAAGGAACAAAAGTTTCTTCCTTGAGGAACAAAAGTTTCTTACCTAAGAAACAAGAGTGCCTTGCCTGAGAAACAAAAATGCCAGTAAAGTGAAACGGACATTTCTTCATAATGGGGTGATACCGGATTAGTATCGCCTTCCGAGAGAAGAAAGCATTGGGCTTATTTCCAGAAGCTTACCACTCGTATTGCTCCACGTATTCGTCATATACGGGTTCTTCCTTTATTCCTCTTTTGAGAAACAGTTGACGGATGTATTCCTGTTCTTTGGGTTTAAGAAGTCGTTCCTTGCGGTAACAGCGGTAATAGGTGGTTCGGTTAAGCTCTGCCATAAGTTCTCGTTTGATGCCGAGGGCTTCTTTGTGCGGTACATTATCCAACAGGTGGGTGATGCCGAGTGCGAAACGTTTCTTTTTATCCGCCATGAAGTACGGGCAGGATTCTTTGTGCGAACTAAAATAGTTTGGATTTACGGTGCTGATTACCGGGTAGTTGTCCGGGACATAGGCTGTCACCAGGTAGCGCATACATTTGGCGGAGTGTTTGCACTGCTTGTTGAGGCAGTGGAGGAAGGTGGCCGGTACCTCGCTGTAGTTAAAGTCGGGATTCATAGTTGTATTCGTTTATAAGTAAATAATAGCAAAGGTAGTGTTTACTGGGGGAATAATCGCTCAGTCTGCAAGAAAAAGATGACAACTCATTTGTTTTATAATAAAGGCAAGACTATAAAGCATATAATGTAGTAATTAATACAAAATTGTCTTCTATGAAATTTCCTCCCTTTTCCTTTCTAATCGTGGCGAGGAGTGTGTATAGCCTGGGCGAGAATAGTAAAGTTGTATATTCTATCTTGTATTTATTGTATTTAATGATTATTTCTTTCTCTTTCTTATATTAAATAGTTTGGATTAATTTCTTTAGAAAGTTTCGGATATTGAAACAAATAAAATAAAAATATGCGGATAATGGAAATGCAAACTGATATTTTCTCTTTTTTCTTATTTTGGTCATTCTTATTGTGCATACTAGCATTATTAGTTGTGTGGCCTCTTTTTTAGTGCCTATAACAGAACTTGATACGATTTCCAGTCTTCTTTATTTCCACGATATTTGCAATCTGAGATTTTATCCTTTTTTGGTTTGTTATTCAAGGTTTGAAGGGGATGAAGTCGGGATGCCGAAGCATGGAATAGATGGAGAGTGCAAAGATATAAAATGTTTCTTTAAAGAATGCTCTCCTTCATCAAAGTTTCACGGCATGAAATTGGATTTATAGAATGGTTTTAAAATAAAAAGAAGGAATAAATGAAGAAAATACTAGTCTGCATACTATTCATATTGGGTTTATTGTCGGTTGAAAGTAAAGCTCAAAAGGTTGCCGTAAAAAGTAACCTGCTTTATGATGCCACTACTACTATGAATCTTGGTTTGGAAGTTGCTTTGGCACGCAAGTGGACACTGGATATCCCGGTCAACTATAATCCATGGAAATTTGATGATGCCCGTTTGAAGCATTGGGGTATACAGCCGGAGCTTCGATACTGGTTCTGCGAAAGCTTTAACCGTACGTTCATCGGGTTGCATGTACACTATGCCGACTTCAATGTAGGTGGATGGCCAGATTGGCCGTTAATCAGCGAGAATATGCAGAACATGCGCTATCAGGGACGTCTCTATGGTGGTGGGCTTTCAATCGGGCATTCATGGATATTAAAGAAGCGTTGGAGCCTTGAGGCTTCTATCGGACTGGGATATGCACGTATTTTATATGATAAATATCCTTGTGCAACGTGTGGCACCAAACTGAAAGATACCAGCAAAAATTATCTGGGTCCTACAAAAGCGAGCTTATCACTTATTTACTTAATTAAATAGATTGAGAATGATGAAAATAAATATGCAATTCATTGCACTGGCTCTCTTATTCCTGAATGTGAACGGAGCATCGGCTCAGGACCGTTCATACGAAGGTACTATCAGTATAGAACCTGTACGGTTGGAACAATCGGGTGAATTCCTCCATATAGATCTGGATGTCATTATGGATGATGTGAAAGTGAAGTCTGCACGTGGAGTGGATTTTATTCCTCAGCTGATTTCGTCTACTACCACCCGCGATCTTCCGAGAATATCTATTAAAGGACGGAATGAGTATCTGGCCTATGAACGCAGGTTATCGGTAATGAGCCGGAAGCAGAAGGATAGTTATAGACTTCCCTATCTGGTAGAGAAGAATTACAAGAAAAAAAGTGGTGTGCTGCAATACAGATATGCGTTACCCTATGAACCTTGGATGGCAGATGCCCGGTTGAACGTGCAGCGTGACGAATGTGGTTGTGGTGAAAGCACATTGATGAATGTGGAATATGCTTTTGATAAGGTTACGCTTGAACGTATGCTGGTGCCATATGTAGTGACTCCCTATTTGTCTTATGTAGAACCGATGGTGGAAGAGATAAAGAGTCGTGATGTACAAGCTGAATGTTTCCTGGACTTTGTGGTGAACAGAGTGGATATTCGTCCTGAATATATGAATAATCCCAAGGAACTGGGTAAGATACGTGCCATGATTGACGATCTGAAGAATGATGCTAATGTGAATGTGAAGCGCTTGGATATTATTGGCTATGCTTCTCCTGAAGGAATGCTGGAAGCGAATAAGCGTTTGTCTGAGGGTCGTGCCATGGCATTGCGTAACTATCTGGCTACGCAGTATGATTTCCCGAAGAACCAGTATCATATCCAGTTTGGAGGTGAAAACTGGGAAGGATTGGTGAGGGTACTTGCTACCGTTGAAATGGATGATAAAGCAGAAGTGCTGGATATCATTGAGAATATTCCGATAGAGAAAGGAAGAGAGACGAAGCTGATGAAGTTACATGGTGGCGTGCCATACCGGTTCATGTTGAAGAATATTTTTCCGAGTCTACGTGTCGCGATCTGTAAAGTGAGCTATGATATTAAGAATTTCAATCTGGAAGAGGCGAAAGAAGTGATAAAGAGACGGCCTCAGAATCTGAGTTTGAACGAGATGTTTATGGTGGCTAATACGTATCCGAAAGGTTCGCAGGAGTTTATCGATATCTTCGAAACTGCTGTCCGTATCTATCCGGAGAGTGAAATAGCCAATATGAATGCAGCTACCGCAGCCCTTTCACGCAATGATCTGGTTTCTGCGAAACGCTATTTAGAGAGGGTGAAGTCAGCAGACTATTCACCGGAGTATAATAATGCAATGGGAGTATTACTATTAATGAAGGAGGATTATGAATTGTCAGAGAAACATTTAAAGATTGCCAAAGAGTTGGGGTTGGATGTAGCCAAAAGCAACTTGGAAGAATTAGCTAAGAAGAAAGCTAATGCTATTGAGATCAGGAAAAAGAGTAAATAAACAAATAATAAATAAGAACCGGAAAGTGGTTACTATTAAAGTGAATAATTATATCTATTAATTTCTAATAAATTTTTGTATTATGCTAAAGATTAAATCAATTTTAGTATCGTTGCTGGCCCTTGGGGCAATGGCAAGTTGCTCAACAAATGAGCTGGAAGGAGAAGATACGAGGACGGGGGCCGATTTGGATGTGGCTTACATGTCATTGCGGATTACATTACCTACCCAGAAGGCAAGTACCCGTGCTGCAGGTACTTCTACGGAAAAAGATCCTACCGGACATGAAGGTGATGTCAACTCTCTTTACGTCATTACATTCGACAAGGACCAAAAACTGGTACACCATTCCAGAAAGAATCCTGTTATTGTTTTGGGATCAGGCGATTTGTCGCCCCAAGTTAGCGGTAATCAAGGTACGACAGAGGCGATTCTGGTAAGTGCCAGTACTAAGTATTTGCTCGTTGTCGTTAATCCGGGTACATTGTTGGAGACGAGATTGAGGGCTTTGACTGCCGGTGCTTTATACAATGATATCAACATGGCTATCGTTAAAAGCCTAACAGCTGGCAGCAAACCTGAGACACTTGTAGGTGAGATTGCGGATCCTGCGGATAGTGGTAAGGGTTTTACGATGATCAATGCCGGTTCCTACGATGTTAGTGGTGACAAGTGGAACCAAGGCTGTCTGCTTGACGTAGAAACTAATGTGATTTCTGTTGATGGTACTACCATTAAAGATGAAGCCGCAGCCAAAGAGGAAGCGGAAAAAGTAGGGAACAGAGCGACGCTGAAAATTGAACGTCTTGCTGCAAAAGTGGAAGTAGCTGTTAAATCACCTGGTCTGACTGTATTGCCTGAAGGAGCAACATTCGAATTCGGTGGCTGGACACTCGATTATTACAATAGCACTTTCTATCCATTTGCAGAGAAATCTAAAACCAAAGCGACCCATACTGCAGCTTTCTATGAGAATAGTTTCTATACTACGGATCCAAACTTTACGGATCCAGGTCACAGAACCGGAATTGTTCTAAACGAGGTCAAGGATCGTGCGCCCCTTGTAACCTGGAAAGCTAAAAGTGAAACTCTAACTCCGGTTTTTGAATATTGTATTGAGAATACAATGGCTGATGCCGACCAGAAGTTTGGTGCAGCTACCCGTGTAGTAATAAAAGGGAAATACGCTCCAAAAGATTTTACACTCGGAAATGACTGGTTCTCTTTCGGTGGCATAAACTATCCGACTCTTGCAAATCTTCAGCTTGCGTATTCTACAGCTGGTACTACGATTAAGGCTAAGGCTGATGAATTGGAATTGGCAGGGGAGGATCCGATCACTGCACTGGCGAATGCAAAGCTCTTCTATCCTGTAGAAACATTGCTTATGGAAGTTTGCGATAACTTCTTAGGTGCGGTAAATACAGCATTAAGTGCCTCAATTGCCGCTTTTGCAGATCTTGATCAAGATACGCATCTTGATAATATCACAGATGGTGGTGAGATTGTGAAAATTGCCAAGTGTATTAAGTGGTATCAGAAGAGTCTTAACTATTACTATTATGAGATTCGCCATGATAATACTGATGATGAATATATGTACTTTGGTAAATATGGTGTAGTACGTAATAACTGGTATAACCTTACTCTGAATAAGGTGAATGGTTCTGGTACTCCATGGTATCCTGGCGGTGGACCAGAAGATCCGGATCCGGAAAAACCAATTGATGAAAAGCCCGGATTCCTTGCTTTCGATATTGAAATAGCTCCGTGGGTATACTGGCAGACTGGTTTTGAGATTTAATATACTCTCTATGAAAAAGCGCAGGGCAGTGCAAAACTGCCTGCCCTGTATTTTCTTAATGATATTCCATACGGAAATGAACCGTAGGGAAAAGTAAAATAAGCCGGTGACAGGCTTTCTAAAAACAGCACGGAAACATCTTGGCGCATCAGAAATGCATGGAGTGCAAACCGCGCGCCCCCTAAAATGGAAATAACCGGAGATCATTAAGCAGGATCTCTGACAATATAAACGGCAGTCCTCAAAGCACTGCCTCATAAAAGAAAAAAGATATGTTCGGAAAAACCAAATCGCTATTCTTTATTGTCACCTCGCTGTTGTTCATCGCTTCGTGCGATAGTATACGTGAGGATTTGCCTCGGTGCGAACTTTGGCTGGAATTCACATTCGACTACAATATGGAATATGCGGATGCGTTCAATCCGCAGGTTAAGTCGGTAGATGTATTTGTTTTTGATAGTGATGACAAACTGGTTCTCTCTAAAAGAGCGGAATCTACTGAACTGATTGGTGGGAACCGAATGCCGTTGACTGACGAACTGGACTTTGGCAACTATAAAGTGCTGACTGTAGGCGGACTGTCCGACAAATTTAGCGCTTTAGGAAATGGAGGTAGCGGGATGGCTTTGCGGTCGACCACTTATCAGCAAGTCACTTTAGCTCTGAACCGTGAATCGGATATCGTGGATTTTGAGTTTCCGCACCTCTATTTCGGAGCAATTGTGGAGGTGAATCACTTGCCATCCAATACCAGTCACAATGTTTATCAGGTAAACATGGTACGTAACACCAACCGGTTTAATATTGCGTTGATGGATTATGAAGGTCGAGAAGAAACTGAGAATCAGTACTCTTTTGAAATCCAGTCGCCTGAAAATGCCATCTATTCCTGGGAAAACGAGCCTACAGGTCAGGGACCGATTACATACGCGTCTCATTATTCAGGACCGGGTGAGACCTCTGAAGTGTTAATGTCAGCGCGTATGAATACTATGCGTCTGTTTAACCGGACAGGATGGGATTATCGTTTTATTATAAGAAATGCGGATACAGGAACAGAAGTGTGGAGCTATGATTTGATGAAACTGTTGAGTATTGCTCGGCCGGAGTACCGTCATGACGGTACGGTGCTTCCTTTTCAGGAGTATCTTGACAGGCAGAGCGAATGGAGCCTGATGTTCTCCGTAGTAGAAAAGCCGGGAGGAGGATTCCTTCAAATCGGTCTTCTTGTAGGACCCTGGGTTTATTGGCTTCATGATATCGAAATATAAGAATGAGGGAAAAAATACTATATATCGTTTGTATGGCCTTCACAGCCCTTTTGTTCTCATGCAGCAAGGATGCGATGGATGATGAACTGCTCCCTGTTACCCGGGCGCAGCTTAGCATCGGACTTGAGGATAAATCGGAAGTGGAGCGGCAGGAGGAAATAAAATCCATCCGGTTTATTGTGTTCAGCAACGCGTCGGGCGACGTGAAGCTGAATGTGAATAAACTTGTTACGTTGGATACTCCGGCCACAGCCACCGATATAACTGCGAAAAACCTCGAAGTGATTCCTAACAACGATATTATGGTTATTGTCATCGCCAATGAGCCGCAAAGTCTTACGAGTAAGCTCAATACTGTCACCAGCCCATGGCTATTGCAGAGCGTGGACTATGATATAGCCAACATATTGGACAGTGACGGAGAGATTGTCTCGACCACCGGTATGCCAATGACTGGGGTAATCAGGGATATATCCGTGGCGTCTGATGAAGTCAAGGCGGTAAAGATGGTTATCGAGCGTGCTGTGGCTCGTGTTGATATCTTCCTTGAAGCTACAGATGGTGGAGCTGTGACAGGATACACAAAGGATGTCACCAGTGTCACTTTACACAACTTCACCCATAACAGTTATTTTGTGATGGGAAATGAGGCCAACTATACGCGTGACAACGCTAACCCCTCGAAGAATTACGGGAAAGTGATGACAAATGCAGTAGATGGTGATTTGCTGACGCAGACTTGGACAGCTGCAACAACTGAAACCTGGGCGTATTCATCTGTAGCTGGAGCCGAAAATAGAAAAATACTCTGCTCATTTTATGTTGCCGAGCGTATTTTCAGGTCAGATTCTTCCGACCAATTGGCTATTAGTATGGTAAATGTTCTGAAAGGACCTCCAAGTGTTACAGGAATAGCAGAGAAGGTGATAAAAACAATAACAAAAGTCGATAATTCAGGTACTCCGACAGCGCAACCTTTTACGGAGATCCGGAGGAATAATGTGTATCAAATCACAGCCCGGGTTGGAAAAATCGGTATTCAGATAATAACGATAAGTGTGGAAGGATGGGGTAAGGTTCAGGATATTGATCTGGATATGTATCTGTGATGCTTTCGGGCGGATGTTTTTTTAATTGGGAAAGGAATAGGATGATAAAGTTTAATAATAGTATTAGGACGATTGTAACGGCAGTTATTCTTCCGGTCATATTCTCTTCGTGTATCAGAGAAGAAATGACGTGCGGAAATCAGATTGTTGTGCAACGTATTGGAGAAGATGGAGGTGCCGTTACCCGTGGTACGACTGTCTCTTCCGTATCCGATCTGGAGAATCAATTATTCGGCTTTTCAGCTTCTCTGACACCTGCTGCGTCTGCTACACAAGTGTACTTCAACGAAAAAGCCCGGGTGAATGCAGGAGGCATAACGGGTACTATATTGCCGGAACAATACTGGCCGGCCCTGCTGGGAGCCAGCATGAAGTTCTTTTCATGGTATCCATATGAGGGTACGTATGCGCCTGCCGCAACTTTCGCTAACCCTGCACAAATGTTGCTGAATTATACGGCCGATGCTGATGCTGCCAATCATGTGGATGTGATGGCTGCCGTATCTACACCCGGCTGGAATGAAGGCGTGGGTATACATTTTTATCATACTCTGACCAAAGTTACTTTTACGTTTCAAAAGAAGGATCCGGTACCTGATGTGGTAACTATTCAGAAGATTGAATTTCAGGGTGTGCCGAATGTTGGTAAACTTACTGTGGGCACTATACCTGCCAAGACAACAGCGAATGGAAAGCCTGGCTTTGTGTGGAATGACGTCACTACAGGAAATATCGTTTCTACTCTCAGCAGTAATAATACGGTAACAGATGATAAGGTCTTGCTTGGTGACACATTTTTGATGTTGCCTACCGATCAATTCTCCGATGAGGCGAAGATTGTTGTTACCACTAATTTAGGTGAGCGGGAGTTTATGTTCAAGGATATTGTTGCTACCAAACCTCATTCATGGGAATCGGGTGAATACATCAACTATAACATTACAATCTCGAATACAATCTATCAGATATCGGCTACTCCGCTTCCGTGGGATAAAAATCCGGTAATAGATGTGATTTTTGACGGACAGTATTATCTTAAATTGTCACAAGCTAATGTGAGACTGGAAGGGAAAGGTAATACTGTGGATATAGTAGTAAAAACGAACTATAATGCGATACCATACACAGGCTATCCGGCAGGAGCGCAATTAACAGTAACCAATACAGCTTGGTCTGAAGTTAGCCTGCTTAATTCGTCCGAAGCTAATGGTGTATATACTTATACTATTCGTGCCGTGATAAGTGACTATGTCGGTACTGTTGCTGACTTTCGTGATATGAGATTTTATATTACTGCCGGTAACATGAATCTTGGTGTACCTATACAACAGTGGGGTGGAGCTGGCAACTGGATAACCCCGGATATCGTATTTGCCGATAATGATCCCACCACAGAAGGAATCAAAAGACGGCGTAAAATAGTCTTTAACACGACTGCCTTAACTAACTCTACAGACAGTTGGAAATGGAATTGGGAAATAAGCGAAATAAGAGATCCTGATAATATTCTGCTGAATGCTGAAACGATGCTTTGGGCAAATGGCACAGGTGGTGGGTGGCTTTACTTCTATTACAAGGCCAATGCCACAGAGGGCTCTAAAGCCACGCTGGTATTACACAATACGAATGGTGACAATCCGGATGTGGAGATAGAATTAACTGTACCGGACGATGCGTCTGCTACAGCATAGATATATGAACCTTTTTAAGAGAAAATTATAATGAGATATACTGTTTCAATATTCAAAAAGCATTTGTTGATGTATACTCTGATGACAGTGGTATGCCTCAGTGGGTGTGTACAAGAGGAGTTTGCAACTCCTCCAAAGAAAACTGAAAACAGCGTGGAATTTAGTCTGTCTGTTTTCGATGTGAAAATGCCGTCAGTAGCTTCACGCTCAATGGTAGGAGTGGGAGAGGCTAATAAAGAAGATGAGGTACAAAGTGTAGATATTCTGGTGTTTGATGCTTCAGTAGAACCTGCTGTTCTTTTGGAATGGGTGGAAGTGGAAAGCCAGAATATTGAGCAGAATTTAGCTGGAGGTAGCTCAAAGGTAGATTTTTCAGCTCCGCTTACTCTCTCTTCCAAGAAAGTGTGCATAGCGGTAGTGGCAAATTGCTCACTTTCCGGTTTAACGAAAGGGACTCCCAAAAATGATGTATTGAACAGTCTGATTTTTCAAAATAGCGGAAAGTGGCTTGCTGATGCTGATAATTACACCGCAATTCCTATGTACGGAGAGATAGAGGTGGCGAAGATAGAACCTTCGGTGAGTATAGCCAACATTGAGATGAAGCGAATGTTGGCACGTATTGATATACAAAATTCAACTTCTAATTTCAAGATAGAAGATGTGTATCTGGCCAATTTCAATACAAATGGATATGTGTCTCCTGAATGGGATAGTAATGGGAAGATAAACCTGACACCAACTGCCCCCAATATGCCATCCGACCCGGGTAAGACTTTGGGTGCAGAGAATGCTATTAGGTATCAGGTGAATGGCGCTGCCTCTTATATTGGAGAAATCTATGCTCTTGAAGCTTCTGCGGCAATAGATGCCGGTGGAGTGGGTGAGGACGTTAATGCAAGTCGCAAGAATGCGACATGTCTGATTGTAATGGGGAAGATGATTGAAAATGGAGTTGCAGTTGGAGACTCTTACTATTATCGGGTAGATTTTACCCAAAAGGTCACGATAGAGGAAGGAACGGAGGTAGAGTATATGCCTTTGATGCGAAATTACAAATATGTTGTTGACATTAATGAGGTTTCAGGTCCGGGGTTTACTGATAAAGTTGACGCCTTGGCTTCCTATACAGTAATGTCTAACATGAAAACGCGTGTGATTAGCTATAACCGTAATAAAATAAAGGATGTAGTCTACAATGGGCAGTATATGCTTGGTGTGAGCGTAACAGATGTGCAGATATCTCAGTTTCAGATTAGTGAATACGCCGTAGATGTATTTACTGATGTCCCTGGCGGCTGGACAGCTACCGTTACAAATGGGGAGAGTTGGCTCAGAATTAATGATGGTACTGCCGGTGGGAGTGCTACAATGTCTGGTGTATCAAATAGTGATACACAGTTGAAGTTGAGTATGGGGTATTTTGATAATGCGTTAGGAATCGGTGACACTCGTACGGGGACTGTTCTGCTGAAAACGGCGAGGCTTTCCCAGGAGATTACAGTGACGCAGAAGATGATAGAGCCGGGGGTAATCAAGTTTGTGGATGCATACGGAAATGAAATAGAGAATCTCTTCTTTCGCCTTAGGGCAACTAATGTTGCCGCTAATACCATTGAGCCGCAATCTGTGTATGTGATGTTTTCTACGGATAGACTTGATGCACGGCTTGAGCCGGACAGGGATTTTGCGGGCTTAATAGCGTACCCGGATTGGGGAGGTTTAATTCCGGCTCTGAATCCGGATAGAGTCACAACTACACCGTTTTACGGCAGTGTACAGGCCTTTAGCGTAGAGCCGAAAGTTAAAGTGGATGGCGATGGGAAAAGTGATTATTGGCGTGTGGACAAGTTATTGTTTACTTTACATAATAAGGAGGGAATACTGCTGGGTGCACAGAAAGAATTTACTATCGTTCAGGCGTTGTTGGATTTCTCATTTCAGTATAATGAGAGTTTGAGTCCCCGTAGTTATGAAGTACATTTGGGAGCGGAACAATATTTGCAACTCCTTACAAATAATAACTGGGAGATTACAAAAGTAGAACAATTGGAAGTTAGTGGTGATGATGGAACCGGACTATTAATAACTTCTGATACGGATAATGATATAGTCGCAGGCAGAAGTAATGCGGATAATATTATGTGGGATCAATCTGTTGTGGATTCGGATGATGATAAGATGGGATATAGCGTAATTAATCGAGGTTACAATTTCAGGTTGAAACTCCATCCCGGTAAGTGGAAAGAAGGTAAAAGTGGAACGATAAGAATTACATTTAAAAATGTGATGCGTGCAGGAAACCAAACGTCCTATACGGATTATCCGTTCTACACTACGATTGATTTGAAAATGGTATCTGAGAAAAAATCCTATACTGACAACGGAGAACCACTTTTCTATCTTTATCCAATTCGATTTGACAATCGACTCTATTATGATGCGAATAATAGAAATACGAGTTTGGGGCGTCAGGTTACTATTGATGATGCTGTGGATCTATGCACAGAAATAGGTGATGGCTGGCGGTTACCTAATGCCAATGAACTATTATTATCATATGTTTATCGGGATGCTTTAGGAGGAGAAGCGACTCAAGGCAGTGCTTATGCGGGACAAAATATATACGGGTGGTATACAAACTGGACTAATAATTATTGGTCTTCATCGTCCTATCTTGACTTGGGTGATACTAATGTGCGTTTTACTATGAATTTTTCCGGTGGATTTGTGCAGACTACTGCTATTTGGCCTAATAATACCATTTATTCTCGCTGTGTTAGGAACAACTCCAGTGCAAGTCAGAAGTATCCTTATATTAAGTCTTCTGCTACGGAAGCTATTATAGTGTCTCGCGAGACAGTCGGTGGAAAGGAAGTGGGAGTGGATCCTTCAGTGTTGTTCTCAGCAGGTGAGACTCCAGGCTCAAGTAGTCAATTGAATAAGATTGCTCCGAAGCTACAGGTAGCACTCCAAAGTGGTAATAGTGAAACGGGATGGGATGAGGCTAACACTGCATGTACAGGTTTAGGTGATGGTTGGCGTTTACCTACGCACCGTGAGATGCTACTTATTCTCGCTATGGGAGGTTCGAATATCAGATTTGATAATGCGGGGTTTAGTGAAGAATCGATGCCTTCCTGGCCCTCTTCATTTGAAAAATTGACCTATGTAAACTGGCTGTTAACTAATGGTGGTGATGATACAAGTTATTGGTTTCTTGGGCCTCTAAGTAATAAACTCGATGGTTGGACGGGCTCCAAAGGGACGCAGTGGGTTCATTATCGATGTGTGAGAAGTGTAAACTAGCGGCATTTCATATAGGCGACTTAGGAATCTTTGATGTTTCAATAAATATGCGGAATATTTATAAGAAAGGGGATAGTTTAGCTATCCCCTTTCTTATAATACATCAATAATATTCCTCTGTTTCTCAATAAACGCAATCCTCTGTGCCTCTCCACTTCCCGAAATCAGTGTGGAGTGCCTTTTCAAAGACTGTATCCAGTTTTTTTGTATCTGGCAGATTTGGGGACTTTGTGAGTCCATCGAATTGATAGAATACACTCTGAAAAGGCTGATCTGATAATCCTTCCTGCTAACATAACTGTATGTTGCTTCAAAATCAATGTTCGACAGGTAGATGTATAATTCATGTCCTTCGTTGAATTCACCTTTAATGGATAAGTGCTCCAGATCCGTGAGTAACTGTTGCAACTCATTTTTCAGGTACATGACATCCGATGTGGATATCAGGTTCAATCCGGCAAAGTACTTTATCTCTTTCACGACAGACTGAAAAACATTGCTGTCCCATACAAAGTAGGTTTTTCCTACCTTTCTGATGCTTTCACTCAGCTTTTTGTGAGCGTTGATGATCTTTTCAGGCACATGCATATCACTCAGAGAGTTAGGCGTTTTCATCTTCCCATTCTGATAGATCCACCGGCAAATACGGAATTTGGAAAGATATTCATAAGATGAATAGAGGGTGAAAGGAATGGTGTTGGTGGCGGAATATGTCTCACTGTTTTCATCTCCGTTTACAAGCTGGAATATACGCAGATAGCGTTCTACAATCTCATAGTAACTTTCCATCAAGTTGGGTGAATGCAGCAGATTCAAATCAAAAGTGACCCGGTTGGATAAGTGGTTTCCAATAATCTGATCGATAGAGATACCCAGATTATGGGAAATGACGGCTATTTCATCAAAGGTGAATGCAACTTCTCCTCGCAGCCTGCGATAAACCGCTTCTTTTCCCATATATAATGTATCCGTCAGATAATTAGCTAAATTATGTCCCGGAGGAATTCTCTCTTTCATCTGATTAATCAACTCTTTTACAATATAATTCTTTGTCATAGCCTTCTTCTTTTTTATTAATAATCAATTATCATAGAACGTTTTGTGACTTATACAAATATAGAACTTGTATATGAAACTTCTATGTATGATTTCATGTGTGCAAGGCGGAGTTATTTTCTGTTTGAAAAGAATGCTAAGGGAAATAGCTGAAACGTGAAAAAAAAACAGATAGTCGGTCTATCTGTTTTCAATATAGGATAAATATCTTTGGATATATTTCGTTATTCGAAAGAAAGCGCTACAATGTGCTGATGATTTCTCGCTGCTGCTTAAAGAACTGAATGCGTTGCATCTCGCCGCTTTCGGATATCAGGGTTGAGAATTTCTTTAATGATTGAATCCACTCCTTCAATCCGCGGAACATCTCGGGATCCTGTGTCGTAATGGAGTTGATGGAATAGATGCGGATCAGGCTGAGTTGCGTGGAACTTGTCTCCAAATAACTATAGGTCGCTTCGAAGTTGATATTCGAAATATAGATTCTGACGTCGTTGCCTGCTTTGCTTTTCCCTCGGGCGGCCAGTGCTTCCATTTCATCTATCAATACGAACAATTCTTCCTTCAGGAGATTCTTGTCTTCATCCGTAATGAGGTGGATGCTGCAAAAGTATTGGATGTCCGTGACCAGGTGACTGAAAATCATATTGTCCCAGATGTAGTCTACGGAATGGATGCGGGATACCATTCGGGCATATTCCTTTTGTTTGTCTACCATATTCTGCGGAATATTCAATTCATCAAAATGCTTGCATCGGATGTTTTCATTCTGATACATCCATTTGAATAAGCGGAATTTGGAGAGCATGTCATAATTCAGAGAGAGAGTCTGGGGAATGATGTTGGAGGAGGTTCCTATTTCCGAGTTCTCATCTTCCTCGACTGCATGAAACAGTTCTACCTGCTTTTCCAACATGGAATAGTAGGTTTCGAGAGGCTTGTTGCTGCCCACTATATTCATGTCGAATACAGCATTGTCCTGGAAACTTACGCCTATCATCTTATCCAGTGATATACCCAGTTTTCTGGATATAATAGCGGCTTCGGTCAGTGTGAAAGGTACTTCACCCCGTAGCCGGCGGTATATAGCTTCTTTGCCTATATAAAGAATGTCCATTAAAGCATTGGCAAGATTGTCTTTGGATGGGAGTTTCTCTCTGACGGCATTTACTAATCCTGTGTTTAACTCGTTTGTTATCATAATCTTCTGTGTGAGTTAGAGATTTGTCTATTGTCTATTTAACACTTTTCGAGGGCTACTTGTTTCGGAAATCGTAACATTTCTTTTTAGAGATACCCCATTTCCGAAAAAAGTGCCGGATCTTGTTTACCTCGTCATATATAGAAAACCCGGATGCTTGATCTTTCTTGTTCTTGCCACAAATGTATATGCATTGTGATGTAATTTTGTAGTGCAGTTAAGAAGCTGTTATTACTAACTAATAAGGAATAGAATAAATGATGAAAGATAGAAAGAAAATGGCGGCTGAGCTACATCATAGGAAGCAGGAAGGAAATGGAACTTCGATGATTTTCGGAAGAAAGGTTCCTGTTATTAAGGAAGTGTACGATCCGTTGACGGGTTTGCGTAATGGCACGATTACTCCGAATGCTCCGGTCGTTATTACAGGTGAAAACCTGTGTCTATCTTCACTTGGAACTATTTACCTGGGTCTTTCTCCCGTCTCCGATAAGGGCACATTGATACATGTTAAAAGAGTGTTTAAGTATACCGACACAGAGGTGTTGGTGATCCTGCCTAATTTGGAGCCGGGAGAATACTCCCCGGTAATGATGATTCATACTGGTGATAAGGTAGATTTTACCTATACGTTGCCGGTATCGTGGAAGGTGCTTGATGAAAGGTATGTGAACCTTTTTGTAAGAAGAAGCTGTAGCGATTTGATTTGATATTCTTTAAGCTTGGAATAAAAACATAGAGATATTTGAACGTTGAATATGAAAAAAACGTATCTTTTGAAGGTGAACAAGTGACATATAGTATTGTGTATATGTCCTCCTTCCTCTTTTTATCTTGTGAATGCGGAGTACTTTAGGTGGCTCCGCATTCTTTTTAGGTTCTGATTCGTACAGAAGTGAAACTCGTTACGCTTTATTCCGGACAAAAAGTAACCGGAATGATTCTTTTAGTGACAGAGGCTTTTCCGAAAATATCCAAATAGACTCCGGATGCATAATATGCAGAATATACATCCATGTTTTTTGCATAAAACAAGCTGTATATGCAATACGTATGCAAGAAACTATACTTCTTTCACAAAGGAACTATGGATGGGACGCGAACAATCTATAGATGGGACATGAATAATCTATATATCTGATGCGAACTATCTATAGATGGGAGACGAACGGTCTATATATGGAAGACAGACCATCTGTTTTCAGCTTACAGACCATCTGTTTTTCTTTTATTAGAGTTGTATGTATTTCTGTATTGCACTGTCAGCCAGTGAAATGCCGATATTCGTTCGTTTCTTTTTGTTCTTCCCTGCAACGGGACGAAAATATGGCATTCTCGTTATGCATAAAAAGCAAAGTGTCAAAATGAAACTATTGAGTAGGTAGAATAATATAAATTCACCGATAGAATAGTTTATAATTAGTTACGGGCTACAGGCACGAATGATAGGTGCCTTGTAGCCCGTAATTAATAGTATGGACGCGTCAGGTGGTTGAGACTGCTTAATGGGAATCCTTAAAGATAGACTTTGCGATACCCATTTCCAGTCCGCGCAGTTCTGCCAGTCCGCGCAGGCGGCCGATGCAGGAGTATCCCGGATTGGTTTTCTTCTTCAGGTCGTCCACCATCTGGTGTCCGTGGTCGGGACGCATGGGGATGGATACTTGTCTCTTCTGTTGCAGTTCGAGGAAAGCTTTCATGACGTGATACATATCCACATCACCTTCCAGGTGGTTGGCTTCGTAGAAGTTGCCTTCTGCGTCACGCTGTGTGCTGCGGAAGTGGACGAAGTTGATACGGTCACCGAATTGCTTCATCATGCCTTCCAGGTCGTTGGAGCTGCTTACACCGAGCGAACCGGTGCAAAGACAAAGTCCGTTGCTCTTGTTGGGAACGGCATCTATCAGTGCTTGGAAATCGGCAGCGCTGCTCATAATGCGCGGCAGGCCGAGGATGGAGCAGGGGGGATCATCCGGATGGATAACCAGCTCTACACCGGCTTCGTCGGCAACCGGAGTGATTTCCTGCAAGAAGTAAATCAGGTTGGCACGCAGCTTTTCAGGTGTGATGTCTTTGTAGCGGTCGAGTTCCTGCTGGAATTGCTCCAGTGTGAAGCTCTCTTCCGAACCGGGCAGTCCGGCAATCATGTTGCGGATGAGCAGTTGCTTGTCGGCATCCGTCATTTGCTCAAAACGAGCTTTGGCCTTGGCCTTCTCTTCGTCGGTGTAGTCGTTTTCGGCACCGGGACGCTTCAGCAGGAAGAGGTCGAAGGCGATGAAAGCGGCACGTTCGAAACGCAGGGCGCGGCTGCCGTCGGGCAGTTCGTAAGCGAGGTCGGTACGCGTCCAGTCCAGTACAGGCATGAAGTTGTAGGTTACAATGTTCACGCCACACTTACCGAGATTACGCAAGCTTTCTTTATAATTATCGATGTATTTCTGGAAATTTCCTGTCTGAGTCTTGATATGCTCGTGTACAGGCACGCTTTCTACTACTGACCAGCGCAGACCGACAGCTTCGATCATTTCTTTGCGCTTCATGATTTCTTCTACAGTCCACACTTCACCGTTCGGGATGTGGTGCAGGGCGTTCACGATACCGGTTGCTCCGGCTTGTTTGATATCCCACAGGCTGACGGGATCATTAGGACCGTACCAGCGCCAGGTTTGTTCACATAATATCATAATGAATGGGTTTATGAGTTAGTATTAGATAGAGAAGGCGTCAAAACCACCGTCTACTACCGACAGGGCACCTGTCACGAAGGAGGAAGCATCACTGATGAGGTAGTGAATGGTTCCGAACAATTCTTCCGGTTCAGCAAAGCGTCCGCATGGGGTGTGGGCGATGATAGTCTTTGCACGGTCCGTATAAGATCCGTCCGGATTGGTCAGCAGGGCACGGTTCTGGTTGGTCAGCAGGAAACCCGGAACGATGGCGTTTACACGGAGTTCAGGACTGAATTTGGTGGCTAGCTCCGTTGCCATATAGCGGGTGTAGTTGGCAATGGCGGCTTTGGCGGAACCATAACCTACCACGCGTGTCAGAGGACGTAGTGCTGATTCGGAACAGAAGTTTACGATCACACCTTTCTTATTCTTTGCCATAACATCTACAAATGCCATGGTAGGCAGAATGGTACCGAAGAGATTGAGGTCAACTACTTTCTTGAAAGCGTCTACATCCAAGTCGAGTACCGTCTTGTCCGGAGCAATGGTGGCGCCGGGCATATTACCGCCGGCAGCGTTCAGCAAAATGTCGATGGTGCCGAAGCGTTCCAGGATGGCTTTCTTGTTTTCTTCCAGTATTTCCTTGTTCAGAACGTCCGTTACCAGGAACAGGGCTTCCGTCTTCTGGTTGAGCTCTGCTTCCAGTTCTTTACCGATTTCTTCTACACGGTCGAGAATTACGATTTTTGCGCCTTGCTCAGCGAGGTAGTTGGCAATACTTTTACCCAGAATACCGCAACCGCCGGTGACGATAATCACTTTGTCTTTAATGTCGAATAAGTTTTTCATGTCTTTTTCTTTTATAAAAATGATTCTAATATCTCTGTGCTACAAAAATAGTGGAAAAGTAGTTTGCTCACCATACAAAACGTCTCAAAAAGATGAACTACCGTCTCAAAAAGTCCTAATTATTGCTTAAGAGCCTCTTTTCTTGCCAATGCTTCCAGATAATAATAGTCGGCATAGTTGATGGGCACATCAATTTCATCACCTCCCGGATGGTGTCCGGTGGAATGGAGGAGCAGGAAGCCATAAGTTGTTCCCGGCTCGGCCTGATAGTGCCGGTTGAGGCTGTCCACTATCTTGTCGGCAATGTTTTGGTAACGGTTGCCATCTTCTGCTGAAACGTAAGTGCGGAGTTCATACAGGGCGGAAGCCATGATGGCGGCAGCCGAGGCGTCGCGGGGAATGTCGGGGATGCCGGGAACTTTCATGTCCCAGTAGGGAACCAGGTCTTCCGGCAGGTTGGGCAGGCCGAAAAAGAAATCTGCAATGTGGCGTGCCTGTTGCAGGTATGCGGGGTTCTTGGTGAAGCGGTAGCACATGGTATATCCGTATAGTGCCCATGCCTGTCCGCGGCTCCAGAAGGAATCGTCGGCATAGCCTTGTGCGGTTTGTCTGGCGCGTACTTCGCCGGTTTCCGGATCGTAATCTACTACGTGGAAAGAAGAGTAGTCCGGGCGGAAATGATTCTTCATAGTTGTATTGGCATGATTTACGGCAACCTTCCAGTAGATGGAATCTCCGGTTTCCTGTGTAGCCCAGAATAGCATTTCTAGGTTCATCAGGTTGTCGATGATTACCGGAAACTTCCATTTATCGCGATTATGATCCCACGAACGGATGCTCTTTACTTTCTTATTGTAGCGGGTAATCAGGGTTTTGGCGCTTTGCAGCACCACATCTTTGTAAGAGCGTTCGCCTGTCAGTTGGTAGGCTTTGCCGAAACTGTTGTTCATCATGAAACCGAGGTCGTGAGTGCCTTTGTGCCATTTGGCTTCTTCTATCAGCCAGGTATTGCTGATGGCCTGCTGCCGCCAGAAATCATCGTTTGTATAGGCGTATACCTGCCATAATGAACCGGGAAAGAAGCCTGAGCACCAATCGTGAGGATGTATCATCCGCAGCGAACCGTCTTTGTTGATGCTACGGGGAATTACACGATGCTTGCATTGATTGTCTGCCTCTTTTCGGGCCTTGGCAGCACACTGCATGGCAAATTGCAGTTGTCCGCAGGCAAAGGCGTAGGCATTGTCCACATCATCGGCTTCCATCCATAACAGGTTGAAACGGTCTTTCCAGTCGATGATGCGATGGGTTTTATAGAGCTTCAGATAATCTTTGCGTTCGGGGTTCAGCAGGAAAGTGCGGTACAGGTCTTTGCAGAATTCCTGTTGCTTGTATTTCCATTCACTGATCTGCTGGTATGGCCAGTCTTTGACGTCTTTTCCAACGTATGGTACCAGAAAGTCCATGGCTTTGTAGAAGCTTCGTCCGTCTTCGGAGGTTGCATTATCAATGGAAATCCCGATCTTCCGGGCCATCATGAAAATGTCAATGAAATGAGACAGATTGAATTGTGAGTAACCGAAAGCGAGAGTGCGGCGTAGTTCATGCGGTTGTTTGCCGTCCGGCTCTATCTGGGTGAAGAGGCGCTTCCGGGGAATGGCATTGATGACTTCCCGGGCTACTTTCATGTTTCCTGCGTACATGGCAAAGGCTATCACTTGTGCATCATGCGCCGTGCTATGGTTATTGGCCTGACGGGCTTCTTCCTGTCCCTGCGGACTATTCAGTATCCACGTCAGCAACTTGCCGAACCAGGTTTTCAGCTGCTTGGCATCCTTGGGCGTAAAGGCTTCCGACTTCTCTAACAACTGTACGGCATCCAGCATCTCTACGAATGAATAAGTGTCTATGACGCCGTAACAACGTCCCTTATTGTTGTTGTGTCCCGGTATCATCTGGGCATACTCCAGGTTTGGATTCATACGCGTATCTTTATTAAAGAACCATACGCGGATAAGTTCCGTTGCCTTTTGGGCATATTTCTCGTCGCCGCTAAAGTACCAGGCAAGGGCAAGAGTAGTTACACGTTGAGCTGTTTCTCCGAGGCGGTTGCGATCCAGCTTGTCCAGTTCGGGGTTCGACTTACCGTCATGGCTGATGTAAGGCAGGCCGTCAGGTTTAGAGGGATCGGGCCAATAATAGCGTGCCTGACTCATGTAGTCGTGCTTGTCTCCGCTACCGGGTGTCTTCTCTTTCAGCATGACGGACAAGGGGCGCACATCCAGTAGCCTGTCGGCACCTGAAATCAGCTCCTGATAGGCGGCCGAAAAGTACGGTTGATGTAATGATTGTTTTACTCTCTCCAGATGTTTCCCATCCCAGATGGACTGTGCATGTATACTGACTACTGCGAGCAACAAACTGGTAATAACTAAGCAAATTTTAGCTCTCATGGTGTTTTTGTTTTGAAGTTAATAAAGTTTCCTGAGCTTTATACCGTTCAGAAAGCTTTTTCCATTCCGAACAGGGAAGCGTATTTCAATTTTATTCCGAAAGTTTGTAATATTGTATCTTTTCCGTAGAGCATGGAAATAACCGCTTTCGCGGCAAGGAGAAAAGTTCTCTTCAACGCTCTCACCATTGATAACTATATCGAAGATATTTTCACGGCTCTCTACACCGGATTCCCGGCCCAACTGGTAAACAGTTGCTGCATTTTCGCGGAAGATATCTGTAAAAAGAAATTCTACCTCATAGACTCCGTTGGGAACATCGAAACAATACCCTTCAATTTCGTTGCGAAGAGTTTGAAACAATGGTCCGTCGTGGGTATTCTCAACCTGTGTCTGGCTATTTTTGCTTTCTCCGCCGATATATCCCCAACTGCTTTCAGTGTAGGGTTGATCGGGTAGCCACGTGAGCTGGCTTTCATCGGAAGTATAGAAACAGTTGCTGCCTACATTTACGGCAAGTTCCAGATTCCGTAAGTTTGTTTCATTCAGATTTGCAGGGATAGGGGTGAAATTGATGTGGAGGGCATCTTCTATCATGGAGATGCTTTGATCTGACTCTTTGTTTTCAGCTTGGGCGGAGATGAAGTGCTTTTTCCGGCTGAATGGTACCTGAAATGTAACTGTATAATTCTCTGTTTTCTGTTTACCTAAGGATTTTCCGTCAATGAAGAGTTCCACTTCCGGAAGATTGGTATATACCTTAACGGGTAGCGGAACCGGAGCCTTTCCATGTTGTACACCGCTACGGTGCGTCCAGTCACGGCTGGCAATGTGTAACACGGGAATATCTTGACGCCAGGCGGCTTTATAGTAATAGTACACGTCTTTTGGACTGCGGTCTGAGTATATCAGTCCTTTATTGTTGATGCGCGGCATAGATTCATCACGCAATGCAGAAGAGAAATCGATAAAGTTCCAGTGAGTTCCACCACAAATATACGGCGTTTCTTCCAATACCGGTAAGTAGTGTTCCAGGTATTTCTGCTGGTACTCGATACTGAAATCAAAAGCGTGCGGTTGCAGCGAATGTAGACGCTTGTCAGATCCGGCACCGTATTCGCTGACAATCATCGGATGGGAAGGGTACTTTTTGTGTTGCTCTGTCAGGAAACGTTCGAAGCCTGTGAGGTCTCCTCCATACCAGCCTTGGTAAAGATTCCAACCGACAATATCGGTGATGTTGCCCAGTCCTACCTCATTGTAGCTGTTACTGCCATGAAAAGCCATAGTGCTGACACGAGTGGAATCTTCTTCTTTCAGAACTTTCTCCAAACGATTGGCCAGTGACAATGTCCGTTCCAGCACGGGTTTCAGTTCTTCTTCTTTTTTATAGCGGCGCTGGGTGACGAGTAATATCTCATTCATGTATCCCCAGGTGATGATGGAGGGGTGGTTATAGTGCTGGCGTATCATTTCTCGCAGATTGTTTTCGCAGTTTTCTGCATAGCCGGGAGTGTCGGGCACAATATCAATAATGGGTATTTCTTCCCAAGCTAGCATACCGAGTTTGTCGCACATTTCCAACAGAGCGTCATCTTGCGGATAATGGGAGATGCGGATGAAGTTGGCACCCATCTCTTTCATTAACTTCATGTCACGACGGTGCATTTCGTCTGTCAGGGCAACTCCGATGGGTTTTTGGTCCTGATGGCGGCAAATACCGCGTAATTTATAAGGTTTTCCGTTGAGGGAGAAGCCGGTCTTACCATCGAAGCTAAACCAGCGGAAGCCTGTATGGTGATTACTGTGGTCGAGGATGGCTTTTGTTTTTTTATCGCGCAGAATGCTTTCTATTCTGTAGAGATGAGGGGCCTCGGGTGTCCATAATCGGGGGGACAGAATAGGGGCGGTTTCGGTACGGAAAGAGTATAATTCTCCACCTTTTATCTGGATAGACTGTTTCTGGGTCTGGGCAATATTTCCATCGGGATTGTAGATGATATGTTCCAGTTCAAGAGATGCTTTCTGTTCTGCATCGTTCTTTATCTCTCCGCGAATAAGTATTGTGCCTTTTTCTTCGGATACTTGCGGGGTACTGATAAATATTCCTTCTGAACCATAGTTCGTCAAATGGAAATGTTGTTTGGGTACGGCTGTAAGCCATACATCCCGGTAGATACCGCCGAAGAATGTAAAGTCGGCAGAGATGGGGGGAATATCCTGTCGGGCATTATCTACATGGATAGCGAGAGAATTAGGAGCGTCAAATGAACAGAATGGGGTGATATCGAATGTGCAGGCAGTATATCCACCGTTATGCTCACCTATTTTCCGTCCATTCATGTAGATGGTAGCGGCCTTACTGGCTGCATCCAGTTTCAGGAATACCTGTTTGGTTTGCCAATTTTGCGGTAATGTCAGCGTACGGCGATACCAGCCTGTTCCCTGGTAATACTTTTTTTCTGTATATGCATCCGTATTCCATGTGTGCGGGAGATGTATGCTGTTCCACGCACTGTCATCATAGGTTGCTGAAGCGGCAGCTTTGCATTCTCCCTGATAGAATTTCCAACTGTCGTTGATCGTTTTGCTCTCATGTTGTGCGTATACTTTGGGGAATAGGAACAGAATAGCAGGTATCAGGATCAGGTATGTCCCGATTCGATATTTTTTCTCTTTTCTCATGGTATATTTATTGTTGGTTTATTAGCTGAAAAAGAAAGGAGGCAGTTACCAGGCCGGTTATGCCAGTTTCTGCCTCCAAACCTTCATTCAATCTTTTTACTTATATCCTTCGAAAACTAATCAAAAAAGCTGTCTTTTTTACCATCCGTAATTTTGTGGAATACGTCCGTTGGCCAGTTCTATCACATTCTGATGGATGGGATAGAGGTAGAGTTTGTCTGTCCATTGTCGGTTTTCTACTTTCGTACGCGTGTAGTAAGAAGTTGGTTCGCCCGGAGTTTTGTCTTTTGAACCCTTCATGTTCATTCCGTAGAAACGTGTCTGGTCGCAACCTATTCTGTCCTTGTCACCGCAGATCATCCAACGACGGATGTCGAAATAGCGTTGTCCCTCGCAATAGAGCTCTACATAGCGTTCGTGCTGTATGGCATCGAACTGCTTGTCGTAATTACCGATTATGCCGGTCTTGATGCCGTTATCGTTCATGGTCTGATAGCCTGGGATGCCTGCGCGTTCGCGTACCATGTCGATATACTTGATGATGTCCGGATTACTCGGATCTGTTTCATTGAGTACTTCGGCATAGAACAGATAGAATTCGGCCAGACGATAGATGATGGAAACACGTTTCCAACTCTGAGTATCGCCGCTGGCATGATTTACGGTACGGTTCTTAAATTTCCCCAGCATATACCCGGTTTTCACGTTGTCACCGTTGGAAAGGTCGTTTCCGCCACCTGCAGAGAAATCTACGATGTAGTTGGGATTACCATTCATCCATTTCTTGAACCAGCTTCTTCCCTGATATACAACGCTTGCGTAGAAACGCGGTTCACGGTTGGCATACATGTTGGAGATATTCTGGTCTGTCTTCTTGTCTTTATAGTCGGGGTCGTAGCAATGGTTTTCTACAGCACCGAATCCGGTTTCGTCATAACCACTATTTGGGTCATTGATGGCGAGGCCGTTGCCCATGAAGAACATGTCTACAGCATCCTGAGACGGGCCGATGGTACCATAGCATGAGTTCACGTCACGCGGGTTAGTACGTTTCTCCATCTTGTACTGGTCGGAGTAGCTGTTGTTGGTACTGCACCACAGGATTTCTTCATTGTACACCTGGAAAAGGTTGTATACAGAACGGTCGGGTTGCTCTACTCCGTTTGCCATCACGCGATAGAGAGCGTGGTGTTGCGCTTCAGCATAGTCTATCAGATCCTTTACGCGGTCTCTGGCAGTTACCCATTTTTGCGGATCCTTACTCTGTGGGAAGATGTATTCACCTTTAGAGTTCTGCAACTTCTGCAGTCCCTGGTAATATTCGGAACCATCGCCACCATTGAATAACTTGGAGGCAGCATACATCCACAACTTGGCGCGTAGTGCTTTGGCCACTACGATAGTGGGGCGTACTACTTCATTGGTGTTGAAGTTGTATGTATTGTCCGCGTATGATGTGATGACTGATTCGGGCAATTTTGACTGTGCGGGGTCACATAGAGGAGCCAATATGCCATCAATGTGGTTCACCATTTCGTCTACAGTAGCGCGGTCGTAGTCCGTTATGTGCGGTTCGGCGGCGTCGTCTATCTCCGTCACGATGCAGGCAGGGCCATAAAGCTCGAACATGGAAAAGTAATAATAGGCTATCATGAATCGGCATTCGTCTTTCATGCGGGCTATTTCCTCGGCAGTCAGCTTGTTAGTACTGCTGGGGTCGCCTACACCTTGGTCGTGGGCGCGTTCAATGAAGATCATAGCTTGGCGTATGTCTTTGTAGAAAGTAGCCCAGCGATGATAACTTCCGCTGGCTGCCGTGAAACCTGCCATCATGACGTCGCGTGAACTAGCTTTTTCTGAAGCGATTTCACCGCAGAGGTTTGACCATGGATTTTTGAAGGCGTTAACTTCTGATCCGGTTTCTGAATATTCCATCAGATTGCGGTAGATGACCCCGTACCAGTTTCGGGTATAGGTTGCATTGTCCCAAACTTGATCGACTCCCAGACTGGCGTTGAACTCGCCTGATATGTCAAGATAGTCTGAACAAGATGCTGTGCTGAATGCAAGGACGGCAGAGCCGACGGTTGCGTATAGTAAATTTTTCAGTTTCATATCGTTTATTAATTAGATGTTTAGAATGTAACTTCTGCTCCAAAGGTCCAGGTGCTGGAGATGGGGTATTTGGCGCCTGAGTTTGCATCGCCCAGTTCCGGATCCCAATACTTCACGTGATCCCAAGTTTTTAGGTTAGTACCTTGCACGTAAAGGCGCAGGTTGGTGAGACGCAGTGACTTCAGTTGCTTCTTGTTGAATTGGTAACCGAATTCCACGTTCTTCAAGCGGATGAAGCTGGCGTCGCGATACCACCAGGTACTCGCTTGCAGGTTGTGTGCAAAGGTATTGTTACGCAAGCGAGGGTAGAGCACGTTGTCGTTGTAGGGGTCGGATGCTTTCCAGCGGTTCATTGCCTCCATACGCGCAGAAGAAGCGTCCTTGCCTTGGTTGAACGGCATGAAGTTGGATGCTTTGCTCATCAGGTTGATGGAACAGCCCGTCACGCCTTGGAAGAAGATACCGGCGAAGAATCCTTTCCATTCGGCATTCAGTGAAAGACCGTACACACTGCGCGGGGTCTTGTCCAGATGACCATTACGGTAGGTCTTGTCATCGTCGTTGATAAGTCCGTCCTCGTTTAAGTCGCGGTACTTGATATCACCGGGTGCCACAGCAGCTCCCGGGTCGGCTATGCCGGGTTTCAGTTGGTAGCTTTCGGCACCGCTCACAGGATCAATGGTGATGTTGAAATCATCGGGTGTATAAAGACCGTCGGCAATGTAGAGGTAAGGAGTCCACAATGACATACCTGTGAGATCCTGGTAGCTGTATCTATGTTTGATTTCATCTGTTTCTACAATCTTGTTCTTGGCATACGTATAGTTGGCACGGAATGTCAGATTCAGGCCACCCACATGCTGTTTGAAAGTCAGGTTCCCATCTACACCTTTGTTACTTACGATACCATAGTTCTGAGTTGGGTTGGATTGTAAACCGCTCATAGAAGGAACCGTATTACGGGTAATCAGGATGTCTTTACGACGGTTGGAGAAGTAGTCCATGGAGAGGTCCAACTGTCCGTTCAGCAAGCCGAGGTCGAAACCGATATTGGTTTTATCCTCAATCTCCCAACGCAGGTTGGCGTAGTAGGCACGGTTTTCGCTCAATCCGCCGAACCAGTTCTGTGCATTACCATTAGAGATGCCTGAGATACCCAGGTTAAGACCGCCGGCATCGGTATTCATGGCTTCCTGATAAGGGAAACGAGTTTCACCTAACTGATCGTTACCGGTCCGTCCGTAGGATGCACGTAACTTCAGTGTACTGATTACTTTCTGCACAGGTTCGAAGAACTTTTCATGGCTCACATACCAGGCTCCACCCACAGCAGGGAAAATACCCCAACGGTGTCCCGGAGCGAAATTCTCACTACCTGTCATACCGAAGCTGCCTTCGATGGTGTAGCGGTTGTCGTAAGTATAAGAACCGCGTCCTACGACGCTTTGCTTACGGTAAGGAAGCAGGTTGAGTCCGCCAACGTTTTGTTTTTGAGTTTCCTTTTGGTTGTATAGCAGCAAGCCTGTAACATCGTGCTTGTCGCTGAAGTTACGCTTATAGTTGAGGGACGCCTCAATGTATATTTTCTTGTTACCACCGGATGAACCGCTTGAAGGGTTACTCAATGCCGAGCCTGACTCCAGTGACTTGAATATCAGGTTGCCATCGGCGTCACGTCCGGTAGCTGTAAAAGTAGCGGGTGACATAGTACGGTTGACATACTGGTTGGAGTTGGCATCGAAACTGACACTACCTCTTATGGAAAGTCCCTTTGTGATGAAATCCAAGTCTTGTTCTAGCAATACCTTGCTTTGGAATGTAGCGTCCCAACTTTTACTGTATCCACTGAAGTAGAGGAAGTTGTAAGGGTTTTGACGAAGACCTGAATTATCATAGTTAGGATGTTGTGAAGCTGAACCGTCAGAATAGATTTGCGGATAGAGGTGTACAGGTTGCAATGTCATACCACCGAAGATGTCGCTGGCTGTTTTGGAGGGAGCCACACGGTTGATATACTGTCCTGACATATCTACGGACATACGGGTAGTCTTGCTCAATTCGAAGTCAATATTGGAACGAAGGTTATAACGGTCGAAACTGATGTTTGAATCGTAATCGGCGTTCTTCTTCTCCTTGTATACACCGTCTTGTGTGTAGTAGGCACCTGATACGAAGAAGCGTACGCGGTCACCACCACCACGGAAGTTAATGGTGTAGCGCTGGCTACTGGTGTGATCACGTAGCATACTCATCCAGTCTGCATCCGGATATAGATCGGGATCTACGCCACTACGATATTTTTCCAGATCAGCATCGCTCACCGGGGCTGTATAGTTGGCACGCGGGTTACCGTTGCTGTTCCAGTCTGCTTCGTTGTATAAGCTCAAATAGTCGTAGGAACTCATGAGGTTGGGCAGGCGGAGCGGTGTCGAGTAGCCGTATTCTGCTGACATACTGACAACTGTTTTTTGTGATTTACCACGTTTGGAAGTAATCAATACCACACCGTTAGCACCTTCGGCACCATACACGGCCGTTGCGGCGGCGTCTTTTAGGATAGAGAATGTTTCAATTTCGTCCACATCGATATCGTTCATCTTACGGGGTACACCGTCCACTAGTACCAATGGGTCTGTTCCACCGGCATACGAGCTGATACCACGGATAAAGAATTGTGCGTCATCCCAACCCGGTTCGCCCGAACGCTGTACGGCAATCAGACCTGACAGCTTACCGGCGATGTTGTTGGTAAGGTTGGCACTCTTTACACTCAATTGAGCTGGTCCTACGGTGGACATGGAGCTTACTACGCTCTCTTTCTTCTGTTTACCATATCCCACAACTACTACTTCTTCCGTAGCGATGGCATCCATCTCCATTCGGAGGTTGAAGGTGGTTTCATCAGCTTTCACTCTGTGTTCTATACTGACAAATCCAATATAGCTGAATTCCAGCACTTCGCCGGGAGCAGCTTCGATGGAGTATCGTCCTTCGACGTCACTGATAACACCACGATTGGTAGTACCTTGTACTCTGACGGTGGCACCGATGATAGGGTCACCATTAGAATCGGTCAGCAAACCACTGATGCGTTGTTTTTGTTGCTGTACAGCCTCAATGCTGTTAGCTTCGTCAGCAGCATTGGCACGTAGGATGGCAGGCTGGGCTACCAAACCAAGGGCAAACATGGCTGCTATGTAATATCTTTTTTTCATATATCTATACTTAATTGTTTATCTATACTTTAAGAAAGTCTATCATTCACCCATTTCGTATGAGGGTAGTTCGTCCAAAGCTTTCACCCATAGTTCATTCGGGCTGGTGCTGGTTTCTACAGTCATCACCATATATTTTCCAGATGGCCAGGTGGCATTGGCGTTGAAGTTGCCGTCACTGGCATATTTGATATAATCACCGCCTTCTTTTGCGGTATAGGCTCCGGGGCCTTTCCATTCCAGTCCCCATCCCTTCTGTCCGAAAAACTTAAAGTTGACCCCGTTGACATTCTGTCCAACAAGTAGTATCAGTTCATATTTGGTATCGGTGAGCGGAACCAGATTGAATGCTTTGTCCGTATTCCAGTTTATGTTGTTTTGGGCATATGACGGGAATCCTATCTTATCATTACCAATCACCCACATAGCGGTAGCATTCTGTGTACTTGATGAAGAAGCTTTCTCCAACTGTTCCATCATAATTGCATTCATGCCTTTGTTCAGAGTGAGTTTATACTTGCCGTCTCTTCCGCGGAAATGGAGCAGAGTTTCGTCTTCCTTCACGAGGTCAAACCAAGTGGGGTTCTTCCAATAATCAGCATATTCTTCTTTGACACCGCTGATTTTGATGATATCATCCTTCTTAAATTCGGTTTTGATGTAGAAAACATTGCCCGACCCATCGAATTCCAGGAACTTATTCTGAGTGTCGAAACGTACACCGAATTTTGGGAATGGACTACCTTCGAAAGTCAGGGTATTGAATGTGATTTCATACTTGCCGTCTTCACCGTAACCTGTGTTTTCAAAGCCAATATTCTTGGTGGCATTGAGGACAATTTTGCCATTGTCCATACCAAATTTCAGTTCATTGCCCTGCAAATAAGGATTACCTGTTCCATCGGAATAAGCTGGTGCTACGATAGATGCTTCCATGTCGAGTGGGAAAGCCTCACGTGCTTTGTATTCATATTCTTTACCTGGAACGGGAGTCATGGTATATTCCTTGCCATTGGCGGCCACAAGTTTCAATGTTTGATATTTTGGACGCTCTATAGCAACGGTCATTTCCTTACTGTCATTGCTGAAACGTTCATTTTGGATGCGCAGTATAACCTTTGCTTCTCCGTCAGGCGTGTTTTTCTGGTAGGGAGCCAGCACTTTTCCACTGTATTTTCCGTCGGCTTTCAGACTGTAGAAGGCTTCGGATACCATTTCTTCTCCATAATAGAGCTGAACTTTGGCCTGGTTGATTTTCACGCCTCCGCTCTTCACCTCAAAGTCGAAGGTGATGCTATCGCCCATGTAGGCTTTTTCAGTGCCTGCAAAGGATACGATAGTCGAGCTGCCATGATCATCGAACTGGTCAATCTCATCTTTGCATGATGTCATGCCTATAAGGCTGAGTGCCATCATGCCGAGCAAAAATCGATTTCTCATAATTTATAAATTTAAAATTAAAAAAGTGATTTATTATGTTTGAATCTCTGTTATTTCCACTTGAAAGAGTTTACTGAGCGCGGCTGCAGAGTGCAACTTGCTGAGTGCTTCTTACCGGCGTCATCGGGGGCGGTAAGTACAATGTTCTTGTCCGAACTGCTTTTGTTGATGATGACAAAGGCATAACTTCCGTCTGTATTCTTGAAAGCACTGTAGGCTATGTCATTGTCTGTGTAGCCGCTTGTACCAATTCGTATGGCACCGGGTCTTACTACTGCCGACAGGTGGCAGATCATATAGTAGTGCGAATTCATGTAGATAGTTTTAAGATCACTCATGTTTAGGTCTACAGCCCCAAAGCAGGTTTGACATCCGCCGGGGCGGTTAGGTTGTCCACCATTGTTACTGGGTATGCTTCCGTTGAAGTCTGTTTCAAGCATCAGGTTCCAGATGGTCACTGCACTGCAATAGTTATTGATGGTACCTATACCGATACTTTCCATATTAGAAAGGAGAGTTTTGGTCAAGTCGTGTCCGTTATTCCAGGTGCCGATAGACGATTCTGTGAAGATCAGGTCCTTCTCAGGAGCTCGTTGGTAGACGTTGAGCAGTTCGCTGCGATTACCTCCATAGTCATGGTAGGCTGCTCCTGCTATATACTTAGCGGCTTCGGAATCGTTGTATATCTGGTAGGGATAACCGTTTTGGTCGCTTTTGTTATCATAATTGTAGTTGTGGTCGTAAGCGTATATTTTGGTGGAAAGTCCAGTAGCCTCAAAAGCAGGACCCAGTACTTTCACAAAATCACGTTGTTCTTTCCATTCCATCACCAGTGAGGCTGAGTTCTTGTTGTTGAGTGGTTCGTTCTGTATGGTGATGGCATTGATTGGAATACCAGCTGCCTGAAATGCCTGTATCCACTTCACAAAATAGGTGGCATAGTCAGCATAGTATTCGGGTTTTAGTTGTCCTGCGGTGTATTCCCGATTTTGGTAGACAGGGTATTTCCGGTAGTCTTTCATCCATAAGGGACAAGCCCAGGGTGAACCCAGTATGCGGATGTCCGGGTTGATAGCAATAATCTCCTTTAAGATAGGTATTACGTAATCTGTTTCTTCTGAAGTCAGAGCAAAGTTTTCTATACCCGGTGTGTCACAACAGGTGTATTCTTTCAAGGAGAAGTCGGAACAGCCAATGGCAATGCGTACATAGCTACATCCATAACCTTCAGTTAGCGAATAGGTTCTTTTGAGGAATGCTGTCCGATCTTCCTGTTTCATTAGTTTTAGGCAGAAAGCTGATGATCCTGTAAGTGCCGCTCCGAATCCCTGCATAGTTTGGTAGATCTGCTGTGGATTCAGTAGGATGTTTTTAGGCGACATGCTGGCTTGGGGCTCAAATTCCACGGTGGATTCTCTTAAATCATAGGTACGGGTGTCAGTGGTAGTAAGCATGTAGGCTTGTAGACCACTAGGGGAGGGCGGAGTTTCACCGCCGGGCGTTTCGGGGAAGTCTGTTTCATTGTGGTCCGATCCGCATGCACTACCGTTGACCAGTAGGCCGAAAAGAAACACATAAGTGAATAGTCTTTTGTTTTTCATGTTAGTACGACTTATATAGGTTTAACAAAATGGTTTTATCCGCTGCAAATATATGCGTATGATGAGGGTGTTTCCTAAAAATACACTACTTCAAAACTTTCTCATTCATTGGTTTTAACTACATCAGAACTTTCTCTTGGATTAATTATTTTGTTGATAATTAAATGTTTATTATAATAATATGTCTACATCTAAAAAATAATTCTTTTATTTGTAGGTAAAATACCCTATCTTTGTTTTCAAAGAATAAAACGTTAACTGCTATGAAACGAAAAGATCTCCTGTTTTATATTCTTCTTCTTTTGATATCTATTCCTGTAAGTGCCGGATGGCAACGTCCGGTGACAAATTATACCCGACATACTTATAAAGCCGGCAATCAGAATTGGAGTATTCAGCAGCATGATAACGGTTGGATATATGTAGCTAACAACAAAGGCTTATTGGAATTTGACGGTGTGGAGTGGAATACATATCCGATTCATAATGCCAAAACACGTGCTGTGAAAGTGGGACATGACGGGCGGATTTATATCGGTGGAATGGAGCAATTTGGCTATTTTACTCCAAATCGTCTTGGTGGGTTGGAGTATACTTGCCTTTCTGACAGTTTATCTCCCAATGTGAATGTCGGAGTTATCTGGAATATCTTATTGGACGGAGAACGGGTGTATTTTCAATCGGACCGTCGTTTCTTTTATTGGGAAGAGGGCATTGTGAAGAAAATAGATTATTCTTCAGAGATTTACACTTCGTTTATCTTGCGTAACAAACTGTATATTACTTCTGCCGAAGGATTGCTAATGTTGAATGGAACAGAGTTTATACCCGTTCTTGGTCCTTTGGGGATAGGAGCGACTGTCAAAGTCGGTGGATTGTTACCTCATCAGGACAGTTTGTTGATGGTAACCCGGGATAACGGATTATTTATTTACGATGGCACTGTTTTTAAGAAATATAATACTGTAGCCGAGGACTTTTGCCGTAAAAATAGAGTTTTCTGTGCTGCATTGCAAGATTCGTTGTTGGCGTTGGGCACTATCCAGGGTGGAGTTTGTCTTTTAAATCTGAAGACGAATGAGATGGAAATCATATCTACGGAAAATGGCTTGCAGAACAAAACTGTGTTGAGTATGCTGTTTGATAAGACTGGCAACCTATGGCTCGGGTTGGATAATGGGATTGACTGCATTCATTTGAAAGCAAGGCTTGCTTCACTTTATGGAGGTAAACCTGTGATTGGTTCGGGATATGCATCTTGTAGTTATCAGGGTAAGTACTATTTCGCAACGAATCAGGGGTTGTATCGCTCTACTCTCCCAGGGCAGTTAAACCAGAGAAATCCCATAGACTTCGTACCGGGCACAGGAGGTCAGATGTGGTCACTTCACCAATATGACGATAAGTTGTTCTGTTGTTCGGATAATGGTATCTTTATTATGGATGGAGATCATATGGAACATCTCAACAATCCCAAAGGAGTATGGGGAATTGTATCGGTGGATGACCGTAAGGATGTGTTGATTGCAGGCACTTATAGTGGACTGTATTTGCTCATGAAGAGAGGGACGAGTTGGAGGGTAGAAAGCTATATAGAGGGGTTTACCCGTTCGTGCAAAGATATGTTGATGGAAGATTCGACTCATATATTGTGGGTTGGAAATAAAGAAAATGGGGTTTGCCGTTTGACTTTGGCAGATGATTTACGAAAGGTGGAAAAGATGAAAGACTATAATAGCATCATCTTTCCACGTGGATATGATGCTTGTTTGTTGCGGGTGAAAGATGAAGTTACCATAGCTTCACATTATGGTCTGTGGCAGTATAATCGGAGCCGTGATACGCTGGAAGCATGTATTTGGCTGGAACAGTTATTAGAAGGAAAGGCAGCATATACCTATATGAAGATAGATTCATTGCAAAATATCTGGTATGTAGCAGATGGCGCATTGAAAGTATTGCATTATGATGCCAATAAGCAGGAGTATCGCCGGGTAACTAATGAACAGTTCTTGAAAGGAGCATTGATAGAAAACTTTGAAGATGTAAATCTTTATAAGGCCAACAAGGTAGTGGCAGGAACAGAGGAAGGTTTTTCACTGATCACACTGGATAGCCTGCCGGTGCAACAAATGCCGTTGACATTGCAAATCAGGAAAGTCTACTTGACGGGATTGCGTGATTCGCTTATTTATGGCCGCAGTTATTTGTATGATACAGCACCGATAGTGATTCCTTATTCTCAGAATTCAATGCGAATAGAATATAGTGTAAACAACTTCAATAAGGCACACACAGTGTTATATTCTTATCAGTTAAGTACGGGTGGTGAGAAAGGAATCTGGAGTGAATACAGTGAGAATAATATGAAAGAGTTTACAGGACTGCATGAAGGAAAGTATGTATTCAGTGTGAAATTGCTTACCAGTGTGAAATTGCTTACCGACGGCAGCCAGGAACCTGTGGAAACTTCGTTTGTCTTTGAGATATTGCCGCCGTGGTATCGTACATGGTGGAGTTATCTGGTTTATTCGGTAGTGGTAGTATTGCTGTTTTATTATGTGTATTATCGTATCTCAGTAGGGCGTAAGCGCTTGTTAATGCAAAAAGAACTGGAACTCTATCGACAAGAACAAAAATTTCAAAAAGAAAGTGATCTGAAAGATCAGAAGATAGATTCACTGCAAGAAGAAAACCTACAGTCGGAATTGCGTCATAAATCGGAGGAACTGATTCGTACTACTTTGAACATCGTACGTAAGAATGAAATTCTATTGGATATAAAAAAGGAAGTACTGGGCATTTCCCATTCTATCAGCGAAGAGAATCTGGTTTCTCTTCGTCGGAAAACACTTCGTCTGTTGGGACAGATTGATACGAACATTGAGCATGATGACGATTTACAGGCATTCCAAAGTACCTTTGATTCGGTACATCATGATTTCTTCAAAAAATTGGAAGAAGCATATCCGGAACTGAACAACAAGGAAAAGTTACTTTGTGCTTATATCAAGATGAATTTGCTTTCTAAAGAGATTGCTCCATTGTTGAATATTTCTTTGCGTGGGGTAGAAATAAGTCGTTATCGCTTGCGTAAGAAGCTGGGACTGGAAGAAGGAGCGAATCTTGCGGAATTTTTGCAGAAGTTCTCAAAATGACTTCTGCAACACAAGTAAGCTCTCAGGTCCCATGTTGAAAAGAAGATCGACGATACTCAGATTCGGCAGGAAGCCGAGACGTTCCTGGAAAACCTGATAATAAGGCCGGACTATGAAGTCCGGATCTTCTTCTTTGTAATTCTTTTTGGGATGGATACGCTCGCGGAAATCATCTTCATTGGGTGCAAAACTGCTCTGGAATGAAGTAGTACGTTCCATGTCCGGCTGTATATCTATCAGTGAACAGACCAGATGACACAGTTCTTCGTTGAAATCGACTAAAAACTCATATTTCTTCTCGTAGAAAGGTTGGAAATCATCTCTATAATATTCGAAAAAAGGAGTATGGTTATAAGCCGATGATAAAGCATTCCAGTGTAGATGACGCCAATTGCCGTGATCGGAAATGCGGATATCTTTTAGGGGACATTTCAGAGTATCGGGTTTGACGGTAGGGATGGAGAGAGCTAATTCGCCATCGGGTGCTGCAATGGTGCAACGGTTACGGTAGGTTTGCTTCACATAATGATCGTGCTGTTCGATAAAGATTTTATCGTATGCCACCAACTTGGCGTAATATTCTACGGGTGCCAGATAGGCGGAAGAGAGGTATATGGTTTTCATGAGATAATTGGTTCTTCGCAATTTGTAATTTATACTTCGTAATTAGTAATTCGTACTTCATTTATCTTACCGTTTTCCACATTCTTTTCCAACGATAACCATTGAACAATCCTGTTTCTGTCTTTTTGGAAAACCAGATGAGCGAAGCTTTACCGATGATGTGGTCTTTGGGTACAAAGCCAAACAAGCGGGAATCAGAGAGATTGATAGAGTTATTAGCACCTACCCAGTAGTAATCCTTGGTGAAATAGCAATGCTGTACAGGCTTCCCGTCAATGTACAAAGTATCGTTCTTTATTTCAGCTTGTTTATTCTCATGCAGTACAAGTGTGTTGCGTAGTAAAGTACGGTTCCACGGATATACACGCACCGGTTTACCTTTGCCGGGAACGATCAACGGGCGCAGGGCTTCTATGGAGTCTCCTTCATTCAGTAACTTTATCCAGCAATTGCCATTCATAGCCTGTTCCAGCAGATAATATTCATAACGGCTGAAGCTACGTACATTTTTTATGCTATCTTGTCCCATCAGGTGGTTGTTGCATATGGACAATAGTGTAAGTAATGAATCCAGCTGTTTTTCTTTTTCTCGTGGATAAGTATATAAAAACTTCTGGTCGGGAGCGTTTTTTTCTGATGGAATTACGGAGAACAGGGAGTCTATCAATAAGGTATCTCCTGGTACGCCGATGCATCGACTGATGAATGTTTCGCGCCGGGAAATAACAGGTTCTGACAGATTAGCCGGATTATTGAAAACAATGATATCCTCTTTTTGTACAGGGCTGTCTGCCCAACGGTGATAATTCCACAATGCCATAAGGGGAAGACGCAGACCGTAACTCCATTTATTTACCAGAATACGCTCTCCCTGAAATAAGGAATTCTCCATACCCGAAGAAGGAATAAGATAGGAAGTCATAACACAACCCCGAAGTAACACCACAACGAGTATTATTCCGATGATTGCTCCCGTTATTTTCCAAGCCTTATTCATGTCGAAATTAATAATTAAAGAATTAATAATGAATACGTTCTCACCTATTTCATTATTAATTCTTTCATTCTTTCATTTGGTATCATTTTACCCACTTGAATATCCGGTTCCAACGGATTTTCCCATCAAACCAACCACGATCCTTATCGAGTGACAACCAGACAACAATTGGCTTACCTACAACATGGTCTTCCGGCACGAAACCCCACGAACGGGCATCGGCTGAGTTGTGGCGGTTATCGCCCATCATCCAGTAATAATCCATTTTGAAGGTATATTCGTCCGTCTTCTTGCCATTAATATAGATGCCGTCTTCTTTTACTTCCAGTGTATTACCTTCATAAGCTCTGATAGGGCGTTCGTAGATCGGCAGATTGTCCTCAGTCAGCTTGATGGTGGCACCTTTTTTCGGTATCCAGATCGGGCCGTAGTTGTTGCGGTCCCATTTGGTGTAAAGGTTCAACGGATACATTTGGCCGGAGAATATTTCCGGTTCCATAACGATGCTGCTGACGAGTTTCTTATTGGCAGACAGGGTTTCATACATTTTCTTCGTCAGTGGTAAGTCATAGGCCGGAGCCAGGCGACCTTGTGCGTCACGGTGAGTCAAGCCCATTTCCATTAATAAACCTTCGTTGCTGATTAATGTTTGGTCGTCCTTGCTGATACCCAGTTCGCGGAACATATCTTCAGTAATGTATGGTCCTGTAGTCTGTACGAAGTAGTTGAGCTGCATTTCTTCAGGGTTTTCGAGAGGTTTGCCATCGATATATACCTGTGCATCTTTGATTTCCAGTGTGTCTCCGGGTAAGCCAACGCAGCGCTTTACGTAATTTTCCCGGCGGTCTACGGGGCGGACAACGATATCACCGTACATCTTGGGATTGGAACGTATCAGATTTCTTCCGGCATTATAATACAGATCGTAGACAGTGCGTTGTTGCTTGCGCGTCAAACTGTCCATATTTACCGGATTCGGATAGAGGCGTTGTCCTTCGTTGTAGGCAAGGGTGTAGAAATCCGTTTGCTGGAAGTTAGTGGCTACGGTGTCTCCGGCAGGGAAGTTGAATACTACGATATCATTCCGCTTCACTTTACCCAGACCCGGAACACGTTTATAGTCCCATTGGGGCCACTCGATGTATGATTTTGTATTCACTAGCGGCAAGGTGTGTTGTGCTAATGGCATAGACAGTGGTGTGTTTGGCACACGCGGACCATAACTCAACTTGCTGACATAAAGATAATCGCCTACCAGCAAAGATTTCTCCAGAGAAGAAGAAGGTATCTGATAGTTCTGAAATACATAGATGTTGACGAAATAAACAGCTACCAGTGCAAACACGATAGCATCTACCCAACTCATAACACTGCGTACAGCCGGATTCTCTGATTTCTTCCAGAAGCCCCAGGGAATTTTCTTGCTGATGTAGATGTCGAAGATGAAAGGTAGGACAATCAGCCCCAACCAGCTTTTTACCCATATCAGGAAAGCGAGGTAAAGCACGGTGACGATTGCGAATTTAACCCATTGGGCGCGAGTAGCTTTTCTCATTATTATATTATTTTTGTTGTTCACCACAGATTTTGTTGTTCACCACAGATAACACAGATTCACACAGATTTCTTTTAATACTAAAATTTAATTCTGTTCTCTTTCATCTGTGCGAATCTGTGTTATCTGTGGTGAAGCGTGTTTATTATTTTAAGAACGGGAACAAGTCACTCATTCCCAGATAACCTTGCTTGTCAGCAGTATATTCGGCAGCAAGAACTGCACCCAGTGCAAAACCTTTTCGATTCTTGGCATCGTGTGTCAGGATGATGCTGTCTGCTTCCGACTCGTAACGGATCACATGAATGCCCGGTACTTCACCTTCGCGGATGGAGCTGACAGGAATTTCATCTGCTGCACATTCGGCAGAACCGGAAACACTTCCGTCCGGTGCCTGCAAAGTTCCCTTCACCCAATGATCTTTACGGTCGATATTTTCCAGAATTTCTTCGGCAAGCGTGATGGCCGTACCGCTTGGTGCATCCAGTTTATGAATATGGTGTGTCTCGCTCATCGTCACGTCGTAGGCAGGAAACTGGTTCATAATCTTTGCCAGATACTTATTCACGGCAGAGAAGATGGTCACGCCCAAGCTGAAATTGGATGCCCAGAACAGCGTTTTACCTCCTTGGGTACAAAGTTTCTTGATTTCCTCACCGTGTTTGTCCATCCATCCGGTACTGCCGGAAACCAACTTCACTCCGGCTTCGAAGGTTTTTATATAATTGGAGTAGGCTACCATAGGATTTGTGAATTCTATGGCAACGTCTGCGCTCTTGAAAGCGTCCGAGTTAAAATCCTCCTGGTTGTTTACGTCGATGATGCTGACAATCTCGTGTCCGCGACTGAGGGCAATCTTTTCGATTTCCTTACCCATTTTACCGTAACCGATTAATGCTATTTTCATTCTTTCTTCTGATTAAATTCACTTTATCAACGTTCTATAGGTCGCAAAGATAATCTTTTTCTTACATTTGTTGCGTACATTAACTTCTTGTTAACAATGGAACTACTATTGCATTATGTCTGGAAGCATAAAATCTTTCCGTTAAAGATGCTCCAGACCACCACCGGTGAACCGGTTGAAGTGATAGATGCCGGACTACCGAACACAAACGCAGGCCCCGACTTCTTCAATGCCAAACTAAAAATTGGCGGTACCCTTTGGGTGGGAAACATCGAAGTGCATACGTTGGCATCCGATTGGATGAGGCATGGTCACGATAAAGATGCAGCTTATGACAATGTCATTCTGCACGTAGCGGAAACTGTAGATTGCGAAGTGTTTCGTGCAAACGGAGCACCGGTGCCACAACTGCAACTATCCTGTCCTGAATCTGTTCGTCAGCGTTATGATGAACTGAGTCATGCGGAAATCTATCCTCCTTGTTATTCCATATTGTCTTTTCTTCCGAAACTAACAGTCCATTCCTGGCTTTCTGCTTTGCAGGTAGAACGTTTCGAGCAGAAAGCCCATGTGATTGCCGCCCGGTTGGAGCGATGCAATAATCATTGGGAAGATGTATTCTTTATCACCTTGGCCCGCAACTTTGGTTTCGGGCTGAATGGGGATGCCTTTGAAGCATGGGCCAGTCGTCTGCCTTTTCGTGCGATAGATAAGCACCGGGATAATCTCTTTCAAGTAGAAGCCTTCTTTTTGGGGCAAGCCGGGCTGTTGGATGAAGAACTGCCGGATGCAGACGGGTATTATCTGAAGTTGCAGAAGGAATTTCGCTACTTGCAGCATAAGTTTGAACTGCCTGTTCCGATGGCTGCTACTCAATGGCGCTTTCTTCGCTTACGTCCAGGTAATTTCCCTCATGTCCGCTTGGCGCAGTTGGCAAATCTTTATTATAAAGAGCAGTCCTTATTCTCCCGTATTATGGAAGCGGATACGCTGGAAGCTGTCCGGAAACTACTGACTGTCGCTACCTCTCCGTATTGGGAAGAGCATTTCAATTTCCGGAAAGTCTCTTCCTCCTGTGAAAAACAAGTGGGAAAGAATGCCCAGAACCTGATTGTTATTAATACTGTCATCCCTTTTTTATATGCTTATGGCTTGCATAAGGCGAATGAGGAGCTTTGCGAACGGGCTACGGGCTTTCTAGAAAGTCTGAAAGCGGAGGATAATCATATCATCCGCCACTGGAGTGGGGCAGGACTACCTGTATCTACTGCTGCTGATTCGCAGGCTTTGTTGCAGCTTCAGAAAGAGTATTGCGATAAGAAAGACTGCTTACGCTGTCGTTTTGGGTTTGAGTATCTGAGACAGAAATGAAACATATGATGAAGGGTTACATGATAAGGGTGCAGGGTCTATATATCGGATATGTTGCATCTATATATCGGACGCGTTGCATCTATATATCGGTCATGCTGCATCTATAGATGGGACATGCTGCATCTATAGATCCAACATCACCGTATAATATTCTTTTTCCTTTTTATCTCAAATCTGCGGATTTGCATTATCTTTGCGCCTGATTAATAAACCCTTTGACATTGTAACTAAATGAAGGCAATTCACTTTGTATTTTGTCTTTTCGTGGTACTTATGCTGACGACTACGAATGGTCATGCTGCCGCAACTAATGAGGACTTCCAGACATTCCTCAAGAAATTTACTTCCAGTGCTTCTTTCCAGTATTCCCGTATCAAGTTTCCGTTGAAAACTCCCATAGCCTTGTTAGAGGAAGATGGTGAGACGGAGAAGACTTTTCCGTTTACACGTGATAAGTGGGCGTTGCTGGGTGAAGATGCGTTTAAAGAAGAACGTATCACAGACGAAGAGGGCGGAGTTTATGTCTCCCGGTTTACCGTGAACAACCCCAAGCATAAAGAGTTTGAGGCTGGCTATGATGAGTCGGAAGCTTCCCTTCGCGTAGTGTTCGAACTGATTGACGGGAAGTGGTACGTTACCGATTGCTATACTGACTGGTATAATTTCGATCTTCCTATCAGTGAACTGCCGGAAACCATCACTACGATAGAAGAGGAGAATAAAGCGTTTGAGGAGATGCATCCTTAAATTACTAAAATATACCTTTTCTGTACGATTTATGTGTCATTTTCTCTAAAAAGTACCGTTTCTTTGCAATGTGGAAATATTGTAAACGAAACTAATACCGGAAATGACACATTCATCTTTCATACAAATTCTGTGGAAATGTCTTTTTCTTTTCCTGCCCTGTACCGTATTGGCACAGGATCGGCTCTCATTGGGCCATTGGATAGCCGAAGACCAGTCGGGAATAATGGACTTCACCATTCGTGAAGATACTCTTGAATTGATTGTCCCCGAAGGACTTACTTTATGGTATAAAGATCGCCTGACCGGCGATTACGAGATCAGTTACCATATCTGTATGGTAATGAATGGCGGTAAACACGACCGTCTGAGTGATATGAACTGCTTCTGGGCTGCAAACGACCCGAAACATCCCGGCAAACTCTTGGCCCGTTCCACTTGGCGAAACGGTGTCTTCCGCAACTATAATACATTGAACCTTTTTTATGTAGGCTATGGTGGTAATGATAATACCACTACCCGTTTTCGTCGTTACTACGGTCAGTTTTATGATGTAGACGAGGCCCGTATCAAACCTCTGATTAAAGAATATACCGACCCGGTTCATCTGTTGAAGCCTAATCAATGGTATTATATTCAGATCCGCGTTCAGGACAATTGCACAACTTTTCTTGTAGATGGTGAGGAACTTTTCCGTCTGCCTCTCGAAGCCGGTGCAGGCGATGGACATTTTGGCTTACGCCTTCTTCAAAATCATGTCCGCTTCACGAATTTCCGTATCGAACACTTGAATTAACTCTATTAATATTCTCATACCATGATAACGAAACTTAATCTGATGAAACCTATTCTTGCCGCTGTATGCACTGCACTGTTTTCTTTCAGCCTGTCGGCACAGGTTGTAAAGAATGACCGGTTGCTCTCTTTTGAACAACCTGAACTTCCTGCCGGGCTGAGCGCTACGAAGGCCACGCTTGGCATTAGCGACCAACATTATAAAGACGGTATGCATAGTTTGCGCTGGACGTTTGAACCCGGTTCTGTACTAACCCTTCAGCGTGATCTGAAGTTTGAGAAGAAAGACTCTACCGGAAAAGACACTTATCTTTCCGCTTTTATAGTTTGGGTGTACAATGCAAAGGCTCAGGATACTACTATTGAGTTTGAATTCCTGAAAGATGGAAAGAAGTGTACTTCCTTTCCTTTCGGTATTAACTTCACCGGCTGGCGTGCTGCGTGGGTCTGCTACGAGCGCGATATGCAAGGCACTCCTGAACCCGGGATGAATGAACTGCGTATCGTTGCACCTGATGTAAAGGGAGAGTTGTTCATAGACCATCTGATAACTGCCAGTAAAGTGGATGCCCGTCAGCAAACAGCTGATGTGCAGGTGCCTTTTGTTAATAAAGGAACCACCAACCATTGGCTGGTGATTTATGAACACTCTCTGTGGAAACCGGAAATAGCCCTTACTCCGGTTAGCGAGAAAGACAGACAAGATATGCAGTTGATGGAGAAACGTTTCCGCGATATGCTTTATACTCCTTCTAAACTGACAGAAAAAGAAATGAAAAGTATTCGTAAGAAATATGATTTCTATGGGATTACTTATAAAGACGGTGTTGTAAGCGGACTACCCATCTTTATGGTACGCCAGGCTGAAGCTTACGAACGTATGTATCCCAACTGGGACAAAGGCATGTTCACCAAGTTAGGGATGGAGATGAGTGAGTATTTCAATCTGATGCGCCGGATAGCCTATGCCTATAACAACGCTTCGGATGCTGTGGCAAAGGATGAGCTGAAACAGAAGTTCCTGGCGATGTACGACCACATCACCGATCAGGGAGTAGCTTATGGCAGTTGTTGGGGAAATATCCATCATTACGGATACAGTATGCGCGGTTTGTATGTGGCCTATTTCCTGATGAAAGATGTATTGAGAGAAGCCGGAAAGCTGAACGAAGCGGAACGTACTTTGCGCTGGTATGCCATCACCAATGAAGTATATCCTAAACCCACGGTTAATGGCATTGATATAGATACTTTCAATACGCAGACGCAGGGGCGCATGGCAAGTATCCTGATTATGGAAGATACTCCTGAAAAACTTCAATATCTCCGTTCTTTCTCCCGTTGGATAGATTATGGTTGCCGCCCGGCAGTTGGATTGGCCGGTTCTTTCAAAAAAGACGGTGCTTGTTTCCATCATCGTAATAACTACCCGGCTTATGCGGTCGGCGGTCTGGATGGTGCCACGAATATGATTTATCTGTTGAGCGGAACAGGATTCAAAGTATCTGAAATAGCGCACGAAACAGTAAAGAATGTATTGCTCACTATGCGTTTCTATTGTAATACCAAGCAATGGGCTCTTTCCATGTCAGGGCGTCATCCCAATGGAAAGGGACAGTTGATCCCTATACAATATGCTACTTTGGCATTGGCTGGCACTCCCGATGGAAAACAAAAATACGATCCTGAACTGGCTGCTGCTTATTTGCGTCTGGTTTCTTATACGGAAACTCCTGATAAGAATTCTCCTGATTATCTACCGAAAGCATCTACTGCCCATGAACAGAAATTGAAACAACTATTTGAAGCACAGGGATTCCGCCCCGAACCCGATCCGCAAGGTAATTTGGCGTTAGGGTACGGCTGCGTTTCAGTACAGCGCCGGGATAATTGGGCTGCTGTGGTACGTGGGCATTCCCGTTACCTTTGGGCAGCCGAACATTATCTGGATGCTAATTTCTTCGGTCGCTACCTGGCTCACGGAAGTATGCAGATATTGACCGGAAAACCCGATGAAATGGTTACTTTTACAACCAGTGGCTGGCAGGAAGCAGGCTTCGACTGGAACCGTTTCCCCGGTACGACGACTATTCATTTGCCATTCGATCAGCTTCGTGCCAAAGTGATGAATGTAGATACTTTCTCAGGTATGGAAGAAATGCTTTATTCCGATGAGGCCTTTGCCGGTGGGCTGTCCCAGGCCCGTCTGAATGGTAACTTCGGTATGAAGCTGCATGAGCATGACAAATATAACGGCTCTCACCGTGCCCGTAAGTCTTTCCACTTCTTTGACGGTACGATAGTATGTTTGGGTACGGACATTGAGAATACGAATACAGAGTATCCTACCGAGACGACTGTTTTCCAATTAGCAGCCATTACTCCTGAGAATCATAAATACTGGGATGGTTACAAGAGTGACGGACAGACTTATATCGATCCGAATGGGGTAGGGTACTATCTTTCCAAATCCTCTATGAGAAGTGCGAAATATGAAAAGAATTTCCCGCAGGTTACAGTCGGTGAACGAAGTACAAAGCCGACTTCGGGCGATTGGGTTTCCTTGACGCTGCAACATGGTAAGGCTCCGAGAGGTGCTTCTTATGAATATGCCGTATTGCCCCGTACGGACGCTGCTTCCCTGAAAGCATTTGCGAAGAAGCCTTCCTATAAAGTTCTTCAGCAGGATCGTAATGCCCACATAGTCCGTTCTTTGACGGATAATCTTACCTCTTATGTTTTGTTTGAAACTCCTCAAACGCTTCCTGCAGACGGTCTGTTACAGAAGGCGGATACTTCCTGTCTGGTTATGATTCGTGAAGATAGAGGCAAACTGTTACTGACTGTTTCCCAGCCGGATTTGGCATTGTACCGCGGTCCGAGTGATGAGGCTTTTGATAAGGATGGAAAGCGGATTGAACGGAGTATCTATTCTCGTCCGTGGATTGATAACGAGAGTGGAGAAATTCCCGTGACTGTTACATTGAAAGGTTGGTGGAAAGTAGCGGAAACACCGTATTGCAAACTTGTTTCGGCAGATAAGAAACAAACAGTGTTGCGTTTTACGTGTAAGGATGCTGCAAGCTTTGATGTAGAGTTGTTGCGTAAATAGGTTTTGATTAAATCTTTTTTGTCATGACGGAATTAAAGAATATCATGTTTTGTGCAACTGCCTTTGCCCCCTCTTTATTGGGGGCCAAGGAGCTGCCTAATATTATTTATATAGTAACCGACCAGCAGACAGCTTCTGCCATGAGTTGTATGGGAAATACAGATGTACACACGCCGAATATGGATCGTTTGGCACAGGCAGGTATTTTATTTAAAAATGCTTATTGCTCCGCTCCGTTAAGCGGTCCTTCCAGGGCATCCATGTTTACGGGACATACTTCCCACGAAGTCGGACTCTCCCGAAACAACGTTCCTGTGGCCGATTCTTTGCGTACTGCCAGTTTAGGCTGGTTAATGCAACGTGCCGGTTATGAGTGTGCTTATGGTGGAAAATGGCATGTACATACCCCTTCCATGCCCGATGGTGAGTTCGGCTTTTCTACCATTCATCCGCATAATGATAATGGCTTGGCTGAAGCTTCCGTTGCTTTCCTTGAGCAGAAACATTCCAAACCCTTTTTTCTTGTAGTGGGTTTTGATAATCCCCATAATATCTGTGAGTATGCGCGCAGTCAGAACTTGCCATTTGGCAATTTGCCCGAACTTCCTCAAGATGAATGGCCCGGACTTCCTTCAAATTTTGCCCGTAATCCTTATGATGCCGATGTAATAGATTATGAACAGACATTGAACTATTCGGCTTATCCAACCCGTCATTATTCTCCTGATGATTGGCGGCGTTATCGCAGCCTTTACTTCCGGTTGGTGGAAAAGGTGGATGCTGAGATTGGTAAGATTGTCGATGCAATTGATAAACAGGATTTGTGGAAGAATACGGTAGTTATCTTTACAAGCGATCATGGTGATGGTATGGGTGCGCATCATTGGAACCAGAAATCGGCTTTATATGAAGAGGTAGTGAATGTCCCTTTGATAGTTACCCTTCCCGGAAAGAAGAATGCCGGCAAAGAAATGCCCCAACTTATTAATGAAGGTGTCGATTTCTTTGCTTCCGTATGTGACTGGGCGGGAATTTCCCTTCCTGGAGGTTTACATGGCGTCTCTTTTAGGTCTTTGGTGGAAAAAGCTGATCCTCAACAGGTACACCAGCCTTATATTGTCAGTGAGACTACATTTGATAAAGGAGTTGCCCGAGGTTGGGCCTTGCGTACTCCGCGTTATAAATATGTATTGTATGATAAAGGGCTGTATCGTGAGCAGCTTTATGACATGCTGAATGACCGCGGAGAAATGAGGAACTTGGCTATAGAGAAAAAATATCGGCAAATTCTCTTACAACATCGTGCTTATTTGAATGAGTGGATGAAACTGCATCATGTAGTTCAAATACGTCCTGAGGTGCATTTAATTCCGGATATGTAAATCGGAAAGTGTGTTAAAATGCTGATAATCTTACATCCTGTCATTAACTTTGCTTAGAATGTTCTTTCATTTCTGTCATTAAATCGGGACATTCATTAAATATTACAAAATTAGCCAACTAATTCATACACAAATTATTG
>ERZ827450.322-NODE-322-length-65926-cov-4.438418_pt1 | contig 65926 bp, 62 predicted proteins | sample MGYA00519773_ERZ827450 | MGnify/ENA primary metagenome ERZ827450 (study PRJEB31778, sample SAMEA3449306) | human gut metagenome | biome: human gut; feature: human-associated habitat; material: faeces | place: United Kingdom | collected 2010/2012 ...
TTATGCTCTAATACTAATTGATTTACTTCTTCACTTGCAATTTGATAATATGTATTATTCTGTGTCTTTTTTGCATTATCTACAACACCATTTTCTCCTACCAGTGTACTAATACTCACTCCTGCTAATATTAATAAAACTACAATTGTTACTACTAGCGAAATTATTGTAATTCCTTTTATTTCTTTTGTTCTCATATCTTTACATCTCCCAACATTATTCTTAAGTTATATACTTAATGACAATTAGTAAGGATTAGTTTTTCTTTATTTTTGGGAGGTTTGCAATATGTTTATTATTCATAAAATTTGATTCTTTATAATTTTTCTATTTTCAAAAATTTTTTTCATAATACTTGATTTTCTATATACTTTTGATATAATTATTTTAGAAAATTTGTACTTAAGTATATAACTTAAAGTATAATCAAAAATAAAAGCAGTAGGCAAATTTATACATTCACCTGCTGTTTCTTCAACTCTCAATTTATTTTTATTCTTTTTAATCTTAATGCATTTAATGTTACTGTTAAACTGCTTATTACCATTGCTAAGCTTGCTATCATTGGGTTTATTGTTACTCCCCATTTGCTGAACAGTCCCATTGCAATTGGTATCATTAAGCTATTATAGAAGAATGCCCAAAATAGATTTTGTTTTATGTTTCTTATTGTTTTTTTACTGATGTTTATTAGATTTAGTATGCTGTTCAAATCATTTCTGGTTAATATTACGTCAGACGAATCCATTGCTATATCTGTTCCACTATTTACACTAACACCTATGTTACTGCTTGCGAGTGCTGGACTGTCGTTTATTCCATCTCCACACATCATTACATATTTGCCTTCCTCTTTCAGTTTTTTTACTACCTCTGTTTTTTCACGAGGTGTAACATTTGATATCACTGTAGTTATACCTATCTCTTTAGCAATTTTTTCGGCTGTTTGTGTGTTATCTCCTGTTAACATTACAGTCTCTATTTTATTTTTATTCAGCTTACTTATTACTTCTTTTGAATTTTCTCTTACAATATCGTTTACACCGATAATTGCTGAAATCTCATTGTTTATCACAACATAAATTATGCTGTTTCCTTCTTTTGCAAGCTTTTCTTCGTCTTGTTTATGACTGTTTGTTATATCATATTTTTCTAATATTTTTGAATTGCCTAATATTACCTCATTTTCAGCTATCTTTCCAATTATTCCATAGCCACTTACATCTTTAAAATCTTTTACCTCGAGTGTTTCAATTTTATTTTCGTTTAAGTAATCTTCAAAAGCCTTTCCTATTGGATGAGTCGACTTTTTCTCCAAGCTTCCAACAATTTGCATAAGTTCTTTTTCTTGCATTTTGCTATAATTTATTATCTGTGCTATTTTTAGCTTGCCATATGTTAATGTTCCTGTTTTATCAAACACAACTGTCGTAGTCTTTTCGGCATTTTCTAATATTTCACTCTTCTTTACAAGTATTCCATTATTTGCACACACGCCTTCAGATACAACGATTGCTAGTGGAGTTGCTAAACCTAAACTGCAAGGGCATGCTACGACCAATATTGTTACAAATGCATTTATCGCCGTGGCAACAGTGCTTCCTAAAATTAGGTATGCAATAAATGTAATTATTGCAATTAGTATAACTGCTGGCACAAAATACCCACTTACAGTATCAGCCACTTTTGCGATTGGAGCTTTAGTGTTAGTAGCCTCTATTACGAGTCTTACAATTTCAGAAATAGTCGATTCCTTTCCAATTTTTTCGGCTTCATATTCAATATATCCATCATAATTTATACTTCCGGCTATTACCTTGCTTCCTTCTGTTTTACTTACCGGCTTGCTTTCTCCAGTAATAAAAGATTCGTCAAGATGTGCTTTTCCTGTTATTATTTTTCCATCAACCGCAATCTTTTCACCAGGTTTGCTTACTACGATATCACCTTTTTTTATTTCATCTATTGTAACCTTTTTTTCTTCTCCGTTTACTTTAATAACCGCTTCTTTAGGTGTTATTTGTACTAATTTTTGAATTGCTTCTTTCGTCTTATCCTTGCTAATTCCGTCAATATATCTTCCTAATTTGATAAAAAATATTACAATTGCAGCAGACTCAAAATATAAATTTTCTACATATTCATGATGTCCTTTTGCAATCATGTACATTCCATAAATACTATACAAAATGCTTGTAATAACACCCATTGCAACAAGTGTATCCATGTTTGGAGCCTTATGAATTAAGTTTTTAAAGCCACTTTTAATAATATCAAATCCATACACAACGAAAGCAACCGTTAGTGCAAGCAAAGTTCCAGCATAAATTAAAGGATTCATGTGCATATCTAAAAACGAAAAGTTTGGAAGTCCAATCATATGCCCCATAGAAATATACATAAGAGCCACTGCTAAAACAGAAAATATTATAAATTTAACTTTTTCATTTTTATTTTGTTTCTTTTCACTATTTTCATTATAAATGCCTAAGCTCTTAAAACCAACTTCTTCAACAAATTCTTCAATTTTTTCCAAGTTTAAAATATTTTCATCATATTCAATTAAGGCATTTGCCATTACAAGATTTACTGTTGCACTTTTAATTCCATTTTGTTTATTTAAATATTTCTCCAATCCGTTAGAACACGCACTACACGTCATTCCATCTATAGAAAGAACAACCTTTTTCAAAAAACCTCACCTCTCCTATTTTACATCAAATCCTATATTTTCAATTTTTTCTTTTATTTTTGATTCTTCTATTCCATCTTCTGCTTCAATCTTTACAGTTCCAGTCGTATGGTCTGCCTTTACACTCTTTATTCCATTCATATTTTTTACTGCATTTTGAATTCTGTTTTCACATCCTGTGCACATCATTCCTTCTACTTTTAAATTAATTTCTTTCATTTTAAATTTCCTCCCTATATTTATTAATTTGTCCAATTATTGGCAATCTATTTGTTAAACCTTTTAAATAAACTCGTTAGCTCATCTATAATCTCCAAGTTTCCTTTTTCTAAATCATCACTTACACAAGTATATAAATGATTTTCTAATATGTGATTTGACAAGCTTCTTATAGAATTTTCTACTGCCGATAGTTGAATTAAAACATCATTACAATATCTATCTTCATCTATCATTTTCTTTATCCCTTTTATTTGTCCTTCAATTCTATTCAGTCTATCATTCACAATCTTTTTTTCTTCCTTTGTACGATGAGTTTGTTTATGACAACAATTTTTATCTTCTATAATTTCATCACTCCCTTTCTCAACTTTCAAACGCTATTATATACCCCAGTATGGTATTTGTAAATAGAGGGGTATATAGAAAAAGCCATTCATATGAATGACTTTTTAGCTACATATATCAAATTTAATTTTTCGCCCAAAAAGTGGCGTCCCTATTGGGCGATTTTTCTTAATACTGTTTTGTTTTCTTTTAAGCTTTCTGGTACGTTTATTACTCTTTGGTTAGAAGAGCCTCTCCATTCTAATGTTGGATTGTGTAATGCATCTACATATTGTCCGTCTACTAAAACATCTACGTATTTCAAAGCCTCTTTGTCTTTTAGGTCTTTTTCAAATGTGTAACCAGACCATACCCATACATTTTTTTCTGGATATTTTTCTTTGAATGCTTTTGCAAGTTCTTTTGTTCCTTCTATGTTCTTTGGATGCATTGGCTCTCCGCCTAAAATTGATAAGCCTTCTATGTTTGGATTATCACATAATTCTAATACTTTGTTTATTGTATTTTGTGTAAATTCTTTTCCACCTGCAAAGTCGTGTGTTTCTTGGTTGAAACATTTTGGGCAATTAAATGCACAACCTTGCATAAATATTGATACTCTTACACCTGGTCCATCTGCTATATCCATTTTTCTTATTTTGTTATATCTCATTTTTATTCCCCCATATTCGTAATTTTTCAAAATGAAAATATTTAAAAATTATAGTATTTATATGCCAGTAACCATTATTCTTAAGAATGGTTATGCGTAGCTTGAATTTCTACGCACAACCAATTCTAATATTATCTATTTTGATGTTACAGCTTCTTTTTCTTCACTATGCTCGTGTTTTTCGCATCCACATTTGCATTCATCTTCTTCAACATAATCTTTATTATCTATGTGAAGTACTCTTTCTTTTATTTCTTGAGTTCTTCCTTTGTTCCAGAAGTTGCTTCCTATATATCCACAAGTTCTTCTTGCGACATTTAATGTGTTGTGGTCTCTGTTTCCACAGTTTGGGCAATACCATTCTAGATTGTCATCTATTAGTATTTCTCCTGTATATCCACATTTTTGGCAATAATCAGATTTTGTGTTTAACTCTGCATACATGATGTTATCATAGATAAATTTCATTATTTGAAGTACTACTTCTAAGTTGTTTTGTAAGTTTGGAGTTTCTACATAAGATATAGCTCCTCCTGGGCTTAGTCTTTGGAATTCACTTTCTAGTTTTAACTTAGAGAATGCATCTATCTCTTCAAATACTGGAACATGGTATGAATTTGTTATATAATTTTTGTCTGTTATTCCCTTTATTTTTCCGAATCTCTTTTGTAGACACTTTGCAAATTTATATGTTGTAGACTCTATTGGTGTGCCATAAACACTGTAATCTATGTCTTCTGCTTCTTTCCATTCTGCGCATTTTTCATTCATTTTCTTCATTACTTCTATGGCAAAATCTTTTCCATCACCATTATCTGTATGGCTCTTGCCTGTCATGTATTTAACACATTCGTATAATCCTGCATATCCTAAAGATATTGTAGAATATCCACCATGTAATAATGGATGAATGCTTGCACCCTTTGGTAATCTTGCAAATGCTCCATGTTGCCATAGTATTGGGGCAATATCACTTGTTGCTTTTGCAAGTCTTTCGTGTCTTACTTGTAGAGCCTTATGGCAAAGTTCAAGTCTTTCATCATATATTTTCCAGAATTTCTTTAAATCCTTTCCTGATGATAAAGCAACATCAACTAAGTTAATTGTTACAACACCTTGATTAAATCTACCATAATATTTTGGCTTCTTTGTAACTGGGTCTATATAAGGAGTTAAGAATGAACGGCAACCCATACATGGATAACATTGTCCATCTCCATTTGCATCTACTTTCATTTGCTTCATTATTTTCTCTGATATATAATCTGGAACCATTCTTTTTGCTGTACATTTTGCTGCAAGTTCTGTCAAATACCAGTATTTGCTATTCTCATGTATATTATCTTCCTCTAACACATAAAGAAGTTTTGGAAAAGCTGGTGTAATATATACACCTTTTTCATTTTTGAATCCTAATATTCTTTGGTTTAGGAATTCTTCTATTATCATTGCTAATTCTTCTTTATACTCGTCTGTTTCTCCTAAATACATGCAAACAGATAAGAATGGAGCCTGACCATTTGTATTAGTCATTGAGTTTACTTGATAGTTGAATGTTTGAACACCATCAGCAACTTCTTTTTTAGTATCTTCTTTTGCAAACTTCTCGCATTGTTCCTTGCTTAATCCATTTTCTTTATATTTTTTGTAATATTTTTCATAGCTACTTCTTACAAATGGAGCCAAATGTGCAAGTGAAACAGTAGCACCACCATATGTAGAAGATGTAACAGCAAGTATTATTTGTGTTGCAATTGTACATGCTGTAATAAATCTGTGAGGCTTTTCAATCATAACACCATTCATTATAGTACCATTTTGAAGCATATCCTCTAGGTTTATTAATTCGCAGTTTGTTAAAGCATTTTGTGCAAAATAATCAGCATCGTGGAAATGTATAATTCCTTCATCATGAGCTTTTACAACATCATCTGGAAGTAGGAATCTTCTTGTTATATCTGTACTTGTTATTCCTGCTAGATAATCTCTTTGTGTTGTGACTACTCTCGCATTTTTGTTGGCATTTTCATTATTCCAGTATTCACTCTCTCCATCGATTAGCTCTTTAATAGTTTGATCTGTTGTGTTAGCTTTTCTAACAAGAGCTCTTGTATAACGATATGTAATATATTGTTTAGCAAGCTCATATCTTCCTATTTCCATAAGCTTTTGCTCGATTATATCTTGAATGTCTTCAACTAATATTCTAGATTTTCTTAAATCCTCTATATATCTTATTATCTCATCAATTTCTTCATCTGTAGCTTTTTGTTTTTTTGAAACTTCATTATTTGCTTTTTTTATTGCAGTTTTAATCTTTTCAGCATTGTATTCAACTATTGTTCCATCTCTTTTTATTACTTTCATTGTTAACACACATTCCTTCCCCAAAAATATTTCCTAGATTTGAAAATTATAATTATTTTTCAATCTATTGCTTTGCAATTTATGACTATTATTATACCTCAACTTTTTACTTTTTCTGTTGCAAAAGCAACAATTTTGTTTTTTTATTTTTTATTTTTTTATTATCCTTTGGGCTCTAATAGAATATGCTTTGTTACATTTTTGTTACAATCTGTCGTTTTTTGTAAACGCTAATTTAACAGTAAAAAACAGAAATAATTTATTAAAAATCATCTCTGTTTTTATCAATTTTTAATTATTTTATTAGCTTAAACATTTTCTGTTTCAGTTGCAACATTATTTTCTTCTTGCTTTGCTTCTTCTGTTTCTTTGCTTACAGGGTTAGTTCCAAATGAAAACATCTTTCTTTCTGCTTTAGCTCTTCCTTCAAACTTTTTGTTGAATTCCTCTTTTGCACTATCTAATGCATCTTGCATTGCAGTAAACATTTCTTCAACATCTTCTTTTGTAAAATCATAAACGCTACTTCTTGCCATTGGCTCTAATATTTGAATGTCATGCATTACTTTATTTACTCTTTTTCCTGCGTTCTCCATAAATTTAGCTCTTTTTTCTTCGTTTACTTCCATTTTACTTTCTCCTTCTATATGTATTAATTTGTTTTCATGGCTTTTGTTATAACACAAAAAAGTGCATAAATCAAGAAATTTTTATTTTGTTTTATAGTAATCAGCTATATACTGCTCAACCAACTTGATTAACTCTCTAGCTGTCTCTATCTGTTGCTCCGTTTTCTCGAATGAAGGTTCATAGTCATCATCATAATCACTGTCTTCTCTTATCCTTTGTGCCTGTGATATTTTTCTTCCTATCATTTTTGGAAATATTTCTTTATTTACATATTCTTTATTAAAATATGCTAATACATCTTTGTGTCTTTTAAAATCAATCTCTTCAATTGCTAATACAGCCCTAATTGCATAAAAAATTGCATAATACGCTCTATTGTTTGCACTAGTAAGATCTTTTCCCTCTTTTAATATCATTTCTGCAGTTTCTAATGTTTCTTTTGCTTTGTTCAATCTATATTTTGCAAAGCCTTCCACTGTTTCGCTATCCATTGACTAACACCACACCTTCCTTCTCAACATTTTTATAGAATGGTACAAATTTTCTCCTTGTATTATACTTTTCTATATTCTTTACTACTGGAGATAAAATAATGCCTGTTTTCAGCTCTATTTCAAATGCTGCATCAGATATTTTGTCTCTATATTCTTCAATTTCTTCAAATGATAGGTCTGTTAAAATCATTATGTCTACATCAGATTTCTTATTATAATCTCCCCTTGCATAAGAACCATATAAAATAACTTTTTTCAACCTATCTCCTAGTATTTTCTTTACTTCATTTATAAATTTTTGTATTTCTTCGTTTACATTGTTAGGCATACACATTTTTCTCCTCTCTTTTATATTTCACTTATATTATAATGTTTTTTTCTTATCATTTCAAGTTCTAATGATATTTTTGTATTTAGTATTATTTCGTTCTCTCCACTATTTCTACTATATCTGATATATACTGGCTTAGCACCGGTATATTTAGCCTTATTATTTTCTGCATTACATATATTATTAATGCTGTAATTATAGAAAATCCAATTCCTATTCCAATCCCTTTTGATATTCCAGACATAAAATTTCTAACAAGATATTTTCTTGAATCTCCTGCAATTTCGATTAATTCCAGTACCTTGTTTTTATTTAATGTATTGTTTAAATTGTTTAATTGTATTAATAGTTTTTTCTCTAATTTTTTCTTGTGATAATTTTTAGAATTTGTAGCTAGCTGCATCATTTTCGAATTATCACATTTAAATTTTTCTATTTTTTTATTTTCCTTTAATCTTATTTTTTTCATAATAAAAGAGCCACCTTTCTATTATGATGACTCTTTTTACTATTATTTATTCAGTTACATTTGTTACATTTTCATCAACTAATTCATTTATTGCAGTTGTATTATTTTTTCCGTTTTCTCTTGATTTTTTGTCTATTTCTTTTTTCACTTCTTCTAATCTGTTTATCAAATTTTGCAATCTTTTTGTGTCTTTTCCTATTTGTTCCCAGTCATTGCTTTGTGTTGATGTTTTTAAATTGTTGTTTGCTTTTATTATTAAATCTGCAAGCTCATCTAAACTATCTGTGTTCTCTATTTCAATATCGACTGCATATTGTGAAACTAAATTTGAAAGTGCTTCGCTAAACGTATTTCCTATTGCAACTTTATTTCCAGATGCGACCACCACTTTTTTTAGCACTGGCAATGAGTCTGTTTCATTCACAAATTGTTGATATATTGGTTCTACATATAATAAAGTATTGTTTATTGGCACTATTATTATATCTTTAGAAAGCTTTGTTCCTGAAACATTTAAGTTTTCTATTTCCTTTGCAATTGTCTCGTCTTGTCCTAACTGAGTATCTAATTGCATTGGTCCTAAAACATTGCTATCTGTTGGATAGTTGTATAACTTTAATACATTATTTCCATTTTCATCAGTCGAACCAACTAAATATGCTGTTACATTCTGTTTTTCATATGGTGTAAATGGTATTACTAAGCCTAATCTTGATGTTGTACTGTCTGTTGTTTTTACCATTGTATAATATGGGTTTATTTCAGTTCCTTTTGTAGATGAAACCTTGCTACTTGCATTATGCGTTGCAATGTCCCATACATCGTCTCCTCTGTACAATACATCTGGTTGAATATTGTGGTATCTTTTTAATACTTCTGCTTGAATATTATACAAATATTCTGGATACACAAAATGATCTGATATTTGTTCTGGTATCTCTTTCTTAGAGAATAAATCTGGATATATTTTTTCATATACCATTGCAATTGGATCTGTTTTATCTGTTCTATAGAATGTTACATCTCCAGTATATGCATCTATTATTACTTTTACAGAATTTCGTATGTAATTAATTTCATCTTTCGATATACCATTTTCCTCTAGAACTGTTCTTTGTGAATATGGGTATTCGTTACTCGTTGTATATGCATCAAGCACCCAAACAAGTTCTCCATCGTTTGTAACAACCATATATGGGTCATCATCATATGTTAAATATGGCATTATTGTCTTTGCTCTTTGAATTATATTTCTGTTTGTTAGAATTTTACTATCATTCTTTACATTTCCAGAAAACACTAGTTTTGCGTCTTTTTCTTTTATTGCTAAAACTAATCTATCTAAGAAATTTGCCTTTAATCCAGCATCTCCGTCATATACATTTTCTGTATTTTTCAAAGCATCTTCTGTTGGATAATCAAACTCTTTCTTGCTATTACTATTGGTTACAACTGTATCGTTTGTCTCCAATCCAAAATAAATTCTTGGTTCATTTATATTTAACACTTCATCAGTTTGGTCAAATGCTTTTTGAATATGGTTTATGTTTCCAGAATCTGTTGTTGATGTTGCAGATGTTATTATTGTTCCGAATCCATGTGTATATTCATATGTTTTATTATTGTATGTTCCCTTCGAACTTGCAATTTCTCTTGGAGTTACATATACTAATTGCTCTTTTCCAGAAACATTGTATAATCCAATTTGAGTTGATCTAAAGTTGTAATATCCTTTGTTCTTTTGTGAACCTTCTAGATCTTTTAACACTGTTGATGCATTAGCTATTGGAATATTTCTAATTGTCTCAGCATTTTCAGTAATGTCATTTTGAGTAATCGTTCCACCGTCTTGAACTGTAACTTCATCGATATTTATTCCATATGCAATTTTAGTATTATTTATGTTGTTTTCGATATATTTCTTTTCCTTATCAAGTTCATTTGAATTTACAAATATCAAATTAAATCCAAGCATTACTAATAATAAAGAAACTAAATACCCTGGAACAACCAGTATTGAACCTATTACCTTTTTAGTTTTTCCTTTTTTAAATTCGTTTATGGCTTTAAATACTGAAGCAACCATAATTACAGATAATGCAATATATCCCCAGAATTCGATTGTTGTTTCTGTAATTCCGGCTCCGAATATTGAATAATTCTCTGATTCATCATTATTTAATACTATAAATTTTTGTACGCCAACATCGAGTGTTCCAATAAGCATCAATATTGCAAATAAAACTATAATTACTTTTAAATAGCTAAGTGCATTATTTAAAAGTCCACTCTTTTTTACCGATTCTCTTGATATTCCGTCAAAACAAATGTTAAACACTATCAAGTAGTACAATGTTGCATATACAACTGCTGCAATCATTGCAACTAATGCATATATAGTTATAAATTTTAAGAATGGCAATATAAACACGAAAAATCCTATATCTAATCCTAGTGCAGGGTCTGTTGTAACAAATTGCGTATTAAAGAAGCATGGTAATGCCTTTTCTACAATCATTCCTGTCGTTCCTATTGTAACTAGTGTTGCCAATATAAATGAAATTGACTTTTGTGGAAGCTTTGGCATCTCTTTCTTTTCGTCTTCGAAGAATACCTTTAAGCCTCTTTTTACCTTAGTTGTTGTTGAATATGTTAGTGTAAATATTGCTAAGAAATTAACTACAGCAGCTATTCCTCTATACTTCATGTTCTGCCAGAACATAGAAATGTAGTTTTCGCCAATCTCTTTTATCTCTAAGAATTCGCCTCTTTCAACTATATAAATAATTAATAAGGCAATTGCTAAAACAGCTAAAACAAGTTTCTTTCTTGTTTTTCTTTTTTTAGTAGTACTCTCTGTTTCAGTATTTATCGGTTTTTCAGCGTACTCTTCTGTTTTTGTTTCTTCTTGTTTTTCTGACTTTACTTCATTATCTGACTTTTTCTGTTCTTTATTTTTCTCTACTTTAAGCTCTTCTTGCTTCTTATTATTCTTTTCTTCTTTAATTTCTTCAGTTTTTGGTACTTTTTCTTCTGCTTGTTTTACTTCTTTCTTTTTCTCTTCCAAGCTATATTCCTCCAATCCTTAAATTAAAGCCTTTACAAAATCTTCACTATTAAATATTTCCATGTCGTCAACTTGTTCTCCAACACCTATAAATTTTACAGGCACTTTGTTTTCATTTACAATTCCTATTACAGCTCCACCTTTTGCAGTTCCATCAAGCTTTGTAAGAACTATTCCTGTAATATCTACTGTTTCTTTAAAAGCCTGAACCTGTGAAATTGCATTTTGACCAGTCGTTGCATCTAGCACCATAAGTACTTCTTCTGATGAATCTGGCAATTCTTTGTCTATTACTTTTTTTATTTTAATTAACTCGTCCATCAAATATTTCTTATTGTGAAGTCTTCCTGCCGTATCGCAAATTAAAACATCTGCATTCTTTTCTTTAGTAATTTTAATTGCATCATATACAACCGATGCAGGGTCAACTCCCTCTTCTCTTTTTACTATATCGCATCCAACTCTATTTGCCCAAATTTCAAGCTGTTCAACAGCTGCTGCCCTAAATGTATCTGCTGCTGCAACAACAACTTTTTTACCATCTCTCTTTAATCTGTTTGCAATTTTTCCAATAGAAGTAGTCTTTCCAACTCCGTTTACTCCAACTACTAATATTACGGCTGGCTTAGTTTCTAGCTTTAGAGTGTTATCTGTAGCATCAAAAATCTCTTGAATTTCTTTTCTTAGAGCCTCTCTAACACCTTGCTCGTCTTTAATATTTTCTTTCTTAACTCTTTCTCTTAAATTATTTATAATTGTAGCAGAAGTATTAGCGCCAACATCAGACATAATTAATGCTTCTTCTAATTCTTCTAATAAATCTTCATCAACTTTTCTAAAGTTACTAAATATATCATTCATCTTCTCGTCAAAAGATGTTTTTGTTTTATTTAATCCATTTTTTAATTTATCAAAAAATCCCATAAAAAAATCCTTTCATTTAATGTATTCATACCTTTCTATTATACATTAAATTTAAGGAAATTTCAATGGGCAGTTTTAGCGTATTTTTAGCCATTTTTCTGTAAATATTTTTCTTATAAATAAATTGTCGGCTTATATGCCATCATAGTACTTATTTGCATTGCTGCATATACTGCAAATATTGAAATCAAAATTATAAATACCAATACTATAATTGCGATAATTTTTATAATTCTTTTTTTCACTGTTTTCTTTGGTTTCTCCTCATTAGTGTTGGCTTCCAGCTTCTCATTATGCGCTGATATACTTAAGCATGCTATAATTATAACTATAATTGTAATAGCAACTCCGGCAAATATAAAAGTTGTTTTATAGTTCTCATTTTTTTCATAGCTCGTAGTCTTGTAAATATTAAAATTAACAGTTTCAACACTTTTATCAAGCGTTACAAAAATAAAACTTGGTTCAGTTAAAATTGCCGTACTAGTCACATATTGTTCATCCTTGATATTTATTATGACTGTCAATCTATTTTTTCTTACACTTTTCACTTCTACATTATGCATTACATTTGGAATCATCACTATTGCTAAATTGTTGCTAGCAAAAAATTCATCATTATATTTTTCGCTTAAAACTAAAACTTCTCCATCATCCGTTTTTACTTTATCCGTTCCAATATAAGTCTTTAATTGATTCTCTAGCTCTACCTTTGATTTTACAAATATGTTTTCCAAATTAAAAGTTGGCCCATTGTAGCTAAATTGTTCGTCTAATATTGCATCTGCAGCGTAAAGTGAATATTCCATATCCGACTTATTTGGTATAAGCGCATTTGTATTTGAATATACCGCAGTTGTAGAATGCCTTCCTATTTCTATATTAACATTACTACTCGGTTTTGTTAATACATGGTATATTCCCCACAAAATACCATATATAACTAACAATATGCCAATAATAATTACAGTAGCCATCATTTTACTTATTCTTCTTTTTTCTTTCTCCATCGTTTTCCCATTTACCTTTTTATAATCTCTTTCTTTTTTATTATATTCTAATCTTGATAATAAAATCAAGATTAGAATAGACATTTTTTAGAACAATTTCTTTGTGAATATAGTAATTTTTTCCATCTATAGTATAATCAGCTCATAAATATTTTTTAAGATTAAAGAACGGAGGTAGTTTATGGAAAACGAATTACTTAAAAATGATACTGAAATTAATAACATATTTGATAACATTAAGGAGTTAGTTATTAACAGTAGAAATAAAGTATATAGTGTTGTAAATACTGAAATGCTTAACTTGTATTGGAATATAGGAAAAGCCATTATGGAAATACAGCAAGGTGATGAAAGAGCAAGTTATGGTGATGCTGTGCTTGAAAAATTATCACAAAAATTAACAAATGAGTTCGGTAAAGGATTTTCTGCCAGAAACTTAAGGACTATGAGAAAATTTTACTTAATATATCCAATTTGGAAGACAGTGTCTGCCAAATTAAGTTGGTCTCATTACTTAGAACTAATTAAAATTGAAGAAGAACCAAAAAGAAATTTTTATTTGAATGAATGTATAAATGCGAAATGGAGTGTTCGTGAATTACAAAGACAAAAAGACTCTTTATTATATGAAAGATTAGCTCTATCAGCTGATAAAGAAAAAGTACTTGAACTATCTGAAAAAGGACAAATTTTAAAAACTAGTAAAGATTTAGTAAAAGATCCTTTTGTTTTAGAATTTTTGGATATAAAGGAGAATACAAACTATCTTGAAAGTGACTTAGAGAAAAACATATTAGAGCATTTAAAAGAGTTTTTGCTTGAGCTTGGTAAGGGGTTTAGTTATGTTGGAAATCAAGTAAGGTTAACATTAGGTGAAGACCATTTTTATCCTGATTTAGTTTTTTATAATAGACTTTTAAGATGTTTTGTGATAATTGATTTAAAAATTGGTAAAGTAACACACCAAGATATCGGGCAAATGCAAATGTATGTTAATTATTATGATAGAGAAATTAAACAAGAAAATGAAAATTCAACAATTGGAATATTATTATCAACTAATAAAAATGAAACAGTTGTAAAATATACTCTTCCTGAAGATAATAAAACAATATTTTCATCAGAATATAAACTTCATATGCCAACAGAGCAAGAATTAATTAGTGCTGTTGAAGAAGAAAAGAAAAATTTTGAATTAAATGAAAAAATCTAATTACGGTAAATTTACCATAATTAGAATATGCATGGAGCCAATAAGCAGAATCGAACTGCTGACCTACGGGTTACGAATCCGTTGCTCTACCAACTGAGCTATATTGGCGTTTTCTCTTGCGAAATCTATTGTAACACATATCTAAAAAAAATGCTAGCCTATTTTTATAGTCTAGCATAATTTTTATGTTTTATCTGCCACCACAGCATCCGTTGTTTGTAAATAATAGTAAGAATATTATTATGAAGAATAAAATTCCGCTATCTCCGCATCCGCAATTGTTTCCGCCAAATAGTCCACCAAATGGTCCGCATCCACAACCTTCATTGCGTCCACATCCTCCTCTTGGTCCTTCGTCACATCCGCAACTTCCACTGTTGCATCCACCTCTATTGTCGTCTTGCATTTTAGATTCCTCCTTTTTTGTTTTATATAATATAGTATGAATTTTTCGCAAAGTGTGTTACAATATATAGAGTTGTAAAATTGAGGTTGAAATTTATTAACTTTCTACCTCGAAGGAGGAATAAATTTATACATGAATAACGAAATTAATATAGTTCCAGAGTTATTGGTTCCTGCTGGTGATTTTGATTGTGTTAGAGCCGGAGTTCAAAATGGTGCTGATTGCATTTATTTTGGTGCTAACAGTTTTAGTGCAAGGGCCAGTGCGAAGAATTTTTCTTTGGAAGAAGTCGCAGAAGTCGTAAAATATTGCAAACTAAGAAATGTAAAAACTAATCTAACATTGAATACTTTAATTACAGATGATGAGTTTGATGATGCCATTAAAGTTGCCGAATCAGCTTATAAATGTGGAGTCGATGCAATTATTGTTCAGGACATTGGTCTTGCTAAATATTTAATTACTCATTTCCCTGGTATAGAAATTCACGGAAGCACTCAGATGTCTGTTCATAATCTAGAAGGCGTATTAGAACTTGAGAAACTTGGATTTTCAAGAGTCGTTTTATCTAGAGAAGTTCCAATTAACGAGATTGAATATATTAGAAATAATTGTAAAGTTGACCTAGAAATATTTGTACATGGTGCACTTTGTATATCATACTCTGGTCAGTGTTTATTTTCTAGCTTGGTTGGAGGGCGTTCTGGTAATAGAGGAAAATGTGCTCAGCCATGTAGACTTCCCTATGAATTGCTAGAAGATAAAAACGGTACTGAAAGCGTTCTTGATAAAGGCTATTTACTTAGCCCTCGAGACCTTTGTTCTCTAGACACCTTGCCTACTCTAGTAAAATTAGGTATAAATTCTTTTAAAATTGAAGGCAGAATGAAAACTCCAGAATATGTTGCAACTGTTACAAGAATTTATAGAAAATATATAGACCTTGCTTTGTCTGGCAACAAATATGTGGTTGATGAAGCAGATAAATTAGACTTACAGCAAGTGTTTAATAGAGGCGGATTCTCTAGCGGACATTTATTATCAGAGCCAAACAGAAAGTTAATATTCAAAGACAAGCCAAATAATATGGGATTGTATTTAGGAAATATATCAAACTACAATGCCAACAGAGGGTACATCACATTAAAACTAAATCAACCTGTCGGAATCGGAGATACCATAAGCATTGACGGTGAAACTGGAACATACACTATTTCTGAACTAATAAAAGGAAATACAAATTTGAAGAATGCAGAAATCGGTCAAATTGTAAAACTTGGACGAATGAAAGGAAAAATTAGAGCTGGAGCAAAAGTGTATAAACTTTCTAGCAAAGCTTTAAATGACCAATCAGATAAAACATTTGCTCCAAATTGTGAAAACAAAAAAATTCCTGTAACCTGCTCTGTATCTGTAAAAAAGGACAAGCCTATCTCTATAACTTTAGAAACAAATACTGCACCATTCTATAATAATGTTCCTGTAGAATTTATTTCTGATATTGTTCCAGAAATTTCGATTAACTCGCCAATAACAGAAACAAGAATTGCAGAACAATTAAATAAGCTTGGAAATACTCCATATACATTTGAAAAATTGAATATCAATTTAGATGAGGATTTGCACATTCCTAGTATAAGTGCTTTAAATAATGCACGTAGAACAGCAATTAATATGTTGCAAGAAAAAATAATGAATAAATTCTTAGAAAGAAGAAACGAGAACTCATCTAAGCAGGTAGTGTCTCTTACTTCTTTACATGATGGAAAATGTTCAATTGAAAATACTAATAATGTACTTCAAAGGAAATTTAGCATTTTATTAGAAAATATTAATTTAGAATATGATTATACTAAGCTTGAAAATGTTGATAATATATACATTCCTTTAAAATTTTTCTTGAGTAAAAAATACAATACATTATTATTCAATTTATCGCGAAAATTTGATTTGTACATATATATGCCAACAATAATAAAACCAAACTACAAAAATTTATTACTAAACAATATTGATAGTATCGTATCAGACTATGAAATTAAAGGATTTGTAATATCAAACATTTCTGGTTTTGAGCTTTTGAAAAAATATATTGGTAATGAAAAATATACATTTATCGCAAACTACACAATGAATATATTTAATGAATACAGCATTCAAGAACTTCAATCACTTGGAATAAATATAGTAACACCATCTGTAGAATTGAATAAATCTATTTTGCAGAACTTATGTAGCAACAGTCCTCTACCAGTAGAATTAATAGCATATGGAAGAAATGTGCTAATGAATTCATCTTATTGTCTACTTGGGAAAAGCAATAAATGCTATCCAAAGTGTGACATAAAATGTAAAAACTGTACATCTTCTACATTTGCAAGTCTATCAGACAATTTAAATACGTCAGTTACAGATAATTCATGCACTGCAAAATACTATATAAAAGATCGTCTTGGATTTAAATTTAGAATAATTCCAGACAATATCCAAACCGTTACATCAATTTACAATAGCAAAATAACTTCGATAGATACACATGATTTTAAGATTTCAGCTGTCAGAATAAATATACTTGATGAAAATATAGAGGAAATAAATAATATAGTAACTTCAGTGAAAAATGGTAATAAATTAGAAGGAAAAGAATATACAAACGGAAATTTAAACAGAGAAATTTAAAACTCGCCCAATAGGGACGCCCCTATTGGGTGAGTTTATCTATAAATAATTATAAATTTTAATAATTATGCATTGCTGTTAATTTTATAATTAAACCCATGTTGTCGTCTTCTGCTGCTTTGTTTCTACGCAATTTTCCACATTTTTTACATTTAAAAATTATTACATAGCCTTTTTTACTATCTATTTCAGCTCCTACTGGAACTAAATCTCCATGGCATTCTTCTGCCCTATCTCCCGGATTTACGTCTACATGTTTTGAATGTAAGCAGTATGGGCAATGGTTTCTGCATGAGTAGCCTAACTTTGGCACATGTTTTCCACAATTTTCACATGTAAATTCTTCGTCTATTTCTGTAAAATTTCCAGCCATTTTTATTCCATCCTTTATTAATTTTATATATTCTATTTTTCTTCTGTTCTTATCATTTATTTTTCTTTTTATGTTTCTACTCGCATTAGCAAATATCTAGACTTACACATATTGCAGATAGTATTAATTTTAAAAAACATATTGTAAATATTTTATCTAGTCTCCAAATATACTTCCACCAACAAATTCTCTTAATAATGAATTTTGAGGTATTAAACCCTCATCAACTTCTTCAAAGTATTTTAAGAACTCAACTAATCTCTTTGCTTCTGCATATTCTGGTTCTGCATTTGTTATTTCTTGTAATAATGGTAGTGCTTGCTTTTTCAAAACGCTTAATTCATATATTAGTGATGAATTAAACATAACATCACAATTTTCTTGGTATGGGAATATATTTTTATTTTCTCCCCTATTAACACTTGCCCATGTTCTTAATGTGTGTAATGCGCTATATCCTCTAAAATTGTTATCTCTAACAATTCTTCTGATTAATCTCGTATCTGTTGTAGATATTCTATTGCAATAGTCTATGTTTAAAACTGTTAAATCACTTATGTAAATCTTGTATTTTTGTTCCATTGGAATCGAACTTGTAAGTTTATCATTTAAGCAATGAATTCCCTCTATTACAAGAATTTCGTCATCTTCAAGATGCATCTTTTCACCATTATAACGTTTTGTTCCAACTTTAAAATCAAATGTTGGTACATCTATTGTTCCTCCGTCTAATAATGTTTTAATGTGATTATTAAATAACTCTAAATCTATTGCCTCTAAACATTCAAAGTCATAGTCTCCATTTTCATCTTTTGGATTGTCTACTCTTTCTACAAAATAATTATCAACCGAAATTGTTACTGGTTTTAAGCCATTTAATCTTAGTTCAACACCCAATCTCTTTGCAAAAGTAGTCTTTCCAGATGATGATGGACCAGCTATTAAAACCATTTTTACATTTGGTCTTTTTGCAATGTCATCTGCAATATTTGCCATTTTCTTCTCATGTAAAGCTTCTGAAAGTAGTATAACATTCGAAGTTCTACCTTCTTTTATTTCTTTATTCAATTTATACAAAGTATCTATTTGAAGTACTCTGTGAATATCTTCATACTCTTCCAAAGTAGATAATAACTTTTTATTGCTCTTATAATTTGTAAGCTCGTTTGGCTTTTCTGCAGATGGATATCTAACTAAGAAACCATCACCATATTTAATAATATCAAAAACATCTGTATATGCTGTTGTTACTGGCATTACTCCAAAGAAATAATTGAAATAATCTTCACAGTAATATAAAGATACTCCCTCTTTTTGAGTATTATCAATTTGAACAATTCCTCTCAAAGTTTTCTCGTTAGAATAAAACTCTTCTGCCTCTTCTTTAGTCATAACAACTTTTCTTATTTCTAAATTTTGATTAATTATCTCCTGCATTCTAGCCTTAACATTTGAGATCATTTCATCTGTAATTTCCATGTTATCAATTTTGCAAAACATTGCACTAGATAACTGATAATTTACACTAAGCAAAGCCTCTGGATAAACTTCGTTTAAAGCCTTTGCCATTATGTATAAAATTCCTCTTATATAAATTCTGTGTCCATCCTTTGAGCTCGTATCTAATAATTCAATCTTATCAATTTCGTTTACCTCATAATTTAAAGACTTAACCTCATTATTGCACATACATGCAATAATCTTTCTTCCTTCTTTTGTAGCATTTTCTATCTCATTTTTGTATTTTTCTATAACTTTCATCTTGTTGTTTCAGTCCTTCCTTTAAAATATTGTACTTCATTTTTATATTGTATCATATTTTATGCAAATTTGGATATAATTATATTAAATTTTTTTAAATTATGGGAGGAATTTATGACTAATAAGAGAGTTTGTGAGATTTTAAAGAATAAAGACATTAAAGAAATTTATTACAATGACCAGCCTGTATGGATTCAAGAAGTACACGGAAATAAAGCAACAGTTGGATTTGTTGGTTCTAATGATACAAAGGATTTATATATAAAAGAATTGTATGAGGCAAATTAGTACAATTCGTAGGCGAAGAAATTATGCAATTTAGTGACTGAGAAGAAAATGTACATGATAAAAACTAATTTAAATTTATAAAAATTCGATACGATGCTCTTATCCGAAGCTCTTTTTAGCTCCTCGAAAGGCAAGTTTTACCTTATTTTTAAAATTTGAATTAGTTCTTAATTTTTCGCCCCAAAAAGGGGCGTCCCTATTGGGCGAATTTTCTATTTAGACATATATTCTTTTGTCTTTGTTAAAATAATATTTTTTACATTTTTAGTTACTATTTCTTCGTCTGTTTCATCATTTTCTTCTATGTAAGCAACTGCCAATGCTCTTATTACACTAGTTACTCTGCTTTCTAATAAAAGTTTTTCTTTGTTCTTTTTCATTTTTCTGTGCAAGTACCATCTTAATAATAAGTTGCCCCTTGTTTTGCATATGTAATTTTCAACTTCTTCTTCACATATGTCTTGAACTCTCGTGCCTCTTTTGCAAAATTTACAGCCACTAGCAACTCTTTCGAATTCTTTTGCATCTTCTAATGATTCTATTTTTAATATTTTATCCATTGAAACTGAAGTCTCTTCGTTTTCTAATTCTTTCGTTTTTTTCATAATCATTCCACCTTTAGTAATTTTACACTACTATAATACCATTACTAAAATTTTATTGCAAGAGGATTTTACTATAAATTTTATAGCCATTCTCCATTTTTCTTTATGTATATTTTCTTTATTATTTCTACTAACACTGAATATATTGCCAATAGTAGTATTACAAATCCATAATATTTTAATGGCAATATTTCAAAATGGAAGCTTGGTATGTTGTGTAGCAATATTGGTGTTAATATTGTTCCAATTATTGTTCCAAAAGTTCCGAGTGTTAGCCATTTATTTGCTCTTGATTCTATGAATGGCCTTTTAGCTGTACGCACATAATGAATTATCATTGTTTCTGATATTAAGCATTCTACAAACCATGCTGTTTGGAAGAATGTTTCTTTGCTTGCATTATATCCAAATAAGAACCAGAAGCCTAAAAATGCAAGTACGTCTATTAATGAACTTGTTATTCCCATTACATTCATGAATTTGCTAATTCCTTTTGTGCTCCATTTCTTTGGCTTTTCTAGAAATTCTTTGTCTACATCATCATAAGGAATTGCTATTTGAGATATGTCATATAAAAAGTCTTGTAACAACATTTGTATTGGCAATAATGGTAAAAATGGCAAGAAAATACTTGCAATTACAATACTAAACACGTCTCCGAAGTCTGAGCTTAGAGCCATTTTCATATATTTAATAATATTTCCATATACTCTTCTGCCTTCTAGCACACCTTCATAAATTACTTTCAAACTTCTTTCTAGCAATATTATATCTGCCGCTTCTTTTGCAATGTCTGTTGCAGTATTTACACTTATTCCAACATCTGCTATGTGTAATGAAGGCGAGTCGTTTACTCCATCTCCCATATATCCAACTACATGACCGTTGTTTTTTAGCTGCTTTACTACTCTTTCTTTTTGCAATGGATTCATTCTAGCAAAGACATTAACTTCTTCAACCTTTTTTGCAAGTTCTTCATCAGACATCTTGTCTATATCTGTTCCTAAAAGAGTTTCCGTATTTTCTAATCCAACAAGATTACAAATATTATTTGCAGCATATGGGTTATCTCCAGTCAATATTTTTGTTGTAATTCCAATGTTCTTTAACTTTTTCAATGTAGACTTTACGTCTTTCTTTGCTGGGTCTAAGAATGCAACAAATCCAATAAATGTCATGTTTGCCTCATCTGAAACATTAAATACATTTACTCCCCTGTACTCTCTTTTTGATGCAATTGCTATAACCTGCATTCCTTGCACAGCATATTCTTTGGCCTTTTGCTCAACTATTTCAACCATTTCTGGTGTTAGCTCATTTACGTGTCCATTGTATTTTACCTTGGTGCACACCTTCAAAATTTCTTCCAATGCCCCTTTAGTAAACATTCTATAACCGTTATTTTTGTTACTCTTTACAACAACACTCATTCTCTTTCTCGTATAATCGAATGGTATTTCGTCTATTTTAGTATAATCGTTTACTATTTCTTTTACATTCTTTTCGTTTCCATATGTGATAATCGCTCTATCGACTAAATTTTTCATTCCAGTACCGAAATAACTATTTAAATAAGCATATTCTAATATTGATGTATCTTCGTTTCCATTAACATCGATATATTTTTGAAGAACAATTTTATCTTCTGTAAGAGTTCCTGTTTTATCTGTGCACAAAACATCTATTGCACCCAAATTTTGAATTGAATTTATATTTTTTACAAGAGTTTTCTTCTTTGCTAATACCTTCGTGCCTCTCGTCAAATTTACATTTACTATCATTGGAAGCATACTTGGTGTAATTCCAACTGCAACAGATAAAGCAAACAATATGGCCTCTAGCCAATCTTTTCTAATAAATCCATATATTACAAAAACAGCAATCGAAACAACAAGCATGTATCTTATTAGCATTTTCGTAATATTATTCATTCCCTTTTCAAAGTTTGTTGGCTCTTTCTTAGTCTCAACCTCTTTACTCATTCTTCCCAAGTATGTTGTAAAACCAGTATCTATAACAACTCCAGTTGCTCTACCACTTACAACACTAGAACCCATTAAACACACATTTGAAATAGAAAATATCTCTTTTGCATCATTGGTATTTTGTGCGACCTTTTCAACTGGAACACTCTCACCAGTAAAAACAGATTGGTTCACAAATAAGTCTTTGCTGTCTATCAGCATTATGTCCGCTGGAATCATAGAGCCTGCACTCAAATGCACAATATCACCTGGCACAACCTTTTCAACTCTTATCTCTTTTTCTTTTCCGCCCCTTACAACATTGGTTGTGGTATACATTTTAGCTTTCAACTCTTGATTAAATTTATACACACTATAATCTTGAAAATATCTAATTAATGCACTAATAACAGCAATTCCAAGAATTATATATGTACTTAAAGCATCACTTAAAAAATAGTTTATTATTGCTAGCACAATTAAAATAATTATAAATTTATCTTTAAAACTATTAAATAAGAAGTATAATCTACTCTTCTTCTCGTTCTTCACAACAACGTTAGGCCCATTTTTTTCTAGTAACTCTGTTGCTTTATTTTCTGTTATTCCATTTTCACTTGTATTATATTCTTTTAGTACTTCTTCCTTTGTTTTCTTTGATATTTCTGAATATTTATTTAATAATTCATTATCTTCTTTTTTTATTTTCTTTTTAATCTCAAATAATTGAATCATTTGTTACTTCCTCCATGCTTTTTATGATGTATTTTAGCATCATTTTTAACATCTCCAATTATAGTAATATGAATAAAAATTGTCAATAAAAAAATTTCCACATATTTTATATTATTTAGCTTGTTATAAAATACGTGGAAATCATTATCTATTCTCTTAATTTACTTCCAATTGTTTTAAAATTCATCAATTAAATTTCTTACTATTTGGCTTGCAATAATTAGTCCGCACACAGATGGTACAAAGCTTATACTTGCAGTTGTTCTTCTGTGTTCTTCGCTTTTATCAAATCTATTTGGTAATTCTCTAGAATACACAACCTTTAAATGATTTATTCCATTTGCTCTTAATTGTTTTCTAATTGTTTTTGCAAGTGGGCATACTGAAGTTTTGCTTATATCTGAAACTTCAATTTGCGTTGGATCAAGCTTGTTTCCCATTCCCATTGCAGAAATTATCTTCACATTTTTTTCATGAGCAGTAATTATTAAAGATAGTTTGGATGAAACAGAATCTATTGCATCCACTATATATGAATAATCTTCTCTTATTAATTTATCTTTATTTTCCTCGCAATAAAATTCTTTATATATTTCTACATTTGCATCTGGATTTACTCTTAAAATTCTTTCTTTCTCTACTTCTACCTTGTCTCTGCCTATCGTAGAAAAATCTGCAACCAGCTGTCTATTTATATTAGTTACATCTACTACGTCTTTATCTACCAATACAAAATTACCAATGCCAGCTCTTGCTAATGCTTCAACTGCATATGAGCCTACGCCACCACAGCCAAACACTGCAACAGTTGCATTTTTTAATTTTTCTATGTTATCTTTTCCTATTAATAGTTCTTCTCTTGCTTGCCAATCTTCCATTTTTAATTTCTTCCTTTAATTTATTTTGTATTTAATATTTTTCATTCTTCTTTTCTGGATTATCTAGAAAAAGCATCCATTGCAATACTTCGTCATTTGGTGTCTTTTGATATGCTTTTACTACTTTTGGTATCTTTATTATAACAATCTCAAAATAGTCTGTCAATATATCATATAAACCCTTTTTATACACTTTTGTAATACGTTTTTGCTATTAAATTACGATATTTTCTTCATCTAATTTATACTCTTTAAGGCTCTTCTCTTGCTCTATTCTTAATTCTGATAAAAGCCAATATACCTGTTGTTTCTTTTTCTTTGTCACTATAAACTCTTGACATAAAAAAATCCTCCCTCAGATTTTATAGATCTTATCCTACTATAAAATCTGAGGAAGAATAATAATACACTGTTTTATTGAGTGCTTACACAATATAATACATTATCTTCCTGTTAGTATATTATTTTCTAGAAAATTGAAACACGGAAACCAATATTAAAGTATGAATTATCTGTACTACGATTCTCGCGATATGCAGCTGGCGGATATCCTCCGACATCACTCGCACTGCCAGCTCTAAAAGTGCAAGGAATATCAACACTTTGCGCATATTCTATTGTCCATTCCCATACATTTCCTGCTATATCATATATATTCTTTATCTTGCTCTGTTCAGTTCCACCCGTTGTTAACAATATTGCGTTTTCATTCGTACTTTGCTCTGCCTTTTTCATTTTTCCAGTTATCTCATTAGTTACTACTATATCTCTGAATTCACTTTCGAAACTATTCCATTCCTTTCCCAATTGACCAACTTTAGCGTATTTTCCTCTATCTAAGTCAAATGTCGAATTGTAATAATTTCCTATTGTTGTACTGTCTTTTGTTAAAATCTCTGTTGACGTAATTTTTGTTGCATCTTTACTCATAAATGCTACTACTAAATCCCATTGTATTCCAAACATTAAACTACTTGCTTTAGTTCCTGAATTTACATTTTGTGCTAAATTTTGCGCTTGTGTTCTTGTTACCCATGTATATGGATATGCATCTGCCTTTGATAATGGTGCCGGCATTCCTTCTATTGTATATTTTCCATCTGAATTTGTGCCCGGTTCTCCTGTTCTATTTTCTATAATTCCAGCTTCGTATCTCCCTACATAAAATCCGCCATTTTCATATACACTTTTTAGCATTTTATTTTTTAATGCTTTATATTCTGTTTCACTTAACCAGCCTTCATTTTTATCATCTGCATACCATGTGTCTGAATAATTTGTTCCATTTCTATATATACTTGTATAGTTCTTTAGGTCAGTTTCTATATTTGTATAATCTGCATCTGTAAATGTTGTTTTTCCAAGTCCTGTTGTAGCATAAACAGCTGTTGTTCTTGGTACTACTACCCACACATATTCATTTCCTTTTGTATCTTGTATTACTAACCCTGCATCTATTGTTCCTTCTTTTTTTGTAAATGTATTATCTGGGAAATATGGTGCTGTTTCTACTGTTGCTTCTGCTGGTACTTTTATGTCTGTTCCACTTCCACCACCATTTTCATTTAATACTTCCTCTAACTGCTGTGTTAGTTCATTCATACCAATCAAATCATTTTGGCCTGCTTCTGCTGATTTTTTTTGTGCTTCTCTTGCTTTTACTATTATTCCATTATTGCCTAGTACCAAATTTATACTTACTCCTGCAAGAATTAATAAAACTACTATTGTAACGACTAACGCAACTAGGGTTATACCCTTATTGTTTTTCATATTGTTTTCCTCCTCATATAATAGTTTTATAAAATTTATTTTCATAAATTATAAACATATTATTTTTATTACTTATGTACTTTTTATTATCTTCAACTATTTCTTATGTTTTTATTCATAATTTTAATTTTTTTCGTACATACATCTACCACGTATATATTTGTTGCATTAATCGTATTTATTTCTATATACGTTATAGATATAAATACTCCCCCTAGATGATATCATTATTTTCGCACGTGTGCAATAGTTTTTTTGTTAATTTATAAGATTTGTCGAATTTTGTCAAATCATATTTTTCTATATATGAGCAAAAAAATTATAGAAAACCTAAATTTTCTATAACCTTTTTATCAACTATTTTGTTTTCTTTGCTATTTCAGCTACTTTTGTGAAAGCTGCTGGATCTGATACTGCCATTTCAGCTAACATTTTTCTGTTGATTACAACATTTGCCTTCTTTAATCCATTGATTAATTGGCTGTATGTTAAACCATTCATTCTTGCAGCTGCATTTATTCTAGCTATCCATAATTTTCTGAAGTTAGATTTTTTATCTTTTCTTCCTACGAAAGCATAGTTTCCAGATTTCATAACTTGTTGTTTAGCCATTCTGAATCTGTAGTGCTTTGCTCCATAATATCCTTTTGCTCTTTTTAATATTTTATTATGTTTTTTACGTGTAATTATTGCTGTTTTTACTCTTGCCATTTTCTATTCACCTTCCTTAATTCTTACTATTTGTTACCATATGGTAATAATCTTTTAATTCCTGCTTCGCATGTCTTGTCTGCATAAGCGTCCTGAACTTTTCCTCTAGCCTTTGCTCTTGGTGTTTTGTTAGCTAGTAAGTGTCTTCTATTTGACTTTGTTCTTTTTACTTTTCCAGTTGCTGTATATGAATATCTTTTTTTAGCAGCTTTATTTGTTTTTAATTTTGGCATAATTTTTTCCTCCTTAATTGTATTGGGATATTCCCATATATATAAATAGTTTTTTAACTATCAATATTCCTATTTTTCTACTTTTTTTGCTAATATTACAAACATGTTCTTTCCTTCTAATAAAGGCTTTTTCTCAACTGTTGCAATATCAGATAAGTTTTCTATAAATTCGTTTAGAGTTTCTTCTCCAGCCTTAACATAATTTAGCTCTCTTCCTCTAAATCTAACAGTTATCTTAACTTTGTTACCGTCTTGTAAGAATTTTCTAGCATTTTTTGCCTTGAATTCAAAATCATGTTGCTCTATGTTTGGAGTAACCCTTAATTCTTTAAGCTCAAATGTCTTTTGATTTTTCTTTGATTCTTTTTCTCTTTTAGCTTGCTCGAACTTATATTTTCCATAGTTCATAAGTTTGCAAACTGGTGGCTGTACATTTGGTGATACTAAAGCTAAATCTAATTTAGCTTCTGCAGCCATATCTAAAGCTTCTTCAATACCAACTACTCCAAGCTTTTCTCCATTTGCTCCAATTAGTTGAACTTCTTTTGCTCTAATTTTTTCATTAATTAGTAATTCTTGTTTTATAAAAAACACCTCCAAAAAAAATAAGATTGACTTCAATAAAGCCAACCCACACAATAACTCTACAACGAAGTTGTAGATAAATATTATTTGCTACCTTTTGCTACTCGGCTAAGGTGAGAAGTGGATTGCTTCTTCTTGAACATTATTTATTGTACTACATTTTGTATTATTCGTCAAGCACTTTTTTATTATTTTCATGTTTTTTATAGAAAATACACCCTTGCATAATGCAAAGGTGTAATATATTTTGAATAAAATTATCTCTTTGTAAATTACAAAGGTTGATTTATTAATAAAAAATGACATTTTTGTATATTATAAGATTATTACATTATACTTTTAAATAACTCTTATTAGATTTTATTATTTAGGAAACAACCATATTAAAAATAAGATTTATGAATTTATAAACAGAAATAGATTATAAAATTTATTAATATTATAGACAGATTTTAAATAATATTGTAGAATAATTAGCATAGGAAATGATGAGAAACAGATGTGGTTTTGCCACCTGAATTTTACGAAATATCGTAGGAGAGGTGGTGATGTTTATGATTAAAGTGATACTATTTTTAATATTATCCTTAATGTTTTCTTTAACATTAAACGTTGCCTTGACAGCAGTTCTACATAAGAACTGGGTTGATAAGCAACTACATAAATAAAAAAAAGCTCACATCTGTAACTTTGGCGAGTTAGGTGTGAGTTTTTTTCAAACTAAATTTGGCAAAACCACGTTTGTGGATTTGTCATTTCCTATATTTATTATAAGCTATTTAAAGATAAAAAGTCAAGAAAAAAGATAATAAATAGCAAGTTATATGATAGAATGTTAAGTGAAAAAGGACAAGATAAAATGAATAGTAAAGAAATATTAGCAAAAATAAGAGAACTTTCTAATGAAGAAAAAAAGAAAATCAATTACGAGAAATTAAAGGAGATAATGGAATATATGACACCTGATGAAATAATTGAATTAAGTAATATAATAGGATATCCTGTTTTTATTAGATTATGTATGGGAGTATTACAACATAAAATTATTCTATTACAAGATGGTGCAGCAGCAATAATAATTAATAGTGAAGGGAAAATATTACTTCAAAGTAGAGCTGATAGAAATCTATGGGGATTACCTGGAGGGTGTCAAGAATTAGGAGAGAGTTTTAAAGAGACTATAATTAGAGAAGTTAAAGAAGAAACTAATTTAGATGTAGAAGAAAAAGATTTAGAATTAATAGATATAGTATCAGGAAAAACTAGAAAAAATAGTTATCCAAATGGTGATGTTGTAATAAATAATACAGCCCTATATTGCATAAGACATTATGCTGGAGAATTAAAAATAGATGAAGAATCTAAAGAAATGAAATTCTTTGACTTGAATAACTTACCTAAAAATCAAAATGATCCAGATTTAATAGAAGTTTATAAAAAATACAAAAGAAAACAAATAGAAGATTCGGGAAGGTAAATTACAATTTATTTAAATAACGATTTATTGTATAAAAAACAAAGCTAATTATGCGAAAAATAATAGTGGAGCATAGTTAGCTTTTTTGTGTGTTAGATAAATTAATGAATATGGAAAATAAATTTGTATATTACTAGCATATTACTTGTATATTACAAATATAAAAGGCGAACAAATATAAAAATAGAAGTATTGAAATATCAATGCTTTTGGACATTTATAGTAAAAAATCACCGAACAACAACAAAAAACCCCAGAAGCCTTGAAACTTCTGAGGTTGAATTGATTTTGATAAAAGCTCTTTTTATCTCTTTGAGAATTGTGGAGCTTTTCTTGCTTTTTTAAGACCATATTTCTTTCTTTCTTTTGCACGTGAATCTCTTGTTAAGAATCCGTTTGATTTTAAAGCTGGTCTATATTCTAAGTTAGCTTCATTTAATGCTCTTGCAATACCATGACGAATTGCTCCTGCTTGACCTGAGAATCCGCCACCTTTTACTGTACAAATTACATCAAATTTATCTAATGTATCTGTAACTGTTAAAGGTTGTCTAACTATAACTTTTAAAGTTTCTTCTCCGAAATATTCGTCTAATGCTTTTCCATTAACTGTGATATTTCCTTTTCCACTCATTATTCTAACTCTAGCAATTGAACTTTTTCTTCTTCCTGTACCATTAAAAACTACTTGTTCTTTTTTTGTTCTAGGCATTTTCTATCTTCCTCCTAATTAAAAATTCCATATTTCTGGTTTTTGAGCCATGTTCTCATGCTCAGCTCCAGCATATACTCTTAACTTTTTAGCCATTTGTCTTCCTAAGCTGTTGTGTGGAAGCATACCTGTTACAGCTAAAGTCATCATTTTTTCTGGGTTGTTAGCTAACATATCTTTAGCTTGGATTTCTTTCATTCCACCAATGTATGAAGAATGGTGTCTGTAAATTTTTTGTGTTAATTTATGTCCTGTTAAAACTACTTCTGAGCAGTTTATGATAATAACGTGATCTCCAGCATCCATGTTAGGTGTATAAGTAGGTTTGTGTTTTCCTCTTAGTAATTTTGCAGCTTCTGCAGCAACTCTTCCTAATGGCTTGTTAGCAGCATCAATTATATACCATTTTCTTTCTATTTCATCTTTTTTAATACTATATGTTGTATTATTCATGGTAAAAAATACCCTCCATTTCAAAATTATTTTCTATATATATGAAATCATATTATTAAAACTACCGGGGAGAAGCTTTAACATATGCCATATTCAATTACGCTATAATATTTTATAACAAAATGTGGCAAAAGTCAATACATGGTGCAAATAAAAAACGCACTTTTGCAATAATTTCATAAAACACGATGAAAGAGAGCTTTTACACTCTCCTTCATCGCGTTCGGTTAAGCAAAAGGTCTAGTCAGAAGCCATATTGCTCCAAGAACAACTGCCGACGCAATAGTTGACAGCCGGAGTACCACGAAAAGGTTATATACCTTTTCGTAGTCTTTCACGTTCTTTTTAACGTGCTCAATGTAGACTGTTCTCAACCAGGTTATAATTGTACCCATGAGTAGTATTACCCAAAAGTACGTCGCCCACTCATAGGCAACCATGAGGAACGCTACAAAGAACAGAAGAACGACCACGATCGTAGTAAGCATCTGCTTACCTCCTTTTCTAAAAAAGAAATTTTTATATGTTTTTATTATACCACTTTTTACCTATTTTTGCAAATTGATGTCGTAGTAAGCATCTGGCACTGTGCCTACAATTACAGATTCCGCAATTAATACTTGGTTTTCTATCATCTGTTTTATTGTGTTATATGGTGTAAGTATTGTTACTTCACACGATAAATCTAAATATACTCTGTGTAATGTTTGGTTTATTCCTTGTGATGTAAACTCTGAAACAAGCTTTGTGTCTACATTTCCTACATTAGCAATTTTTATATGTATCTTTGGTCCTTGTGCCGAAAATAGTTTAAGCCCTAATGCACTTCCTAAATATATGAATATATCTGAAGTGTTTTTCTCTTGAAATTTATTTATTATATTTAAAGGAATATCTGATATTATTTTGTTTACATTTTTCGTGTTTGTTTGCAACATTTTTACATTTCCATTGCTGTCTCTTACTATTGTAATTAAGTCATCATAAGAATACTGGTTCATTATTAAGGTTGCCTCATCATTAGATATTTGTGTTGCAATGTTTTTAGCTTTGTCTATACACAAATCATTTATTATTGGATTTATTGCTCTTGTTATAATTACAAATGTAATTACCGCAATTACTATAATTGTAATAATAGAAATCGCGGTATATCTTCTGTTATTTCTTGGCATATTCTTGTAGCCTTTTCCTGTAGTGCAAAATCTTGGTCTTGAATAAATTTTACTTTCCATAGCTTTTCTCTATCTTGGAATAAACAGTTGCTCTCCTGGCATTATAACATCTGGATTTTCTATTCCATTTACCTTTACAATTTCATCAACCGTACTGCCAAATTTCTTTGCAATTTTCCACAATGTATCCCCAACTCTTGCATAATAAACTATAATACTAAAGCTTTCTCTATCCTTTTTTTCGCTCTCTGTTACGCTTTCTATTAAATTGATTGAACTCTCTTTTACTATATTTAGTCTAAAATTCAAGTCTACTTTGATGTCAATGGTACTGTCTGCCATAACCACAAAATCTTTTTTGGCAATTTCTATGTTCGTGTCTATTCTCATCTTTTTGGCAATACTATTTGAAGTTACTGTAAATTCAAATGGCTCTACAAGGTTTTTTATATTAATTCTGGTTGTTCCTTCTTGACCGTATATAAATGTTAGGCTTATTTCACCTTGATATATTATTTTTCCATTTTCCATTTGACTGCTTATTATTCTTGGCTTTACTTCTACATCATAAATTTTATTTTGTCTTACTTCATCTATTCTCTCTTGTTTTCTTAAATTAAATACTTCGCTAATTTCTTCCTTATTTTTTATAACTTTTATGGTTCTTTGTGTGTACTTTACATCCATTGTTCTACTATACATGTCTTGTATAATATTTATTTCCTGTTTCTTATATACTGCACAGAAAATCTCAAATTCTGCTTCCACATATACAGAATGTTCTTCTACGTTATTAGGCTTAATTATAATGTTCTTTAATTCATATGTTACATCACAAATACTATCTTCATTTATATCCTTCATATCTATAAATCCCATTACAGGAATCGTAGCCATAACAGAGTTTATTCTCCCATCATCTGTTAAATACATTATTTTAAATACTGAATCTGCTTTTGTTAAAATCTTGTTATAGCTTACCTTATTTTCTTTATTTTCAAGCCTAATTTCTACCTTCATTATTTCAGATAAATTATCAACATTATCTATTGAAACCGTATCTTTTGCATATACTTTTGTGCTTCCATTACCAATTAACGAATTTATGTTTATCTTTTCATTTAATAATTGCATATCTTTTTTGTTTTCTATATTATCAACATACTCAACATTTTCATTAGAATATGCGGTTAAATTCATCTGGATATTTGCTTTTAAGCTAATCTTTCTTCCATTTATTATCTTGCATTCTAGCTCTGTTAAATCTGTTGTACATTCTAACTGCATACTACTCTTCAAATCTTTCATTTCTATATTTTTAGAAAAATCTATGTTTGCATTTATAGCTCTCATGCTGGAATTTTCATCATCTGCAATATACACAACATATGCATTAACTGTTCCCTCGATTCTTACTTTGCCGTCTTGTACCTCTTTTTTATGCAAACAAATATTGCCACTGCTAGAAATAATACTTAAAACGTCTGGCTTAATGTCTGGAACAATCTCATCGCTTTCTATTGTAATCTTCTCATTCTTTTGCTCTATTATTTGATTTATACATAAATTATTCTTAGATAAATTTACAGCCATTTTCTCTCAATCCTTTCTGAGGCACAACTAATATTGTACCTGCTATCAATCTTAATTCATGTATATTACAAAGCAAAAAAAAAATTCCTTTTTTTCGGAATTTCTTTTAAAAATAAATTACCCTATATCGTAAGCTTTCCTTTTTTTCTTGCCTTGGCTTTCTGGTGGTATTATAGGACAGTACTCTTGTCCATCAAAAACTTGAAGCTCCACAGTTCTTGTTAGAATATCTGTGTATTGATAAGTTGCATTTTCTTGAGTTTCATCATATTTTACAATGAACATACAAGGATATGCCTTCTCAATTACGGCTTCTTTTTCAAATGGTTTATTTCTTCCAAGCGAACCTTTCACAATTATCTTTTGTCCAATCTTTTGACTAATATCAGTTTTAAGACTCGTAATGTCATTCGGATAAATCATGCTTATATCACCACTCCTTTAAGATAGCACGATTATACCATTTTTTACATAATTAGTCAAAATATACCAAAGTGGTTATAATTGCTGTAAGTAGCCATTTTAATATGGTTTGCGGAGTTTAATTGGCATTATTACATTTGTGTTACATTTGTGTTACTAGCATTTTTATGCTATCTCATGTGTTGGAAAAGAGTTAAATAGTTCTCTTTTTACCCTGAGCACCTATTCCACTTACTCCATTTTCTCCGTCTCTTAATTCATTTTTAATATCATTTATTGTTACATATTTATTAAAATCTGTTGTTGCTATCTTGCCTGCAACAACTAATGGATCTTTAAAGTCTATCAGTATTCTAGCTGGAGATGATGCAAAGTTTGCTCCTGCTTCCATTATAGCTTCATAATAGCTCTGGCAAGCTCCTGCAAAAATAGCAAGTTTATTAGCTCCTTGCTCCCACATTCTGGCTCTTATAACCGTTTCCACGAAATATTTAGAATTTCTATAATTGTAAATATCATTAAAATTATAACCTTTCTTAATCATTCCATCATGTCCAGTTATAACCAAAATATCTGGATTATATTTGCCTAACAAACCCCAAATCATCTGTGGCTGTTTACTTTCTGGAACATTCTTAACAATTACATTTAATCCCATACTTTTATATACTTTTTGTGATTTTTCACTATACTTTCTATCACCATCTAAATGCAGAATTCTTCCATAATGTTGATAATACCTCTTAAACATATTATTCTGAACATTTACAAGACTCTTCTTAGTTTTTTCTAACTCCTTTTCAAAGCTATCTAATAAATTTATTATCCTATTATTATCTATTAATTCTAAATCATCTAATGGGCTATCTGCCTCAATTCTTGTAACCAATCCCTTCAAAATTGCTATGTCTTGGTTTCTGCACTTTATTATATTACTTACTGTAAACACAATATCTTTGTTATATGATAATCTGCCTACAATATCACCTTTTCTAAATTTCATATTTTTCACATTCTTTCTACAATGTTACAAATTTGATTGGAAAAGAATTAAATTTTAGCAAGGAAAATGAATTTACAAGGCAAGGGCGCATACTTGCTGTATGTAACCGCGTTGCAAATGAAATTTGACGTAGCTAAAATTGTAATTCTTTTTCAATCTTACCTATTTAATTATATGTAGAATAATGTAAAAAGTTGTCTTTCGCCCATTAGGGACGCCCCTTTTGGGGCGAAATTATTGTTCTATTATTTAGACTGCAAGAATAGTATTAAACAAAAAGATTCAATGGGGGTTGTCCTGATGATAGGTTTTTCAATTGAAGAAAGAGCAATTACTTTAGCTCATTATATTATAGATTCAAAAGATACAGTTAGAGGTGCTGCTAAGAAATATGGCATATCTAAGTCTACAGTACACAAAGATGTTAGTGAAAGATTATTAAAAATAAATCCTGCTTTAGCCTCTGAAGTTCGAGTAATTTTAGATGAAAATAAGGCAGAACGTCACATACGTGGCGGTCAAGCAACGAAATTAAAATATCGTAATGAACACATACGAAAAGAAGCTATTTAAATATTTTTGTTAATTGCTTATATTAAAACTTTTAAGGAGTATGTCATAATTAATATTGAATTTTCAACAGTTACAGTTACGGATTATCAGAATGTACTTTTATTTTTTCGTTGACATTTACTACAAATAAAGATATAATAATTATAGGAAATGGAGAAACCACAAACGTGGTTTGCCAGTAATATGTATAAAAAACACACCTAACCAGGCAAGTTACAGATGTGTTTTTTATTTGTCTACTTGCTTAAATATAAAATAGTTATAATTAAGGCAAATACTATAATAGTTTCGACAACTAAAGCGAATAAAAGTAAATATATTATTTCTAATAAAAATGCTTCTATCATAGCACCACCTCCATTTCTAAAGGCTAAGCCTTTGTTATGTATAGGTGGCAAACCACATCTGCTTATTCTCATTTCCTATAGCAAACAGTATAGTATATTTTTACTCATTTGTCTAGCGAACAAAATAAAATTTCATATTTTCTTATATATCAAAAAACTTTCAAAATTATTGATTATATTCCAAACATATATTTGAAATAATGACCAATAAATTTTGAAAGTTTATTGCATTATATTAAAATGGTTTATTGCATTGAATGCTGATTTTTCACAAATTTTAGTGCAATGAATTTTAATTTATTGCTATTGCTTATTTTTTATAACCCGCTTCTTGCAATGGTTTTGCAAATTTTATGCAGTCTTTATTTCTAACCTTAGCTTGTCAGCTATCATTGCAATAAATTCCGAATTCGTTGGTTTTCCCTTGCTTGCAGATACTGTATAACCAAATATGTTTTCTACAACTGCAGGTTCTCCTCTGCCCCACGCAACTTCTATAGCATGGCGAATCGCACGCTCTACACGGCTTGGCGTAGTGTGGTATTTCTTGGCTATGTCTAGATAGTTGCTCAACCAATAAATTTGTTATATTTTTAATTACTTTATTGCATTAGTCCACTATTGTTCATTGCACTTATTGTAACACTAATTCATCATTATTTCAATAGCAATAAATCTATTTTCTTGGTTGTCACTTTCCGTATTTTAGTGGTATAATTTTCCTGAGGAGGATTACTATGGAAAATTTTAAAATTAATGTTGTTGATGGAATTATGGGAAGCGGAAAATCAAGTGCCATTATTAATTTAATAAAAATGCATAAGCATGACTACCCTGAAAGTCATTTTTTAATTATTGTACCATATTTAACAGAAATAAATCGTTACTCAAAAGAATTACAAGGTTTTAAGTCTATTGTAACGGATACTCTACCTAAAAAAGTAACTTTGAAAAAACTTCTACAAAATAAAAAAGATATTATTTGTACACACTCCCTATTTCTTCAAAATCCAGATTTAATAAATGAGCTCGCTACTGACTATATTCTTATTGTTGATGAAGCATTAAATTCATTAATCAGTCCTACTGTATTTCCTAACCTTCTGGACTCTAACAATTTGAAAAATGATATTGTTCAAGAAGATAATAATTTCACTATCAGTGATAAGGCTCACACTTATACTTTTACAAATTGGGACATAGATAATATGATTAGTAATAAATTTTTAATAAAGTCTAGCACAAATGAAAACTTATTAACATGGAACACTTCAAATGAAACAACCTCCATCTATTCTAGTTTAGAAGATTATTTTAAACAATATGATGTATATTGTTTTTCATCCGAAGAAAATAACTCAAATTACTATGTTACACTTTTTCCAATAAAAGCATTTAATATATTTAAAAACATTTATGTATTAACTTATATATGGGATGCTCAAATTATGAAAGCATATTTTGATTTTTATGGCACTCAATATAATTATCTATATCCAATTCCACATATAACTATTTCTGATGAAAGTAATAAATTTGTTGGAAAATTAGGTGAAAACAGTTATTATCTACTGCACTTAAAAAAACAATATTACAACACCGAAAGTATTATTTTACAAAAAGCTAGGTTAAATATTAGCATTCCAAGTTATAAGCTTGATGAATATAACTTATTAGTAAAAGACTCAGATTCTCGATGTGCCTTATTTAACAATATTAAGCCTAATTTAAGTTATACATTTTATACTACAAAGCTTACTTCAGATATTGGATTGGACTTTTTAAAAACAATTAAGAAAAATATAAAAAATCTTATGGCAAATAATGTTCCTCGAAATCTACTTAAAAATGCAAAAATAATTTGGACTGTTTATGATTGTGCTAAAGAAGATATTTCCAAAGGATGTAGATATATAAATTTAAATAACTATATTCCTATTAATACAAAGGCTACAAATGAATATAAAGACTCTAATATATTAATATATTTAGTTAATAGGTACCTTAATCCATGTATTCTCAACTTTATAACCAAATATTGTAATTCAGACTTCAATATGGATTTATATTCTTTAAGTGAACTAATACAATGGATATGGAGAAGTGCAATTCGAGATGACAAAGCAATTTGTATTTATATTCCAAGTAGCAGAATGTTAAATCTATTTTTAGAATGGATAAATGCTTCGTCAACAGATGAATTTAAAAATTCTATATTAGAGAAGCATAAAGCTTCAAATATCAGTAATAATTCAAAATCTGATAATAGCATAAATCAAATTAATATATAATTAAAAAATATCGTTTGGACTAATCAAAAAAAGTCCAAACAATATTTTAAATAATTATTTTTGAATATATAATGAATTAATTTAACCATATATTGACAAGTTTTCTTTTTTATTTCATATAATTTCTTTATGCGAAAACTTGTCATTCTGCTTTAGCAAAGATTAATTATAACTCATCTAATAATATGCTAAAGCAGAAATGTTTTTTTATATATTATTCTTTTAAGGATGTTACGTTAAAAGTCTTGCAAATACTGTAATTTGCAACTGAGCCAGACACTTTTTCTAAAAATTACTCATTTTTTTGTCTAGTTCATTTTATTGCTTATTATATTATTTAATGCTAAATCTCTATAATATACACTATTTTTTAATTGCAGTTACCACCGAATTTTTTTCAATGTTCAATTTTATTTTTTGCTTGTAATCATTGATATAGCTATATTTTATCGAGTTATATAAAAATAAAGAATTAAAGGTACTCGGAGATATTTTTCAACTAATAAATTGTTTTATCTTCTTATATATTTATAAAGCACTTCCACTCAGACAGTAAAAAAGAGTAATTACATCTAAGCAATTACTCTTTCTTTATGTTCTAATTACTGTGAAAATTCTCTTCCATTTTCGCATACTTTGCCATTTCTTCTTCTTTCATATTAAAGAACGCTCTATTTTCAATAATAGCTCTCTGATTAATATTATTATTGTCTTCCACCATATATAATATATATTTACCTTGTATATATTTATATAATTCATTTAATTTCTTTACACTATTCTTAATTTCTTTCTTACCAATTATTTCATATAACTTCTTTATAACTTTCTCGTAATCATCATTTATATTAGTTCGAGCCTTATACCTAATTGTAAGTGATACAATCTTTTTTATTTCATTATTGACTTTTAATTCTTGTGTTTTATAAAAATATATTGTAATATAAAATACATCCTTTTTTTCTATGCTTCTATGTGGGAAAATTGTATAATCTTTTTTATTTCCATTTTTATCTTCATTTCGTTCTTCTACTAATTTATATTTTTCATTCTTATTTACATTTTTATCTAATAATAATAAATTATAATAACAATCATTTTGTTGAGGCATAAATTTCCATTCTATTCTATCCTTCCAACATTCTATAATACTAGAATAGATGATATTCTTTATTTTGTTCTTATTGTCTATTCTGCCATTTGCAAAATCTATTCTTGCCTGATTTTTATTAGACCAACAATTAATATCATAAAAATATTTCGGGGGCATTTGCATATGGTCTACTATCTTATTTTCTTTCTCTGCATTGATTATTTTTTCCTTATTTCCATCAAACATTACATAGTAATGAAATTTATCGTATGAATTTTGCTTCGTATGTACTTTTAAATATTTTTTTGTTTTTCTTTCATTTTCATAAAATGATAATTTAGCCATTTGTTCTTCTTCAAGTTTTTCCATTATTTTTCTATCAGTAAAATATATGTATAATCCACTGTCACATTTAAAATTGTTACCTTTTACTATTTTATTACCACTTGGATTCTTACAATCATATAATAGCCACTTCATATCATTTTTTTCTTCTTCATTAAACAAATTAAAATCAAAATTTACAATTTCTTCTTGTGTCTTTAGTATAAATTCTTCGTTTTCACTAACTTCAAATAATTTTAAAATCATTTTTTTCAAATCTAACTGCTTTAGAAAATCTTTAAATTCATTACTTTGACTAATTTTTTCTTCTCTGTAAAACAAATATATATTTACTATACTTTCATCTTGCACATTTGGAAGCATTATACTTCTAAAACATTCTAATGGTATATTCCTTATATTATTTATATTTTCATTTTTCATTTTAATTTTTCCTATCCATTTTTTATAAAATTCAACACTTAACTTTTTAAATTATTATTTATAATTGTTCTATAGATTTTAATTTTATATCATATTTATAAATTTTACAATATCTGACATTACATATTATTTACAAATTTAATATTTGACTTTTCTTTTTTTCAAATTCATCTTGCGTTATAATTCCAGTATCCAATAATTCTTTATATTTTTTCAATTCATCTGCTGAACTAATTGAATTAACACTTATATTTTGTTCTTTTCTGTTTATTATTCTCTTACCAAATCTATCTTTAAAATTTCCTGAAATTATATCTAATAAATCTATTAACGTTCCTATTCCAAATACTCCCATAGTTAATAAATATATAATTCCCTTTGCATCTTTTCCAACATAAAAATTATGCCCACCGATACCACCTGTAAATATACACAAAAGCAAAGTCGTTAACCAATCCTTTTCACTTATTTCATTGCCTTTTTTCTTTTTGTTTATTTTTTCTTTCTTTGATATTAGTCTTTCTTCACACATAACACAGTATCCATTATGCTCTTCGTATTCTTGATTACTAATATCCCTTCCACATTTTCTGCACTTCTTATCTAATTTTATTAACATCTTTACTCCTTTTTTACTAGTTATATTAATTTTTATCTAATTTAATTGCAGTCGTCATAAAAATAGCACTAATAATTAGTAAACAACCCCCTAATGAAACAAATCCAGCAAAATATCCTGCATTAATAATATAATTGTATGCATCTCCTCCTACATATGCATTTACATTATTATACGTATATGTATCACTATTTTTATAATTCATTATTTTATCGAAGCCTTGCCATAAACATATACTGCTTAATATTAAAAATATAACTGCAATTACCAAGCATATCTTTTTCCAATCTTGCATTTTATTTACTCCCTTCTTTGGATTTACTTTTTTCCCATTTTCTAACTTTAGACACTCATCACATATTCCATCATTTATTATAAATTTCATTGTTGTAGTATTTTCAGCACACTTAGTACACTTTATCATTTCTTCATCTTGGAATACTCTATTTTTTAGTACATTATAATAATTATAAAAATATTTTAATGTACTTAAATATAAAATAGCTTCCATCATTCCCCCCAATATAATATAAACCACATTATAATTTTCTATTATGCCTATAATTAATGAGACAATTAAATAGCAAATTTCACTTACAACAAATACTTTATTATTTAAAAGACCTATCTTTTTACTCGTAATTTCACATATATATATTGTAAATATTATTTGGAATACAAAATTGACTACCATAATAAGCTGGTATCCTCTATTTTTGTCGTTCCTAAAGCTATTTAGTCCTCCAAAAAATAAAACGGTCGTTACTATTAAATTTAGTATTATGAATATCTTCAAAACTTCTTCTATTTCTTTTATTTTTCCTTTTCTTTTTTGCAATATCCATAATATGCCTGAAAAATATATTAATAAGCCTATACATTCTAAGTTTCTCATTATCCAAATCAATAAATCAATTCCTATTTGTGTTGTTCCTAATAGAGTGCCACACAATCCTACAAGTATATAAATACTAATTCCAATGAGTGCTACAATAATCGTTTTTTTAGTTTTCTTCAATTTTATTTTCCCCCTTTCTTGAAAAAAGTATATCATACTTTTTTATTTTTGTACACTTATTTGTACACTTATTTTATTCTTGTTTTTGTGTACACTATATTTAGGTGATAAATATGAAAAAATTTAAAATAAAAAATACTTCCAAAAGCAATGACACAATAACTAGAACAATTAGAATAAGTGGTTCTACATTTGATAAAATAGCCGAATTAGCAGAGAAAAATAAATTAAGCTTTAATAACGTTATTAATCAAATAATAGAGTATGGACTTGAAAATCTTGAAGAATGAAAGTATTTAAATTAAATAATGAAAGACATAACTTATAATAATACAAGCTATGTCTTTTATATATTAATTTTATTTTATATAACTGCTTATTTCTTGATATATATCTTGTGTTTTAGCCTTAAACTTATGATTATCTGCATAAGAAAAAAAGTCATTTGCCATTTTATTCATGTCAGTTCCTAAATTTGCTACATTGCTAATAAATTCATCATCATTAATATGGTCTAGTATATCATAAAAATTTTCTTTAACATACTTTAGAATATAAAAATATTTAGTGTAACAATCTTGCAATTCATCTGATATCATATCGCTTGATATTTCGTCTTCCAATAAAATATAGTTACTTAAAGCTAACACATCTGTATTAACATTATCGTCTAATGTATAATCTATATCATTTCTATCTACTTTTTTCATGATATTTATACATTGATTTGTAATATTATCTAATTTTTGAATTCCTTTGCCAGCTCTATCACAGAATATTTCAGTAGTTAATTCTTTTACTATCTCTTTATTTTCTTCATTACTTTTATTATTTATATACTGATATGCTTCCTTATATTCTCCATTTTTTAGATAATTTACAGCCTTATTTAATTGTATTTTAGGCATTGCAATTATTAATGATACAATAGCAACTATCATGATAATTGAAATTATTAAAACTAATATTTTTTTATTTTTCATATCTCATACCTCTTCTTCATACTTAATTTTTTCCTACATTGCTTTATGCATAATCTTTATATTATTGTATATAATTTATATATTTTTCTGGTATGTCTAAACTCGTTCCATCCATATAAAGTATTCTTACATTCTCTAATTTAGCACCTTTTATACTATAATTATACCAAGCATTTTCCCAACAATATCTTGTACCTTTCATTCCTTGTCCTTTACTATATGGACCGTCATCCTGTGCTGTAAAACTCGAGTAATTTCTAATAGTACATCTAACAGTATCATTAACTGAATTATATGGTGACACCGTAAAATACACATATTTTATAGTCTTGTCAGATAAATTTTCCCAATTAATATATAAGTCGACTCCTCCAGCAGAGTTAGGTCTATCTGTCCATATCTTTATTATTTTTATAGCTGATTTTATTTCTTCCACTTTTTTTCTTTCTTTTTCTTCACTTTCTTTTGTTTGTTGTAACTTTTTAACTTCTGTTAACAAATCTAAGAAATCCCTATCATCGCTATAAAATTTTTTTGTTTCTTCCATTATATTAATAGCCTCAGAGTAATTTGTGTCCTGTTTCAATTCATTTACTTGTTCCAATACATCTTGTTTTAATTTACTTTTAGTATCAGTTAACTTTCCCGCTAAATTTGCATAATCACTATTAGCTAATTCAATATATATTGGTAATGCCTCTTTATAATTTTTCTGTTCATAATATTGTTCTGCTTTTTCATACTTTTCTTTTTGGGCTTTTACCTCTTCTAATTTATTACTACAATCTTTATACTCAATAAATTTATTTATATATTCTTTAATTTCTTCATATGTAATCTCATCATTCTTATATTTGCTTATATAGTCATCAAATTTTTCAGAGAACATTTCATCTGTTTGTTGCCTTAATTTCGTATTGTTCTTATTAATACTATAAACCTTTTTTGCAATATTCTCGTTACCTTTTTCATATGAAAATTTAAAAAGTGTAAATTGTAAACTGTAAATAATAATTCCAATTACTAGTAAAAAAATAACCACACTTAATAATATTATCCACTTTTTGCTTATCTTTTTCCTTTTTGAACTTTCTTCCATATTTTATCCCCCTTTTCTATATTTACAGTATATCACAAAGTTTTATTTTTGTACACATATTGTGTACTGTTTTTTAGTCATTTTATCTATATTTATCAAATAATAAAAGACATAACTTATAATAATACAAGTTGTGTCTTTATATATCATTCTATACTAAAATTATCTAATTAGATGCAACTGCCTTATTCCCCTTCTTTAAGTTCATAAGTGGTGAATGTTTTTCATATTGTTTTTTCAAATCCTCGGTCTGCAAATCTAAGTAGCATTGTTCTGTCACTTTTATACTACTGTGTCCTAATATCTTAGATAATGTAAAAATATCTCCTCCATTCATTAAAAATCTCTTTGCAAAATTATTTCTTAATAAATGTGGATTTATTTCCTTTTTACCAATTCGTTCACCATAATTCGTAAAATTACTTTCAAAGCTTCTTTCCTGTAATACAGTTCCTTTAATTGTACAGAATACATATTCACTTTCCTTATATCTGTCTTTATATTGAAGCCACCTTTTTAATTCCGTTGCCATTTGCACAGAGAAAAATACATACCTATCTTTCTTTCCTTTTGTATTATCTGCTGGTAAAAAAATAGTTCTTTCTGCAAAATTTATGTCCGTTTTTTCTTTTATCAATAAACATTCTCCCAGTCTCATTCCTGTGTCAAATAACAATTCTGTAATAACACAATCTCTATATTCATGAAACCTTGATAAATCAAAACATTTTAACAAATTATTAACCTCTATATCGTTCATATACCCTTTAGCTTTTCGAGGTACGTGTATAAGCTTTATCTTTTGTGTTGGATTTTTCTTAATAATTCTATTTTCATACATATAATTGAAATATACTTTCAAATTTCTAATATAATTATTTAGAGTTACTATACTTACTTTTTTTCCATAATCCCCCCTATTTTGCGGGTTATTTGTTTTCTTAGTATTCTCATTTGCAACTACAGTATATTTGCCTCTTTCTTTAGTATCATTTATATAATTTAATATAATTTGTTGTGTTACCTGTTCCGACCTATTTATCTTATAAGTATCAATTAGGTATCTACTAAATAATCTTAGTGTCTGTTCATAACTAAGCAATGTTTTCTTTGATAAGTTACGGTATTCACAATAGTTCATAAAATCATCAATTTCTAAATCCATTTTTTCCATAAAAAATTACCCCCATGTTCAACTTTAAATGAACACTAGAGGTATGCAATAAATCATTAATATTTATAGCATTGAAAAATTCTTATTTATTACACTACTTGTCAATTTTTCAGTAATTCTAATGCAAGTAGTGCAATGAATTTTAATTTATTGCTATTGCTTATTTTTTATAACCCGCTTCTTGCAATGGTTTTGCAAATTTTATGCAGTCTTTATTTCTAACCTTAGCTTGTCAGCTATCATTGCAATAAATTCCGAATTCGTTGGTTTTCCCTTGCTTGCAGATACTGTATAACCAAATATGTTTTCTACAACTGCCGGTTCTCCTCTGCCCCACGCAACTTCTATAGCATGGCGAATCGCACGTTCTACACGGCTTGGCGTAGTATGGTATTTCTTGGCTATGTCTGGATACAGTTGTTTTGTTATTTGGTTTATTATATCAATATCATTTACAACCATCATTATCGCTTCTCTTAAATATTGATATCCTTTAATATGTGCTGGTACACCAACTTCATGGATTATATTTGTAACTAAAGCTTCTAGTCCATCTTCACTCTTTTTGTCAATTTGTTGTGGTATATCTATGTACTGGGATTTCGTTTCTTTCACAATAAAGCTTCCTCTGTTTGTAGAAGGCTGATAATATCTCAATTCTTTTATTCTTTTTATTAATACTTCTATGTCGAATGGTTTTACAACATAATATTGAGCCCCTAAAGTTATTGCTTTTTGTGTTATTTTGTCTTGACCTACTGCTGAAAGCATTATGCATATTGGCCTTTTTTCTAGTCTCATTGAACTTAATCTTTCTAAGACTCCTAACCCATCTAAATGTGGCATAATAACATCTAATAGTACAACATCTGGTTTTAAAGTAGATATAATGCTTAGTGCTTCCTCTCCGTCTTTTGCCATGCCAACAACCTGCATGTCCTCATCCTTTTCTAGATAGTTTGCTAAAGTTGTTGCAAATTCATTATTGTCGTCAGAAATCAAAACTGTTATTTTTTCATTCACTCTTTCGTTCCCCCTATTCTTATTTACATAGTTGTAAATCTTTTACAACGTGTATTATATACGTATATTTTGCTTTTTGCAATAGTTTTTGGGAAACTTTTCCATTTTTCTTCATACATTATTGTGCTTTTTCAATGAATTTTCGACATAATATACCGATTTCTTTTATTTTGAATGGTAACTGCCTATTAATTTCCATGTTTTTTGATATCAATTTATTATATTCTTCTTCATTTAATTCTATTTTTTGAATTATATTTTCAGAATATTTTGTTTCTACAATTTTTATATTGTTTTTTTCACAATAATATTTAAATTTTTCATTTTCCGAATATTCTATCTCTAGGCTTGCTTGTAATCCATTTTCAACTTCTATTATTTTTCCATTTTCTATTGATGCCAATGCTGTATTTGAATACGCTCTTGTAAGTCCTCCTGTTCCTAATAATATTCCACCAAAATATCTTGTTACAACAATGAGAACATTATTCAGGTTATTTTTTCTTATAACATTTAAAATTGGAGCTCCTGCAGTTCCAGATGGTTCTCCATCGTCACTGCTCTTTTCTAATAAATTTCCATCTTTATCAACGATACTAAACGCAAAACAGTTGTGCTTTGCGTCATAGTATTTCTTTTTTATTAAATTGATTTTTTCTTCCGCTTCTTCTTTACTCTCTATATGGCAGCTATTTGCAATAAATCGAGATTTTTTCTCCACAATCTCTGCAGTAGAAGCCTCTTTTAAAGTACAAAACTTCAATTCATTTTCCTTTCTAACATTCTGAGCCTGCCGTAAATCCTGTAGAATATGCAATTTGCAAGTTAAATCCACCAGTATATGCGTCTACATCTATTATTTCTCCTGCAAAATACAATCCATTAACTATCTTTGATTCCATTGTTTTTGGATTTATTTCTTTTACATTTATTCCACCAGAAGTTACAATTCCTTCTTCTATTGGTCTAAATCCAGATATTGTAATAGTAAAGTTTTTTAGGAGTTTTACTAGGTTCATTCTTTCTTCTCTTGTAATCTCGTTTACTTTTTTATATGGATTTATTTTTGATAATTCAACTGCCGTATCAATCATTTTTTGTGGCAATAAATTGTTTAAACAATTTTTGAATTCTTTGTTCTTTCCTTCTAAAAAGTCTCTTTGTATTCTGTTATCAAGTTTTTCTTGTTGTAATGCTGGTTTTAAATCTATTACAAGCTGTATTTTTCCTTCTTTTAAGAGGTTTTCTACATTTTTATATCTTAGTAAATGTGCTGATGAACTCAATATTGTTGGTCCAGATACTCCAAAATGTGTAAATAGCATTTCTCCAAAATCTTCATATATTGTCTTGTTTTTGTTTGTATCAATCAATTTTATTTGAACATTTCTTAGGCTTAAGCCTTGCATTTGTTTACAAATATTTAAAGATTCGCCTTCTGCTGTTAATGGAACAAGTGATGGTTTTACAGGCACTATTGTATGTCCTAATTTTTGAGCAATTTCATATCCGTCTCCAGTAGAACCTGTTGCAGAATATGTTTTTCCACCAGTTGCAAGAATTACTTTGTCTGCTAAAATTTTCTTTTGTCCACCATTCCCATCTTCGTACATTACACTTACTACTTTATTTTCTTTTGTCTCTATTCCCACAACTTTGGTGTTAAATTTTATTTTTACTCTTTTATTTTTTAGCTCGGCTTCAAAAGCCTTTAACACATCTAGTGATTTATCGGAAGTTGGAAATATTCTATTCCCTCTTTCTTCTTTTACACTAACACCGTGCTCTTTTAAGAAATTGATTATATCTAAATTCGTATAATTATCAAAAGCACTATACAAAAATCTGCCATTTCCCGGAACATTCTGTATGAAATCCTTTATATCCAGACTACTTGTAATGTTACATCTGCCTTTACCTGTAATAAGTAACTTCTTACCTAATCTATCATTTTTTTCTAGCAAATAAACTTCATTTCCATTTTTGCTAGCAGTTATCGCAGCCATCATTCCAGCTGGACCACCACCAATTACTACAACCTTCATTAAAAATCCTTTCTTTTCGCCCAGAAAGGGACGTCCCTATTGGGCGATTGCTTTTATTAATCCTAATTTTCCATATTCGTATGTTAATGCACCTTGTTGGAATCCAACAAATGGAGCTCTTAGCGGTCCATCACAAGATAATTCTATTGAAGAACCTTGTGTGAAACTTCCAGATGCCATTATTATTTGGTCTTGGTACCCTGGGGTATCACATGGTTCTGGCAAAGAGTCTGAATCTACTGGTGAACCAGCTTGTATTCCTTGGCAGTATTTTATTAATTTTTCTCTATCTCCAAATTCTATAGTTTGAACTATGTCTACTCTTTCTGCATCAAATCTTGGTTCTACTTTGTAGCCCAACATTTCCATTACTTTGCTGGTTAATATTGCTGTTTTTATGCTTGCTTTTACAACACTTGGTGCTAAAAATAATCCTTGCAAAAGACTTCTGTTTATACCTAAAGTTGGACCAACACCTTTTCCTTCTCCTGGAACTGTTAATCTTTCTGCTGCAAGCTCTACTAAGTCTTTTCTACCTGCTATGTATGCACCATTTGGAGCAATTCCTCCACCTAGGTTTTTTATAAGTGAACCTACTATTACATCGGCTCCTACTTCTAATGGCTCTCTTTTTGATACAAATTCACAATAGCAGTTATCTATCATTATTATTACATCTTTGTCTACTTCTCTTATTGCCTTAATTACTCTTTCAACCTTATCTAATGAAATACTCTTTCTTAAAGCATAACCTTTTGAGCGTTGAATTTCTATTAATTTTAATTTTGACTGTTTTAATCTTTCTGTTATTTTTTCATAATCAAAGTCGTCATTTATTAAATCGATTTGTTCATACTTTACCCCAAATGATTTTAATGAACTTGGATTTTCTGCAATTCCAATTACTTCATCTAGTGTATCATATGGCTTTCCATTTATGCTTAGCATTGTATCTCCGGGTCTTAAAAAAGCAAATAATGCAACTGTTAAAGCATGTGTTCCAGATATAAATTGGCCTCTTACGATACAGTCCTCTGCCCTTAAAACATCAGCAAAAACCTTTTCTATTTTTTCTCTTCCAATATCTCCATAACCATAACCTGTAGTACTTCCAAAATCCGCTTCATTTACTCTATTTTCTTGAAAAGCTTTTAATACTTTTTCACTATTAAATTCACATATTTCTTCAGCCTTTTCAAACTCTTTTGATAACTCTTTTTCAGCTGAATTTATAAGTTCCCTGGCACTTTCTAAATTATAATTTTCCATTTTCATCCTCCATTTATGCTACAAATTCATAATTATTTAATCACATTATTTTTCAACCATTTATATCTCATTTGTAAAATATGCCACCTCATACAAACTACTTACCTCATAATATTCGCCTATAAAGTTTGGTGCATATTCATTTAATTCATATGTTGGTGCTTTTACTTCGTTTCCTTTAGAATCCACTACGCCCCATCTTCCATTTTGCTTAACAGCTCCAAAGCCATATTCATTAAGGTCTATTGCCATATCATATTTAAAATCTACAACTGTATTTCCATTTTTGTCAACATATCCCCATTTGCCATTTTGTTCTTTTGCAAATATTTCGTTGTTTGTGAATATGTCTTTTGCATCTTTTTTGTTTCCGTCATAGTCTAAATAAGCTATTCCATTTGCTGATGTTACTTTTAAATAATTGTCTTTTATATAAACACGAATGTCTGTTAATTCTAACACTTTTTCCATTTTTTTGTTATATATTTCAGAAGTTTTTGTGTTTGAATCTATTATTTGTACTATGTTTGTTCCTTTTATGTTTTGAATTGTATCTTTTTCCAGTGGTATTACTGTATTGCCACTAACATCTAGCACACCAGATTTTCTACCATTTGATACTATAAAGTAATCTCCAAATGCATATGAAATGTTTGAATATTTATTTTCTATTACCGATATTTTGTTTTGATCTATTACCCCATATTGATTGTTTCTATCTATTGTTATACTATATTTTCCATTTGCAACTTTTTCTACACTCTTATAGCTATCATCGCTCTGCAAAGTTCCTGCAACATCAAATACCAATAGTTTCCCGTCTTTTTCTGCGTTTAGATAGCTTCCCGCAAATGTAATATTTTCATATTGAATTGGCAATATCATGCTTCCATCTAAATCATATACTCCTTGTTTTGCATTTTGTTGCAATACAAATATTTTGTTTTCACTATCAAAGTCAATGTCTTCATATTGATTATCTATAAGTGTTTGGCCATTTTTTAATACTCCAGCCATTCCATTTTTATATGTTATTAAATATACTGTTTCATCATCTTTCAAAGAAGTTATTCTTTTTACATTTGTGTAAATTGTATCTAGTGTTTGTCTATTTTTATAATTTATATAACCATATCTATAGCCATTGTCTGTTCTTACATTTACAATATAGCCTGCTTTTTCATATTTTGTTTCTTCATTATAGTACCCATCTGTTGTAATCGAATTGTATTCTGGTTTTACAATTTCTTCTCCATTTATGTCTATAAGTCCATATTTGCCATCTTTTTGAACTCTTAATACTCCGTCTTTATATTCTAAGGTTTCTATACTATCATAAATTGCCGATGTTATTTCTTTACCATCAATGCTAACCAATCCAGACTTTTCTCCATCTTGATATTTCAAAATTTGAGTTTGATACGTATTAGAAATTGATGTATTATTGTTTGGAATGGCTTGTACATTTTTGTATTTTGTTAAAACTTCTTTGTTATTTGCATTTAATACCTTTGTTGTTCCATCTTTGTTCATACAAATAAATACTGCCTTAGAAGGGTTTGGAATCTGAACAGAATCATATTGTGGCTCTATTACTGTCTTTCCAGTCTTGTCTATTACTCCCGCTTTTTCTCCAATAAGCGTAGAAAAATAGTTATATTCTGTTACTTCTTCTAATTTTATCTTTTTGTTTTTACTAATATTCTTAGCAACCATAACAATTACTACTATTACAACTATTAAAAGTAACAGTCTAGTTAAAGCTTTTTTGTTAGCTTTTTTTCTTTTATTTTTTCCATTCTTTACTGTTTTTCTTAAATCATCTGGATTATTAACTTGATTTCTACTCATTACAACTTCTCCCTTTCATTTTTCACATATGTTTAACATTGGTTCTCTTTACTCTCTAGATTGGAAAATTGTAATTATTTTTCAATCCCTGCATCTGTCTGAATATCAAAGTAAAACTCAATGCCATTTTCTCTATTTACTGCACCATATTTAGAATTGTAGTTATTCATTATTGCTTTAACAAGTGCAAGCCCTATTCCTGTACCACCATCGGCTCTATTTCTAGATTCATCAACTTTGTAAAATCTTCCCCAAATTCTTTCTAGATTTTCTTCTGACAATGTGTCTCCTGTATTAAATACCGATATTTTTACTTTATGTTTTTCTTTATCTTCTTTTAATTTTATTTCTATATATTTTTCACCATTTACTTCTTTTGTATGCTTAATTGCATTTGTAAAATAATTTGTAAACGCTTGCTCTATGTAGAATTCGTCAGCATACACATTTACCTTTTTATCTGCTTCAAATCTTACTTCTTTTATACCCTTTTCTTCTAGCATAACATTACATTTTCTTATTACTTCCTGTATTAGCTCGCATATATTAAAAGTGTCGTTGTTAAACTCTCTTTTTCCATATTCTAGCCTCATAAGTTCTAGTAGTTGTCTTACCAATTTATCCATTTTATTAGACTCATCTAAAATAACTTCTGCATAGTATTTTCTAGATTCATCATCAGCATTTACATTTTCAACTAATCCCTCTGCATAGCCTTGTATCAATGCAATCGGCGTTTTCAACTCGTGTGATACATCAGAAATAAATTGTTTTCTCATTTCATCTATTTTAGATTTTTCTTCTATGTCTCTTTCTAGTTCTACATTACTACTACGTAGTTGTTTTATTGTTCCTTCCAACTTTTGAGACATCAAATTTATACTTTTTCCAAGTTCATCTATCTCATCATTAGACCCTGTTGGTTCATATTTTTTGCTAAAATCTAATTTAGACATCTTATTTGCAATAACATTCAATTCTAGTATTGGGTTGGTAAACCTTCTAGAAACGTACGAAACCGCAATTCCTGCTATTACAATAGCAATTACTCCAATTATCAACAACAAATTATTAGAAATTCTAACGCTCTCCTCTATTGCAGAAATTGGAATTTGAATATAAATTTTATAGCCATTATCTAGTTCACCAGATAACAATATGCTATTTAGACTAGACGTCGCTACTTTTTTTATCTCCATATTGTTATTCGAATATAAAACTCTTTCTCTTTTTCCAAACAATTTCAGCCTATTATTTTCTAAATTTTGACTAATCATATTGGAAAAATTTTCGTTAGTAGAAAATACTAGCATATAATCTTCATTTTCTACCATTATATCAAAATTATTAGCCAGAGCATCATTTCTTATTTTTAAGAGAATTGAACTTTCATTATTATTATACATATCGTTAATTTTATTGTACTCTTTTTTTACAGAATTTATTTTAGAAACCATGTAAAAAGTCTCTAATACCATGCTGTTCATTATAACCAGCAATGCAACAATAAATATTACTATGACACTGAGTGTAATAAAAAGCTTTACACGAACGGACTTAAATCTTGTTTTTTTCACTCTTAATCATATTCCTCCTTCATCACAAAAACTCACCTGGAAAAGAATTAAATTTTGACAAGGGTTTTCTACTTTTTAACTTCAAACTTATATCCAATTCCTCTTATTGTTTCTATATATTTGCCTTTTTTTCCTAGCTTGTGTCTTATCTTTTTTATATGACTATCTATAGTTCTAGAATCTCCATAATAGTCATAGTTCCATACATTGTTTAATATTTTATCTCTTGACAATGCGATTCCTTGGTTTTCTACTAAATATACTAATAACTCATATTCTCTTAGACTAAGTTCAATTTGCTTTCCATCAACCGAAACAGTTCTTCCTTGATTGTCTATTTGAATGCCACCATAGTCTTTTACTTCTTTATTATCTCCTGCTGTTCTTTTTAATATTGCCTCTACTCTTGCAACAAGTATCTTAGGACTGAATGGCTTAGAAATATACTCGTCCACACCTAACTCAAAGCCGAACAATTCATCTTGTTCTTCGCCTCTTGCTGTAAGCATCATAATTGGCACTTTAGAAGTTTGTCTAATCTGTCTTAATACAGACCAGCCATCTAATTTAGGCATCATTACATCCAATAATATTAATCTTATTCTATTTTGATTTTCAGAAAACACTTTTAAAGCTTCTTCACCATCGGCAGCTTCCATTGTATTATAATTTTTTTGTTTTAAGAAATCTTTAATAAGCTTTCTCATTCTCTCCTCATCATCAACTATTAAAATGCAATCATTTTCCATTTTTATTTGTTCCTCCTTACAGTTTCGGTTTGAAAAAGAATGAAACTTGACATAATCAAAATTGTAATACTTTTTCAAGCCTATTCCTTACCAAAAATATTTTATCTCTATAATTTTAAAATATCTTTGTGTCTTAAATATGAACATTTAGCAAAAATATGAGCTTGTCCATCATAATATCCAAAATAATTTCATTTTTATAAATTTAAACTGGATATTCGTCCTTTGAGTTGGTTGAAGAGTTTCAACTAAGAACGACATGTTTCAATTTTATAAATAAATTATTTCTGGTCTTGAGTATCATTCATTGGTTTTTCTTTAATATAAATATTTTGTCCTGGATATGATAGTTTTACATTTTCTGATTCTAATACTTTTAGTATTTCCAAATTTACACCATCTTTAAATGCCTCGAAATCGTCATACCCTGTCTGAGTTGAATTTAAGTATATAAATATTTGTATTCCTTCAAGTTTAATGTTTTCAAAATGTACTTGTATAGAGTCTGGCACTATCTGTGGATTTGTTTTTAATGCAAATTCTATTTTTTTCAATAATCTTTTTACTGTTGCTTCTGATGTATTTAATGGTAAGTTTAATGTTGTTGAGTAACGTCTCTTATCTATGTTTCCCCAATTTTTAACAAAGCTTTCAACCACAGTTGAGTTGTTTATGGTTATTACAGTATTGTCAGTTGCTTTTATTTTTGTACTTCTAAAAGTTATATCTATTACAGTTCCAGAGTAATCTCCAACTTCTATCCAATCTCCAACAGAGAAAGGCTTGTCTGTAATTATTGCAAATCCACCAAATAGATTCTTTGCAATATCTTGCGCAGCAAATGCAATTATAACACTAGATATTCCAAGTCCTGTTACTAGACCTCCTAAATTATATCCTAGTTCTAGTAATACCAAATATATTGCCACAAAATAAATTACTGCTTTAGCAATTTTGCTAACAAAATTATTTAATTGCTTATCTCCATTATATTTTGTTTTTTCTTCTAACTTTTCAAATATTATAGATTTTGGATTAAATATGTCTGCCAAACCATTTGAAACACATATAATAAGTGCAATTTTATATAATTTGACTAGTGTAATATTGGCCTCTGTTGATAAATTTAATAACATAACAGCAATATAAATTCCAGTAACTTTAATTATTCTGCTTAAAGGCTTATAAAAAGCATTTTGCTTAATTTTCTTCTTATCTTTTTCCTTTAAAGAAAACAATCTTATTATCACATAACTTATCAAATTGCTTATCATAAAAAACAAAGCTATTACAATTACAGAAATTGCTATGTCTAATAATGTTTCTTTATTTAAATTTTTAACTTTATCAACTAAACTTTCGATTATATTCATTCTTATTTAACATTCTCCTTTTGTTCACGTTTTTCCATTTTTTAAGTGTGACTTTTATTGTGCAAATTTCTTGTTATACTCTCAAAAATATACTTATTTCATCCAGTACATAGTATATTAAGCATATTAGTAATCCTGTCTATCTTGTTTCTTATTCCATTCTATAAAAGGGTATTCACAGCATGGATTTTTAAGCTGTTCTTCATCTATTATGTCGTTTTCACCTTTTATATATTCTTGAATTCCTTCATCTCTAAAACCACTACTAACAGCACTATCGTAGCTTTGTGAATAATATATTGTTTTAATATCTGCCCAGCAAGCAGCCGATAAGCACATAGGGCAACTCTTTGCTGTTGTAACTAAAATGCAGTTCTCTAAAGACCTTGTATTTAAAGCCTTACAAGCACTTCTAATTGCGTTTACTTCTGCATGTGCAGTCGGATCTTTTGATGCAATTACTGTATTTCTTTCTATTAGCAGAATAATATATTTGCCATTTTCTTTTTTGTAAATTATTCCGGCTCCGAATGGACCTCCAATGTTATTTTTAACCCCATCTATAGCATATTTTGAAGCAAGTTCATACACTTCATTTACACATTCCTCAAGGTTATCATATTCATTATTTTCAATTTCATAATTAAACATATATCCATTCTTCCTTTCACTTTAATTATATTTTTCTTGTTAAATAAAATATTCCATATCTATTATACAATATTTTTCGATTTTTTCCACTTTTTTCTTCGATTTTTTTAATTTTATGGTATAATTACATCATGAATAAAAATTTTAGGAGTGATTTTTTTGAAAACAAATGAAACAATGATGCAATTTTTCGAATGGTACCTTCCTTCTGACGGAAACTTTTGGAAAACTGCTGTAAATGAAGCACCATATCTTGCAAAAACTGGAATAACACAAGTTTGGTTTCCACCAGCATATAAAGGAAATGGCGGTAAAGATGATGTTGGTTATGGTGTTTATGATTTATACGATTTAGGCGAATTTGACCAAAAGGGTTCTATTGCTACAAAGTATGGAACTAAGGTTGAATATCTTGTTGCAATAAATGCTATGCACAATTATGGAATAAAAGTTTTAGCAGATGTAGTATTCAATCAAAAAATGGGTGCAGATGAGACTGAAGATGTAATTGCAATAGAAGATAATCCTCAAAATAGAGCTGAATCCCTTGGTGAGCCTGAAGAAATTACAGCCTGGACTAAATTCACTTTTCCAGGTCGTAATGATATGTATTCTTCTTTTAAATGGAACTGGACTCATTTTCATGGAACAGATTGGGACGAAAAAACAAAAAGGAACTCTGTTTATAGATTTTATGGCAAACATTGGGATGAATTGGTTGATAAAGAAAATGGAAATTTCGACTATTTAATGGGTTGCGACGTAGACTTAAACAATGTTGATGTTGTCGAAGAGCTTACAAATTGGGGAAAATGGTATTTACAAACAACAAATGTAGATGGTTTCAGAATGGACGCTGTAAAACATATACGTGCATCTTTCTTTGAAGATTGGCTTGAAGAATTGCGCGAGTTTTCTTCAAAACCTCTATTTACTGTTGGAGAATATTGGAGTAACAATCTTGAGGCTTTACAAAATTACTTAAAAACTACAAATAATGCCCTTTCACTATTTGATGTTCCGCTTCATTACAATTTATTTAATGCCTGTCACAGTAATGGAACTTATGATATGAGAACAATTTTTAACAACACATTAGTTGCAGAAAATCCAAATTCAGCAGTTACATTTGTAGATAACCATGATACAGAACCTGGGCAAGCTTTGCAATCTTGGATTGATGATTGGTTTAAGCCTCTTGCCTATTCTCTAATTTTACTTAGAAAAGATGGCTTGCCTTGTATATTTTATGGAGATTACTATGGAATTCCGGCTAAAAATGTATCAGCTAAAAAAGACTGGTTGGAAAAATTAATATATGCAAGAAAAAATTTTGCATATGGTTCACAAATAGATTATTTTAACAACCCACACATTATAGGCTGGGTTCGTACTGGAGACCGCGAAAGAGAAAATTCTGGAATGGTTGTAATAATGACAAACTCGGATGGCGGATGTTTACAGATGAATGTCGGAAAAAATCTTGCTAACTCAGTATTCTACGATTATACAGGCAACATGAAAGAGTCTGTTTACGTTGACCAAGAAGGAAATGGAATATTCTATGTAAATGGCGGAAGTGTGTCAGTTTGGGTAAAACAAAATTTAGAATAATTCTAACTTTATATATTTTTGCAAATTTAATATTATATTAATAAAAAGAAATAATTTTTATTTTGGTATCCACAAAACTAAAATTATTTCTTTTATTTTATTATTTTTTTATTTCCTTGCACTTAAAGCTTTTATTTTTATCCCTTGTTCTTTAAACATTTTCTCATGTTCTGTTTCTATATTTCTGTCTCCATTCCAGAAATCTTGCTCATTTGCCAAATCATATGTCACTTTTTCAATTTCGAATCCCGCTTCTTTAAAATACAGCAAACTTTCAGTAAACAAGTAATCATCGTCAGTCTTAAAATATATTTTTCCACCATCTACTAAAAATTGTTTATATTTTTCCAATTGTCTTGTATGTGTTAGTCTTTTCTTATGATGTTTTCCTCTTGGCCAGGGATTGCAAAAATTTATGTATATTCTATCTATTTTATCATTTTCATCAAATACATTTAAAATTCTATCTATATCATACCTAGAAATTAATACATTGTTTATCTCTTCATTTTTCTCGGCATATAGTTCTTCGATATTTCTTTTAGCAAGTCCTAGCATAGCATCTACTAAATCTATTGCAATATAATTAATATTTAGATTTTCGCTCGCAATTTGTGATATGAATCCACCTTTTCCACATCCAAGTTCTATATATAAAGGGTTATTATTTTCAAATAAAGTTCTCCACTTACCTTTATATTTTTCAGGTTCATCTATATAAAATTTACTTGCTTCTAATTCTGGTCTTGCCCATTTCTTAAAACGTATTCTCATAATTGTTCCAACTTTCTAATTAAATTTCTTTCATATTATACACAATAACTTAATAGAAATCAATATTCGCCCAAAAAGGGGCGTCCCTATTGGGCGAAATTTTTCATTTATTTCACATATTCATTTAAAGGTTTTACTCTGTATTCTAAATCTCCTAACTTTTCTGTTGTTACATATCCTGCTTGTGCATTTATTACATCTGGAATTCTATTTACTACCGAGGCACATGTTAGTTCAACTGTTGCAGGTTTTGCAACTGTAATTGTTGTATCTGGCTCCCCATATACTGTCCACTCATTTTTGTCGTACTCTTCTGGAGAATATACTTTTCCTATACACTCGCTTTCTATTGTTATTCCTTCTTCTGTCTGTGTTGTTACAACAGCACTCATTCCGGTTGCATCTCCTGCTTTTACTGTTGTACCTAATGTTGATGAATATATATCTTCTTTATATGTCGTTGGTATTGTTTTTTGTGTTTGAGATTTTACTGTTAATCCTAATTTTGAACATAACCAACCATTTACGTTCCACATATATGAAGGAAGATATTCTCCTGATTCGATTATTTTTTGTCTTTCTTCATCACTTATCCTATCAACTGAAGCAACTTGCTTATCAAATTCATCAAGTGTTAATCCTGAGCCATGGGCTTTTGCTAAAGCTATTCCATAGTCTTCTACATTGTAGCTTGAGCTTCCTTTTATTTTAGTAATTTTTTGTGTAGAACCTGCTATTGAAGTAATTAATTGGCCCCAGTATATATCTTGATATCCGCTTCCTGTAATTGTACATCCAGTTTGTTTTGCTAAATCGTCAATCTCTTTTGTAACTTGAGGGTTTGAGTTCCATGGGAAGAAAGCTTCTTCACATGTAGTAATTGCATTTACACCTAATTTTGCGCATAGCATCAATGCATCTTTAACATCGTTTAATAAGCTCATTGTCGTAACAATTGCAATATCTGGTTTTAAAGTTCTTATTGTCTCTTCTGCATTCTCTAGTGCTGTGACTTTAACACCAATTTCTGTTTTTCCAATTATTGTTCCAATATCTTTTCCAATTACATTGGGATTAACGTCTATTGCTCCAACAACTTCTCCTCCTTTTTCAAGAACGTAACGCATTGTGTAAACAGCCATCTTTCCTGTTCCAAACTGAACTACTCTAACTTTTCTGTCCATAAATAATCTTTCCTTTCTGTAAGGCAAATTCGGTTGGAAAAGAATTAAATTTTGGCAAGGAAAACAAATTTACAAGGCAAGGACGCATACTTTCTGTATGTAACCGCGTTGTAAATGAAGTTTGACGTAGCCAAAATTGTAATTATTTTTCAACCCGACCTCCTATAATTTAACTTTTATATAACTATTATAACTTAATATAAATATTATATACTTTTAAAATGTAGTAAAATTCTTAAAAAATTTAATAATGCCCTGAAAAATCCCAATTATTATATCTGTAATTATCTTTACTATCAAATTTGTATTGTATAAATTTATCATATATTCATGCGTTGGTGGAATTAACCATAAAACTCCAAATATTACAACTAAAACTCCAATTACCAGTATAATTGTTAGAAAATCTTTAAGAGTCCATTTATGTTTTACTTTATATCCCAAACTTCTAAAATAATCTTCATATTGTTTTCTATATTCTGCATTTGCTTCTTTTTGAACTTCTTTCATAATCTTACGTTGTTCTTTTTTGCTTAAATTTGCATACGCTTTTCTCCAATCAAAATCTTGATTATTGTAATTGTTCTCACTTATTGGCTCTGTATTAATTGAATTGTTAAACTGCATATCACTTTCATATTTTACACTTTGAGTACCCGAATTACTCTGATAATTTATATATTCTTCTTGTTTTTTTCGTTCATCTTCTGCTTCAAGTTTTTCATCATATTCTTTGCGTTTTTGCTCGTCACTTAAAACATCATATGCTTCATTAATCTCTTTCATTCTTTTTTCTGCAATCTCTTTATTTTCAGCAGTTTGCAAGTCTGGGTGGTATTTTTTTGCCAGTGTTTTATATGCTTTTTCAATAACTTCTTTAGACGCTTTTCGGCTTACTTCCAATATATCGTATAATGTTTCCACATTTCCTCCAAAAGTTTTAATATATTGTAAGTATATCATAGTTAAAAATTAATGTACAGAAGTTTTATTAAATAAAAAATTGTCCAACAGAAAATATGTTTTTACTCTTCTACTAATTCTTGTTTATATTTTATAAATTTTCTATTTCCTGTTCAGTTAACCCAGTTATTCTACTTATATCTTTTATGCTCATTTCTCTTTTAAGTTTTTTGGCAATTTGAATGATCCCCTGTTTGAATCCTTGTTCGAGTCCAGCTTTTCTTTGCTTTCTTATTTCTCTATTAATTATTCTTGATGCATTTGTCATAATTTCGTCTCTCCCTTCCATATTTCTTATTTTTTCTATAAATTCATTCATTATATTTTTATCTTCTGTTTCACTCAGTTCATACTTTATCAATTTTTCCAATTGTAAATTATCAAAAGTATTTTTTTCTTTTTGAATATTTATTATATCTTCTATATTTTTATACAATTCTTCTTTATTTTTAGATTTTTCTATTAGCATTGCTTTAGAAATTATTAGATTATCTTCCAATAATTTTTCTTTGCTAAATTTATTAGCATCTATCAAGGTGTACTCCAACCAATTTTCTTGATATCCTTCTATTGTTTCTTCAATATCATTTATTGATAGCTTTTTCCATTTTCTTTTTCCTGTATACAATACTATTGGTATTACTGTAGGAATTTTGTAGCCTTGTTCTTTAAATCTCTTTTTATCTATTACAGACTCTATTATGGCACATTTGTAACGTAATATTCTATATGGCATTTTTATATCTACACTTGACTGATGCTCTATTAATATAAATGCGTTTTTATTCTTTATTTTATATACAATATCTGCTTCTATATTGTTAAACTCCGATGTTCTAAATTCTTTTTCGTATTTTTCTATGTCATCTTCTATTAAATTTAAATGCAAAAAGCTATTTATAAATTCGACTGTTTCCTTTTTGTCAGATAGTATTTCTTTAAACATTTTATCATGTTTTTTATTTATACTATATTTTTCTGTGTTCTCTTTTAAAATATATTTATTTTCTCTTTGTTTTTCTTCTTCATCTTCCTCTATTATAATATCTGCATATTTTTTTAGCATTTTATTTATCTTTTCCTTATTTTGCAAATAAAATGCTCCATTAAAACCCATAATATCTTTTCCTTCTACTGTTTTCAATCCAGTTGGAACATACATTTCTTCTATATTCAATCATCTTCCTCCTTATTATATAATCATTTTACTTATAGGTCAATATTTTTTATAAATATAACTTCTTGGGTATTATTTAAGAACAAATTTCTTTCGCTATAGCGAATTTTTGAATAAATTTTTTATAAAATAACTTTAAATTTAATAAAATTATATTACCATTTAAAGCAAAAATCAATTACAATCGTTCGACAAAATTCTAGTAATTATTTAAAATCAATTAGTAAATCATTTTTCTTTAGCTCTTGATTTTCTACATTTCTATGATATAATACAATCTATCAAACGCCTGCATTTATGGCGAATTTTAATTATGGAGTTGAATTAATTTGAAATTAGCGTCAGATGATGAAACATTAGCCGAAAACAAAGTCTTAATATTGTATGCACTTAACAAAGCTAATAAACCACTAACCAATGATGTATTATATAAAATAGTATTAGCAGCAGCTAATATGAATTATTTTTATTTCCAACAATTTATGTTAGATTTAATTGAAGTTGGATATATTTGTTCTTTCCAAAAGGAAGATCAAACTTTATATCAAGTAACTGAAAGTGGTAGAAGAACCTTAGATTTAACTTTAGATTTGCTTCCTGGAATAATAAAATTAAAGGCAGATACAAACTTAAAACCAATTATAGATAGTTCAGAAGAAGAACAATCTATTGTGGCAGAATACACCCCACTTAGCGAAAATCATTACATTATAACATGTAAAGTTGTAGAAAATAACGAAACCGTATTTGAAGTAAAAACATTTGCAGGTTCTCGAGAACAAGCAAAAGATATAGTCGATAACTGGCAAAATAATGCTGATACAATTTACCCTAAAATATTGGATATATTAACGCAAAAATAAAACAAAATTCATTTTATTAAAAATAAGATTAAGCTCGCCTCTCGAGGAATCCAAGTATACTCCCTCAAAAGCTATGTACCGTATTTTTTAATGAAATGAATTCTGTTTTTTATTTATTATTCGTCTGAATGTTTCTTTTTATATAATCATTCGCCCAAAAAGGGGCGTCCCTATTGGGCGAAGTTTTTATTTTACATATTTTCTTGCATTGTTCATTTTTATAAATTCTTCTATTAATTCATCTTCTGTGAATGTTTTCTTTTCTCCTGTTTTAGTGCTTTCTATTTCGAAAATTCCTTCTTGAGCCTTGTTTCCAAGTACAAGCATGTATGGTGTTCCAAACATGTAGCAATCTTTTATTTTTGCACCTAACATTCCTTGAGCTCTATCGTCTATTATAACTGGAACTCCAGCTTCCATTAATTTGTTGTAAATTCTTTCTGCGACTTCTTTTTTATCATCTACTGCAACTATTTGTAACAAGTATGGTGCAACACTTACTGGTAGTGAAATTCCCATTGGTTCTCCGTTTTTTCCATTTACAACGTTTTCTTCGTAAATTGTTGCAACTGTTCTGCTTACTCCTATTCCATAGCATCCCATGTATAGTAATTGCTCGTTTCCATCTTGGTCTATGTATTTTGCATTCATAGATTCTGTGTATTTTGTTCCTAATTGGAATATGTGTCCTAATTCGATTGATTTTTTTGCTTCTACGTTTTCTTTATCTTGAACTCCGTATTTTTCTTTTAGGTATTCGTCTGCATCTTCTCTTTCTAGAATTTCTGTGTTAAATGCTACTCCTGTTGCCTTGTCTACTAATATTGTGTCTTCTCCAATTGGTGATTCTAACATGAATTCCTCTGATAAGTTTCCCCCCATTGCTCCGCTGTCTGCTGCAACTGGTTTTGCATTTAGCCCTAATATTTCAAATATTTCTAAGTATGCTTTTCTAATTTTTTGGTATGTTTTAGCGCATTCTTCTGCGTTCAAATCAAAGCTGTATGCATCCATCATTGGGAATGTTTTTCCTCTTAATAGATATCCTCTTGTACGAATTTCGTTTCTGTATTTTTCTCCAATTTGATATAGTGTAACTGGCAGATTTTTGTATGAACTTATTCTGCCTCTTACAAAGTCTGTAACAGCTTCTTCTGCTGTTGGAGCCATTACAAAGTCTCCCTTGTCTGTTTTAACAGAAAGCATAACACCCTCTTCTATGTATTTAGAAAGTCTTCCAGATTCTTCCCAAAGTTTTGCTGGTTGTAATGTTGGAAGCAATATTTCTATACAGCCGTATTTGTCTAGAACTCCTTTAATTACACTTTCAACGTTTTCTCTTAATTTTAATGGTACATTGTTGTACGCATAAATTCCTGTTCCATATTGTACTAATTGGTTTGTTTGTAATAAAATATCTTGTGCTGGATAGCTTTTATCCAAATTATTTACTCTTATAGTTCCTAATCCTGTTTGTGATAATCTCATATTTATTTATGTATGACCTTTTTGCCATACGCTCCTTACATAATAAATTTAGGTTTTTCAGGTTCCCATAAACCTTTACTTAAATAACAATCTGTGTTTTGCAACTATTCTTTTATTTTTGTCTATATGTTATCGTTTTTTATTACATCTACATTTTCCCTTTCGGGCATTGGAGCCTCAGAAATTGTTTCATCACTGGCAATTTCTTCTTTTTCTATTGTTGATTGATCTTCATTTGGAATTATATCATCGATTACAAGCTGTTGGTTTTCATCTAATTTATATTTTGGTAATTCTGGCAATTCTTCTAAAGAAGACATTCCAAACATCTTCAATAAATTTGGTGTTGTTGCATACATTGTTGGTTTTCCTGGTAAATCTGCCTTTCCAACGTTTTCTATCAAATTGAATTCTAATAATTTGTAGATAGTTCCATCAGAATTTACGCCCCTTATTGCCTCTATTTCGGCTCTCGTAATCTTTGGATTATATGCAATTATTGCAAGAGTTTCCATCGATGCTTGAGTTAGATTAGGCTTGCTTCTCTTATCAAAAATTGGATATAAATACTCATACATCTCTTTTTTAGTAGTAAGCTGGTACCCATCTTCCACTCTTATAATCTCTATTCCTCTATCAGAATTTTTATACTCTTCCTTCATGCTGTCTATTATTGTTACAACATCATCTGAAGAAAGCTCTAGAATTCCCATTAATTCATTTATTTTTATTACTCTTCCTGCGGCAAACAATATAGCTTCTATTATTGCCTTCTGTTTTTCTATTTCCATATATACTATTTCCCTTCTCCCAGGCTCAGCTTTAATTAAAGAATACTAATACTTATAATTCTTTGCTTTTCTCCTACGTTTTATATTACGTAAATATTATACCCTCAAATCCGAGGAGTGTCAATGCCGAATTCACAAGTAACTCTTGAATTTTAGAGCTTATATTTATCATTTAGCTTTTAAGTTTCATTTCAAAAAATGTCGATTTTTTTAGCTTGAATTCTTATAAATATTGTGCTATTCTATATGTAGTTTAGTTAAGGAGCGAAAAATTATGAATAATGACGAAAAAAACATAGAAATCGTTTCTGGAAACGGTGATGATTTAAACATTTCTCCTGTTTACGATAATCTTGATATTGCAAAACCAAGTGAAGATACTAATACAAAGAAAAATGTTATAATTCCAGATGTTAAAAAATAAGGTTGCATTTCATATAATGCACCTTATTTTCGCCCAAAAAGGGGCGTCCTTATTTGGCGAAAGAAAAAAGTGCTCTACATTTCTGTAAAACACTTCTTTCTTATCTTAAAGGAATTTATTTATGTTCAATTTATCTATTTATATAGCCTCTTTATTTTCTTCTACTGGAGCTTCTTCAGCTTCGCCATCGTCTTTTTGATTAACAACTTCTAAGCTTCCAACAGAAACTTCATATGCAACTTTATTTTCTACAGTTCCATCTTCATGTTTCTTTTCGTATTGTCTAGATTGAACTCTTCCTACTAATTTAACTTCTGTTCCAACTTCCATGTTCTCACAGAATCTAGCTGTTCTTCCCCAAGCAATACATGGTATATAGTCTGATTTACTATAAGCTCTGTTTACTGCTAATAGTATATCTGCTATTTCTCTACCAAATGGTGTTTGTCTGTAAACTGGTTTCTTGCATATATAACCTATTAATGTTACTTCGTTTGATATGAAATCTTTTCTTGCTTCTACTTCACTTTCTTGATCTTCTAACAATGTTACATTTTTTGCAAATACTGTTAGAACTAATTTGTTTTTACCTTCTCCATAACTGTTGTATGATCTAAATTGACCTTCAACTGTTATTTTTGTTCCGATTGGTAACTCTCCGTTTACCATTAATCTTTCTGATATTGTGATTGGTATAATATCAGAATTTCCACTTAGACGTGGAACACTTAAATCGAATATATAGAATTTTTCTCCATATATCTCATGACTAAATCTTTTGTCACTTGTTACTTTTCCCACCATTATAATGTGGTTGTTCTCTGAATATACTGTATCCAACTTAAATTTCCTCCTCTTACTTTTTAAAGTATTTGTTTTTTTCTAACCTACAACTATTATTATACTACCATTTTTTGGTTTTGTCTACATAAAATGTTAAATTTGTTTTATTTTTTTCAAAAATATGCCCATTTTGAGGGCAAAATGCCACTAAAAAAATAATGTTGCTATACAATTTTCATAAAATTTTACTTACTCAGCAATAGTTTTATATTTTTTAGACTTCAATACATTGCTCTTGGTCGGAGTTCCTTCTGTTTTCTCCAAAGGCGAGCTCGATTTCGTTTTGCAAAAATATAAAATTATTGCTAAAGTCCATTTTTAGTTTGCATACAAACTTGAAAGTGCAATTACTATCATTATATTATACACATTCATATCTGCTCTTACATTAACCTTTATTTCTTGTGGTTCTATCACTTTATCAAACATGCTCTTTATTGTGTGCTGAACACAAATTAGTAGTTCATCTTCTTCAACGCTAGACACAGTTATATCACTCTTTGAGCTATAACCATATGAAATTACATTGCACGAATCTTCATATTGCAAATTTTCGTTCAAATCCAAATTCAATATTAAATTCTTAGAATTTTTCATTATTTTGCTCATTAATTCATCATTTTCTACACTTCTGTTTAACACTAAAGTCTCTAATTTTATATTTTTTGTGTTTTCTATGTTCTTATCTTTAATAAACAAAATATCACAATCATTTACCATTTTCTTTGTAATTACTTTATTAAGCTGTGTTTGGCTCTTAGAATCTGTAATTATTTCAATAAAAGGCATTTTTTTCTCCTTTTTTATGGACTTGATTGAAAACAAATTCAATTTTGGCTGTGTCAAATATCATTTCAGACACGGTTACATACTAACTGGTATGTGCCATCTTCATCAAAATTTAATTCTTTCAACCTTTATTAACAATTCTATAATGTAAGTAGCTCACTCGTTGTCACTAACTGATATCCTTGCTTTTGAATGTTTTGTATTATTTTTTCCATGCTTTCTGCAGTGTACTTTGCTGAATTATGTAATAAAATTATGCTTCCCGGTGCT
>ERZ827450.333-NODE-333-length-64927-cov-6.869697_pt1 | contig 64927 bp, 70 predicted proteins | sample MGYA00519773_ERZ827450 | MGnify/ENA primary metagenome ERZ827450 (study PRJEB31778, sample SAMEA3449306) | human gut metagenome | biome: human gut; feature: human-associated habitat; material: faeces | place: United Kingdom | collected 2010/2012 ...
TCGCCTAGGATTTCACGATTTTAGCCATTAGATTTCATGCTCCCCGGCATCATGCAAACGACCTCACATTTTCTGGATCTCCTGAATACCGTCCCGATTTATCACCAAACGGTAACGCTTGTATTCAACCTGCTCCCCATGTAGCAATTGTATCAAGAAATTAAGGTAATATATCTTGTCACCCATGATCAGACCGTAATCCGCCTCTCCCCTCGGCACGTATAACTCATAGTCCCGTTCGTCCATTTTCTGAACGAAATTCCCCACGTTAAAACGCAAAATCTCGTTCACCCCGGCAATATCATACTGGCTATATTCGTCAAGCGCCTCCGGATTGAGCTGCACCCATTTCCGGTAAAGAATAATTTTCTCCCCGCCATTCCGATTATCCGCCTCCAACAAATCCGGACGGGCTCTTCGCTCGATAATTTCCTCCGGGACTTTTCTTTCCGAGATAAAATCCACCCCGTCCTTGATCTTGCCAACCACTCTCTCGTTCATACTGATCGTTGTCTTCCGGTCAAAATAGTTCTTCCCCAGCCGATGGGCAAAGTAAAAACGCATCAACTCCTTAATCCGGTCCTTCAGCATATAGCTCACCACCAAAGCCACGAATAACGGCATCGTGAAATTCCCGTATTTTTTCTGAAATGAAAAAGCTACCACCGTGGCAAATATCATGGAAAGTCCTGCCGCAATACTATAATATATCTGCTCCACCAGCACCCCATCCTTTTTCTTCGATGCCTTCAAGAACAAATCACTCTCCGCATATTTTTTCAGCATCCCCCGCCGATAGATTACCGTCCGATTCCGATCCTTACTCTCCGGATCTGCCACGAGATAACCGTTCTGTTTCTTGTAATCAATCTCCGAATGTACCAAAGACAACAATAACGTCACCATCCGACCATAACACCCCGGATCAGTCGTCTTCAACCCGTCCAGCAACTTGAATGTATGAAACTCCACCAGATTGGAAAGATACTCATCCCCGAAAGAGAAATAATTCAACGCCTCCCGAGGAATTCCCGGCACGTTAATAATGGTCTTCAAATCCCGGTATCGTTTCACGATCAATTGCACGTATTCAACATACCGATCGACCATCCCTTCCCGTTCACCACTTTCCACCTCATGATGAATCGTCTCTCCCGCCATCTCCCGAAGGGCACTTTTAAAAATGGATGTAAACATCTTGATCTGGTACTCGTAAGAGGCTAACGCATCCCTCGTCCCATCCGCCACCAAATGCTGGAATGCATCCTCCAAAAAAACAAAAGGCGTCCATTCGCCACCCGCAATCTCCTCCAACGTATAGATCGGGGTGATCAAACGCACGTTGGACTTCACATCCCGATAAAAAGCCTCCTTGGGATAAGTCGAGGCATTAATATCCAAACTATGAGGTACGAAAAACCACGTGTTCATCCTGAACTCGTTCTCCCCCGTATCCCGATCGACATGGTAGCCAACCTTACATTCCACAGAGTACCGATCATGCAATTTAACCTGAATATCTATCATATCATAAAATCACAACGCAAGATACGAAAAAAAGTAATACACTAAACCCAAAGGATCTACCTGGCAGAAGAATATCCTACATTAAGTATTTATAAAATTGTTAATTCAACTATTTAGGAGTAATTTGTACACATTTATTTGTTTCCTGTTTTTTTAATACATAACTTTGTTACACTATTAATCTAAAATACAAAGAGCATGAATAGGCAACAAATAATTAAAGCCGTAACAAAAAAAACCGGCATATCACGAAAAGACACGGCAAAAGTATTTTCTTCCATTTTCGAGACTATTTTAGAAAGTCTGGAAAAAGAAGAATCGGTACGGTTAATGAATTTTGGTAGCTTTACCGTAAAGACTTACAAACCACGCAAAGGCTATAATCCAGCTTCGAAAATAGTTGTCCAACTCCCGGAAAGAAAAGCCATCCGCTTTAAATTAGCTAAACGTGCAGTTTCAAAAAGCTTAAAATAATAACTAACAATATACAATCACTGAATTCTTTCTCTTCATAAAACAAAGGGTTCAGTGGTTATCCTCCCTTCAAAGAACGTTTACTTCCCCATTCCTCGTTGTCAACACACTCCCATCATTCCATAAAAATATTTCAATAACATTTGACTCGCATGAATATTATTCGTAAATTTACGAACAAATAGTCTCCATTATAAAATCTTTTCAAAGATATAATCATGAAAGAATACAAAACATACATACCGGTCGCACTTATCATCTTGATGTTCCTTTCTCTCATAACCTTTCACAAAGACATTGCCACCTACATCTCGCAAAGCAAGATCGAACAATTATCCACCAACACCAAAAAAAGTATCAGCGACTCGATTGCCCAAAAATACAACTATCATCATAACGGGGGAACTTACGATTACACGTTCATTGAATTTGGCTCCACAGGCTGTCACTCTTGCCGCCAAATGGAAGAAGTCATGGAGAAAATAAAAACCGAATACAAAGGGAAAGTAAATGTAGTTTTCATAAACTTAATGGAACCAGAGAGTAAAAGATTCTTCGAATACTACGGGGTCGCCACAATTCCCACCCAAATACTACTTGACAGGAAGGGAAAAGAGTTCTTCCGCCACACAGGTTTTTATTCGGCTGACGAACTATCAACACATTTCACGATGAAAAAGTAAACGGAGAAGGACTCAATAGGAAAATCTGTGTGTGAAAGATAACTTTCGCAGACAGATTTTCCTCCATTTCTTTTATTTTTACTTTATAAAAAATAAGGTAAGACAATTATATACAACTTTACAGTCCATTAAGATATGCTTGTTTTCATGCTCAAACTCCTCCGTCACTTCGTGCCACCTCCTCTATGAATAGAGGAGAAACTGGTACTTCATTCAAAAGACGGAGAGTAACTTAGCTCTCTCTGTTTATAGCTACTTTATTACACACATCTTTTTTCAAATAAATTAGAGGGGGAAAGTCTTTCCCGCTTAATTCAGTATTGTATTTTTTATAATTTTATTTATTTTTGTTATATTCATTTTTAATAAAAAATAATAGGCCATCTTCTATGTAACGATACAAGCAAAACATCAACAACGTGAATATATATAAAATCATAACAGGCGTTACGATAGTTCTGTTTCCCGTGCTCTATCGCCTCGACCACTGCTTCACGGGACTTTCGGCAGCCTCTTTTTTACTCGTGTTCTTTTCCTTCACGTTAATCCCGAGAATCAGCTTTCGGGAAAACTACTCGTGGAGGAAAAATGATACACTCGTTGTAGCAGATGAATTCATAAGAGAAGTTTATTTACAAGAAGAATTATCCATGCAAGTCAACATCTTGAATTTTATGGTATTGAAATGGATATATCGAGAAAAAATGTTGAGTTTGAAGCTAAGGTAGTACAAGATATGTTGATGTGGAAATATATAGGTTATGGGGCAGATATTGGTAGTGTTGGACATGATAATGAATTCATGGAAGATTATTCGAAGTTTCTTGAAAACTATACAATTCAAGGTTTCCATGAACTTTGTAGCCGTTGGAAGGGATATTCTGGATCATACAATCCTAATTTTGTACCTAAAGTAATTCAATCGTATTTAAAAAAATAGCAATGATGAAAACTAAAATTTCAACCGCCATCTTGTTGTTCGTATTGGGAATTTCCATGGTATACGCTCAATCTAAAAAAGATTTTACGATAGAAAAACGTAAATATGTTTATATAGTAAAACCTATTTATTTAACATCTCCTGATTTTACACGAAGTTCTCGTTACGAGATAATGGACCATAATTACATGAAACTTTTAATCGATAGTGTTAAAAACGGGGTATCAAAAGAAATCATCGCTACCAAGATTGTATCACATAAATCAAAAATAAGACTATGTTTTGATAAAACGGGGAAAATACTATATGGATACTTTGAACTTGATAATGAAGATATACCAGAAGAAAAAATTACATTAAAAGATTTACGTACAATTTTAGATAGCTATATGGACTTACGAATAGATATGTCTAAGATTGAAACAAATTTTGGACCAAATACAAAATTCAATTTTGGAGTTCTAACTATCCCATTAAAAACGAGGGAAATATGAACAAATACAATTTAATATTACTCGTTTTACTCGTAGCCAGCTGCAACCCCGGACACTATAAACGCATCCGGGTGGACAGCGGGTTCAACTATGGAGAGTCTAATCATTCATTACTATTCCCCCGCTCTTCGATAGGATTACGGGGAGGAGTCACGGTCAAAGATTCCATTCCCTGGGGAGCAGGTAAAGGGTGGGGATTATTCAACGCCTTATGCTGGCGTACCGTTGACGGTGGGCATAACTGGACATCACAAAAAATCACCGACGGAACTTTCCAAGACTTAATCATGAAAGATGACATCGTTTACGCTGTTATTTACTCGGGAGGAGGCGATGACGAAAAATTCCAGTGCAAAATCTATGACTCGATGAATTTCGGGGAAACTTGGAGATTGAAATGCACCATGGACGAGGGAATTTTGTGGGTACACGTTATAGATTCCAACCGGATCATCGGGGATATTGAAGGCAAACTCGGGGAGACCCGAGATGGAGGGAAAACCTGGAACACTTTACCAACAAGGTATTTTACTCATCGAAATTTCTACCATGACAAGTATGCTTACTACTTTTCCAGCTCGAAAAACAACGGTGTTACAGACATTCTTGGGCGCAAGAACCTGGAGACAGGCGAAGAAAGAATAATAACTTTCCCCGATGGCTTTTCCGGCAAGAACGGCAAAAATAACCTCGTGTTTTGCAGCAAAGACAAGGAATTGCGGGCGTACCGAATCAACGATGACTTCACGTTGACTTATCTTTCCTCCATAAAACGGGAAAAAATCCTTGGTGTGGACTACGTGGGTATCTATAATAAACATATTTTCATATTCGTAAATTTTATCGACCCGGGAATATTCTGGAATGAAGACAGTTTCTATTACAGTGCTAACGATGGGAAAAGCTGGAAACGTTTGGGACACAAGGGGCTTACCACTGGTGGGTGGGACAGAATAACAGATTACACGGACAGCACCGGGTTTAAAGTTATTTTTTACAAGGATATTTATTCGCTGGGCACCTTCTCCGTTCCGGCGGGCAAATGATAAAACACGTGACCAACAATATTAAACCAGTTATGTCCATACGGAGTAACGATGAAGAAGTACTTAGTCAATCCATCGGGGAAAAAACATACAAAAGTGATGGGGAAATTGATTGTATTGGATTCTCGTTCGCACGACACGGGTGTTCTAGCAAAAAGGAGTCGGCCGGGGATACGTCATGCAAAACGGGATTGTTGTACGTGAGATAAGGGTCTGACCGAGACAAACTTGACGAGATATTATCATCCATGACGATAGTAGCCCCATTACTTCCCGCCTCGTCAAGTTGAGAATTAATATACTTGATCGCCTCTATAACATCCGTATACTCTTCTTCTGTCACACCTAGCCGTAATGCCTCTTTTTTGAAACATTAAATTCGTACCGAGAATCGGTCTTTTTAATTAATCCCACTAATTCAACAAGAGATTTAGAAACCGTTTCCGAATTCAAATTTAAGACGTCAAAGTATTTTCTCGTGTATTCTATTTACCCGGTAAAGCTTTTATAGCTTCTTCATTTTTGGGATTAAATACTAATGAATCCCCCTATACACGTGTTGTAGTATCTACCTAATTTCAATCGCTTTTGCAGCTCTGCCTTGGTTAATTTTTCTCCCGGTGTCACGTTAAGCAAGTGAAAAACCTCTTCCGTTTTATCACTATACTCCTGAGCTTTCATCATCATGTTTCCCATTATAAACAGGAATAACAATAATAATGTAATCTTCATATTATTTAATTTTATATTTAGTTTGTATAATATAGACACTTGTAAATTAAAAAAGAGGTATATCTACAAGCAACCCCGTACAGGCTCATATAAAAAATCAAAACACAAGAGAGAAGAATAACTAATATTTTCACAACGTCCGAACACAGACTAGCAATACGGCCCAAAAGCTGAATCTTCCCATTTTGCTTTTTCTTTTGTTTTCAACTTATCCATTTTAGCGTTAATCCTGTTCAAAATACAATTAATCACCTCATCAATCACAACAGGGTTATTCATTGAAAAAACCGTGTCATTTCGATATTGCGAGAGTTTTCCGAGACTTAACTTGTAACTTTCACATTCAAATTCATCATCCATGATACATTCTTGTACTTCTGCCTCGATCGCTCTTAAATGTTCAGCCTCGCTCACGAACCTATTCAACTGCATGATCAATTCTTGTTTCCGTTGGTAATACTGGATTCTTTCTTCCAGGTTCACGGGTTCCTGCAATTTCTTGTTGGCCTCTTCAAGTTGTTTTTTCAAACTTTCGATCTCTTCATCCTTATTCACCTCTTTCGGCTCTTCCTTCAAGGGAGGAACAATTTCTGTTTTCTCGGGGATTAATTCCATCGGAAGTAAATTTTTCGTTTCCTCTTTTGATTTCTCTACTTTATTTGTTCGTTGTCATAATCTTTAAATTTTAGTTAGACATTGTGTTTGATTTCTGTATTACAAATATACGCAGAAAATCAAGAATATACAAGTATTTTTCTTATCCAATACACTACATATCAGCCACTTAAATGCAAACATCTCGAATGAGATCAATTAAAATAGTTCTACCTCGCGAAAAAAAAAATTTACTTTTTTCAGTCATGAAATAGCGAGATCCTCGCGGAAATCGCCTGTAATAAAGCCACAACTTTAGAATCATTATAAATTAGCACTTAAATACGGTTTATTTCTAATTAATTACATCAATGTCAAGTTGTTGACACCATTCAAAACGGGAAATTCCCGTTTTGACAGCAAGTTAACCCCAGAGCCCCGCCCTATCCAACAACGCAACTTTCCGCCTCGCAGCGCAGGAAATATGAGGGAGGAAGAGGCTCTTAACACGTCGTCACATACCGCAAATAGTCCTATATGCCAAATACATGTGATACCTTTATAATTTAAATGCAGTCCTTGATTGCAAAAAAATTCATGCAATCAAGGTAGGCCAGCAGGTCGGTAGGTCGTGAAAATAATGTAATCAAATTAGCAATTAAAAATTCTTTCCATATTTTTTTACCCACACACTTTCCAAAATTGGAAAGTATTTATTATCTTTGTCATGTTAATGATACAGCAATGAACCCGAAATTTAAAGTAGTCTACACTGAAGAAGCTTACGAATTTATCTATTCTTTACCAGAAAAGGTACAAGACAAGATAGCTTATAACATCACGAAGAGCACCTTTTTCATGGATAAAGAGCTATTCAAGAAACTAGACAACTCTGATATTTGGGAATTTAGAACGCTTTACAGTGGAACCGCTTACAGGCTTTTAGCGTTTTGGGACACGGACAAAGATACACTCGTGATTGCCACTCACGGGTTTATCAAAAAGACACAAAAGACCCCCTTGAAAGAAATCGCTAAAGCGGAAATGATAAGAAAAGAATATTTTAACTCGAAATAAATTGCCACCATGAAATTACGCACCCATGAAGATATGTTAGATAGCGTGATCGGAGTTAAAGGAACTCCCAGACGTGATAAACTAGAAAATGATATAGAGGCCTACCTTATCGGAAAAGCAATCAAAGAGACTCGCCAAAAACAACAACTCACCCAAAAACAATTAGGCGAATTAGTAGGTGTACAAGAAGCTCAAATTTCCAAGATAGAAAGTGGGAAAAGTATCACTTACTCCACTATTGTAAAAGTATTCAAGGCATTGGGAGCCAAAACTGCAAGCCTTGATTTAGGTTCTTTAGGTAGAGTTGCTCTTTGGTGATTTATAAATGTAACACGATATTAGAGTACCGTACAGTTTTAAAAAAGAGCTTTTTAATTGAACACCTGTACATGCTTGAAAAAAACCGTGGCCAGATCGCCACGGGTTCTTTTTACAAATTATCGAGATCCGGAAACTTATCCTTGATTTCCCTGGAAATCGTCCCCACCTTGTTTTTCGTGTATATCTCCGTGACTTGAACTGAACTATGACCGTTCTGATCCCGCAGCGCGTACATACTTATATTATTATCTAACGCCAACGAGTTCCCGGTATACTTCCACGAGTACAACTTGTACTCGCTCGGCATGTTCAACATTTCCCTAAACGAGTTAAAACGATTCTTCAGGTTATTTTTACCCAAACACTCGGGCCCCGACTTGTACCCCTTGCCGAACATGTAATAATCCCGGTTATACTTGTGCAAGTTATAGACCTCCCGGATCTTGAGTAGGAAATGATCGGGAATTGTTGCGAACCTCTCCCGGTTGGTTTTTGAACGGAACCGATCCACGTTGATCAATCCACGGGCGAAATCGATATCCCGGATCTTCAACAAACGCAATTCTTTGCCAGGCCGGAGAAAACAATATGTCTCGAACTCTATCGCCATCCATAACTGCGGAACCCACTTGCTGATCGTGTCCCGGAACTTTTGTATATCAAATGAAGCCACTGGCCTCGGGGCTTCATCTTTATCATATCCTTTAGGAATATGATAAACCGAATTTGACATCACCTTTCCCTCGCTCACCACGTGATCAAACACGTTACTAATGATTTGCTTATAACAACGAATTGTTTTATCTGCCAGTTCCTTTTTCCCGATCAGGAACTCGGAAAAGAAACGCAAAACAACTTTGTTATTCACGGCAGAAACATCCACCTCCCCGTAATTCGCCTCTATCCACGTGGAGAATACACGCAATTTAGACCTGTAAGTTGCCAACGACCCCTCGCTGGCTCGCTCACAAGTTTCAAGATACTTGTTTGAATAAAGTCGAAACGTCGTGTTCGACGCTCGCATCTTACCGTATATTTCCTCGATATTCTTGTAACGCAATTGATCGGCGTAAATAACTTGAGTATCATCAATGAAAGGATTCCAACCGCTTTTCAACTTCCCCGAAAGTTCATTGATTATCTCCACGCTTTTAGCGTACCTCGCTTTCGAAACTTTAATCTTATTTAGTCCTTTGTAATATTTGAAGCGTTTCATCTTCCCGGTTCGTGGATCTTTAACGGAATAATACACGAACCAATTTTTTTGCATATTCCCCCCACAATCATTAAGTTGTGGAAGAGTGATAATTTTACGCGTTCCATGACATTTACCTTTTTAACGCCCCCCGACGTAAAAAATCCAGTCATTTTTCGCTCATGTCTCCTTTTTACAACAAACGCTCTGTCTAACAGAGCGTTTGTTTTTTTGTCGAGATGACTGGACTTGAACCAGCGGCCTCCACGTCCCGAACGTGGCGCGCTACCAACTGCGCTACATCTCGTTTCCGTTTTGCGAGGGCAAAGATAATAAAAGTATCAATTATAATCACTATATTTGTAAAAAATTTTATTGTATAAAATATTTTTCTTCAGAATGGACTCAATTAGACAAAATAAGGTTGGTCGCTTAATCCAACGAGACTTAAGTGAAATGTTTCAGAAAGAGTGTAAAGAATTCACCGCAGGCGCCATGTTATCCGTTACAACAGTGAGAGTTAGCCCGGACATGTCATACGCCAGAGTTTACCTTAGTATCTTCCCTTCAAACCTGACGGAAAAGGTACTGGAGAGCTTGGCTGAAAAAAACAAAAGTATCCGTTTTATCCTCGGAAAAAAGATCGGCAAACAGACACGCATCATTCCGGAGCTTAAATTTTTCGTGGATGACAGCCTCGATTACATAGATAAAATCGATTCTCTGTTGAAACAATAACCTGTATCCACGATGAATCTGTCGATATTCATTGCACGGAGATACCTGTTTTCAAAAAAGAAACAGAATGCCATAAACATCATTTCCATCATTAGCATGGTCGGTGTTGCGATTGGCACAACGGCTCTTATTGTCGTACTCTCCGTGTTCAACGGAATCGACACACTCCTCACGGAAGCAACCGACAGTTTCACCCCGGATCTCACGATTTCCCCGGCAAAAGGGAAATTCATCACGACCGACACTATTTTAATTGATAAGCTGGCCCGTATGCCGGAAATCTCTTCCTGTGATCCCGTCGTGGAAGAAAATTCTCTTGTGAAATTCGGAGATAAATTAGTCCCGGTGGTCGTGAAAGGGGTAGACTCCACTTATGCCGAACACGTGAATATATTTCCTTCTATTGTTAGTGGTATCTACTCGCTCGAAAAAGACGATAAACCAGCCGTCGTCATGGGCTATGGCATTGCGGCTGCTTTAAAAATCAGACTAGGAACGCTCTCTCCCGTTACATTCTACTACCCGGATCGAAAAGCGTCTTCCGCATCAAACTCTGCACTAAACAGCCAGAAAATATACCCGCTCGGGATATTCTCCGCACAGCAAGATATTGACGGTAAATACGTGATCACCGGAATAGAAACAGCAAGGGAGTTGTTCGGGGTTCCGGGACAAATCTCCAAAATAGAGATAAAATTAAAAGACCCCAATCAGATAGAATCATTAAAAGAAAAACTATCCGTCCAAATACAACCGACATACAAAATCGAGAACAAATATGACTTAAACCGTTCCTTCTATGCCATGATGAAATCGGAAAAACTGGCCGTCTTTCTGATCTTGTTATTTATCCTGTTAATCGCCTCCTTCAATATCATCGGTTCCGTATCGATGCTAATTATTGACAAAAAAGAAGACATCGGGATTTATCAAGCCCTAGGGATGACCAAAGAAAAAATAATCTCGATTTTCAAGCTTGAAGGTAACCTGATTACCGGATTCGGAGCATTGATCGGCCTGGCATTAGGGACCATACTATGCCTACTACAAGAATATTACGGGTTCATCACCCTCGGCAACGGTAGCTACATTGTCAGCGCATACCCGGTGAAAGTCATCGCATCGGATATTTTGATTATCATGATCACGGTGATTGCCATCGGTTACCTGGCCTCGCATTTCCCGGTAAAATACCTCGTGAACAAAATCGTCAAATCATAAATAAGGATCACGCTATGTATAAACTTTTAACGCTATCACTTTTATCCCTAACGCTCACCCTACTCCCCTTGACCTTGAAAAGTCAGGAGAAAGAGCCTGTTGTTTTAATCGAAACAAACATGGGAAACTTAAAAGCGAAACTATACAACGATACCCCCTTGCACCGGGACAATTTTATCCGGTTGGCAAAATCCGGCCATTATAACGGGACATTATTCTATCGTGTTATTAAAAATTTCGTGGTACAGGGAGGCTCTTCCGATAGTCGAAATGCTATTGCCGGACAAGCTATCGGCTACGGTAAAGGGATCACGATTGACGCAGAGATCAAACCACACCATTATCACAAAAAAGGAGCACTAGCCGCACCCCGCCAACCGGACCGGGTAAATGTCTTCAAAGAATCGGATATCGCCCAATTCTATTTCGTGGTCGGTAAAAAATACACGCCGGAAGAATTGGATAAAATCGAGAAATCAATAAACGTCCCCATTAAAAGAGCCATCCAGAAGAAATATTATACCCCCGAGAAAAAAGCCATTCTTGACACTTTGAGGGCGCAAAAGAAAGTACCTGAGTTCCGGGCCATCGCGGAAAAGATCAAATCGGACATCAATTTCGAATGGGAAAACAACACGGACAAGCTCTACATGGATGATGAAAAAAGAAAGGCATACACCACGATAGGCGGGGTACACCATTTGGATAAAGAGTACACGGTTTTCGGAGAACTGATCGAAGGTTTCGATGTTCTGGATAAAATTGCCGCTCTTCCCACGGACAGGCATGACCGCCCGTTCAAAGACGTCAGAATAATCAGTGTAAAAATAATAAAATAACATGATACCACGCAAATACTCCTTATTATGGAGGAATATCATCTGGGCTGGAGTAATCTTTTTCTTATGCGCTATTCCATCCGACTCGATTCCTGATCCGCAATTAAATATCCCCCACCTTGACAAGGTGGTACACTTCGGAATGTTCTTTATCATGTCAATATTCCTGTGCAGCGAACTCCGCTATCAGACTCGATTGTCTCTACAAAAAATTTATCTGATCGCCATCGGGTTCAGTTTCATCTATGGAGGACTTATCGAAGTTCTGCAATTCAAATATTTCAACCGGGGCGGAGACTGGTGGGATCTGTTTGCCGACGTTCTCGGGGGAGTGGTGGGTTGCCTGCTATACCTCACGGCGAAAAAACAGAAAGACAAACTTGTTGATTATCTATACAAGAAACTAAAAAGCCGGAAAGAAGTATAACTACTCCGGGGAAAATCTCGTTCACTAAAATGGAATATAAAGATTCATAAATATGAAAACAATTACATTTAGAAACGGGGACCCCATGCCCCTCTTCGGGTTAGGAACTTATCAATCCAAAGCAAACGAACTACACGATGCCATCATTAGTGCGCTGAAAGACGGGTACAGGTTGATTGACTGTGCCGCCTATTATAAAAATGAAGAAATCATCGGGGCTGCCCTGCAAGAAACATTCACGTCCGGACTCGTGAAACGGGAAGAACTTTTCATTACCTCCAAATTATGGAATAATAACCACGCCCCGGAACACGTGGAAGAGGCTCTTCGAAAGACGTTGCTCGATCTCCGGCTAGACTACCTGGACCTATACTTGATTCATTGGCCGATAGCGCTGAAACACGACATCGAATACCCGCAACAAGCATCCGACTTACTTTCCCTCGAAGAATGTCCCCTTACGGAGACTTGGAAAGCGATGGAACAAATGCAGGCAAAAGGGCTATGCAAACATATCGGGGTTTCGAATTTCAGCATCCCGAAATTGAAAGAACTGATCGCCGTGGCAAAAAATAAACCCGAAATGAACCAGGTAGAGATGCATCCTTACTTGCAACAAAATGAATTATTTCAATTCTGTCAGTCTGAAGGAATTTACTTGACGGCTTATTCCCCTCTCGGACGTAATTTACCCATCAAAAACAAACCCGGCCTGACCAATGAACCGATTATTATCAATTTAGCAAAAAAATATAATTGCACACCGGCACAAATTATCATTGCTTGGGGGGTACAACGAGGAATCGTGATTATCCCAAAATCAGTTCACCCGGAGCGAATCAAAGAAAACATTAAATCACTGGACATCAATATTTCACCAGAGGATATAACCAAAATTGCCACCCTTGACTCACACACCCGGATGACCGACGGCTCGGCTTGGATTTTCCCCGACGGACCGTACACGATGAAAAATATTTGGGATGAAAAATGAAGTTCTCGAAAGAATTGAAATGTATGAGACTTTTTTATTAACTTTGCCCACCAAAGATTTCAAATTTCGAGAAGATGTTAGACAAGATTAAACAACTCAGTGCTGAAATAGCCGGTTTCCAGGCGAAAAGCCTAGAAGAAGTAGAACAGTTCAGAATCAAGCATTTAAGCAAGAAAGGAACGATCGCTGCTCTCTTTGATGATTTTAAAACCGTTCCCGCGGATCAGAAAAAAGCCATGGGACAAGAATTAAATGAATTGAAGAACACGGCTCTGGCAAAAATCAACGAGTTGAAAGAGTTACTTTCTAACGCGGAAGAAGATTTAAGCGGTATCGACTTGACGATGCCGGGAGATCCTTTAAAATTAGGAACCCGTCACCCGTTAGCTATCGTGAAAAACGAGATTCTGGCCATCTTCAATAAACTTGGATTCACCATTTCCGAGGGACCGGAAATCGAAGACGACTGGCATAACTTCTCCGCGTTGAACTTCCCGGAAGAACACCCGGCACGTGATATGCAGGATACATTCTTTATCAGTAAGAACCCGGACATCGTGCTACACACGCATACCTCATCCGTGCAAGTGCGAGACATGGAGGCTCATCGTCCCCCGATTCGGCTAGTTACTCCCGGAAGGGTGTTCCGTAACGAGGCTATCTCGGCCCGGGCACATTGCATCTTCCACCAAATCGAAGCTCTTTACATCGACGAGAACGTTTCCTTCGCTGACTTAAAGCAAACCTTAACCTATTTCGCGAAAGAACTATTCGGACCAGACACGCAAATTCGTCTTCGTCCGTCATATTTCCCTTTCACGGAACCATCGGCAGAAATGGACGTTTCCTGTACACTATGTCATGGAAAAGGTTGCAACGTGTGTAAAGGAACCGGATGGTTGGAAATCCTTGGGTGTGGAATGGTTGACCCCAATGTTTTGGAATTAAATGGAATAGACAAGGAAAAATATACCGGGTTCGCCCTCGGTATGGGTATCGAGCGTATCACCATGCTAAAATACGGCATTAAAGATATACGTCTCTTTTTCGAAAACGACATCCGTTTCCTTGAACAGTTTTCGGCCGCAGGCAAATAATATATAAACACAACACAAGAGAGATGAGGATGTCGGTCACACGACTCCTCATTTTTTATTCTCAAAATCGGTTACTATGAAGAATTTAGTCCTTCTATTCTTGATTACCTTTTCATTCGGGGCTTTCGCTTGCTCTCCCGTTGATTCCGTGTACCAGAAAGATCAAATTTTACTAAAACATTTCTTTGAATACGCCAATAAAAAGGAAATAACCAAACTCCCGATCAACAAGAAAGTTGTCGCCATCGGACGTTATTTCCTCGAAACACCTTACGTGGGAGGGACGTTGGACATCAATCCCCAGGAGAAGCTGGTTGTCAACCTGCGGGAATTTGATTGCGTGACTTTCGTCGATAATGTCATCGCCCTGGCACGCCTAGATAAATATGAAGAACAAAGTATTCCTCAATTCCAAAGGAATTTACAAGAAATTCGGTACCGGAACGGAAAGATAGTTGACTACACGTCACGCCTGCATTACTCTTCCGACTGGTTATACGAGATGACCTGCCTGAACTTTCTGGAAGACATCACGAAAGAAAAAGGAGGTATCCCCTTCCCCAACAAGGTATCCTTCATCTCCCAAAACTGGAAAAAGTACCCGGCCCTAATACAGGATTCCACCCTTGTTACAAAAATAATTGATATTGAAAAAACTATTAACGGCAGGGCATATTACTATATCCCGAAAGAAAAAGTACTTCCTTTCGCGGGCCAAATCAAAACCGGGGATATTATACTGATCACCACGAAGAAAAAAGGACTTGACACGGCTCACGTGGGTATTGCCATTGAAAACGAAGGACAAATATACCTGCTCCACGCCTCGTTTTCCGACAAAAAAGTGTCCATCACGACAGAAACACTCCCCGATTACTTACAACGAATCACGTCACATTCCGGCATAATGATCGGCCGCCTCATCAATTTTAAATCTAATTAACATCCATAAAACTGTGTAATACGTATATTTGGTAGAATTATTGTTATAAACTTTTACAAGAACACAAAATGTGATCGTGGAAATTGAATAGAAACCTAAAACAACGGAATATGAGAAGAATATTTATCGGAACACTTGTTGTGTTAACCATTGCTTTAATTAACGGATGTGCTAACCGGAAAATCACACGGGTAGACCCGAATGAAACCATCGACCTTAGCGGACGTTGGAATGATAGTGACTCACGGCTTGTTTCCGAAGAAATGATCGGTGACCTGCTTACTTCAGCCTGGATTCCAAGATACTTAAAAGCAAACGACAAACGCCCCGTGGTGGTGGTCGGTCTCGTGGAGAACAAAAGTCACGAACATATCAACTCGGAAACCTTCATTAAAGATGTAGAAAAAGCGATTATCCGGGATGGTAACATTCGTTTGGTTGTTGCCGGAGAGAAACGGAATGAACTTCGAAAAGAAAGAGCCGAGCAACAAGATTACGCATCACCGGAAACCACCAAGAAGTGGGGAAAAGAACTGGGTGCCGATTTCATCTTGCAAGGGACAATCAACAGCATCGTCGACTCGTACAAGAAACAAAAAGTCGTGACTTATCAAATCGACCTGCAACTCACGAACATCGAGACCAATGAGGTTGTCTGGATGGGTGACAAGAAGATCAAGAAACAAATCAGCGACCGGGTTCTGTAATATAGAGACATTCAAACGGATGAAAATATCGTTACCTTCTCCAACACCCCTTAATAAAAGGAAAGAATGCTCATGCATCGCATCTCCCCTTCCCAAAGAAGGAGGCTTGGAGAAGGTAAATCATTCATTTTCAATTTTCAATTTTCAATTTTTAATTATTCTTCTCGTTTTTCTTTTCTCCGGATGCGCTACTTGGTACCAGCGAACGGCAGAGTTCCAAGCAGCCGTCAACTCGGGAAATTTCGAGAAAGCAAACAAACTTCTAGATAAAGATAAAAAACAAGCCACGGGTAAAAACCGCATCCTCTATTATCTCAACAAAGGATACGTGGAATTCATGCTCAGCAATCCCACCAACAGTAATCAATACTTCGAGACCGCCGAAAACTTGATTGACGAGTATCACAGTAATGTCGGGACTGAAGCTGCAGCATTGGTTACCAACCCGGAAACACGTCCCTACCGACCGGAAGACTTTGAAATCATCATGATTAACTTCTACAAGGCCTTGAACTATATCGATCTGAATGACATGGAAGGAGCCTTGGTCGAGGTTCGCAAAATCAATATCAAACTCAACCAGCTAAACGACAAGTACCCCGATAACAAGAACCGGTATCAACGAGATGCTTTCGCCCATTTATTAATGGGCCTGATCTATGACGCCACGGGAGATTACAATAATGCGTTTATCGCCTATCGAAATGCCTACGAGGTCTACCAGTCCGACTATATTAAAAACTTCGGCGTAAAGGCCCCGGAACAACTAAAACAGGACTTGATGCGTACCGCCTATATTTGCGGTTTCTCCGCAGAATTGAAACAATACGAGAAAGAGTTTAACACGACATACACCCATACCCCGACGCCCGCGGATGGACAACTCGTGTTTTTCTGGCTGAACGGCATGGGACCGGTAAAGGCTGAATGGAGCATAAACTTCGCCAAACAAAAAAGAGGAGACGGGGCGATTGTATTCCACAACGAATCCCTCGGGCTTACCTTCCCTTTCTTCTTTGGCTCGGGATACAGCGATGATGAAAAACGAAGTATTGCCGATCTGCAAACCTTGCGTGTCGCGTTCCCAAAATACATGGAACGTCCCCCGCTTTACGCCACGGGAACTCTCGTAACCGGCAATCACTCGTACCCGCTGGAACTCGCCGAGAATATCAATGAGATCGCATTCAAGACCTTACGAGACCGAATGGTACGGGAATTTTCAAATTCCCTCCTCCGGGTGGCAGCCAAAAAAGGCCTAGAATACTCCGCCCGCAAGCAAAACGAATGGTTGGGCTTCGCCGTCGGTATCGCTAACAGCCTCACCGAAAAAGCCGACACCCGCAACTGGCAAACACTACCTTATTCCATCTCCTACACTCGTCTGCCCTTATCCGCCGGAACGAATAACCTCACGCTCCGCTTGAATGCCCGAAACGGCTCCCAGCACACGGAACAATTCTCCGTCGAAGGCGGTGGACGTAAAACCCGCTTCCACGTATTCCAAACAATGGATTCCAGACAATAATAATGACTCTTGTATATTAAATTGTCACTCTTTTACCATTCAATGACCTCAAAGACTTTCGCCACAAATCCACCTTTTTCCCCCATCCCCATAGAATAGCCTCGCCCTCCCATGGTAAAACCGTACTCCCCGAAAATCGGATAATCCACTTTCTTCCATACATTCTTTTGAGGATCATAGCCCCAACCTCCGTTCACATAGACAAAATCCCGTCCGTCTTTATTCAGTACGAAAGAAACAATATTTGATGGTATTTCTGCATTCTCCCCCTTTTCATAACAAATCGGTTGTCCTTTCCATGTATTAGATTTCGGATCAAACTTCTGAATATCATCCGCTCCAACACCGAAACAAACATATCCATACCCGTTAGCGACAAAAGCAGTCGCCCTTACCCTAGCTCTAGCAATACCCGATATTTGTTTCCATCCCGTCTCCGGATCAAATTCATAAAAATCCGCAAAGTATTCTAACAGTTTTTCTCCTTCTCCAGCCCCCACGTATCCCTTACCCTCTATCGAAAAAGCGACAGTCCCCGCTCTCGGCCCCCCAGGGAACTTTACGGGCCGGGTATCCCAAGTCCCGGTTTCACTGTCATACACGAAAAAATCATCGTGACGAACCGACGAAGGACCGTTCTCCTTATCAATCGTAATAGTAATCCCCAATCCGACATACGCCTTATTGCCAATAACAAAAGCTACCGCTCCCTCACGCGCCCCTCCCGGATATTCTCCTATCGATTCCCACGAACGCTTTTCATCCGAATAATAAAAAAAACAACGATTCTTACCCACCAAAGGGATATCCCCTAACCCAATATACGGAACATCGTTAATCGAAAACATCACCGCACCGTGCATCCCGATTACTCCTAACATGGACACGGAATCAACTGACAATTCCGGTAAATCAAGCTTCCAATCATCATTGTTATCACCATCTGTACAAGAGGAGAAAAACGTAATCCCCAAGCAAAGTACAAAAAAACTAATTCTATTCTTATATAAGTCCATACGATCTGTTACAATCCAGTTAAATCTGCTTCGGTTAACCATTGCGTATACGTCCCTCCCTCTATATTATAGTCAAAGGAAGATAATATAGAATTTCTTGTCATCGTAAAACCAGCACTTGCAACACTTTGGTTATTATTATATTCAACATAAAAAAATGGCTGCGCATATAAAACATAAGTATAAAACACTAACATCCCATTCTTAATTTGAATGTTCTCAATCGAATTATCTACCTCCACAAGTCCTTTATAATCTTTTGAGCAAGCAAAAAACATGACACCACCTAAAAGACAAAAGATCCATTTAAAAAAAACTCTTTTTTTCATAATTCATTGTTTTAAATCATTGTTTTGTAACAAAACAATAAACAGTATTTCATTCAAAATAATGCTCTCCACGAAGATAGGAAATATATTTGACACAAACACTACAATATTGCATATTTATTAAAACACGATTTATCAATAATAACCACGAGTACAATTTCGCCTCCCCTTTCACTAATTTGTCCACAAAAAAGTTCCCCTCACTTTACAAACGTAAAATGAGGGGAATCCAAACTATATTACCTACAAAATTTATTTCTTCATGATCTCTCCGAAATACTTGTAGAATAATGGAATTGTCGTAATTCCGTTAAAGAATTGTTCCAACGGATAATTCTCATTCGGAGAGTGAATAGCGTCAGACCCTAAACCAAAGCCCATTAGCACGGATTTGATTCCCAACACTTCCTCGAACGTGGCGATAATTGGAATACTACCACCGGAACGAACCGGAACTAGTTGTTTTCCATACACTTCCTCGTATGCCTTTTCCGCAGCCTTGTAAGCCGGAAGATCAATCGGGCACACGTAAGAAGGTCCGCCATGCAGATAATCCACTTTCACCTTCACATAATCCGGTGCGATAGACTCGAAATACTCCTTGAATAACTTCGCGATCTTCTCGTGCTTCTGGTTCGGGACCAAACGGCAGCTAATCTTGGCATATGCTTTAGAAGGCAGTACGGTCTTGGCACCTTCTCCCGTATAACCTCCCCATATTCCACAAACATCAAATGTCGGACGAATACCCGTACGCTCGTTGGTTGTAAAACCTTCTTCGCCCTTTACCTCTTTAATATCCAAAGACTTTTTATAATTCTCCAGATTGAAAGGAGCCTTGGCCATTTTAGCCCGTTCCTCGGCGCTTACTTCCAACACGTCATCATAAAAACCGGGAATCGTGATATGTCCTTTTTCATCTTGCATATCAGCGATCAACTTACACAACACGTTAATCGGGTTTGCCACCGCTCCTCCGAAAATGCCAGAGTGCAAATCAGCATTCGGCCCGGTAACTTCAACCTGCCAGTACGCCAAACCTCTCAACCCTGTTGTGATAGAAGGAATATCCCGACCAATCATACTGGTATCGGAAACTAAAATCACGTCAGCCTTCAACATATCCTTATGGTCCCGGCAGAATTTAGGAAGACTCGGAGAACCGATTTCCTCCTCGCCCTCGATCATAAACTTCACGTTACAATTCAATTTTCCGGACTTCACCAGATATTCAAATGCTTTCGCATGCATGAAAGCCTGACCTTTATCATCATCAGCCCCGCGAGCCCAAATCTTACCATCCTTGATTACCGGCTCGAAAGGCTTCGTGTTCCACAAATCAATCGGGTCAACAGGCATCACGTCCATGTGCCCGTATACCAATACCGTCGGAAGAGCCGGATCGATTATTTTTTCCCCGTAAGCAACCGGATTACCTTCAGTTTCATACACTTCCGCCCGATCAGCCCCGGCAGCTAACATTATTTTTGTCCATTGTTCAGCGCAACGATACATATCTGGCTTATGCTCAGACAATGAAGAGATTGAAGGAATGCGAATCAACTCGAATAACTCGTTCAGGAAACGTTCCTTGTTCTCTTCCACGTACTTTTTAATTTCTTCCATCTATTTGAAAATATATTGATTAATAAAATAAACATACTGCACATAGTTACAAATAACCATTCCAACAACATCTTTGTTGGAACAAATATAACATTTTCAGACGAAGGGATCAAACAACTGTTCCGCTAAATTCCTTTGGTGGTACAAAATAATTTCATACTTTTGCCAAGTGTTTCAACTAATGAATTAGATATGTCAAATCTTCCCGAAATTAAAGTTTTCGCCGGAGAGAATAGTCAATATATTGCAGAAAGTATTGCTAGTTCTCTAGGGCTGGAACTCGGTAAAAAAACGTTTACGAGATTTAGTGACGGAGAATTCGTCACCTCATTCGACGAAACGGTGAGAGGCGAACACGTGTTTATCGTGCAATCAACCTTCCCGCCTAGTGATAACCTCATGGAATTACTCTTGATGATCGATGCCGCCAAAAGAGCATCTGCCTACAAGGTAATCGCCGTAATCCCCTATTTCGGGTTTGCGCGTCAAGACCGGAAAGATAAACCGCGTGTCGCCATCGGGGCAAAACTAGTGGCTAATATGCTACAAGCTGCCGGGGTTGACCGGATTATCACCATGGATTTACACGCCGACCAAATTCAAGGATTCTTCGATGTTCCCGTGGATCACCTATACGGTTCTACCGTGTTGATTCCTTACATCAAATCTTTAGGATTACGTGATTTTGCCATTGCCTCCCCAGACATCGGTGGAGCCAAAAGAGCAAATTCCTGGGCAAAATACTTTGATTCAGGGTTGATCATCTGCCACAAAACCCGTATCCGGGCAAATGAGGTTGCCGACATGAAAGTGATCGGGGATGTAGAGGGCAAAAATATCATCGTTGTTGATGACATGATCGATACGGCCGGAACAATTTGCAAAGCAGCCGATATGCTTATCGACAATGGTGCTGCCAGCGTACGTGCCGTAGCCACCCATGCAGTACTTTCCGGTAAGGCATACGAAAATATCGAGAAATCAAAACTGACGGAAGTAATCTTCACCGATTCCATTCCCCAGAAACAACCTTGCTCAAAAATTAAAGTATTACCGATCGCTCCCATGTTTGCCGACACGATCCGCAACATCTACGAGCATAAATCGATCAGTGATCACTTCCTCATGTAATTCATTTTTCATGATATAAAAAATGGCACTCTGAAAAGGGTGCCATTTTTACTAAGATTCAAGTTCCAGAAATCAAAAATCACTATTATAGATAGGCGATGCCCACTCTGGTATCATTTTTACATACTGTTTTACAAGTCGCCCCTTAGCTAACCGAAATAACAGCATTGCCTCTTTATTCTCTACAGAATTATCGTATATATAAGTTCTATCAACCAATTTAGAAACTAAACAACAATTAGATATCGATTTTTGATACCTTGAAATAATTTTTGAAATAGGAACATCATGTCCTCCTTCCATGACACGGCCAGCAATACGTGCTGCATTAATTGTCGGAGATACTGTACAAACAAAGAATAAACGAACAAAGAAACCTGCTTCTATAGCCCTACAGATATAATCAACTTTATCTTCAACAGAAAGAACTGTTTCAAAAATAAGACTTTTACGCTCCGTTAAACAAGTCTCCCTTAATTCTTCACAAAACTTCACGGCTTTTATTACTGCATCTTTAGAGTTCCAATCTCCAAACCTTTCTTGAGCAACAATATCCGGATTTATATAAATAGAATCCTCCATCCATTCATGATGAAGAATCTTTGACGTAACAGAAGTTTTACCAGAACCATTAGGCCCTGCTATTACGATAAGTACCGGTTTATGAATATCATTCATTACTAAAATTTACATTATACTCTTCTCCCCATTTAACCCGTTGTTTACGGATATACTCCTTTATTTCTTGAAAAAATTTTTTATGTGCTTCTTCCGATTTACGTTTTGCCTCTTCAGCAACTTCTTTCATCAAAGTTGCAAGCATCTCATCAGTTGGTTCTTCCAAACTGGTTAAACGATAAGAATTCATCTCTTTTTCAGACATAATCAAAATATTTATCACAAATATAAGGAATTCAAAAGACATAAACAATCATGTTTCATGATATAAAAAATGGCACCCGAGAAGAGTGCCATTTTCTATATCCCCACATTTTCAACCGTTAATCGTCAATCGTCTGCTGTTCGAAACTTTCCTCTTATCTTTCGACAACATGAAAGCATACACCTCCAAATTCTCTTTCACCCAGCCACTATCCAAGCTAATCGTCGTCACCCCATTTTCCTGACGATTCCGGCAAGGCTCCACGATCATTTGGTTTCCCGTTTTCTCGTAAACCACCACGTACAACACGTCTGTCGGGTTCGCCACCACCGACCAGCGACTTTGAGCCTCCTGAGTAATCGTTATCATATCCTGATCTTCGTTCAACGACACGGCCAGCGTTCCATCCTGCAGGCTCCCCTCAGCACACACGATTTTCTCATAATCAATCGTGGGATTATACTCCTCGTCAACCGCAACGGCCTGCATATTCGCTTTCACGAAGGCGTTATAAAACGTACTTCCCGCCTTTCTTCCCGGGAAACCGAGTTCTGCCGCCGGAGCAAAATACAGCGAAACCTTTTGTAACGCTTTCATCTTCGCCCGTTGCGCCAACTGCCCGGGAGTTTTGGGATTACGCATCGTGCTTCTCTTTCCCCGGGCAATACTATACCCGTTTGCACCCGAGTACATCGTGATATTTGCCACTGATTTTCTCACTTCCCCCAATACAAATGATTTAAATAAAGCCATAATCTTAAGATTTAAAATGAAACATACAAATCACAATACTAAATGCAAATTCTCCGAAAAATCACACCTGTTTATCGAACCGAAAAAACAATACAAGTGAATCCTCTTCCCCCGCTCTTCCGAGAGTTCAATCTCCGCACTCTCATCCCGACGAACACTCCCGATCGCCTCGGGAGTTACAATCCGAAACCTCATGTCTTCCATCATCACCACGCACCACAACTCGTCCCCTAAACGTTCTTCCCGTACCACGTTTTCATTCTTCCACGTCAGGCGAACCTTATCGCCCTCCCGGCATCCCTGCAACTCTCTCGGTAAAAACAAGTTCCCTGCACTGAAATGCACGAGATCATACAGCAACCCCTCCCCGTTAAACGCCCGCATATTAGCTTTCAGAAAAAGAGTATATCCCGAGCGACGTTCCACCACGCCCAACATCTGCCAAATCCGGGCCAGCCATGTTTGCCGGATAACCCCGTAAAAAGTCGCAGTCTTCCTCATCCTCTCCCGGTAATACAATTGTAACTCCGAACGACAATCCTTCACCTTTCCCGGGGCAGCTCTCGCGTAAAGATGATCCCCTACCTGGTAGTAAATAACACGTCCCACCCGCCCCGACAAACGATTAAACAGATTTGAATAACAACAAGCCATACTTACCTCCTTTTTTCATTACTAAAACTTCAACCTTTTTCTCAACTCATCGAAGGGAAACGCCGGCCCCGGATCCGTCTTTCGAGGGGTGATGTCCGAGTGTCTCACCAAGTATTTGATCCCGTAACACGCTTTCAACAAACGACAGATCTCCTCCGTAATTGCAAACTGCCCCTCGGTAAAAGAATGCCAGTATCTCGCCCTTCCCCCTTCTTCCGTCGTGTACACCTGATCGGGAGAATATTCCCGCCCGAAACACGAATAATATCGATCTCCCACACGTTGTAACTCCCCTGCATTATCCAGCTCAATCCCGATCGAACAATCATTCAAGTTCACCCGCCCGGCATGAAAACTCTTCCCGGCGTGCCAAGCCTTCACGTCAAAAGGTAACAACTGGAAAACCTCCGCATCCCTTCCGACCACCACGTGAGCGGAAACACCCGTGTCCGGCCGACCCAAATAAAGAGCCGATGAAATCGCCCCGGCTCCAACCGTACTATGTAAAACAATCGTATCCACACAAGATAATTTCACCTTACACTTTGAACACTGCAAATACTTCACGCTATCCCCAAACAACAAATTCTCAATAATTTCCATGGCACCATGTTTTATTTCCATTTCTTTGACAACAAACTCTCTGTTACCTTCTCCCCGCTTCTTCCTATCACGTATCCCCCGAGCCCGATCTCCAACAAATCCCACAAACGGGAACTATCGGACAATAACGTCGATTCCATGAACATTCCCGACAGAATCACCACCGCAAACGCCAACATCACGATGGGCCGCCAAGACCTCTGCAACCAATTTCCCCGGGCTTCTTCCCCCACCGCTGCCGACTGTTCCCGCACCAGCTCACTCTTGTAACGATACACTAAAGACTGAATCTCCTCCTGAATCTTCTGCTTCTCCTTCGAAGAAACTGACAACCGGTTCACGATGTCACCGATCTCCCTAATCACGTTCTGTAATACACCCATAATCTTCTGTTTTTTAATTTGATATACCAAAAGTACACCCCAGAACGCCCGTTACCAACCATAGTATCCGAACACACTCATTTATCATCCGAATGACAGGAAAATACATCTGAACAGATTTATAAATAAGAAAAGCGTCTTCTATAATTTGGCAATGTTATCCGTGTACACACTTCGTTTGTCGTGTAAATCTATAGAATCAGCCCTAGAAGTTATAACCTCCTTAATAATGCAATTTTTTCGTCCACGACATAAATATTTGCATGGATATAATCATTTTCGTTTATAAACGAAAATATTGCACGCCTTTATTTATTCTTACCCATAATATCCCGCTTCCTTGTTTTTAAACTCCTTCAACAATTCTATGTACTCTAAAGCATCGTCTAACAAGGCCATCCCACAAGAATAGTTAACAACGAATTCCCCTACATATCCTTACCCTCTTGCCCCTTTTTCTTTCTCACGATATCCCAAAAATCAAAACACTCGAATATCTCCGTCCGGTAAGATGGGCTAACCGGAAACACATTCTTACCGATACAAAGTGCTTTCCCGATAAAACCATCCACCTCGTAAAGATTCACAATATAACTTCGATGAACCCGCTTAAACCGATCCTCCGGCAAAAAAGGCTCCAACATCAAAAGTGGATGAGCGATCAACAACCGGGGTTTATCCCGCCGATAGATATAACAATAACATCCCGAAGCTTCCACGTACAATATCTCCGAGTAAAAACATCTTTCCCTACGTTCCCCCTGACGCACAAAAAAACAGTCTCGTATGAGACATTTCGCCTGATCATTTGTTTTTTTCATAATGATTATTTTTAAATCCCGCAAGATGACCTTTAACGACAAAGGCATGCCCCCGCATGCCTACAAACAACAAGGGTGTGACAAAAGTCCTAACACTCTCGTCACACCCTTGCTATTGAATATTCTATCTAAATTTTTTTTAATCCCTCAATCCAAAATCGTAAATCACAAATTATTTTCGGTCCTTCAATCTAAAATCATAAATTGTAAATCACTTTCGTAACTCTCTCTATATCCTCGTCTGTCAACGTTGGCCCCGATGGCAAACACAACCCCATCTCGAATAACCGCTCACTCGTCCCGTTCCCGTAAAACGGAGCATCTTTGAACACGGGCTGTAAATGCATCGGCTTCCACAACGGGCGACTCTCGATATTATTCTCGTCCAGTGCCAACCTCACGTCCTCCCTCGTGAAACCCGCCTCTTCCGGGTCCACCGTGATGCACGTCAACCAGTAATTCGAATTAAAATCACCGCCTTCCGGTTGGCACATCACCTTTACCCCCTTCACTCCGGCCAGTAACTTCACGTACAAATCGTGAATTACTCTCCTACGGGCAATATGTTCATCCAGCACGAACATCTGCCCCCTCCCGATTCCCGCACAAATATTACTCATCCGGTAATTATACCCTATCTTCTCGTGCTGGTAATGTGGTGCCTGCTCCCTCGCCTGCGTGGCGTAAAACAACGCCCGCTTGGCACGTTCCTCGCTCGGGCAAACCAAGGCCCCGCCACCGGAAGTCGTGATCATCTTGTTCCCGTTAAATGACAACGCTGCGTATTCCCCGAAAGTCCCGCATTTTCGCCCCTTGTACTCGGAACCTAACGCCTCTGCCGAATCTTCTAATACAGGAATTTTATAACGATTAGCGACCTCCAATATTTCGTCCAATTTCCCCGGCATTCCATACAAATGCACGGGAATAATCGCCTTCGGCAGCCGTCCAATCTTCTCCACTCGATCCTTAATCGCCTCCTCCAGCAACACCGGATCCATATTCCAAGTATCTACCTCACTATCCACGAACACAGGCGTCGCCCCTAGATAGGCAATCGGGTTTGCCGACGCCGAAAACGTGAAACTCTGGCAAATGACCTCGTCCCCCTCGCCAACACCTAAAAGTATCAACCCCAAATGCAACGCCGCCGTTCCAGCGCTCAACGCCACCACTTGTTTTCCTTCATTTTCAACTTTCAATTTCCCATTTTCAATTAAGAAATCCCGTAGGGCTTTTTCAAAAGCATTCACGTTCGGTCCTAGCGGAACGACCCAATTCGTGTCGAACGCTTCTTGTATAAATTCCTGTTCTCGCCCGCTCATATGAGCAAGAGAAAGCCAAATTCTATTTTTCATATTATAATCTTAAAAATCAAAAACGTGTATATTTCTAAAATCGCCCCCCAACTTGAGCGGTTTCAAAACTCCTCTCCAGCAAACTTAATCCTAAAACCAAATATGGTAGCTAAAATCATCTCAATATCCTTAATAAAACTATAATGGCGATAATAATAACAATTCAAGCGAACCTTATCAGGATAGATCACTGTATCATTATACTCCGTAGCAATCTCTTGTATCGAACGTTTATCTCCCTCTATTTGTCTCTTAGAAACATACTCCGAGATCATTTCGTCCTCAAGACGGTACTTCAGTGTTGCAGGACCAGTAATACCAGGACGAAGTTTTAATACATCACAATCATCACCAGTAAGTTTATCTGCATATCCCGGAACATCCGGACGAGGGCCTACAAAAGACATGTTGCCAATCAGTACATCCCAAAGGCCAGGAAGTTCATCGAGCTTATAGTGACGTAATTTTGCACCTAAAGGAGTTATTCGCAAATCACCAGCCACTGATATCGTCGAGCCGTTATGCTTCACCGTCATCGAACGAAACTTATGGCAACAGAATAATTTACCCCCCTTACCCACACGTTTCTGTACGAAAAAAACAGGTCCTCCCGGCATCTTCACTTTCACTATGATGGCAACAATCAAAAGTACAGGCCACAAGAACAACAAACCAATCAAAGCAACCAAACGGTCAAAAATCCATTTTAATACCATACAAATAATTCTTTATACTTCAATTTCCCAATGCGTTATCCCCAAAATTGATATAACAACAACAGACGCAACACACATCATTTTTATTCATTCCACCATTACATCTTAAACTCTATAGGGAAACTGACTATTTACTCTGGATATTAATAGAAAAAAACAGTTTTTTGTAGACACCACAAATTAAGTTTATGTATGTCCAAAACAATGAAGCTACATGACTCATACCCATTACTTCATGCCACAACTTATAGTGCCACTTTATCATCGTGCTATACCCATGTGTCGAAATTGATCCCACACGTCCACGACGATACTTAGCCAGGACCTCATCCAGCAGATAGCAATCTGCCTTCTGGCACACAAGAAGCCACATCGCATAGTCATTGTTTTTTTTGATGTTTGCTATCTGGATTAACCCAATAGCTTGACGGTCGTACATCACCGTCAAACACCCAGGCCAACAGAACGCATACATTCCCAGTTTTGACACATGCTTGGGACCACGGATCACCACACCAGTCTCTCGCGAATCACTGTCAATTTCCTGATAACTGGTGTACGAAAACTTATACCCACCATCCACCATAAACCTCAGCTGTTTTTCAAGTTTCTCCGGCTCCCACAAATCGTCTGAATCCAAGAAGGCAATCCATCGTCCTTTCGCTCGGCGGAGAGCATTGTTACGAGTGATAGCAGCACCCGAATTCTGGACGTTACACTCGTATTTGATGCGAGGATCACCTTTGGTTCTTTGAGTATCTTGAACCTCAGAAACCAGAAATTCTTGGACCACTTTATCTGTTCCATCTGTCGAACAGTCATCTTGGATAAGAAGTTCCCAGTTGGTATATGTTTGTGACTGTATGCACTTTATTGATTCCGATATAAAACTCGCACATCCCCACGTAGGTGTAATGATACTAACTAATCCATAGTCTTGCATACGATATATATATTCACTTTCGATCTACCTTAGTTTTCATGGCATCTATTACTCTTGATTTGTTTCCTCTATATGTTATCAGTATTACAAGATTCAAGAACTAACCCAAATTTGAATATTATTCCAAAATTTATTATGACACCATTCTTTAATCAATATAATTACCTATACACATTCTTATCCTTCACCCTTATTCCTTTTGACTTGGAGTTATTTACCCATTTCAAGGGAGCAGATGATGTTGTTGAAATCGCTGTGTTTTTATCTGCATCCACCTCTCCAGTAAAGCCATTGTAAATCATCAGATACACTCCTGAATCAGAAAAAATAATGTTGTTATGAAGGTTTATCTTTCCCGATGTTCGATTTGTATTCTGTCTCAATACAATAGGGAATGCACTAGTCTGCTTGGGTTTTGGAAGTATAATAGTATTGTTATGCAAATGTACATCATGACAAGCATTCAAAGTAATAGCACTTACTGCAAATGTTGCAGAAGGCTGATTGGCAATCTCGATCTGATTCCCAAAAAACTCGGCATCCTGCACTCCAAACAGATAAGATTGAAACACATTCCTCATCACGTTACCCGAGCAAACCAAGAGCGTCCCTTTCTCCTGTGTTCTATCAGATGCGGTACCATCAATATCTAATGAAAGCGAATTTGTGCAATCTGCAATGGTGTTATTCAGAATGTGCAGATTATGGAAACCATGAAAGTTTATGGCTGCATTCTCTGCATTTCCCTTCTCTTCTTTAAACTGTGACCCAAAGCAGAAAACATTTGAGATCTTATTATTTTCTATTCGAATATTTGTCACTTCGCCTCCATTGAATACAATACCTCCATTACTTACATTCTTGATCACATTGTTCCTGATGCTAACAGTTACTCCATCCTTTTTTGAATATTCAATGCCATTCACAGCGACTCCATAACAATCTTGGACAATATTATCCTCAAACACAATATTTCCCTTGCAGCCATAGAATCTATTAAGTACAATAGTTGACTTTCTTCGAACTCCATCGTTCAACAAACCATTGAACACACATCTACGAATCACAGGATTCAGCATATTTCTTGGTTTCAGCAATTCTATCTCAGGAATGTTAACAAAACTGCACTCCTCAATAACGAACGTATTCATTCCGTTACCTATAGGATATAAAAATACGTCCTTGCAATTAGAGCAATCAAACATAACATCCTTAAAGAATACATCCACATGACGCATTAACCCAAAGTTAGTGGAACTAACGGTATGTCCATTACCAAAAATTCGAAGTGCTCTAACACCCGTAATGTCATAAAATAAAGAATCTACATCATTTTCCAACGAAATACAGATTGATTTAAATGAGCCAGTAAAACGTACTGACTCTACCTTCAAATAATCTACACTTGAATTCTGTCCTACAATTATACCATTCTTTATCTTCCCTTTTGATGCACATACCAAGGTAGCTCCCTCGGGAAGAATCCAATCCTTCCCTTTGAGGTCTAGAATTTTGGTAAGTTTATACTCCCGACCTTTACTCAAATTTGGAATTATCCTTACTGTTGAACAACTGGCAAGAAGTAAACATAGTGGTACAAATATGAAGCACTTAAAAAATTTCATCAATCACTGTTTTTGCGATAGTCTTTCTAGATCATCTTTTGTTAAGATATAACCGTAATCCTTAAGCTGCCCAAAACGTCTCTTAAATGTCACATCATTCAAAAGAATTTTTTTCCCTGAAAGATATGCCTGAACAAGAACTGTAGTATAACTACCGACAGCATATTCTAAATTACTTATAGAATCAAGAATATTCACTTCCCATGGAAGTTCAATTTCAGATTCCGGAACATATTTCTTAAGCACATTCAGATCTGTATACCTTGGATGAATACGATATTTCACGCTCTTTCCCTCACGTTTTGCGAAAGACATTGACTCCACAATGCTCTTGATCTCGTTCTCATTATCAGCCGCCAAATAGTACTTATAATCTGCATAACATGATCGGTTCTGATAAGCTGTTGTATCAATTTTCAAACTTGATGGTACAGCGACCTTAAACTGTGTAGGTTCTGCCATCAATCTAGTTAGCATTTTCACATAATGTTCATCCCATACATAGCATTCATCAAAATGAAAGAAAGCATCACGAATATACAGAAGTTTCTCACCATGCTGCACGTTGATGAGTTTCACTCTTCGATGGTGGCAATAATCCGTCAATAACGAAGAGCAGAAACTAAATTCAGCATGTGTAATGATTCTTTCTGGTTGATACTTTGTTATCCTTGTGCTATAAGCAGCAATCTGCATGATTGCTTTGAAGACAAAATATGGCTGATACACTCTGAAATACCTTGAGCCTATATACCTCAGATCTTCTACAGAGAGCGAAACGCCACTATTCCACTCCTTATGACTGATAGCATATTTTGAAGATAATTCTGTGGGAATAATCTCATTCATTCCTTTGTCTTCAGCAATGGTATCTACACGGGACATAAATTTTGTCTTTCGTCCCTTCCATAATAATATTACCATTACAACAGGGATAGCAAAACAAGATATAAAAAACCATATAGATCGCACCCACCACGGAGAGAAGAACTCCTGACATAGAAATTGCTTATAACTACGGTCTATATCATCTTTGGGAAATCCTAAAGACAACATATAGGCAGCTTGCTTTTCAAAAGAAATATCAAACTGATGCTTACTATATTTGTCTATGAAAAACAGAAAATCTAATAACTTCATGAAATATTAATACTTACCTTCTTGTTTCAGTTTCTCAAACTGTTCTATATGCCTATATTTTATCACTTTGGCAGGATTACCTCCCACAATAGCGTATGGTGGCACATCCTTTACTACAACCGCCCCAATGGCAACAATTGCACCTTCTCCTATATGTATATTACCAGAAATGGTCACATCATTTCCTAACCATACAAAGTCATCGATAATGACATTTTTTATCGTAAAATGTGAACCATAAGGTATCTTGTCACCATATTCATAATCATGGCTACCAAGCATTATCTTAACATTAGTTCCGGAGTGAAAATAATTACCAATTTTTACCCCCCCCCAACCCACTAACAATCAATCCATTAAAACTGCAATTATGACCAACTTGTACTTTGGAAATGCGAGCGATCTTGGGTATACAAGCTGCACCTACATTTTCTCCATAAGAAACAAGTTGTTTCTTCAAGAAATACGTACTAATTGAATGCTTAAGTTTGCGAAAACAATCCACAAAAAAAAGGATAATCTTTCTCATCGTATTATACTTCTATACAATTCACAATATTTTTCCGCCATCTTTTCAAATGAGAATCTTTGAGAATAACTACATATATAATCCCTATTAAACGATGAGCACATTGCTCTTACCATTGCGCTTGCAAGATCATGATCACTCCTGTTCTTTACTAGTATCATAACATTCTCATCATACAAATCCTTTGTAGCAGGAAGATCCGAGAATGTGACATTTGGCTTACCATAGACGAATCCCTCAATAATACTCAACCCAAAGCCTTCGGATATGCTGGTGAGGATCGTTGCATCACAGGCTTGATAAAAGGCAGGTACTCTATCCTTAGGCTGCATACCACAGAGGATAAGATTATTCTCAAAATGATTATCTCGAATGTACTCAACTAACTCATCATTTTCCTTGTATCGACCAACAAATAGAACTTTACATTTAGAGCGCAAATCATCAGGCAATAACTTCCAAGCTCGAGCTACTTGATATTGGTTCTTATTAACCGACACATTGCCCACAAATGCAAACAAAAAGTCATCTGGGACTATACCATACTCCTTTCTGAAATCTTCAGTCATCGGCTTCATTTGTATATTACAGCCATTGCAGATTACACTAAAACTATCAGCCTTCATGCCGGTTGAAGTTTCTGCTGTGATTTTATTACCAGTACTGATAAAAGAAACGGGATAATGATTTGCAACTGCTTCTTTAAGAAAATTTCTTTCATACCAACATAATGATTCATGTAACTTAATGGCTTTCTCAAAGCTATTTAAACCATGGAGTGTAATTACAAACGGAACATTCTTCCTTTGGCATGCATTGATTACAGCATCTGTTATAGCAGAACACCCATGAATATGCACAATATCGTATTGATTCAACATACGCTCAACTTGTCCTATAGACGCAAAAATGTATAGTGTCCTAAGGCAATCTTTCAACGACTGAGGATACTTAAGATTGAATCCCACTCCATCAATAAGATTATTAAACTTGAGATTCTTAAGTAATTTCCATTTTGATCTGCCCACAACATGAAAACCATCCACATCCATATCAGGAGTAAATGCCATAGGTGCAAACAAATCCACCTTGTCAATCTTAGCAACATATTGCGCAATATCATGCACCATATAGCCAAAACCCGTCTGGTTCCGCCGAAAGTCTGGATGACACGAAGAAGTGATGTACGGTGTTACAAAAAGAATTTTCATTACTTTAAAAATATCTTTGGCTATCTCGATCATCATTATCAAGAAGCATTACAGATGCAAGATAGTCCTCCTATCATTGTTGCTATCAAACGATATAGTGGTTCTGAATATTTTAAAAGGTCCAAATACAAAAGGATTTTAACATTTCATTTTTTTATCATCATTTGAAAGGCTTGTTTTAATACCGGAACTCGAAATAGCAAAAGTCCTATACCATACGCTCCAATACCTACAACAGCACCTATTCCAAGGGTTACAATGGAATTTGTGCCATGATAGATATAATAAAACGCAAATACAATCACAGTCATCACCAATGTAGCAAACGTTATTCCTACCACATTCTTTTGAAAGTAATCAAGCTGAATTTGTTGATAATTCTTTTTCAGAAGGAACAATAATCTTAAGGAAATGAACATTGCAGTAAAACTTGTTCCTAAAGCCAACCCCTTAACACCAAGAACAAAAGGCAATGTAAGATTGAACGCAACATTAATTAAAATCCCAATAGTAGCATTCCTTGCTGGGGTTTTCATATCTTGTAAAGAATAGAACACTTTGGTAAGTGTTTCTCTAAACGACATGAACAAAAGTCCCAAACAATAACATCCTAATAGCGCTGCCGTTGATTCTACTGCAGCAGCATCGAATACCCCCCGTGCAAAAGCGACACTAACGAGTTCCTTTCTAAAACATAATATACCAAGTACTAACGGCATCAATATCATCGTATATAACGATAAGGTAAAGTTTACTCTATACGACAATTGATCCATATCTTTCTTGGCAGAAGACTCTGCATAAAGCGGATAAACAATAGTTGCCACTGCTGTAATGAAGAAACTAATAAAAATTGAGTTAATCTTATTGGCATAGCTAAGTGCCGAAATTGAACCGACGAAAAGGAACGATGCTATCACCCTATTGATAACGGCATTCACCTCCGCAATACTTGTGCTCCAAACTACAGGTATCGCTTGCTTCACTGTACGTCTAAGAAATTCATTCTTAAAGTTAAAAATCAAACTGAAACTATATACTCTTGATGTTACCAAAGAAATATATAATATACTTAAACTACCTCCAAATATATAACCGAAAGCTGCAGCTATAATACCATACTGCGAATGCAAGAAGACTATAGTAAGAATCAGTCCCAAATTCAAAAAGAATACAGAGCAAGCTGGTGCTATAAAACGCTTATGCACATTTAACACTCCCACGAGGACATCAATGATAACCGTAAAAAATATTGATAGAAGAGTAATCCTAAGTAAATTTGTAGATAGATCATGGGTCGCAGTATCAAAACCAGGGGCAAATAATAGAGTAAGATATCCAGCACTAAGTTCCATTAGAACTATCAAAATAAGAATAATCGTTCCCACACAGCAAATAACATTACTTATAAAACCATCAGCTACATCTTTTGTCTTATTGTAAAGCAGATCAGAATAGATGGGCACAATGACCGATCGAATAGACACTGTTACAATTGAGAATAATACTACGGGTATAGTAATCGCAATAGTATAGGCATCTACATCTGCCGACACACCAAAATAGTTTGCAATTATGGATTCCTTAACAAAAGAAACCAAATAACCTATAGCTAATATGATGCTAACAATAATAGATGACTTTACTAATTTCGATGAAGACATAATATCTGTATCTACTTGTTTATATTAATTTAACAAATCGCTCAAACGAACTGGAATAGCACCTCTTGGGATTGCAAAATCCATAACAAATTTTCTAAGTTTTTCTAATTCTAAAGGATTATCCCTAAGATACCAATAATGAACATTAATTACCATCGGATAATCATGTTTACAACAGAACTTAAACAGTTTTACTAAATAGTCGTAGGACTGAAGAATACATGCATTCACCTCCTTGTGATTATCATACTTCAGCACACCAGGATACGGAAGGTTATATACCGCTCTTATTACCCATCGCTTTACATAGTTTGCCAAGTTTTGAACTGTGAAATTTACATTGGGCTTGATAGGTATAATTCCAGAAAAATTTAGCCCACTATATGCTACCTGATTAAGACAATATTTAGTAATTTTATTACTTGGGGCCACAAAACAAGATATTGGGTAATCAAACAATTTAGATAAACGATCTTTCTCTGTTTTGATTCTTTCTGCAAGTCCAAGCTCATTATCTCGCCACTCCATTTCGGCAAGTTTCTCCCCACTCTCAGCAAACTTATAATTATGGTTAATACCATGTAGCAACACATCACAAGTACCTTTTCTTACTTCACTTTTTACCCAATTAACAAGTTCCGTATTTAATGCCACGTCCTTCGGTTCTCTATTCCCCTTTGTATCTAAACACGCCCCCTTTGTAGATACGTCCAAAACATACGGAACCACAGCAAAGCTAATTGGGAAATAATTGAAATTCTTATATACAACTTTGATATCTTCAACCTTCGTGAAGAAATTCATATCATCGTCTCTAATCGCTATCTTTATCATGATTGAAAAGTACCTTATATATTTGTTCCTGTTTTGACAACAAACAGTTATCTAAGAATATCAACTGGTCAAGCCGCATATCAGGATCTGGATTAAATTCAATAACAACAACTTCGTTATTGTTGTTTACTGTTACATCCCATCCTATGAAGTCGAAATGTGGCAGATTATGATGTGCTTTACATACCACTTCAACCATCTCTTCAAACTGCTGAATCTTATATCCTTTGAATGTTATACCTGTATCAGACTGCTCATATCGGTGATAGGTTTTCAGAGTGCATCCACTATTTGACAATGTGCCATTTTCACCTATAGGTATCGCAATACCTCCTGCAAAACCATTGTCTATCAGAGAGCCCTTACGCCCGACTCTCAAGAAAGCTGACACAAACTCTATCTTGTTTTCCCTTCTGTTTCTCCAAGTATGTATCCTGAGCGTATTACATGACGATGGATTCAAGTTTCTCAGGTTATCACAACAAACAACCTTTTCTTCGATTACAAAGTTACCTCTATAACTCTTCAAGAGTTTCTCAAGACTACCATCATAGTCAACAACAACTCCATCCAATACCTGAAGACCTCTTACTCCAATGCCAGCAGAAGAGTCCTTTGAAGGCTTGATTATACAATTGTCAATATTGGCAAGAGCAGAAAGCAAGTTTCTGAAGTGAATTTCAATTTACCCCCATCTATATATTTGTAAATCACGTCATTACAAGATGAATAATACCTATTAGGAAGCCGAACATTGGGCAAAAGCCAATCATAGAGAACCTTATCATCCAGCACTTTCTTAAAAGCAAATGGAGAGAATGATTCTATCAAATGATGATACACATCAAAAGGCATATAATCCACACGAAATACACCAGAAATTGAATATAAAATCTCATGCCATTTAGTATTTACCTTTACACCATAGTTATCTTGATAGTACTTCTGAATTTCAAACTTCTGAGTCAAAGTAAGTTTTTGGATCTTCGCAGTCTTCTTCAACCGATTATAATACTTACGGATAGAATTTTTAGTCATAAGACTTAATACTATCTTTTTGATTCTTTCAATATTCATAACAAGGATTTTATCTTATTTATTACCTGAGTTAATAATGTAGGATTTGGATATTTTTTAGCCATATACTCAAATCCATTCCGGCAATATTCTCCCTCAAACGCTTTTGCAATCTGGAGCTCTTTATCTTGTGTTTCTTGGGTCTTCTTGTTTATTAATCCTTTTAAGACTGCAACAGACTTCTTTCCATCAACAGGAATTGCTTCAAGATAAGGGTTTGAATTAAAGAAGTTTTCGCCTTTTTTAGTTGTAGTAATTAATACTGATACGCCATTGTATGTATCCAAACCCTCTTTTACCTTGTCAATATTCCAAAAGTCACCTATTACTAGGTCGGAGTGTCTTTCTTCTGTTCTATATTGACAATTAAAGCACGAAGGACGCATAATGTAGTGCTGACCGAACCAGCAGTGGAACTGATTTTTCCAACTTGGAACATCCACTTTTTTTCCAGATGCCAATTCATAAGACACCCTCAAATTCGGACTACCATTCTGCTTCTGCCACCCATGTGATTTGCAGCGGAAATTATAATTCACTAACTTAGAATGATACTTTTTCTCGATGTTGTCTCTATAATCACTCCATACATAAGGAGAATTCACTCCATGGCAGATGATGCTACATGTAAGCAGACAATCTTGTAAACTGACAGGGACAATGCATTTCATAGCTTCAATCTGACATGGGGTTCCAATAAAGAGAATTTTATGCCCTTCTTTGATTACTTGAAGACACTTCTTATAGATTCCAACACTATCACTCTGGACGTATTTTGAACCCTTGAAAGCTTGTATTTCTGTCTTACGAGTTGCGATTGCATGCTTTACTACACCATCTTGAGTAAGTACTACACCAACAACATAGAAACCATTGTCAATGGCATGTTCTGCCAATGCTGTTCCCACACCTCCCGAAGTAGAGGTTTTTACCGCAGACAGATTCTTATGCCGACAAGCATAATACTTCTGCTTGATGATATCTACAAATTCAAGTGTATGCAAGCTTGGGCATACACTCATACATTTTTTACATCCAATACATTGCGTTCTGTCAATATGAGGATATACATGAATACCATCCTTGAGCATTGATATGCACGATTTAGCACAAACATCAACACAAACTCCACATCCTGTACAGCTACTTTTATTAGCTAAACTTATTAAATTATCGTTCATCACTCAACGAATTATGTAAAAATTCCTTTGATTGAGAGATAAAATTAGAGATACAAATCTCTGTATTTGAATAATCAACTTCAAGGTCTTCAAGTTTCAGAGATTCGATTCTCTCTTTGGATGCAAAGACATTAGAGATGCCAAATTTGTCCATCAAACTGGTAATTCTTTCATTCGCCATATTCTTAGGAATAAATATAAAATTCTTTCGGTAGATAATCGAAAAAGCGGAACAATGGAATGAATTTGTACATACATATGTAGCCCTTGATATAAGACCTATGAAATCGGTAGGTCCTGCTATTCGAATATTATACTCACTATTGAACTTGTCCAAAGCATTCAAATTAAAATGAAGTACTTTGAGACCTGTAAGTTCACGCATTTTTTTAACTACTTCCACTGCTAATGGTGTAACACTCAAAAAATAACAGAATATATAGGGCTCGTTGGGTTTCAATGTTGTATCCGCTATTTCATTCCATTGTCTTTTCTCAAGCAAGAACACCGGATCACAAACAACTACAGGATTGTTGTTTGGTGAAAGTTTTTTTACTTGAGCTAAGTTTGAAGACTCTCTAACGGAAATGGAATCAAATCTTCGCAAATATGGAGCAATAAATTCTTCATTTTTTTTACTCCACGGATCCGCTATACTTGGGGCGTATGCGATAATTTTTGACTCTTCCTTATTAACAAAATCAAAAAAATAGGTCAAGTCACGGCGATATTTAAAATTCCATATCTGGTCACTACCACAAATAAATGCATCTGCCTTTGGAGGATTCTTTTCAATATCTTTCCGCTCATATTGATTTTGAGACAGAGGAATATAATCGCTAATAAACTTACGCATAATATTCTGTTTCTTTATCTTAGGCAATAAAATATTGGGATTCAAAAGGCAATAAATATTCTTCACCAGATCTCGGAATGAGCGAGGTTTGTTGAAAAATGACCAACTTCTATTATATTCACTTGGCAGATACTGTAATACTCGGCAATCAACATTTTCTATCTCGTTAAGATATTTTGACAATGCATAACACTGAAGCAAAGCTCCCATGTTATTTGCATATTGAGTGGTTAATGTATATATGTTCATAATCAGTATTTATTGTATTCCAACAGTTTTCAACACGCGAGAACAGTTGTTTCCATCAAAATATTCATTATAAATAGTCTTAAGTAAGTCTCGTTTCTTTTTAGACTCGTCAATGGCATTTGCAACATTATAGAAGAAAAGTTTGAAATTTTCTTTGTCTTGTATGATTACACCAGGCATATAATCTACTGGGGAGTCAAATACAAAACCTCTTCCAATTCTATATTCGTCTATATCAGTGATAATAAACCCAATAGGCTTATCCAAAACCATATAATCGCAAAATACGGAAGAAAAATCTGTAATAAGCGAATCAGCATAATGGAGCAGATGATACAGTTGTACATCGGCATCTGCTAATTCTTGGTTGTCTATCATACGTATATAAGGTAGAGAAATGCGCTTTGGAATATTGTTATCAGAAGGATGTGGCTTAACGATAAGAAGAATGCCGAGAGAACTAAGGTAATCATTCCATTCTTCCAAACTCTCATCATCCGAGAAATTGATCAACTCGTTTTTAAATACATTTAGGCTTGTCTCTTTGTATTCAGAACTTATAGCTTGTCTGAAAGTCGGCATATATAATACAATTTTTTTGCACGTACTCTTATCAATATTAAGCTTTTCCAAAACATCTGAATCTTGGAATAGCAAATCCACTCTTGGATATCCTGTAGCAACTACATCCTTTTCTTTCTTATTAAAACTACCAGCTACTATCGAATTATAAAATTTTGATGGAGAAGCAAATAAATAACAATGTTGCATATAATATTTATTCCTTATTGGATCCTGCATATAGGCAATTCGCTTTAACATAGTTCCATGCCAAAGACACAAATATATTTGAACATAATGACATACCCAATCAAAAGCCCCATGAGTACTAAATAAATACTTGGATGTAACAGTATGAAAGAAATATTTTAAGTGACCCAATTTCTCGCTCAAATAAATTGGATGTATTCTTGAATCTACATTTTTTACATTTCTATTTCTGAACACCCAATATATCTTATATTGAGATAAATCATTCCTACTTAATATGTAATCTGATAATGCACGCGAATTATCAATATAATCATCAGGACCACTCATAAAAATTACCTTGTGTGGGTTCTTAGGGAACAGTATATTCACGCTATAGCGTACTATCTTTAAACAACTATGAAGTATAGCTCTAAATGATTGATTCTTCATTATCATTAAACTCTTTTAGAAGTCTTTTTATATTCATAACTATGTCTTCCCTCTTCTCTAAAGTCTGCCTGATAACGTGCGAGTACGTTCTTAAAAATTTCCTCATACTGAGGGATAAATAAATCATCCTTTGCCTCCAAATGTGCTATTATCTCATCTGCAATGGCTTCGGTCACAGAGAGGTCCGTTTTACCATTACTAAAGCTTGTCCCTTTGATTGAGCCTGGAGAAACATTGAGGATACGATTTGTGCTTCCTCCCTTCTCCAGTTCCACATTTACACTCTCGATAAAAATCTTAAGAGCAGCCTTTGTCACACCATAGACTGCAAAGAACGGAGATGACATAAAACCTGCAATGCTCACCATCACACCACAACGGAAATCTTCTTTTCCCAAGAGCTTGTCCATAAAGTGATGAATGATACGGATAGGAGCAACAGAATTTACGCTGAATGAACTAGTTATATACTGTTCTGCGATATCTTTAAAAAGACTCAACTTACCAAAACCAGCGGTTATCATCAAAGTATCAATATCTCTAAACCCGTCAAAGACGGAGAAATCCTCAGAGGTAAGGTCAAACTGTATACTCTCAAACTTAGGGTTGGCGAACTCTCCTGAAACTACCACTTTATCTATAATATATATTTTCTCGTAATTTTCACATTTCGCCAACTGGGTAGCAATAGACATTCCTACACCATTGGCTCCTCCAACTACTAATGCTTTTTTCATATTTCTTGAAAGTTGTTTTTTTGATTGTACTTGTCGATAATCTCTGCAATAGCAATACTCTCCTGCTGACGAAGTTTATACGAACTCTTACGTCTGTTTACTATCATAGACATAAATTCTTGTATTTCATAACGGAGTCCCTCACCATCATAGCTATAGAAATATTTCTTATTTTTGGTCTGATCTTCATAACGAACTTCAAAAAAGTCAGTCAGCCACCAAGGAGCAGGTACATATATATAACCCTTTGTACCTGAGATTACCATATTCCCTTCTGTCTTGACTCCGATACCCAAGGTCATAGATGCTGTTGCGTGGGGATAGCAGATATTTGCCTTGGTATAAACATCTACACCATTCTCCATTTTTGAGTAAAAATCAACTTTTGAGTAATCTATTCCCAAAAACTTGATGATAGCCATCATATTAAGAGAAGCGTGTTCGTTCATTGCGCCTCCAGCCTGCGCAACTTCAAACTCACGAGTTGGAGCAGACACAATCTTGGAAAGCGAAACCTTCACATCAACCACATCACCAATCACACCACTCTTTACAAGCGTCACAATGTGGTTAAATGAAGGGCAGAAAGCTGTCTTACTCGCTTCCAACAATACAAGATTATGAACCTCAGCATACTCATAAAGTTCCCGAGCTTGATTTACTTGTAACATGAACGGAATCTCACAAAGTACATGCTTACCTGCATAAAGCGATTGCTTTGTGTAACTATAATGAGAGAGATGTGGGGAAGCAACATAAACAGCATCCACTTCATGCAAAAAATCTTCGAATTTATCCGAGAAAGATTTCAATTCAAACTTCTTCCCAAAAGCATCTGCACTCTCCTTGTTAGGATCATAAACAGCTGTAACATTTGCGCTATTGACGACCTTGCTTTCTGGAATAAAGCGTTTGGCTATACGCCCTGATCCCACAATGCCAATACGATAAATCTCCTCAGTCTGCTCACGAAGCATTGTGGAAGAGATACCTTCTGTTCGAGGAAGATAGACAACCTTGCAGTATTCGTTCAAGTAGTCAAACTTTCCTTCCCAATCCGAACCAATAGCAAAAATATCCACATCATATCGCTGAATATCATCTATTTTTTGACCGAGGTAATCTTCAATAATCACCTCATCAGCATAACCTGTAGCCTTGACGGCCTCAATACGCTCCAACACATTATTACGCACGTTGAGTTTCCCTCTACCCTTGTCAAAACTATCTGACACCAACTATAAGATAGTCACCAAGCTCCTTTGCTCGACGTAGAAGGTTAATGTGACCTTCATGCAAGAGGTCGTATGTTCCATATGTAATTACTCGTTTCATAATTAAAGCTACAATTGTTTATTCATTATCATTAACAATGCTATCGAAGTATAAATAAAGGTCATACCCACTCCGTATGAGGATGAAAACATTACCGTAAAAAGACAAACCACCAATGGCAGTGTCTCACGATTGTTTCTTGCTATCTTATAATAAAACATTAAATAAAGGAAGAGTCCTATAAATCCATACTTCAATATTAGCATCCATGTAGTTGACATATAGACCTCTTCTTTATAAAAGACCACATTGGAAGCACGACCATCAAGACAATATTCATATGCATTATGATAGGGAGCGCCAAATATCATCTCTTCAGACCTCATTGTACTCACCACATAAGGACCTTGTGCCAAGCGCATATTCGTTTCCATATCAGTATTCTCAAGCTTATTTATGCTTGTTTGGAATACTTCGAAATATGTTAAAGCAAATACTATTCCAACACCCATTAGTATAGTCAACAAGCGTATCTTAAAACTTACCTTCTGAGTGAAAACATACACGATAAGCATGATAAAAGAGGTGAGCAAACCGGTGGTAGATGTAGTTAAAAATTCAGATAGAATAATAACCACTGTCCATACAAATTTTCTTTCTATCAGCGAAAACGCTAATGGTATATACATAAAGGCGACATAAGCAGCAGGTTCCATAAAGAAGGATGACGGGCGAATAGAGAAAGTTTCCAATCGGTTCTGCGACATTTCCAAAAATGGAATTTGAATAGGACGTACCTCTTCCCCTCCTGCAATTATTCCCCACTGATAGAACAAACCTATCATTGAAATAATAGCTACAAGATTCAGCGATCCTTTAAGTTTTTCTACATTGAATACTTTTATAGCCATAAACATACATCCGAAATACAATATTTGCATGATGAATGCATTTAGATTTCCATTGGCTATAAACAAGTAGAAGAAATCATGAATGAGGACAAATGTTGCTAGTATAAATAACGGACGGAATGCCAGAAATGAAACCCTTCTTCTTTTAAAAAACAACATTGCGAACAAACCAACCCACAGAATAACCTGCATTGGAATACCCATAAAACTATATGCACTCAGAACCATCAAGAGAGCAAAGAAAAGTTCCAAGCCTCCAGCCTGACGCAGATTGAGATAGTTAATTATCTTTCTAAACATTCTAAATTATGGTTGATATTATTTCAAATGTTTCACCAATTCCTTAGCTCTCTCAAACTCCTGTGGAGTGCCGATATCAATCCATGTACCATTAAGCGGATAGCGAATGACCTTCTTACCCTGAGTAATGAGTTTCTCTACAAGATGAGTAGCATGAAAGAAGGTGTTTTCTGGAATCTCTGTAAGTGCCCTCTTCTTTATGAGATAGATACCTGCATTAGCATAGTAATTATACTTGGGTTTCTCAATGAGTCCCTTAATATTGCGACCATCAAGATCAAGAATTCCGAGTTCAATGCTGATATTGTAAGGAATAGCAGCAACCGACATCTCTGCGTCGTGCATCTGGAAGTGGAGAAAAAAGTCCTCATAATCAATGTTGGTAAAGAGATCTGAGTTCATTACAAGAATATTATCGTTGTAAAAAGTATCCACAAACTTAATGCTACCGATAGTTCCAAGAAACTTAGGCTCTCGGAAAGTGCGTACCTGTACACCACTACGAGGAGTAGCAAAATGTTCTTCCAATTGTTCTCCAAGGTAATTAACTGTCACATTGATATGTTGCACTCCATACGAAATCAGACGGTCCACATTATGGTCAATGATGCACTTACCTCCCACTTCAAGCAATGGTTTTGGGGTCTTCTCCGTTAGCGGACGAAGGCGTTCCCCCTTACCTCCGGCCATCAGCACGGCATCAATAGGAAGCATTGATTTAAATTTCTGTAGATTGACTACATCCACAACATGTCTTTGGTCATCAAGGATTGGGATGAACATGATTCGACGATCACGGAAAGATTTTAAATGCGCAACATCATATTCCTCCTCCTTGATGAACTTGAAATCACGATGCATAATCTTACTCACGGGATCAGTGAGTTCCGCTCCTGCAATGAGGCCTCTACGGATATCGCCATCGGTGAGAGAGCCAACCATCTGTTGATCGGAATTCACAACGATAAGCAATTCTCCATCATGAGTTATGTTGTTAATTGCAACGAGAGCATCCTTAACAGTCGCAGACTCAATAACTACATATTTTCTCATATCTCTACCAACTTATCTTTCAACATGATTTCAGCAATCTTCCAATCGAGCATATTGTCAATATCTACAGAATGAAGTTCGTCCATGACATACTTGCGTATCTTGGTCATTCCTGCAAGTCCCTTAGCTTTGAGCTGCAAGGGATTAATGACATACACGGCTCCATTCTGTTGCCATACACGAGGAGCATCCTGACGCCGTTCGATAGAGCCATCTCCCTTACTGATAGCAAGCAGACCATCTGCATCATCTTCGAAACCATCGTAATAAGGATTACACTTAGCAGGCATTACAGAAGTAACCATATCAATACTATCATCATAGTGTTTGACTGCCTCAATCACGTCCTCTGCTCTACGGAAAGGAGAAGTTACCTGAAGAAGCACGACCATATCATATTGATTGCCCTTCCGCTCGTAGAAGTCGAGTGCATGAAGGAGAACACCATTGGTGCCAGCATTGTCGGTAGCCAGATACCCGGGTCGCTTGAATGGGATCCTCAGCCCGTAGGCTTCAACGACCTTGATAATAGCATCATCATCAGTAGACACACATATATTATCGTCAGTTGTAAACTTTCGGGCCGCATCAATGGTATAACAGATCAACGGTTTACCTTCCAATTCCTTGATATTCTTATGAGGTATGCCTTTACTACCACCTCGTGCAGGTATAATAACTAATGGACGCATACTTTAATCTATCTTAATAGGGTCATCAATATCAAAGTCATGAAGAGCCTTAGTGCCAACCACCATATCCCAATGAGCTGCAGGAATTCCCCTACCAGCACGCTTGATGGTGATGTTATTGGCAGTTAGGACATCCCCCTTCTTCACAGGGACCTTCGCAACAATAGACTTGAGTACCACCTTAGAAATTTCCACCTCACTTGGGTTTGGACGCTTGATACCATCGCCAAGAGCCACCTCAATATTACGGATACAATCTACCATATACTGTAATTCTTGAGGTTCGAGCGAAGCTTTATGATCAGGTCCCTCCATATTACGGTCGAGAGTGAAATGCTTCTCGATAATCTCTGCACCCATAACTACAGCAGCAATAGGGATCTCCGTACCCATAGTATGATCAGAATATCCCACCTGACACTTGAAAGATTCCTTCATAGTCTGCATAGCGCGAAGGTTTACTTCATTCTTAGGACATGGGTAATTGGTAGTGCAATGAAGTAACGCTACAGATGGAGCTCCCGCTATAAGCAAAGTGTCATAGGCAATAGCAACCTGAGCAAGGGTCGCCATTCCAGTAGAGAGAATTATAGGCTTACCATATGATGCTATCTGACGGAGGTACGGGATATTTGTCACCTCACCCGAACCAATTTTTATGAGAGGCAAGTTGAGTTCGTTCATCAGGAAAGCAAGACTGTACTCCTCGTCCGGAGTAGAAAGAAAGTCTATTCCGATCTTCTTACAATGATCCTGAACTATTCGAAAATTCTCGTATGAGAGTTCCAGTTTCTTGAGCATATCGAACTGACTTTCTTCGGCATCGGGTATATTCTCCAACTGATAAGTAGCTTTCTCTACTTTGCGTGTCACAATCTTCTCGGTCTGCCAAGTCTGGAACTTCACACAATCCACACCCGCTTTCTTGGCAGCATCACAAAGTTTAAGTGCAAGACCAAGCTGACCATTGTGGTTAACGCCTGCTTCGGCAATTATATAGGTATGCATAGTTTCAATATTTATATTTCAAAAGGATATATTTCAGTTTTTCAGCTTTCTCAAGATTAGCAGCAGTCCAATCAGCACAGATGGCATCGTAAAGCGTCTGATTAAACATCATCTTGCCCAAGGTAAATTGATACTCGTGCTTTGAGAACTTGCGTTTGTATTGATAAAGACTGTTCTCTTCTGAACCATCAGTACCACCACCAAGATGAAAGTACTTCACCCCTCGATTAGTAAGTTCCTTAGCGGCTTCCCAAAGGAGAAAGTTGTTAGGTGAAAGTTTAAGAGAAGTCTTGTCACTCCCAGCAAGATGATAATGACCATATGGCAACTGATAGAAGAAAATAGCACCTGCTACAACCTTACCTTCGTGCTTCACGATACCCAAGAAGCTGTTTTCGATTGTATCCTTCAACTGATTATAATACTTAGGAGCAAAGTAATAAAATCCATCAGCATCAAGTTTATCCATCGTGGAGTCATAGAGTTCCTTAAATTCATCCAGATAAATAAAGTCATCATCTACTATAAACTCCAACCCATTTTTCTCTGCCTTCTTAATGACATTGCGGTTCTTGGTATGAATCTCGTTCATCCATGTAGCATCAATACCTCCGGTAAGGTCAATGGCAATGGTCTTTCTGTCCTTTATCAAACACCCAACCTTATCAAAGCAATCCCAATTCTCCAAAAGCGGATGGAAACGAACAAAACCACAAACATAATTTTCTTCTGAAGCCTTTGCAGCCATGGCCTCAAAAGCAGCAGTCATAAAGGTCTCATCATGATCGTTGGATACTGGACCACCATAACCGTATGCAGTCTCGAAATCAAAATATATATTACCTTTGTAGTGGAATGCTCTATGCAGGAAGGGAAACAACATGATACTATCGCCATCCTGATATACGAAACAGCAAACCTTCTCACTCTCGGTCTCATAAAGCTTCACGTATTCTTCACGAAAGTACAAGTCCTGCAGTTGTGCTGGAATGGCATCAAGATACTGATTCCAATGTTCTGTAAATCCTATCACTTCAATGCTATTTCTAATATGTTAAGGATAAAATCCATATCCTTGTTAGTATATCTTTGATCGATGATGATTGACATCTCGTGTTCTGCCATTTCTACCCCTTTTTGCACATTCATACCTTCGAGGGGCCAATGTACAGGACAGAATATCTGCTGTTGGAACATTTGCTTGCGCACCTTGTTTCTGTCATCCAACCAAATCGGGATAAACAAAGGTGTCTTTTCCTCTGGAACGGGGACTACGGTTCTAACACCTAAACTCTTCAAACCTTCAAGTATCTGTTTCGCATTACGCCGGCGGATATAAGCGATACACTCAAAGTTATTCTTCACTATAATCTCCTGCGACATCTGACTCATGCCCATCACAATCTCGTCATCTATGTGCGACTCGCCTTTCTCGAAGAGGTGTAGATATACATCATCATCGTAATACTCAGGTTTGCGAAGTGACTTAAGTATACTGCCAGCAAACTTATACTGATGAAACTTGTTCCCGTCAGCTACTATAGCAAGTTCGTTGTATGTCTTAACCAAACCACCATCAGGACAAGCGAATGTTTTACGGAGACTGGTAAACTTGTAGTCAGCCATCAATTCTTTCTTCTGGAACTCATAGAAAGCCTGTACATCATCTTCAATAATAATAGTATTTTTGCTGAGAGATCGCACAAATGCGATCTGTTGTTCAAGGTTCTTAAGGCCAAAATAGTTAATAAGAAGAACCGCAACCTTCGCTTCTGATTCCATCGGAAACCTTTCCGCATCAATTTCAAGTCGATCGTTAAGATTGTAAAATACCACCTCCATCTGGCTCTTGTGGGCAGCGATCACTACTGACGAACACAGATAGTCTGGCAGATAAACGGTTGCGATCCCGTATCGTTTCTGTACATCAAGCAGTATGTAATAGAGTGCCGAACGACCGGAAGAGTATTTGTAAACACCCTCCAAAACACCATTATTACTCTTTGTATGCCGGAAACCTTGAATATCTACATCAAATTCACCTCCGATGATATGATTATTCTGCATACAGATATTCCTCAATATGTTTTATAATCTTTTCGGCTGTAAATCCGTCTCCATAGTAATGATCCTTGATGCGCACAGGATTTGTTTCGATGTTCTCCCATGCTGTAAGGATCTCTGAGAGGTCATTATTTACCTGATGCACGTTTTTACAGATATAGCGACCCGTCTGACGGTTACCGATATTGATAACTGGAGTACCAAGACAAGGAGCCTCAATAATACCACTTGAGGAATTACCAAGTACTGCATAACACTCGTTCATAAAACTGAGATAACGCATCTGTCCGAGAGATGGATAGAGATGGTATTTTCTAGGATTCTGCTTTTCCACCTTTGCCCAATACTCGTTAATCTGATTACCACCAAAATCTGCATTAGCTTTTGAGATAACGATTGATACATCTTCCTTACAGTCTGTAAGGGAAATGATGTTTTTTGCCATCTGAAGATTGTACTCAAGCGACTCGTTTGTTTCGGGATGGAGTGTTACGAGAATCCACTTATTTTTTATAGGTATGCCTATATTTTCAGCAAGTTCCAAACGAGTCATTAATGTACCTCTGCGAAAGTTATCCAATCCCGGTTCTCCTACCGTCCATACATTTCCTGATGAGTTACACATACGGATGATATTTTGAGCAGACTCTTCTACACCAGGAAAATGAAGAGAAGCCATCATCGTAACAGCATTCCGCACTTCGTTATCAATAGCTCCTATGGTTACATCACCTCCAGAGATATGAGCGATAGGAATTCTCATTACAAGAGCTGCACTACAGATTGGCAGAAGTTCATAGCGATCGCCTAAGACCACAACAAGATCTGGCTGAAGTTTTGTAAAAACCTTAGCAAAACCCATACTACAACGCCCCATAGACGCTACAATTGCCTCCCTTGAATCACTACTGAGCTCCATATCAACCTTTGCGGAGATAGGATAGCCATCTTCCTCAATACACTTATATGTATAGCCATGTTCAGCCATCAGATGAGCTCCGGTTATTACGAGCTGAAGTTCAAGATTTGGATTCTTCAGAACGCCATCTATTATCCACCGAAGCAAACCATATTCTGAACGAGCAGCTGTTATTATACAGACTTTCCTCATTTATAGTTGTTTTATCCATTTGAAAAACTTATGCTCGCCACCGAGAAGAGGAAGATTACGAATTTCATATTTTCCTGTACGTGTGAAACCTTCATTTTCAAATCTTCTATATGACGCAACATTATCCTCTGCAATCCAAGTAATCCCAATCCTACCTCCTAGAGATTGAATGATATCCAATCTTGCACGAACAGTATACGATCCAATTCCCCGACCTGTAAACTGAGACAAAACACCAGATGAAGACAATTCGTATGTAATATTATCTATCTTGTCAAGATAAAAGAATGCACACACATCTTCATGATCATATACAAGATAAATTGTTCGCTTATCCGAAATTAGCTGATCTTTAAACCATATATAAAATCTATCACGATTGGGGACTTCGCAAAAGCCTCCCCATTCGATATTGGCTCTATCGCACTTTATCCTGTATAAATCTTCAAACTCTTCTTCTGTTGCTTTTCTGTAAGTCAATTGAAGTGACATTATCTCTATTTGATAACCACTTCAAGTTGACTCACTTAGTCTTTATCCATTTATAAAATTTATGCTCGCCTCCAAGAAGTGGTAGATTTCTAATTTCGAACTCATCCATTCGGATGAAGCCCAATTTCTCATACCGCTTATAGGAAGCAATGTTCTTGTCTGACACCCACGACACAATCTCCCCCCCCGTTGTAACTAGCTGTATTTCAAATATTTGCATAGCTAAAGCATAGGTACCTATACCTTTCCCCATGAAATCAGATAAAACACCAGATGATGCAGCTTCAAAATTACCATCCTTAAGTTTGTCAACATAGAAAAAGGCACAACATTTCTGTCCTTCGTATACAAGATATATCCAACGGTGGTCAGATGCTAACTGACGTTGATACCATTCATAGAAAGATTTTTTTTCAGGAGCTTGCGTAAAGCCACTCCATGCAATGTTTACCTTATCACATTTGATGCGATAAAAATCTTCAAAGTCACCTAAGGTGGCAAGTTTGTATGTGAGGTTTGACATCTTTATTACTTTCTTTTATGTTTCTTCTCTTCCTATTCATCTTTCTCTTTGGCATGCTCCATGCCCTAATATGATTCAGTATCCCAGCCATCCATAAGGTTCTGTTCAATCCATTCCGAGAAATATGCTCGTACTTTTGGTGTAAGACGAAGAACATTATTTGAGGGTTCATGAATAATCAGAACATCCTCTCCAGCTCTACATTTTTCTACATTCACAAAGGTTTGGAAGTCTTTTGTCACTTGTAATTGTGCCATCTATTTATCCTCAATTATTGAACGTATAAACATAGCTACTAGTCATTCTATATCTATCTATTAGCAGGCAATATGAGCAATTTACTTTCTCATCATCTTTGCCACTTGGAACATCCATTACTGAGACCTAAACATAGAATCTTTTTCCATATCCAAAACAAGTCATATCATATTCTTCCATAATATAAATCTTTAGGCCTTACTGAACTTGGAATATTAACTACTCGCTCCGCAAACCAGACTGTATTTTTCAATCCATCTGTTTCACAATTCTCAAACATGGGTAAACGATTCATGAGTTCCCATATCGGTCGGGTCATAACGCCATTGTCGTTCGTTTGTTGAAGAAAATCAAGTTGAGCTTCCTTGTTCTTCAAAATAACGACATTAAGCCAATAATTAGAAAAGCAACTTTCTGGTTCCATGAAAAAATCAATTCCATTAACGTTCTCGAAAAACTCTGCATATTCTGCTGCAACTTTACGCTTGCTTACTATGTATTTATTAAGATTCTCCAACTGGGCACATCCAAGTGCTGCATTAATATTAGGCATACGATAGTTATAACCTACATGATCATGACGAAATTCCCAACGATGTGGTATCTTTGCCTGCGTAGTAAGATGTTTCGCATAAGTTGCCAACTCCTCATCATTAAACAGCATCATACCACCACCTCCCGTGGTTATCGTCTTGTTACCATTAAAAGATATAGCACCTACCCTACCGAAAGTACCAGTATGCCTGCCCTTGTAGGTAGAACCAATAGATTCAGCTGCATCCTCAACAAGTTCAATATGCCATTCTTTGCAGATTACTGCAATTTCTTCAATACGAACTGGATGACCAAAGGTGTGCATAGGTACACAAACTTTGATTCTACGACCTGTATTTATGTTGTAGCAAGCAAGTTTATCCTCTTCGTATGCAAAATTCTGACTCTTGGGAAGTTCTGTAACACGAGTATTCTTGCGCACCTCTGCATTCTTGGTGAGCCATTCTTTCAATGCATTCGGTGAAAGTCCCATAGTAGAACGATCTACATCAATGAACACTGGGTGAGCTCCAATGTATGAGAGTGCATTACAAGTAGCAATAAAGGTAAGAGCCTGTGTTAGCACCTCATCATCTTGCTTAACACCTGCCAATAAAAGTGACATGTGAAGAGCATTAGTACCACTTACACAAACAACGGCACGCTTAGCCCCAGTGTATTTAGCCATTTCCTCTTCGAAACGATCAACAAACTTTCCCACAGATGAAACAAAAGTAGTGTCTATACACTCGTTAAGATATTCCTTTTCACTACCTGCAAATACAGGAACGGCAAGGGGAATAAAGTCTTTATTACCATACACAGACTTGATAAAATCTATGGTCTTTTTGTAATCAGCCATAATTTATTATTCTTTATTTTGGATCCTTTTATAAAAATATTTTGTAAATCTATCAGCTGCTTTAGAATTCAAGTGGGTGATATCTGTGTAATCTTTATAATTGCGAAATTCTTCAAGATATGTCATATCAACATATGAATCCCGTGAAGAGAGAGGTGTAGTGACCACCTGATGAAAACGATTAATATCTTCTTTTGTATATGATTCCATTTCTCCATCTCTAACAGGCATTGTAAACACCGTAACTTGAATGTTGTTCTCATGACATAGGTCAATTATACGTTCATAATATTCTCGCTGTATGTCAAGTATATCTGTTTTTCGTTTAACCTTATCATTGGGACTTGCTTTGGAATCAAATACATACTGTCCATTATCTTTAATATAACCCTTAGTATTCTCATGTTTTACAATACGTGCTACACTTTTTAACAACAGAGTTTGATTATTGAAGAATACTTGCTGACAGTTACATAAAAACTCTTCCCAATAGGAATCAGAATAATCCAAATAATAAGCAGCATCAAAAAGGTAATCATAAATATAATTTCGTGTATCTGACTTAATACTAAATTGGAAGTAGTCGGCACCAAGAAAGAGGGTATCTATCTTTTTACCATTCGCCAAAACATGTTGTAACTTATAATAGCACTGATTATAAGTATCATTGTCATGAGCGAAATTATAGGTATGATCATCAATCTTATCAGGATTAATGCCTCGATACACTCTTGAATTACCTAGAAACATCTTGTTATATTGCCTACTATCAGCATTAGAGAAACTAATTAAAATCTGCTTTCGTGTATTCAATCCGTAGGCAATCTCTGCTACATACGCTCCTAACCAAAAATAGGCTAAAAGTAGCAAACCAACAGTAAGAAAATACAGAAATATGTTTTTTAGAAACTTCTCCATATCAAAATTGCAAGTAAATAAAACTATCTGCATTGAATACTCCAAAGATGACAAGTGCAAGTGCAATTAACACATAATATGTTCTCCTCAAGAATACATTGGCGAAAAACTTTTTTATCACATCTGGCTCAAACTCTATCAATATATCTTTGATGATTGGAACTATTGCTACAATAACCAAGAACATCAATTCATCGATTTGTGGAAGATAGAGACTACCCTTATTAGTAAATATTCCACAGAAGCAATTCCATGCATCTGTTATTGTTGGCATTCTGAAAATGAGCCAAGCAAAACTTACTGCTGTAAAGGTGATACATATTCTTATCACTCTTTTAAATACAGATAAACCCGCTGTTGATTGTATACCAAAAACTTTTTCTATAATCTGAAACAATCCATGAATTACACCCCAGATAATGAACGTCCAATTCGCTCCATGCCATATACCACTGACTAGAAATGTGGTCATGATATTAATATACTGACGTACTTTGGAACATCTATTTCCACCCATTGCAATGTAAACATGTGTTGTAAGCCATCTAGTAAGAGATATGTGCCATCTTTTCCAGAATTCTGTTATGGATGCTGCAAGGTAAGGTCGGTTAAAGTTATTGATCAAGTCAAACCCCATAAGCCTTGCAACACCTATAGCCATCAAGGAATATCCTGCAAAATCACCATATATCTGAAGCGAATAAAAAGTACAAGCCATAAAAATGGATACACCAGAATAATCACTATAGTTATCAAGTACAGGATTCACATATAATGCTAACCTATCTGCAAAAGCTACTTTAAGGAACATCCCCCAAAGGAGATATCTTAAACCTTCAACAGCAAATCCATAATCAAACTTTCGTTCACTCTTAATTTGAGGCAATAAGTCGCTAGCTTTACTAATTGGACCTGAAAGAATCTGTGGGAAAAAACAGACGAAGAGCATGTAGTTCCACCAATTTCTTTCACACTGTATCCTTTTATGATATACATCTAACATATATCCTAAAGCTTGGAAGGTATAAAATGAAATACCAATAGGAGCTATAATATTGATTTCTAATATTTTACCCCCCCACAAACACCCATCAGATCATCTATATTTTCACATATAAATGGCATATACTTAAAAAACAACAAGGGAAATAATGCTACAGATGACAATACGATAGCAAGCAACTTTTTTCTTCTCTGGAAACTTGCGTCTAAAGCTAATGCCCCAAAATATGTGACAACTGTAATTCCAAGCAATATCAGTGCATATCTCGCATCCCATTGAAGATATAGGGCATAGGATATTACTATTAGGAAATAATTTCCAATCCCTGAACTACTCTTTACTAAATGAAACCTTTCAGACACCGAATTTACAAGATAATACAGTCCAAATATGATTGGAAATAGCCACAAAAACTGTATTGAATTAAAAATCATCTTTTACATCTTTTGATCGAGATTCTTACCCTTCTCCTCGTGTTCAAAGCTAGGGATGAACTTCTTGATTGATTCTACTACTTCTGCCTTGGTGAAGTCATCTTTCCGGAAGATACTTTCAAGCTCAGAAAAGAAACTGTTGATTTCGGACATTGAACGACGAGTAGTTTCTTCTATTACACCGAGAGCAGAGAAACGTTCCATATTGATTTTCTCGCCAAGGATGTAAAACTCTTCATAGGCCTTTTCGCCAGTGGTGTCACTCTTGAAGTAAACCACAGGATATGTATCAGATTCGTAAGACATCCGTGCAGCATAATGCTTCGCCTCAGAATCATCCTTACACTCTACTTTCGTAAAGCCTCCTGTCTTAACAAAGTCATCACAGATATGAGAGAAGGTCAACATTTGTTCTTCATCCAATTTCGGGAAGAACACCTCACCGCCATTACCAAGAATACAAGCCAACATACAAATCTGACCAGACTCCTCTGGAGAAACAAAATAACGCTTCACATCAGATGGAGCTGCCAACGGCTGTTTCTTTTGCAAACGATGAAGCCATCCGTCAGGAAGAGACCCGTTGGAAAAAGCCACATTGGCAAAACGGGCAGTAGTTACTTTGAAATACAAGTTATATGCCATCACAAGATCTTCCATGATACGTTTCGAAGCCCCCATAATATTGACTGGATTGGCAGCTTTGTCTGTAGAAACACAAAAAAAATGTTTTGGCGGATACTCCACGAGAAGATCCATCAAATGCTTTGCCTTTATGTCGTTATTCTCGATAAGAGCCTGAACACTATATTTGTCTTTTTCAGAACGCACATGTTTGTGGGCTGAAAAGTTGGCAACGATATCAAAACCTTTCTCTTTGCGAAAAATGCGTTCAAAAATTGGGTCAGCAAAATTAAGCGTATAACAACGGAACTCATCGGGACAGTAAAGTCCTTCTGTGGAACGAATATCACGAACAAGTTCTGCTAATCCATTCTCATTAAGATCCACAACAACAACGGACTTTGGTTCGAAGTAAAGTATTGCTTTAATAAAGCTAGAACCAATAGAACCAGCTCCTCCAATCACACACACAGTTTTACCTTTGATCTCGCAAGTAAGTTTCTCTTTATTTGTCTCAATGTCGACAGCAAACATACTAACAGAACGTAACGTAACACTGTCAGCAATGAATTTATTTAAGTTGAACATCGTTATTAATTTGTATTAACACTTCTAAGAAAAGAGAGTATCTTGTTTTAATTATTCCCAATTATAACATTCAATAACAATTTACCAAACGCTAGTCATTTTTGAAATTAATCCCTCCCAAAAATATCCCGAGTATAAACCTTATCCTCCACATCCTTAAGATTATCATCAAAACGATTTGCAATGATAGCCTTGCTAATCTCCTTGAATTTAACAAGATCGTTGACAACTTTGCTACCAAAGAAAGTTTCACCATCTTCAAGGTTTGGCTCATAAATAATCACTTCTGCCCCCTTCGCTTTCACACGTTTCATGATGCCTTGAATAGCTGATTGACGGAAATTATCAGAGTTCGCTTTCATCGTCAAGCGATAAACCCCAATGGTGCAAGCGTGCTCTTTACTTGAATCCCATTGTCCGTTCTCGCCATAGTAACCCGCCTTTCTCAACACGGCATCAGCAATGTAATCCTTACGGGTTTTGTTAGACTCCACTATGGCAGACATCATGTTCTGTGGTACATCTTGATAGTTAGCAAGCAATTGCTTGGTGTCTTTCGGCAAACAATATCCCCCATAACCGAAAGAAGGGTTGTTATAATGCGTGCCGATACGGGGATCAAGCCCTACTCCCTCTATGATTGATTTTGTATCGAGCCCTTTCATCTCGGCATACGTGTCAAGCTCGTTAAAATAACTCACGCGCAAAGCCAGATAAGTATTGGCAAAAAGTTTCACAGCCTCCGCTTCCTTCATCCCCATGAAAAGCGTGTCAACATCCTTCTTGATAGCCCCCTCTTGTAAAAGAGCCGCAAATGTCTTGGCTGCCTCTTCCAACATCTCAACATCCGTCACAGCTTTTATCGCTTCGTTCTCCTCGATTAAGTCCGGATTGTTTATAATTTTGGGATATCCCACGATGATCCGGCTCGGATACAGGTTATCATACAAGGCTTTACTTTCACGCAAAAACTCCGGGGAGAAGAGTAAATTAAACTTTTTCACTCCCCTTTGAGCGTACTTGACATAAAGATTGCGAGTGTACCCCACGGGAATTGTACTCTTAATAACCATCACCGCATCGGGATTTACCTCTAGAACCAAATCTATCACCTCTTCCACACGTGAGGTATCGAAATAGTTCTTCAGCGGATCATAATTAGTCGGAGCCGCAATCACGACGAAGTCCGCATCTTTATAAGCATCCTTACCATCGAGGGTTGCCACAAGATTCAAAGGCTTCTCTGCCAAATATTTCTCAATATAATCATCTTGAATCGGAGAGATCTTGTTGTTCAATTTCTCCACCTTTTCAGGAATCACATCTACCGCCTTCACTTGATGATACTGGGACAACAACGTCGCTATACTTAAGCCAACATAACCAGTCCCGGCCACGGTGATTTTTATATCTTTAAATTTGTTCATGACGAGAATGTTTATTATTTCATTTTACTCATATCACACAGAATCATGCACTTAATCTTTATCTTCCAAAATTTTTTTGATAGCCTCCACGTGCCTCATCCCATGCACGTCCCCCGCATAATAATCAATCAACCCCGCATCATATAATCTCTCCACACCCCGTTGTGCCTCCTTCCCGTAATACCCTGCAAACGACAGAATATTCACCTGTAACCGACAATTCTTGTTCTTCAACTCCTTCCCGTGTCGAACGATATCATCCTCCCAAAAAACATAACGCTCCGGATGAGCCAACACCACCTCGTATCCCCTGGCCTGTAATTCGAACACCACCTGATCAAAAAAAGGTGAGGGAGATAAAAAGTTATGTTCCACCAGTACCCGGTTATTGTTCCCGGACAGGATCTCTCCCCGTTCGATCAAACTCAACATATATTCCCCGACACGATACTCGGCTCCTAAATCCAATTCTATCTCTACTCCCTCCTTTTGCAAACCAGCTCGAAGATCTTCCAACAAGGGATGAAGATTTTCCCGTCCATTCATCAAGGCAGGAAAATAAACGTGGGAAGTACATGTCACTCTTTTCACTCCCAGCCTAGATAAGCCTTTCAACACCATGATTGCCTCTCCATAAGTCCTAACCCCGTCATCTACTCCGGGCAGAACGTGCGAATGAATATCATGGGTATAATCAAAATGTATCTTCTCCCGTTTTCGAAACCACCACATGACTATAACTTACCCTCTTATCTATTTTGCTTGTTGTAATAATTACCGTAACCGTACTTGTAATAGTGTATTCTCTTAGATACCCCGTTAACCAGCACCCCGCAATTCGTCACGTGCTGCTCGCTTTCCAGTACTCGCAAGGAAGATAATAGCCCTCGCGGCAACACGTTCAAGCGAACGACACACACCCAGGCATCTGCCTGGGAAACCATCGTCAAAGCATCCGCTAGGATTCCCACCGGGGGGGTATCTAGAATAATGCAATCATATTCTCCCTTCACCTCCTCCAACAATGTCTTAAACCTATCGCTTGAAAGCAGTGCTACCGGGTTCGGTGGGACATCTCCCCCGAACAACACGCTTAAATTGTCTTCTAGCGAATGTACCAACCGTCTCCATTCCGGTTCCATTCCTGCCAGGTAAGCCGACAAGCCACGGGAGTAATTCTTATGAAGATACGAGTGTAACTGCGGGTTTCGCAGATCACAACCGACCAATAACGTCTTTTTACCCGCCTTCGCATAAGCCTTCGCCAAATGAGCAGCCACCAGCGTCTTCCCCTCTCCGGGAACCCCGGAAGTCACCACTAACACGGGACAGGCTTTCTCTCCCAGCATGTAGTTCAGTTTCTCCCGGATCACTTGCATCGATTCCGACAGAGAAAAATTTTCCCGTAACAAGGTGACCTCTTCTTGAGGTAACTCAAGTATATCTCCCAGCACAGGGAACGGTAGTGCCTGTTTCACCTCGTCAATAGAACGAACCTTGTCGTTCAGTATATCCAGCAAAAAGATAATCCCAACCGGGATTCCCACCCCTATGATCAAACCCACGAGCATAATTAGCGCCTTTCTAGGCTCTACAGGAGCATCACCGGCTGACGGATCTTCTATAATTTTAGCCGTTGCCACGTAGATCAATTTAGCGATCTCCGCCTCCTCCCGCTTTTGCATCAGAAAAAGGAAAAGGTTCTCTTTCAGTTCCTGTTGCCGGGCGATATCTCGATACTGTTTCTCCTGCGTGGGAACGGAAGTTAACATCTCGTTCACAGACTCATTCTCTTTCTCCACGCTCCTCAGCTTGATTAACAGACCACTCTCCACGTTGGTAATCGTCTCTTGTATATTCTTTTTTAATCCTTGCAACTGGGTATTTAGCCCGATTACAATCGGGTTACTTTCGCTGGCACTCTGCAGCAACTTGCCCCGACGCAACACCATCTCGTTATAGCGGGTGATCCCTGCATTCAAACCCTCGTCTGAGAGTCCCAAATTTTCCGGCAACAACGAGAACTCTTCCGCCCGTTTCTGCGTGATCGCCGCCCGAATGCTTCGCAACACGTCTAGCTCCGTTTGCAATTTCATTAACTCCGCCTCCGATTGTTTCTTGCGTTCCATCACGAAAGCTGCATCCGAGGTGATATCCGTTAATTTATTCGTCTTCTTGAAGTCTTCCGCCCGTCGTTCGATCGTTCCCAACTCCTGGTTGATCACGTCTAGCCGCTCGTTGATGAACTCCACCGTCGCCTCTGACACGATCCTCTTGTTATCGATACCGTTCTGGTTGTATCGCTTGACAAGGGCGTTAATCACCGCAATTCCTCTCGTCGGTACGGCGTCTTTCAAGGAAACCAGCACGGAGTTCGTGTTCTTTACCAAGATCTGCACGTTCAAGTTTTTTGAAAAAACATCCGTCGTTTTTCGGAAACTAGACAGATCAACCCGAATTTTTTCCTTGGAAGTAACTTTCCTGTTAGGCTCGATCGAGAGGTTATAGTCTCCCATGGGAACGCTCTCCGAGTAATGACCGCTCCACATCTTCTCTCCATCAAGATTCATCAATATCACGAGGTTCGCCGTGTCCAACAACACATGAAAAGACGTGTCCCGGATCTCACCGGGGTTATCCACAAGAACTTTCACCGGTGAATCGTTATAAAGTTCCCAATCACGCAAGAAACCTTCACGGACATAACGAACATTCAAGTCCAGTTCCTCCACGACCTCCCGCATCAGGTTTTTAGATTGTAACTCCACAATCTCGTTCTCCACGAATATATCCGCCGCCGCCAAGCCCAACTCTTTCATCATCACGTTTGTACCTAGCTCCCCCTTTTTCGAGTCACTGATCATCACCTTACCCGTCACGTTGTAAATAGGCACTCGGCTCTGGCATATCAACAAAGCGATGACCAAACACAGAGGCACCGACACCGCAAACCAACGCCAACGGGTGATAAACTTTTCAACTAATACTTTTATATCTATATTTTCGGACTCACGCTCCCTGTTTAAGTTATTCTCTTCCATGTAATTTCGGTTCTAGGTTAACGAATTGCGATGGCAAGAATAGCCACCAACGTGGAAATACTCGATAAAACGTAAGGCAGGAATGCCCCGGCATTTCCTCCCACAATCCGAGCCTTATTGGGTTCAACATAGACCACGTCATTCTGTTGCAAGTAGAAAAAAGGCGAATGAATGATATTTTCCGATGTTAAATCCAGTTGGGCGAAAACTTTCTCGTCTCCATCTTCCCGCATTACCAGCACATTCTTACGCTTTGCATTAATTTGTAAATCTCCAGCCATTCCCAAAGCATCAAAGATGGAGACCCGTTCACTATTTACCTTGTAACTCCCGGGAGCTTTCACTTCTCCCAACACAGTTACCTTGAAATTCAAATACTGGATGGTCACGATCGGGTTCTTCAGGTAGTTACTCAACTCCTTTTTCAATTTAGCTGCCAGTTCCGTCCGGGATAAACCTTCCACTTTAATCTTCCCCAACACCGGAAAATCGATCGTCCCGTCCGTGTCCACCAAATACCCGTAAAGTTGATCGTTACCTGTTCTCGTGTTATTCTGCCCCAACCCGATCATCGGCGTGTTAAAAGGAAGGGCTGTCTCGATATCATCACAGGAAACCACAATTGATAATAGATCATCCACATGGATCACCGTGCGATACTGCAAGGCAGCTTTCACTCTAGAATTAATCTCCACATCTTGCAGGTACACCACGTCCTTCGGGGAAGCGCAAGCCCCCAACAAGCAAACCAGCATACCGATAAAAAACATTCTTTCAGTTCCCGTCATCACTTGTAAGTCTTTATTTAGTTAATTATTTATTTTATCCAGTATTTCGAATCGGGAGTTCTTCGATTTAAACTCCGGCACCATCTGTTTCATCAACCGCACGGTATCCTCAATCTGTACCGCCAATGCTAATTCCGCAAGTTGATCATAAGCTCTCAACACCTCGTCCCGCCTGTACTTCCGAACCTTCGCTACCCGAATTTTAGCATTACCCGTAGGAATCGTGTTCTCCTCGTTACTCAAAACCTCCTCGTACAATTTCTCTCCGGGCCGCAAGCCTATAAACTTGATCTTGATATCCTCGTTCGGGACGTATCCCGCCAGGCGAATCATCCGTTCCGCCAGATCGACGATCTTCACGGGTTCTCCCATGTCAAAAACGTAGATTTGATTGCCTGTACTCATCGTGGCCGCCTCCATCACCAACCGGCAGGCCTCCGGGATAGTCATGAAAAAGCGGGTGATTCCCGGGTCTGTAACCGTTACCGGACCACCCCGCTCGATCTGTTTCCGGAAATAGGGAATCACGCTACCGTTACTTCCCAGCACATTTCCGAAACGAGTCGTGACAAAACGAGTTTTACCTTTCACTTCCCCACGCTCTATTGCTAATCCTAAACTTTGCACGTATATCTCCGCCAGTCGTTTGGAAGCCCCCATCACATTGGTCGGATTCACCGCCTTGTCCGTGGAGATCATCACCATCATGTCCACGTTATACTCCACGCAAAAATCCGCCACCAGTCTCGAACCGATCACATTCACCCGAACCGCCTCGCAAGGGTTTTCTTCCATTAGAGGAACATGCTTATAGGCAGCCGCATGGAACACTACACGGGGACGATATTTTTCAAAAACCATCCGTAGCCGTTCTTTCTGACGAACATCACCGACAAAAGGGGTGAACTTCAAGTTCGGGAAATTCCGTTCCAGTTCCAAGCGCAACTCGTGCATCGGGGTTTCCGCGTTATCAAATAACACCAGATACCCCACGCCAAAGGCAGCTAACTGGCGGCATAGCTCGCTACCGATACTACCTGCCGCACCGGTCACCATCACCACCTTACCCGCAAAATACGCCTCAATCTCCCTCATATTCACCTTGATCTCCTCCCGTCCCAACAAGTCCTCTATACGGATCTCCCGGATAATCGTCTTTTTCAAACCATCTCCCAACACGTCTATTGGCGGGGAAAACAAGTTCTTTACTCCAAACTCCTGACAAAAACGAACCAACCGATCCGCCTCCCGACGAGCCTCCTCACGCGAGGGGTATAACACACCGTTTATATTATATTTTTTCACAAAACGGGAGAAATGCTGTTCATTCTCAAAATAGTAAACCGGCAATTCCGAAAGCACGCAAGATTTCAGGTACCTATCCGGATTCACGAATCCTACCACGTGATAGTGCTTACTAGTGTGCATTCTCGTCTTCAGAGCCACGCTTTTATCACCGGTTCCGTAGACCAGTACCCTCGTCTTTCCCGAACCATACAGAGAAATCGTAAAATCATAAACCAACACAAGTGTTACCCGAAAACCCACCAGAATCACCGATGTCACGAGAAAATCAATCACGGCACAAGCAAAAAGGTGTTGCCCGAACAGCCGAGAACCGGACACGAGGATCATTCCTGCCAATAGGAGTTCTTTTAGGAAAATTGCAAATCCCATTTTCCCAATGCTCTTTATCGTGGCATGCCGGATGATATTTCGGTTCACCCTCAGTCCCCAGAAAACCAGTAAACTAAATACGCAAGAACCGCCAATAATCACCACATAGGTTGATTGGGAGAGATTGATGATAAAACTATCAGCAAAAAGAAGCGTGATAAACGAACTTATGATAGACAAAAAAATATCCACCAAGAGAATCGTGTTAGCATTCACGTACTTCTTATTCTCGTGTAAACGATTGCATATCGAGTGAAACGAGTATTTCATTTATTTTTTGGTATTTTGTAAAAGGAGCGTCCCCTCCGGTATTTAATAGCTTGATCCGGCATATGAAGTACCGTTTTAAAGGAGACGCTATTACCAGGGGTTGCATGTCCCGGTATCGAATTTTTAGTGTGAATTGATATATTTATTCTTTCTTTTCATATTTCACGTTGCAAGCAACAAACTCCCGTTTCGCTAAAATATAAAACACCTGCCCCACATCAACAGAGGAAACCTCTCCCATCCGCACAAATTGTTCAATCATATCATCCTCCACTTGTCGTACCCGTACGGCCAACCGTACCCGCTCTTCTTTCAACCGCTCCTGTTCTTCAATAGGTAATTCCATCAAGCCTACCACGTTATCATACAAACAAATCGCATCCCACCATCCCAACAAATCGCCCCGGTGGTTTCCCCGCGTATATCCCAAAGCTTCCGTCACCAATTTACCAGCCAATTCGCCACATTCCGCATCTCCCGTAAAATAATAACAATTACACAATAACCGGCAAATATTAGAAGTACGGCACGGTAACACCAGTTTTTGGCTTCCCCAAGGTGTTAATATATCGTATGCAGCATCCACGCCTTTTTCCAAAAAATCCAAATCCGAGTACAACTGGTAAACGTCCATCAAGTCCGCAGCGTAACCGGCACGAAAATTTGCCGGAAGTTCTTTCTTCTGCACCAACACCTCATACCAACGGGCAATTTCTTTTGCCCTTTCGTGAATATCGTAAAGAACTCCAAACTCGGTCTCTAACCACGGATATATCCGCACCATCGCATAAACCGTAAGATAACCGTGAAGATAAGCGGACAACTTGTCGGGAGAGTACGAACGGAAATTAACTTCACGTAACCGATCGTACAAATCATAAAATAAACCTTTCTCCATCATCTTTTTCTACTCTATTCGTTCCAAAAAGGACCCTGGAATATAGGACGTTGCAATTGACACAACTCCTTCCAAACGGATGACCACACGTTTGTGTCCCATCAAACGAACCAACTCGCCTTCCAATCCTTGCAAGGGGCCTTTAATCACTCGTACCCGGTCTCCCCGTTTCAGATTTTTGTTTAACACCTCTATCCCGCTCGGGGAAAAATCCAACAAAAACATGAAATCATGCATCTGTTTATCGGGAACAATCAACGAGTGACGTCCCTCAATATCTTTCAAGTAAACAATATTAAGCCCATGGTCATTTATTAATGAAAAACTTGTTGCTTTATCCGTGTGGATAAAAATCATCCCGTGAATCAAGAGAACCCGGATCGTTTTACGACCCAAGGGTGTTTCCCGCACTTGTTCTTCCTGAGGTAGAAAATTCTCGATACCCAACTCATCAAGCTTCTTCTTTATCCACAACTCCTGATTTACCCGAGTGTGAGCCACGTACCAGTTTATCTTTTTATCATCAACCATGTACCTTTTGATTTCCCCTGTCAAGGTATTAAATCGAATTTTGGACAGCTTTCTCCACATTTCCCGACCGGATGCGCTTCGCGCATTAACCCTCGTACCGGCCCTGATTTATTTCCACGTGTTTCTATCGTCTCACTATAATACAGCGATTCAACGAAAGAAAGCTGTCCGCACTAAAAGTTTCAAAAAACGATCGATTAATAATATTGTCACTTAATAATAAATTGTCGGATTTTGTAAAATTGTAATTACTTGATTGCTAAAAAGAAAAAATATTTTGTTTTAATTTGCGCAATTTGAAAATTTACTATCTTTGCAGAGCATTAAATGATCCTATAATAAATCTCAAAAACTGATATAAACAACTGATTTAAACTGCATTAAAAACAACAAGCATTCCATTCCACACATCTTAATTTAACCATTGTCTTCACTTGCATAATGTAGTTTCCTAAAATTGGTTTACTAGATTTGACATTCAATAAATTGTAAAAAACATTTTCTATTCTCTTTTCTGTTACAAGTTTACTTCAAAAAAATGTAATT
>ERZ827450.336-NODE-336-length-64436-cov-6.986580_pt1 | contig 64436 bp, 63 predicted proteins | sample MGYA00519773_ERZ827450 | MGnify/ENA primary metagenome ERZ827450 (study PRJEB31778, sample SAMEA3449306) | human gut metagenome | biome: human gut; feature: human-associated habitat; material: faeces | place: United Kingdom | collected 2010/2012 ...
GGATTACCATTTAAAAAGAACTAAAAAAAAGCGAAATGGCAAAAGAATCAATGAAGGCCCGTGAGGTAAAGCGTGCAAAATTGGTAGAAAAGTACGCCGCGAAACGAGCTAAATTAAAAGAGGAAGGAGACTATATTGGATTAAGCCTTCTGCCTAAGAATTCAAGTCGCGTTCGTTTGCACAATAGATGCAAATTGACGGGAAGACCGAGAGGGTACATGAGACAATTTGGTATAAGCAGAATTCAATTCCGCGAAATGGCATCTGCCGGACTTATACCTGGAGTTAAAAAGGCTAGTTGGTAATATTTAAAATTTGAAGAGATGACAGATCCAATAGCAGATTTCCTGACTCGTATTAGGAACGCAGTAAAAGCAGGTCATAAAGTTGTGGATATCCCCGGTTCAAAAATGAAACGGGAAATGACCAAAATCTTAAAAGAAAAAGGATATATCCTGAATTATAAATTCGAGCAAGATGGTGTTAGAAGCAACATTAAAATTGCTTTGAAATATCATCCTGAAACGAAGGCTCCCGCCATTAGGACATTGACACGTGTTTCAAAACCGGGTCTGAGACGTTACACGAATGTAGAGGACATGCCTCGCGTGTTAAACGGATTAGGTATCGCGATTTTGTCAACGTCATTAGGCGTAATGTCTGATAAAGAAGCTCGCCAAAAGAATGTTGGTGGAGAAGTATTGTGTTATGTTTATTAATAAAAAGGGCGGAAAATGTCACGAATAGGAAAATTACCAATAGATATACCACAAGGGGTTACAGTTACTGTAAATCCTGATAACACGGTCGTAGTTAAAGGTCCTAAGGGAGAACTTTCTCAGGACGTACACGCAGATATGATCGTGAAAGTGGAAGGAGCTCACGTTGTTGTAGAGCGTCCGTCAGAAGATAAAGCTCATAAAGCCATGCACGGTTTATATCGTTCCTTGATTCACAACATGGTTGTAGGTGTTTCTGAAGGTTACACGATCAAACAAGAGTTGGTCGGAGTAGGTTACAGGGCAAATGCTGAAGGTCAGGTTCTTGAATTGGGATTAGGTTATTCACACGGGATCTTCATGGTGTTACCGAACGAAGTGAAAGTAAGTGTGCTTAATGAAAAACGTGCTAACCCGATTATCACGCTGGAGAGTTGCGATAAACAATTGATCGGTCAGGTAGCGGCCAAGATTCGTTCATTCCGTAAACCGGAACCGTATAAAGGTAAAGGTATTAAATTTGTGGGTGAAGTTCTTCGTCGTAAAGCTGGTAAATCAGCTAAAGTTTAATCACCTGTAAAAAAGTAATGTTATGGCTTTAACTAAGGTAGAAAGAAGAATAAGAATAAAGAGAAGAATACGTAAAGTAATCTTCGGAACAGCTGAGAGACCCCGTTTGTCCGTATACCGTTCAAACACGCAAATTTCTGCTCAGCTGATTGATGATAACGCCGGAAAAACTCTGGTATCAGCATCTTCTTTATGCAAGGAGATCGCTGAAAAGAAAGGTAACAAAACAGAACAGGCTCAATTATTGGGTGCCATGCTCGCTGAAAAAGCAAAAGCAGCCGGAATTACCGCTGTTGTGTTTGACAGAAACGGGTATTTATATCACGGAAGAGTGAAAGCATTAGCGGATGCAGCTCGTAACGGTGGTCTTAATTTTTAAAAGTAGGCAAGAATGGAACAGAAGATTAATAGTGCAGACTTGGAATTGAAAGACAGATTGGTGGCTATCAACCGTGTAACGAAAGTTACCAAGGGTGGTAGAACGTTCAGTTTCTCTGCTATTGTGGTTGTAGGCGACGAAAACGGTACCGTGGGTTATGGCTTAGGTAAAGCTAACGAGGTAACTACCGCTATTGCAAAAGGCGTTGAGGCTGCGAAGAAAAATTTGATTAAAGTACCTGTATTGAAAGGAACTCTTCCTCACGAGCAAGAGGCTAAATATAGTGGTGCAACTGTATTTATGCGTCCCGCTTCTTCCGGTACCGGGTTGGTTGCGGGAGGTGCTATGCGTGCCGTGTTGGAAAGTGCAGGAGTGAAAGACGTGTTGGCAAAATCTAAAGGATCATCCAATCCTCACAACTTGGTAAAAGCAACTTTCGCTGCTTTGAAGTTATTGAGAGATCCTCGTATGATTGCACAACAGAGAGGAATTAGTCTTGACAAAGTGTTTAACGGATAAACTGGAAGTAACGATGGCAAAGATTAAAATTACATTGGTAAGAAGTAGAATTGGTAGTGATAAACGTCAAGTTGCTACTTTGAACGCACTGGGCCTCGGGAAAGTGAACAGCAGTGTTGAACACGAAACTTCACCGCAAATCATGGGAATGGTTGCTAAAGTGCAGCATCTCGTGCGCGTGGAGGAAGTAAAGTAATTGTTAAACCTATTTTAAAGAGTATACAATGGATTTAAGTAGCTTAAAACCGGCTGCCGGATCAACTCACAGAGAAAAGAGAATTGGTCGTGGTCAAGGTTCCGGAAAAGGAGGTACTTCTACAAGAGGGCACAAGGGAGCCAAATCAAGATCAGGTTATAAATCTAAGATTGGTTTTGAAGGTGGACAGATGCCTTTGCAGAGACGTGTACCGAAATTTGGCTTTAAAAATATAAACAGAGTAGAATATAAAGCTATCAATGTAGGGATGCTTCAGGCTCTGGCTGAAAGAGATAATCTTACCGTGATCGACCGGGATGTATTGATTCAAGCCGGGTTAATGTCTAAGAATGATCTTCTTAAGGTATTAGGTGACGGAGCGTTAACTGCTAAGCTTGAGGTGAAAGCTGATGCTTTCTCCGCTAAAGCGGTAGCCGCTATCGAGGCTGTTGGCGGAACAGTAGTTAAATTGTAAGATTAAAAATTTGGGAGTTTAAAGTTGTTTTTAAAATAGAATTACTATTTTTGAAGCAACTTTAACAAAATCCCAAATCAATGCCTTAAAAGAAAGAACTTATGAAGTTATTTGATACATTAAAGAACATTTGGAAAATAGAAGAGCTCAAGACTAGGATTCTTACTACGCTTGGGCTTATTCTCGTTTACAGGTTAGGAACAGAGATCGTACTGCCGGGTATCGACCCTCATGGTTTGCAAGCTCTGAAAGATCAAACATCCAGTGGAGTATTAGGCTTGTTGGATATGTTCTCAGGAGGTGCATTCTCGAACGCGTCGGTATTTGCGTTAGGTATTATGCCCTACATCTCCGCATCCATCGTTGTGCAGTTATTGGGAATTGCGGTTCCTTATTTCCAGCGCTTACAGAAGGAAGGCGAGAGCGGTAGACGTAAGATTAACCAGATTACGCGGTACCTCACATTAGTTATCCTGGTATTACAAGGTTCGGCGTATCTTACAAACTTGAAAGCTCAGGTACCGGCAGAGGCTTTTGTATCTACTGGTTTTTGGCAATTCCAGCTCCCTTCCATCGTGATTATGGCTGCGGGTTCAATGTTTGTCCTGTGGTTGGGAGAGAGAATTACTGATAAGGGAATCGGTAATGGTGTGTCCATCATCATTATGATCGGTATCATCGCTCGTTTACCGTTCGCTTTCTTTGCAGAATTAACTTCCAGAGTTTCTCAACAAGGGGGAGGTTTGGTAGCATTTTTGATCGAGTTGATCATATTATTCCTGGTATTTTGTGGGTCAATCCTGCTTGTGCAGGGAACACGTAAAGTGCCTGTACAGTATGCCAAGAGAATTGTGGGTAATAAACAATACGGAGGCGTTCGTCAATACATTCCGTTGAAGATCAACGCGGCCGGGGTTATGCCTATCATCTTCGCTCAGGCTATCATGTTATTGCCTATTTCTTTGATAAACTATGCAAATTCGGAATCATTATCCGGTTTTGCTGCAGCGTTTTCAAACTTCACTGGATTCTGGTATAACTTCACGTTCTTTATCATGATTGTCGCGTTTACTTATTTCTACACGGCTATCACGGTGAATCCGATGCAAATGTCTGAGGATATGAAGAAAAATGGAGGATTTATTCCGGGAGTAAAACCGGGAAGAAAAACGATGGAGTTCCTCGATACCATTATGTCTAGAATCACACTTCCTGGATCTATATTCCTGGGAATTGTTGCAATTCTTCCGGCTTTCGCCCAGATCTCGGGTGTTAACCACCAGTTTGCTCAGTTCTATGGAGGTACGTCTTTGTTGATTTTGGTTGGTGTAGTGTTGGATACATTACAACAAATCGAATCGCACTTGTTGATGCGTCACTATGACGGGTTAATGAAATCGGGACGTATTAAGGGTAAAAATCCTGGAGGACCTGCTGCATATTAAGAAATAAATTGTACTTTTGCGGCATGATTTTTTTAAAGACACAGGAGGAGATTGAGTTATTGCGGGAAAGCAACCAATTAGTAGGAAAGACTCTGGGTGAGGTGGCCAAACACATTCGCCCGGGTATTTCGACTTTAGAGTTGGATAAGATCGCTGAGGATTTTATTCGTTCGAATGGTGGCGTTCCCGGATTTCTCGGGTATGGAGGGTTCCCAAACACGCTTTGTATTTCAGTGAATGACGAAGTGGTTCATGGGATTCCGTCCTCTCGTCGTTTGGAGGAAGGTGATGTCGTATCCGTTGATTGCGGGGTTGTGAAGAATGGTTTTTATGGGGATAGCGCCTATACTTTTGCTGTCGGGGAGGTTAGTGATGAAGTGAAAAAGCTTTTACAAGTGACAAAAGATAGCTTGTACAAAGGGATAGAACAGGCTGTTGCGGGAATGCGGATAGGAGATATTGGTTATGCCGTGCAGTCGTATGCTGAAGCGAATGGATTCTCTGTCGTCAGGGAATTGGTTGGTCATGGCGTGGGAAAGAACTTGCATGAAGAGCCTCAAGTTCCGAATTATGGACGAAGAGGACAAGGATGCAAATTGAAGATTGGAATGGTGATCGCTATTGAACCCATGATTAATATGGGAGCCCGTAACGTTTTCCAGATGGCGGACGGATGGACAATAAAGACCAGAGATCATTTGCCCGCCGCACATTTCGAGCATACGTTGGCTATCAGAAAAGGTGAAGCTGATATTTTGTCAACATTTGAATATATAGAGACAGGAAATTGTAAAAATTGAATTATGGCGAAACAGCCTTCGATAGAGCAAGATGGAGTAATAACGGAAGCATTGTCAAATGCTATGTTTCGTGTTGAACTGGAAAACGGGCATATTATAACAGCCCACATTTCGGGAAAGATGCGAATGCACTATATAAAGATACTTCCGGGAGATAGAGTGAGAGTGGATATGTCCCCTTACGATCTCACGAAAGGTAGGATAACATTTAGATATAAAAATTAAATTGTTGAGCAATGAAGGTAAGAGCATCTGTTAAGAAGCGTAGTGCTGATTGCAAGATTGTAAGAAGAAAAGGCGTTTTGTACGTCATTTGCAAAAAGAACCCGAAGTTCAAACAACGTCAGGGTTGATTATTAATTTAGTAAAAAGAGTAAAAGAGATTTATGGCAAGAATCGTTGGTGTAGATTTGCCCTCAAATAAGAGAGGGGAGATAGCTCTGACCTATATCTTCGGTATAGGTAGAAGTAGTGCCAGGACCATATTAGAAAAGGCCGGCATCGATTTTGACACTAAAGTAAAGGATTGGAATGACGATCAACTAGCTGCTGTACGTAATGTCATCAATGGTGGGTACAAAGTAGAAGGAGAGTTGAGAACTTCAGTCCAAATGAACATCAAACGACTAATGGATATTGGTTGTTACAGAGGAATCAGACATCGTATCGGTCTTCCGGTAAGAGGACAAAGTACGAAGAACAATGCCCGTACGAGAAAGGGTAAAAAGAAAACTGTTGCTAACAAGAAGAAAGCAACTAAATAATTGATTAGAGATTGAATTATGGCAAAGAAGTCTACATCAAACAAGAAACGGCTAGTTAAAGTTGAAGCCGTGGGACAAGCACACGTTCATTCATCTTTTAATAACATCATTATCTCGTTGACTAATTCAAGCGGACAAGTAATCTCTTGGTCATCAGCAGGTAAGATGGGATTTAGAGGATCAAAGAAAAACACCCCTTATGCAGCCCAGACTGCAGCTACCGATTGTGGTAAAGTTGCTTTCGATTTGGGAATGAGAAAAGTTAAGGTATATGTCAAAGGACCGGGTAACGGTAGAGAATCAGCAATTCGTGCTATTCACGCTTGCGGAATCGAAGTTGCCGAGATCATTGATGTTACGCCACTTCCGCACAATGGATGTCGTCCTCCCAAACGGAGAAGAGTGTAAGTTAACATTGGGTGTAATTTTTAAAATCAAATAGAGATGGCTAGATATACAGGACCTAAGTCTAAGATAGCAAGAAAATTTGGTGAGCCCATTTTTGGACCGGATAAAGCGTTAGAACATCGTAACTACCCTCCCGGACAACACGGTATTGCTCATCGTAGAAAGAAAATCTCTGAGTACGGTACTCAGTTGAAAGAAAAACAAAAAGCAAAATATACTTACGGTTTGTTGGAAAGACAATTCCGTATCTTATTCGAGAAAGCTGAAAGTAGTAAGGGAGTAACTGGTGAGGTATTACTTCAACTGTTGGAATGTCGTTTGGATAACGTGGTTTATCGTTTAGGAATCGCTCCTACCCGTGCGGCTGCCCGTCAGTTTGTTTCTCACAGACACATCACTATTAACGGTCACGTATGTAACATTCCTTCATGTCACGTTCGTCCGGGAGATGTTGTTGCTGTTAGAGAAAAATCTAAGGCACTGGAAGTGATTAACGAATCATTGAGAGGTAATAGAAGTAGCAGATACTCTTGGTTAGAGTGGGATGCTGCAGCTATGAGTGGTAAACTACTTAATGTTCCGGAAAGAGCAGATATTCCAGAGAACATTAAAGAGCAGTTAATCGTAGAGTTGTATTCTAAGTAGTAAAATAAAAATATATATGGCAATATTAGCTTTCCAGAAACCGGACAAAGTAATCATGCTTGAATCAACGGATAGATTCGGTAAATTCGAATTCCGCCCGTTGGAGCCAGGTTACGGCATCACTATTGGTAATCCACTACGCAGAATCTTGTTGTCTTCTTTGGAAGGCTTTGCGATTACCGGTATTAAAATTCAAGGTGTAGATCATGAGTTTGCGACAATCCCTGGTGTCATCGAAGATGTAACCGAGATTATCTTGAACTTGAAACAGGTTCGGTTGAAAAGAAAAGTGGAGGACGTGGAGAATGAAAAGTTGACCGTTACCGTTTCTGGACAGGAGACGTTTACTGCCGGTGATATGAATCAATTCCTGAAAGGGTTTGAGGTTTTGAACCCGGAATTGGTAATCTGTAACATGGATACTTCCACGAGCCTAGACATGGAGTTGACCATTCAAAAAGGACGCGGTTATGTTCCTGCTTCAGAGAATATGCCTGCAGATGCCGAGATTGGTGTAATTCCTATTGATGCTATTTACACGCCGATTAAAAACGTGAAATACGAGATTGAGAACTACCGTGTAGAAGGAAAAACTGACTATGAACGTTTGGTTTTCGACATCGAGACTGATGGTTCTATCAATCCCACGGATGCGTTGAAAGAGGCTGCTAAAATCTTGATCCATCACTTCATGTTGTTCTCTGATGAGAAAATTACTCTTGAAACGGAGGATAAATATGGAAACGAAGAGTTTGATGAAGAGGTATTGCATATGCGTCAGTTATTGAAGACGAAGCTCGTGGACATGGATCTTTCCGTGCGTGCGTTGAATTGTTTGAAATCAGCTGAGGTTGAAACTCTGGGTGAGCTTGTTCAATTTAATAAGAATGACTTGTTGAAGTTTAGAAATTTCGGTAAGAAGTCTTTGACTGAGTTGGAAGCCCTTCTGGAGAACAATAACCTTGAATTCGGTATGGATGTTGCCAAGTATAAATTAGACAAAGAATAAGTAAAATGAGACATAATAAGAAAATTAACCATTTAGGTAGAACTAGTTCTCACAGACATGCTCTACTTTCTAATATGGCTTGTTCTTTGATTCTTCACAAGAGAATCCAAACGACACTAGCTAAAGCTAAGGCCCTAAAGGTCTATGTTGAGCCGCTTTTGACGAAAGCCAAAAACGACACGACTCACTCTAGAAGAACCGTCTTCTCTTACCTTCGTCGCAAAGAAGTTGTTGCTGAAATGTTCGGTGACGTTGCACAGAAAATTGCTAATCGCCCGGGAGGATATACCCGTATTTTGAAATTGGGTAACCGTTTAGGGGATAACGCTGAAATGTGTATGATTGAGTTGGTGGATTATAACACGACTTATACTGAAGTGAAGAAAGAAGAGGCTAAGAAAACTACTCGTCGTAGAAGACCTTCTGCTAAGAAAGAGGCTGCTCCTGCTGCTACCGAGGAAACTCCGGTGGCTGAGGCTCCAGCTACGGAAGAAACTCCGAAAGCTGAATAAAGTATTATTCTAGATAAAAAATGACCCCGGGCAATGGTCCGGGGTTATTTTTTAGGGGAACGATTGTTTGGCCGTAGGGAGAAAATTATTCGTCGAAAGCGGTAGAAAAACATTTTGCCCGGCTCAAAGCTAACGGAATACTCCGCGGAATCGGGCCGGACAAAGGTGGACGTTAGGAAATGATAATTAAAACTCTTCTTCCATTATGTTCATCTCTTCCGAAGGGCGCTGTTGTTTTTGCTTGGAAGCTTTCATGTTTCCGAAGTTATAGCTTAGCGTGAAACGGAAAACCCCGCCTTTTCTCCAACTATCACTATCTTGTTTAAATCCGTTACCAGAAGTGATGCTGTGCCAACTACGGGAATTCAAAATGTCCTGCACGCTTATACTAAGGTTTATTTTCCGGTCAAAGAAAAACTTCCGGGCTCCCAGATCTAAGCGGTAACTTGCCTCCCGGTGGCCTTGGGCAATAATCTGTTTGGAGTTGTAGCTTCCGGTAGCCTGTAACGAGATGGCGTACGGTAGCATGGCATTGGCAATGATTTTACCTGTCCAGGAGAAGTTATCGTCCCGTTTTCCCGTAACTGGGGTGTCTGCACCTGCCGGGAGGTAAGAAAAGCCTTCCAGTTCGTTATAATAGAAATTCAGGGTTGTTGTAAAGTCTAGGAATTTCAGTAGTTTGTTTTTTGCCACGATTTCGGCTCCGGCAGAAGAAGATTGTGTAATGTTAGCTGACGTGCTTTTTATGACATCTCCTTCCCGGTAACGAATACGTTGGATCACGTCGTCCGTGTTCCGGTAGTAGGTGGAGACGGATAGCGTGTGTTTTTCCCAAGTCTTGATATAATTCAACTCGAAGGAATTGGAATATTCTGGGGAAAGGTAAGGATTACCGAACGAGATATTAAGGGAATCGGTCATGTTCATGAATGGGTTCAATTGCCAGCCTCTGGGACGTGAAATTCGTCGGGTGTAGTTGACCTGTATTTCATGATTTTTCGGGAGACTGTACGATAGAAACAAACTAGGGAATAAACTGAAATAGTCATCTTTATATGGAACGGCCGTGGCCTCGGTTTCCCCGTATCCCAGTGATTTGGTCTCCGTGTCCGTGTATTCTCCCCGTAAGCCTAGTTGCAGCCCGAAGTTATTCACTTTCGTGGAGAATGTGGCGTATAAAGCTTGGATATTTCGGTCATAGGAATATTTGTTATACAACAATTCATCAAAGACGGCTGTTGTTTCCGTTTCACCAGAATAGGTTTCCACGGGACTTTTCTGGCTGCTAAGCGTACCTTTGTAACCTGCCTCCAACTTACTTTCTTCTGTGAATTGGTTCACGTAGTCTGCTTGAAATTCCCAGCTTTGTGAACGGTTGTCACTTTCCTGTTTTTGCCAAGAAGAGGTTTCTTTATTTTCTAGGTAGAGGGAATGTTGTTTGTATGTACTGGTCCCGTCAGAAACCCATAAATCCCACGAAGCACGAGCCACGAGATTACTGCTTTCGTTGAATTCATGTTTGTAGTCGAGGTTGATGTTACCTCCTTTGGAGGAGTTGTCCGAATCGCTGATACGTTCGCTACTGGTGAACGAGCCAGGAACATCGCTTTCGTAACGGATGGTGTTATTGGAATTCCGGTTCCCGAAATGTCCGAATCCTTCAATTCCGATAAGGTCGGTCTGGGTGAGGTGTAGCGTTAGACCTGCCCGGGTGAAGAGTGAACCGCCATCCCGATTGTTCCAGCCTTTCTGATTTAAGTAGGAGACGGGATTACCTTGGTCATCCAGATTAATACGATCTGTATTATCTTTACCTTTCGATTTCCTTTGGCGGTACCCGACGTTAAGGTAGGATTCAATCTTACCACTACTATAATTTATACTACCGCTGGCATTGTACCCGCCTAAAATATCGGCCCCGACTTGTAAACTACCGTAATATCCGGCTTTCCGGTTTTTCTTTAAAATAATGTTGATGATTCCGGAAGTCCCTTCCGGGCTGAATTTGGCCGAGGGGTTCGTGATCAATTCTATGCGCTCAATGCTCTCAGCAGGAATTTGTTCCAGTATCTGGGCTTGGTTATCTGCGGACAGGCCTGATGCCTTGCCATTAATCCAGATCGTTACACTTGAGTTCCCCCGTAAAGAGATTTCACCCTCGTTGTCTACCTCCACCGAGGGGATATTTTCAAGTAGCTCGCTGGCTGATCCCCCGGCTTGGGAAATATTGGATTCCACGTCGAAGACTTTTTTGTCGATTTCGAATCTCATTTGAGCTCGTTGGCCGACAACTTTTATCTCGTCAATCACTTGACTGTCTTCTTCTAAAAGGATGTTTTTCACGTTTACGTTTCTCGCTGTCGGTGAGATCATGAATTCTTTTTCCACGGATTTGTAACCAATAAACGAGGCGGAGAGCGTGTAAGTCCCGTTCTTCACTCGGTTGATACGGAAAACTCCGGTTGAATCACTGACTGTTCCGGTTAACGGGGTTTGAGTTCCCGTGGTCCGGATACTCACATTGACAAACTCTAAGGGTTTCTTCGTTTTAGCATCTATAATTCGTCCTCTGACACTTCCCGTTTGGGCAAAGGTAGATAGGGCAAATAACGTGAAGAAGATAGCTAAAACAGCTTCTTTTACTTTACTCATATACATTTTATACACAATTGAACATTCCGTCGAAGAATGAATTGTTTTTAATTACAAACCAAATCTTCGCACTATTAAGACAAATCTTTCCAGGAAAAGTTTATTGCGGGGTCAAAGTTTATGACAAGGAACTTTATAAACTTTATAGACCAAATCAAGTGACTTTTTCAATTGTTTTACGTATCTTAGTCACAACAATTTATTTACGAACTTTTAAAGTTAAGAGGAATGTATATTACAGAAGTTATTGGAAGAGAAGTGTTGGATTCAAGAGGAAATCCGACCGTAGAAGTAGATGTTATTCTGGAATGTGGGGCGATGGGCCGTGCTGCGGTTCCGTCCGGAGCGTCCACGGGAGAACATGAAGCATTGGAATTGCGTGATGGAGACAAGAAAAGATATGGCGGTAAAGGGGTAACCAAAGCTGTGAATAATGTAAATACGGTGATTGCTGATGCCTTATTGGGAATGAACGTGACCGATCAGGTAGGAATTGATCGTGTCTTATTGGAATTGGACGGTACGCCGACCAAGAGTAATTTAGGTGCTAATGCATTATTAGGAGTGTCTTTGGCTTGTGCGAAAGCTGCTGCTAACGCATTGGAAATGCCGTTATATCGTTACATTGGTGGTGTAAATGCAAAAGTGTTACCGGTGCCGATGATGAATATTATTAACGGAGGATCTCATTCTGATGCCCCTATTGCGTTCCAGGAGTTTATGATTCGTCCGGTTGGGGCTGAATCTTTCCGAGAGGCTTTGCGTATGGGAGCGGAGGTTTTCCATAGTTTGAAGAAAGTTCTTCACGATCGCGGGTTGAGTACAGCCGTGGGGGACGAGGGAGGTTTTGCTCCTGCATTGAAAGGAACGGAAGATGCCTTGGAATCTATTATTAAAGCTATTGAGGCTGCCGGGTATAAGGCGGGAGAGGATGTGATGATCGGGTTGGATTGTGCCTCTTCTGAATTCTATGAAGATGGAGTTTACGATTATTCTAAATTTGAAGGAGCGACGGGCGCAAAGCGTTCTTCAGCCGAGCAGGTAGCTTATCTGGAAGAATTGATTTCCCGTTACCCGATCGATTCTATCGAGGACGGTATGAGTGAGAACGATTGGGAAGGCTGGAAATTACTGACAGAGCGAATCGGAGATCGTTGCCAGTTAGTAGGGGATGATTTGTTCGTGACAAACGTGCAGTATTTGAAGAAAGGTATTGAAATGGGATGTGCTAATTCCATTTTGATTAAGGTAAACCAGATTGGTACATTAACCGAAACATTGGATGCGATTGATATGGCTCACCGTGCTGGCTATACGTCGGTAACTTCTCATCGTTCCGGGGAGACGGAGGATGCGACTATTGCGGATATTGCGGTAGCAACCAATTCTGGACAAATTAAGACGGGATCATTGAGCCGTTCTGATCGTATGGCAAAATACAATCAATTACTGCGGATCGAAGAAGAATTAGGTGATAATGCTCAGTTCTACGGACGGAAATTCAGCAAGTAATTGAAATTTATTTTATAGGGAAAAAGACTCTTATGACAATTGTTATAGGAGTCTTTTCTTTTTTGGGCAGGATAACATGCCTAATTTTATAGTATATTTGTAATCCTAAAATCTTAAAAAAAAATTTATGAAAAAGTATGTAGCTGAAATGATTGGTACTATGGTACTCGTGCTTATGGGATGCGGTAGTGCTGTTATTGCCGGAGCAGAAATCGGTTTTTTGGGGATTGCTTTCGCTTTCGGTTTGTCTGTGGTAGCAATGGCATATGCTATTGGTGGTATTTCTGGATGTCATATTAATCCGGCCATTACATTAGGTGTTTTTTTGACGGGGCGAATGAGTGGAAAGGATGCTGGGATGTATATGTTATTTCAAGTCATTGGTGCTTTTATTGGTTCGACGATTCTTTACGTGATTTCTTCCGGGATGGGGTTGGAAGGAATGGGAGCAAATATGTACGGGGAAGGAAATATGGTTCCGGCTTTTGTGGTGGAGTTGGTGTTTACCTTTATCTTTATCCTTGTTGTTCTGGGTTCCACGAGTGCTAACGCTCCTGCCGGATTTGCCGGATTGGCGATAGGTCTATCTTTAGTTTTGATCCATATTGTATGTATTCCTGTAACGGGAACTTCTGTTAATCCGGCTCGAAGTATTGCTCCTGCTATTTTTGAAGGTGGTAATGCTTTGAGTCAGTTATGGTTGTTTATTATCGCTCCGTTTTTAGGTGCTATCCTTGCTGCCGGAGTCTGGAAATATTTCGAATGTCAGAAATGTAAATAAATAGATATGAAGATGGGGATTTGGTTGAGTCCCCATTTTTATTCTGATTCTTCCTCTTCTTTTTTGGGTTTACCTTCCACGATCATGACGATTTCTCCTTTTACCCCGTTTTCGGTAAAATGATCAATTAGTTCTTTCAACGTACCTCGCTGGAAGTCTTCGAAAAGTTTACTGATCTCGCGAGCTACACAAGCATGTCGGTTTTCTCCGAAAAATTCAGCCATCTGTTCAAGGGCCTTTACTAGTCGGAATGGTGATTCGTAGAATATCATTGTACGTTCCTCTTCAGCAAGAGCTATAAGTTTTTTTTGACGACCTTTCTTTTGTGGCAGGAATCCTTCAAAACAAAAACGATCGCAGGGTAGACCGGAATTGACAAGAGCGGGAACAAATGCTGTGGCTCCAGGCAGGCATTCAGTTTCTATTCCTTGCTCAATACAGGTACGTACAAGTAGAAATCCCGGGTCGGAGATTCCTGGTGTCCCGGCATCACTGATTAAGGCTATGTCTTCACCTCGTGCAATACGCTCGGCAATACGACTTACTTGCTGGTGTTCGTTGAATTTATGATGTGAGAGCAGGGGGGTGTTGATCTCGTAATGTTTTAATAGTTTCGCAGAGGTACGGGTGTCTTCGGCAAGTACAAGAGGTACTTCTTTTAGTATACGAAGCGCTCTCAGCGTGATGTCTTCAAGATTGCCAACTGGAGTTGGGATCAGATATAATTTAGCCATAATAGTTGAAAATTGATTTCAATGGTTTACGGAGGCAAAGGTAAGGAATTAATTTCATTGTGTACGGCTTAAGTATGTTTTATGCGGCATGAGTTTGCCTAGAGCTGTCTAGAGAGGTTATTTTGTTAATATAGAATTATTTTGTATGGTATTAATTTACAGTAATTTGATGGCGTATTTTGGGTTAAACAATCAGTAATGTGAAAAAAAAATCACGTTTTCTTTGGTAGGAATGAAATTTGCCGTATATTTGCAACCGCTAAAGCAAAAGATGGTCCGTTCGTCTAGGGGCTAGGACGCAAGATTCTCATTCTTGTAACACGGGTTCGATTCCCGTACGGACTACTAGGGCAAAGAGCAAAATATTAATAATGGTCCGTTCGTCTAGGGGTTAGGACGCAAGATTTTCATTCTTGTAACACGAGTTCGATTCTCGTACGGACTACAAAGTTGAATTAAATTAATTTGTAGAGATGGCAAATCATCAATCATCAGAAAAAAGAATAAGGCAGACTGAAAAAAGAAGATTACACAATCGTTATTACGCAAAGACTGCTAGAAATGCCGTTAGAAAGCTACGTGCAATGACCGAAAAGGAGACTGCAGCAGACTTGTTGCCGAAAGTTTCGGCTATGTTGGATAAATTAGCAAAAAAACATATTATCCATAAGAACAAAGCAGCTAATTTAAAGTCTAGCTTAGCTTTACATGTGAATAAATTGTAATTTTACTATCTTAAGATATTGAGGTAACAAACAATTTGTTTGTTACCTTTATTTCTATGTGTCGGTTGATCTTGAGAAATTACTTCTCGAGATTTTTTTATTGCAAAAAAATAGCTACATTGCCAGTTGTAAAGAAAAAGTTATGACTGGAAATTATATCCCGATTTCCTCGTGGGCGGAAGACGATAGACCCCGGGAAAAGATGTTGTCGAAAGGTGTTGCTGCGCTTTCAACAAACGAGTTGCTTGCGATTTTAATCCGTTCGGGGAGTGGAGGGGAATCAGCCTTGGATTTGTCTCGCCGGATTTTGACGGATGCCAGTAATGATTTGAATACGTTGGCTCGTCTTTCTGTATCGGATTTTATGAATCGCTATAAAGGAGTTGGGATGGCGAAAGCAGCCTCGATTATTGCTGCCATGGAATTGGGGCGCCGCCGGGCATTGTCGACGGCAAGGGAAGAACCGGCGTTGACAACCAGCAGGGATTTGTACGATTATCTCCAGCCATTAATTGGAGATCTGGATCATGAAGAATTTTGGGTTGTAACCTTATCAAGCGCTTGCCGAATTAAGTCATGTGATCGCTTGTTTTCAGGAGGAATAGAGAGTACTATCATTGATATTCGTATGATATTTCGGAAGGTGCTGGAATCAAAAGCTTGTTCCATCGTGATAGCTCACAATCATCCCAGCGGTAATGATCGTCCGAGTTCCCATGATATTACTTTGACAAAGAAAGTACAGGAGGCTGGGCGTGTATTAGACATCACGTTGCTGGATCATATTGTCGTTTGTCCTAATCGGTATTATAGTTTTGCGGATAATGGGATGCTTTAATCCCATTAAGTGCAGAAAAGTTGAATCGGAAGAATATCTTTTACTATCTTTGTGGCAGCTATTTGTGTCACATTGGCACTTGTAATGCTTGTCAATGTGGCATATTGACGGTTGGCAGGAATTTTGCTTAGAAAAAGTAGCTTAAAATGTTTATTCATAAAAAAAATTATATACGATATGGCAGAAGAGAAGAGATCGACTCAGGAGAACGAGTTTGAAGAGTCACAGACGAACGATACGGAAAAGGAAGAAGTGAATTCAGAAAAACATCAGGGAGAAGCTCACAAAAAGAAAGAAGACAAGTCTTGCCGAAAAGAGGATAAGCAATTGGAAGAGTTGGGACAGAAACTGATCGAGATGAATGATAAATACTTACGTCTGTCCGCGGAGTTCGATAATTACCGGAAACGTACCTTGAAGGAAAAAATGGAGTTAACCAAGAGTGCCGGGGAACAATTGTTAAGTAATATTTTACCCGTGGTGGATAACTTCGAACGAGCCTTGAAGAGTATGAGTACGGCGAAGGATGTGGCAGCTCTAAAAGAAGGAGTGGATTTGATCTATGCTAATTTTAAGTCTTTTCTGACACAGAATGGCGTGAAAGAAATCGAGACTGAAAATGCTGATTTTAACACGGATATTCACGAGGCGGTAACGACAATTCCGGCTCCGACTCCGGAGTTAAAGGGTAAAGTGTTGGATTGTATCGAGAAGGGATATTATTTGAATGATAAGGTGATGCGTTTTGCGAAAGTGGTTGTTGGTGAATAAAATATAGTTGCGTGGTAATGGAAAAGAGAGATTATTATGAGGTGTTGGGGGTATCTAAAAGTGCTGATGCCACTGAGATCAAGAAAGCATATCGAAAACTGGCTTTAAAGTATCACCCGGATAAGAACCCGGGAGACAAGGAGGCCGAGGAGAAATTTAAAGAAGCCGCTGAAGCATACGATGTGCTGAGTAATGAAGAAAAGAGACGTCGTTATGATCAGTTCGGTCACGCCGGAGTAGGTGGAGCCGGACAAGGAGGTTTTGGTGGCGGCATGAGTATGGATGATATTTTCTCTCAATTTGGGGATATTTTCGGAAGTTTTGGTGGCTTTAGTGGTTTCGGAGGTTTTGGTGGTGGCCGTAGTGCCCGCCGGGTAAACCGGGGAACGAACTTGAGAGTGAAGGTGAAAATGAACCTTCAGGAAATTGCTACCGGGATTGAGAAGAAAATCAAGGTAAAGAAATACGTGGCTTGTCAGCATTGTAACGGAACGGGAGCAAAGGATGGGAAATCCTATTCCACTTGTTCAACCTGTAAAGGATCGGGACAAGTGACCCGGGTACAAAATACGATACTGGGAGCGATGCAAACCACTTCCACGTGTCCGACTTGCGAGGGCGAAGGAAAGATTATCAATGAAAAATGTACTTTCTGTAATGGAGAGGGCGTGTTGATGTCGGAAGAGGTGATTTCTATCAATATTCCAGCAGGAGTGGGTGAAGGGATGCAATTGTCTTTGAGTGGTAAAGGAAACGCGGCTCGTCGTGGTGGTGTGAACGGTGACTTGATCGTGTTGATAGAAGAAGAAGAGCATCCGGAGTTGGTAAGAGATGGGAATGATTTGTTATACAACGTGTTTATCGGGTACCCAGAAGCCGTGTTAGGGGAAACGGTTGAGATTCCGACTATTGAAGGGAAAGTGAAAGTGAAGATTGAGGCGGGTACCCAGCCGGGTAAAATATTGCGTTTGCGAGGAAAAGGATTGCCTGATGTGAACGGTTATGGTAAAGGGGATTTGTTGGCAAAGGTGAACGTGTGGATTCCTAAGAATTTGTCGAAGGATGAGAAAAAACTCGTGGAAAAGATGAAAGAGGCGGAAGGCTTTAAGCCGGGAAGTGGTGATAAGAAAAGTATCTTTTCCAAGATGAAAGATTTTTTTGATTAGAAATAATAATATATGATTACACTGACACAATTAGAATATGTTGTTGCAGTCGATGAATTCCGGCATTTTGCAACAGCCGCAGACAAGTGTTTCGTGACACAGCCGACACTGAGTATGCAAATTAAAAAGCTAGAAGATGATCTAGGTGTAATCATTTTCGATCGGAGCCGGCAACCGGTTGTTCCTACCGACATCGGTTACAAATTGATAGAGCAGGCAAGAACAGTGCTGGCCTCGACTCAAAGAATAAAAGAGATTATTAATGAAGAGAAACAGGAGGTGGCGGGATCCCTAAAAATAGGTATTATTCCCACGTTGGCTCCTTATTTATTACCGATATTCATCGGGGATTACATTCGTCGTTATCCCGGGGTACAGGTGGAAGTAGAAGAATTAATTTCGGAAGAGATTATCCGACGATTGAAACATGACACGTTGGACGTGGGGGTGTTCGTGACACCTTATCATGACGATAAGATTGTTGAACAGCCCGTGTTTTACGAGGAGATGATGATCTACGCTCACCCTGATCATGAACTTTTGAAAAAGAAAGATATAGAAACACAAGATATTGCAACTCCCGAGCTATGGATGTTGGGAGACGGGCATTGTTTCCGAGATCAAGTAGTGAATTTATGCGAGATGCGAGGAACGCAACATAAGAATTTGCCTTTTGATTTTGAGAGTAATTCTTTAGAGACCTTGATGAAGATCGTGGATCGGGAAGGAGGATTTACCTTGATTCCTGAGTTAGCCACGTTGTATATGACGGAGGAAAAGAAAAAGCAAGTTCGTTCATTCACGGTGTCTAAACCTTTGCGGGAGGTCAGTGTGATATATTCTCGTCATTTCACGAAACAGAAGTTGATTGATTTGCTTTGTGAAGATATACGCCAAGTGGTTCCCCCGGGAATGTTGAAGAAAGAGAGGGGAAAAATCGTTGAATGGAAAAAGATAAGATAAATGTAATACCCGAATATATGGATAGTATCAAGAAAAGTTTTTTGGAGGCGCAACAGGTGTTAGCTGATTTTGTGGAGGATGAGGAGAAGTTGAAACAAGTTGGATTGGCGGCAGAGATATTATCCCGGGTATTGAAAAACGGGGGTAAGGTCATAAGTTGTGGAAATGGTGGTTCCATGAGTGACGCCATGCATTTTGCTGAGGAACTTACCGGACGTTTTAGGGGAGATCGTCCCGCATTACCGGCAATGGCAATTTCTGATCCGACTCACTTGACCTGCGTGGCTAATGATTTCGGATTTGAGTACGTGTTTTCCCGTTATGTGGAAGCACACGGGAAAGCGGGTGATGTGTTATTGGCAATCAGTACTTCCGGTAATTCAGAGAACATTGTGAAAGCCGTTGATGCGGCTCACTGCAAGGGGATGTTGGTGATCGGGTTAACCGGTAAGGATGGCGGTAAAATGAAGAATATGTGTGACGTGAATATTTGTGTTCCTTGGAATGGGTATTCCGATCGGATTCAGGAGATTCACATCAAGGTGATTCATATCTTGATTGAGCAAATCGAGGCGCATTTGTTCTTGGAATAATAAAGAGGTGTACATGTTTTTAATAATATAAGTTATGGGAAATAAAATTAATGATCCTATTGTCCGTTTGATGGGACTTAGGTACAAGTCACATCCGTGGCATGGTTTGGATATTGGGACGGATGCGCCGAACGTGGTTACCGCATTTATTGAGATGGTACCGACGGATACGGTGAAGTACGAGTTGGATAAAGTGAGTGGGTATATAAAAATAGATCGTCCGCAGAAGTATTCGAACGTGGTTCCCGCTTTATATGGTTTTTTGCCGCAGACTTATTGCGGAGATTTAGTCGCCGAGTATTGTATGTCGCAGACGGAGAGAACGGATATTCACGGGGATGGTGACCCGCTTGATATTTGTGTCCTGACCGAGAAAACGATCTCTCACGGGGATATTATTGCGGAAGTTCGTCCTATCGGGGGATTCCGGATGCTGGATAAGAACGAGGCGGATGATAAGATTATCGCCGTGTTGAAACATGATGCCACATATAATATTTATAATGATATTTCCGAATTACCACACGTGGTGATTGACAGGTTACGGCATTATTTTTTAACCTACAAGGATCTTCCCGGAGAGGAACGACGCACGGAAATCACTCATGTCTATAATAAGGAAGAGGCTTTCGAGGTGATTCGCAGAAGTGCCGAAGATTATAAAAATCACTTCCAAGGACTTGAAGATATACTAAGCCGGGTATAATGGCAAGGTAAAAGGTAAAAGATAAAAACTAAAAGATAAAAGTTGTTTTTTCACTTCACTTTTATCTTTTAGTTTTTATCTTTTACTTTTTTCATCCTCCCCATCCGTCCTTGTCTAGGCTTCGGTATTGTATGGCCTCGGCAATATATTGTGGGGTTATTTTCTCGTTATGGTCCAGATCGGCAATAGTTCGGGACAATTTGATGATCCGGTCATAAGCTCGGGCAGAAAGTCCGAAACGTTGCATGGCAATCTTTAGTAGTGCAACACATTTATCGTCTAAGGAACAATACTTTTTTAATAACGATGAGGTCATCTGGGCATTGCAATAAATCCCCGGGTAAGATTGAAAACGTTGGGTCTGGATAGCACGGGCAGTGACCACTCTAGCCCGAATAACAGAGCTTGGTTCACTGTCAGAGGAATTTGTGATTTTGTCAAGTTCTACGGGAATCACTTCAATATGTATGTCAATTCGGTCGAGTAGAGGACCGGATATTTTCGATAAGTATTTTTGAACGGCTCCGGGCGGACAATTACATTCCTTCGTAGGATGATTATAGTACCCACATGGGCAAGGATTCATGGATGCAATCAGCATGATGTTAGCCGGATATTCCACGCTGAACTTGGAACGACTGATGGTAATCTTCCGATCTTCAAGTGGTTGTCTCAATACTTCCAGTACTGCCCGGCGGAACTCTGGGAGTTCGTCTAGAAATAAAATTCCATGGTGGGCAAGTGATATTTCTCCCGGTTGGGGCCAAGATCCCCCGCCAACAAGAGCTACATCAGATATGGTATGATGCGGTGAACGAAATGGACGAGAGACGATTAAAGAATGATTATTTTGAATCTTCCCTGCGACGGAGTGAATTTTCGTCGTTTCCAGCGCCTCTTCGATGGTCATGGGAGGGAGAATTGTCGGTAATCTTCGGGCCAGCATGGTTTTTCCCGAACCGGGGGAGCCGATCATGATCATGTTATGGCCGCCTGCTGCAGCAACTTCCATCGCACGTTTCACGCTTTCTTGTCCCTTCACGTCTTTGAAATCAAGCAAGTCATCATCGGGAAATGCTGTCATGACTTGTTGATCGAAAGAAATGGGAGAAAAGTCTTTTTCCTGTTTTAGAAAAGCGATCACTTCACTCAGATGGTGGAAACCGTAAACTTCAAAGCCTTGAACCACTGCAGCCTCGTTAGCATTCTGGTAGGGCAGGAGAATACCTTTAAAACCGTCCTTTTGGGCGTGTATGGCGATGGGAAGTACCCCTTTGACCGCTTGTAGGCTGCCATCTAATGACAATTCACCCATGATCAGGTATTTGTCCAGTTGTGTGTTGGGTAGCTGGTCATTAGCAGCGAGGATGCCAATAGCCAATGGTAAGTCGAAAGACGATCCTTCTTTCTTCACATCAGCGGGAGCCATGTTGATGATTACTCGTTTACCCGGAATCTTTAGCCCGATTTCCCGGAGGGCGGAATCAATTCGTTGCTGGCTTTCTTTTACTGCATTATCAGGTAAACCGACAATAATAAATTTCGCTCCCCAAAGAATATTTACCTCGATGGTGATGGTTAAAGCATTGATTCCGTACACTGCACCCCCGAAAATTTTAACTAACATACCGTCTGATCTTATGTTTTACATACAGGGATGTAAGTTAAGATTATTTCATAGAAAAACAATTCAAAATAGGTTGTTTTTTGCGATCGATTTTTTCAAGAGAAACCTTCTCTCCGTCGAATACGGCATAACTGAAATGCGTGATCCAGTCTCCTGTGTTGATATAGTGACTGTTGGATTCAAGTTCAAGATTGAGAGGCAAATGGCGATGACCGAAAATGAAATAATCCACGTGGTGTTCTTTTAAGATATTCCGGCAATAAATAACGATTTCTTCTTTGTCATCTCCCAAATAGCCTCTAGCCTCAATTTGCCCGTTTCCTTTTAGTCTGGAATGGGATGACCATTTATTGGCTAAAGCGATTCCCCAGTCTGGATGGATAAATCGGAAACATCTTTGTAGGAAACGATTATGGAATACGTTACGCAGGAAAAGATACCCTTTGTCGTTCGGATTCAGACCGTCACCATGCCCGATAAGGAAAGACTTTCCGTTTATCGTTGTTTCCATCATGGAAGTATGCAGGATAACACCACATTCTTTTGCCAAGTAGTCGAAAGCCCAGATGTCATGGTTTCCCGTGAAAAAATGCACCTTAATTCCCTGGTCAGTGAAATTGGCCAGTTCGGCAAGAAAGCGTACATGACCTTTGGGTACGACGTGTTTGTATTCGAACCAAAAATCAAACATATCACCAAGCAAGTAAAGTTCCAAACAATCAAGTTTGACGTTTTGCAAAAACTCCACGAGCATAATTTCTCTCTCCTGATTATCTTTCAATAGTTTGGCACCCAAGTGTGCGTCTGAAAGAAAATAAACCTTCTTACCCTGCATGATGATATGTTCGTCCAATATAATTATTTTTTCAACAAGTCGTTCAAACGGTCTTCCAAACGGCTGCCGTACAAGTTTTTACCAACAATTTCTTTCTTTTGGTTAATGATGTAGTTTGCCGGAACACTCTTCACATTCCAAGTCGAGGCTGCCCGACTTTGTAACGCTCCTTGATCCCATACGCAAATCCAGTTGATCTTGTTCGTTTTTATCACGTCTTCCCAAAGAAATTTGTTTTTATCCAGACAAACCATATATATTTCCACTCCCCGTTTTTTGAACTTGTTGTATACGCTTTTCATCTGGTCAATGTACTCTTGGCTCTCTTTGGCCGTGATCAGCCCAAAGTCAAGCACGATGAGTTTCGATTTGAGGGAGTTCAGTGAAACATCCTTGCCATTCACATCTGGCAGGTTAATATCCGGTAGAGACCCTTCCGTGTTGTTAATCACGGCAGCAAGTTGTTGGTTGCGGATAGCTTGGGATATTTGTTTCAAGTGATTCATGATTGCCTTCGTGTACTGGGATTCGGGATAAAGGGCAGTCAAGGATGATGCCACCACTTTAAAATAGTGAAGGTCCTCGAACTCGTCCATCACTCCGATATTATCATCAATTTTTTGATAGAGGGCATAATAAGATGCCGGAGAGGTGGCGTGTTTGATAATAAAGTCTCGGGTGAAACTGATCTGTTTGTTTATTGCCTCTTCCCATGCTTTGGCGTATTCCTGACGTTGAGCGTCGTACTCGGTTCCTTGTGGGAGAGCTTGATAGGACCTCTTCAAAGAATCCGTTAGCGTGATTGTACGGGTGATCTGGAAATTCAGGAGTTTAATCCATAACGAGTTTTCAGAACCGTCTACCCAGTAGTTATTTTTAATGTCATTCAGCGTACCGCTGACTTCAAGCACCTCGTCCGGACTGGCGATCAAGGTCACTTGCTCATTGTTAGAAAATCTTAAAGAATAGAATGTCGGGAGTTCGATGTTGAGTTTAAATTTAAACTCCCCGTTTTTGTTAATTTTTGTTGAGTCGATTGTTTTTCTTGAACTTACATCTATTTGTTCCAGATATACTTTCGTGTTGGCTGCATCTTTGATGGCCCCTGTAATTTCGACATTCGTCTTTTCTGTACAGGATGCGATAAGAACTACAAGTAGTCCAAGTAATAGTATTTTTCTCATAATTTGTTGGAATGATATAAATAATCTACATCTTGATTTATGAAGTTCGAAAGTAATACTTTTTTTCTATTTTTCACATCGTCGGATCAGATTTTGAATGAAAAAACCGTTAATTAATTGTTAATGGTGTATTTTGGGAGATTGAAATTTGAAAATTGTTTTATTTTTGCAAACAATGAAACAGAGAAAATTGAATATACCAGCACTTTTGCTATTGTTTACCTTTTTGTTAGGTACGATAGGTGTGAATGTAAGTAAAGTGTATTGTCAGCGTTGTCAGGAAACTTACTTGCACGTGATGGTTATTCCTCAGGACATCCCATGTCCGTGTACGCATGGTTGTTATTGCTGTCATCATATGTGCCACAATGCGCACAAAAAGAATTGCGATAATGCGAAACAAGAACATACTTATTATAAAGTTTCCGGTGATTGGGCAATGTCCCATTTCGAAATACAGTTCTGCGATATGGTGCAGGAGTGTAATTTTATGATGTCTTTACCGGATGCGGTTATTTCTAATGTACAACCTTTTAATTCTCCTGTTGCATACATAGACACGTCTCCGCCCTTGGAGTTGCTATGTATTTTCCGTTGTTGATTAAATTTTGATCCGTGACGAAGATGCTTTAAAAGTATCTTTCGACGAGTTGTGTGTATGCGTCTGACTTGACTGAAACATTATTTAAAATTTAATCAAGAGAGAACGTGTTTCGTGGCATTGGGTAAGAGATATATCCCCGACACGTTCCTGAAAATTGTGGAATCTATATGAGAAATTTGTTCATTATAATGTGTTTACTTGCCTCTGTTGGCTTACAGGCACAGACCATAAAAGGGCGTGTCATGGAAGAAACGGAAGACGGGGAGGTGGCGTTACCCGGTGCGAATGTTTACTGGGTAGGAACTTCGAAAGGATCTGTTTCGGATGCGAACGGGGAATTTAAAATCAAGTGGGAAAAGGTTGGGAAGTTGGTTGTTAGTTTTATTGGGTACCAGTCGGACACGATAGAGGTAAAATCCACGGATAAATTCGTGACCTGCACGTTGAAGTCCGGGGAGCAGTTGGACGAGGTGAGTGTGGCTGCCCGCAAACAGAGTACCGTGATGTCGACTCAGGGACCTTTGATCGAGCAATTGATCACGGGCGAAGAGTTGTGTAAGGCGGCTTGCTGTAACTTGGGTGAGAGTTTCGAGACGAATGCCTCGGTTGATGTGTCGTATGCCGATGCCGTGACGGGTGCAAAGCAAATCCAGCTATTGGGACTAACCGGAAAGTACGTGCAGATGATGACCGAGAATATGCCTAATTTCCGGGGATTGGCCTCTTTGTACGGTTTGACTTATATTCCTGGTCCCTGGATGTCTGCGATTTCCGTTTCAAAAGGGACGGGATCGGTGATTAACGGTTACGAATCGATGGCCGGGCAGATCAGCGTGGACTACAAGAAACCCCGTGATCCGGAGTTACTCTCGGCTAATGTCTTCACGAGTAGCGAGGGAATGTACGAATTTAACTCTAATTTCAGTATCAAGTTCAATGACAAGTGGAGTACAATGTTTCTTTTGCATGGGGACTGGATGGAAGAGCCTCATGACGGGAACAAGGACGGATTCTTGGATATGCCGGAGAAAACGCAATACAACGTGATGAATCGTTGGGCTTATAAAGATGATACTTGGTATTTGCAATTCGGGGGTAAATTTATCGACGAGGAACGAAATGGCGGACAAACCACTCATGGCGGACATGCTCATGCAGATGAGAAATACGGGTTGTATAAAATTGGGATCGACACTCGTCGTTACGAGGCTTTCTTGAAGTTAGGTTATTTGATGCCCCAGTACGAGAACACGAGTATGGCGATTCTGGTGAACTATTCCGATCACACGCAGGATTCTTATTACGGGCCGAAAATGTATAATGCCGGGCAGAAGAGTTTGTTTGTGAACTACATCTACCAGTCTATTTTCGGGACGAATCCTAGCCAGATGTACTCTGCCGGGTTAAGTTTCAATTACGACAAATACGATGAAGATTTCCGTGATCCGGTATTCAATTATGGAGAGGATATTTCTACCGACTTCATAAACATGAAACGGGAAGAACGGGTGCCGGGAGCTTTTTTCCAATATACGGGAGAATTCTTGGATCAGCGTTTTATCGTGATGGCAGGATTGCGCTACGATTATCACAATATCTTCGGGAGTATCTGGACCCCGCGAGCTCACATCATGTACAAACCGGATGAATTCACCAGCATCAAGGCCACTTTCGGTCGTGGTCTACGTACACCGAATATCTTGGCTGAGAACAGTTACTTGTTGGCCTCTGCTGCGAATTTTTACGTGAATGGAGAGTTGTTGGGTAAGAATCCGGCTTTGCTGGATGATTTGAAGATGGAAGATTCTTGGAATTTCGGGGCTAACGTGAACCGGAAGTTCGAAGTATTTGGGCGTACCTTGAATATCAACCTAGATTATTATCACACGAAATTCAACGACCAAGTGGTGGTGGATAACGAGACGACATACAATAAGGTGAACTTTTACAACCTGGACGGGGATTCCTATTCGAATTGTTACCAGGTCGAGGTGAAATACGAGTTGATCCCTCGTTTGGAAGCCACGTTAGCTTATCGTTACAATGATGTGAAGACGACGATAAACGGAGATCTGAAACGTACTCCTTTAACGAGCCGTTATAAGGGATTGGTGAACTTGTCATATTTCACCAACTTGAAGAAATGGCAGTTCGATTTCACGACCCAGTTCAACGGTTCCGGACGTTTGCCGGAGCAGGGAGGAATTGCCGATGAGTATCGGGTAGCTTCCCGTTTCGATGATTTTCAGATCATGAATGCACAGGTTACAAAATATTTCCGTTTGTGGAGTATATATGCGGGATGCGAGAATATCGGGGATTTTACTCAAGAGAACCCGATCGTAAATTCCCATAATCCTTGGAGCGATACCTTTGACTCGTCGAAAGTGTGGGGACCTCTTCACGGACGTAAATTTTATATCGGTCTGAGATTTGCCTTAGATCGAAAAGAATAACCAATCAATAAAATAATTACTTTTGAAAAACAATGTTTTTAATAACTAATACGTTTACTATGAAAACAATGAAAATTTTATTCACGCTGGTAGTGTTCGTTATGATGGGTTTAACCGTGAGTGCCCAGACTAAGAAAGATACAACCGTTATTTTTAAAGTAGGAATACATTGCCCTTCTTGTAAGACTAAACTGGATAAAGATATGCCTTTCGAGAAAGGAATCAAGGATTATAAGTTGAACATGAAAGATTCAACCGTGTTGATTTCTTTCCGTACTGACAAAAACTCTGTTGAGGCCTTACGGGCTGCTATCGAGCGTCATGACGTGAAAGTAGTGGGAATGTGTGATAAAGACGGTAAGTTGATAAAATGCGGTAAAGCACATAAATGTTGTAAAGAGGGAAATAAAGAAGCTTGCAAGGGAAGTTGCGGCGAGAAACATAATTGCAGCGGGACCTGTGGTCAAAGTTGCGGAGAGAAAAAGTGTGATGGTAAATGCGACCAGAACTGCGAGTCTAAGGAGAGTAAATGTGAAGGAAAATGTGGTGACAATTGCTGTTCCAAGACAGGTAAAACAGACGAGTGTTGCAAGAATAAGAAAAAGTAAGGTATTCTTGAAGGATACAAAAAACGGTAGCGAAAGCTACCGTTTTTTTTTGTATTATTGATCCAGAATAAACTGGTTCATCTTATCGAATTGTCGTTCCATGTCCTGTAATAACCTTACTTGAACTTTAGCTCGTTGCAGGTTATGTTCAGGATAGGTGATCGGGTAATAATGATCCCCGTCCAAATAATCCGTTAGGAAACGGACGGCTTGTAGATAGGTCATTAGCGTGCATCCTTGCGCAAGGGTCTTTTTTTCCTTGAGCGTGAAAAGGTGTTTGGCTTTTTCCATGAATCCGGCGGTGAAGGCCTCGAAATAATTCATGTTAAAATGCACCTCATCAAGATTGCGAGTTTCCTCCCCGGCCGTGTTACAAGACGAGCGAATGGCATCTCCGAAGTCGTAATGCACGATTCCCGGCATCACGGTATCCAGATCGATTACGCATAACGGGTGATCATTGTGGTCGAACAGGAGATTATTCGCTTTCGTGTCGTTGTGCGTGACCCGGAGCGGCAAAATTCCCTCGTCTTTCATCCGTTGTAATTCTAACATTTCGTTATCGAACTTTTTCAGGTATTCGAGCAGTTCCTTGCTCGCCTCGATCCGGTCCGGTTCGGCTTTAGCTAGGGCCTCTTTTAATTCCCGTTGGCGGCGGGGAACATTGTGGAAAAGTGGGATGGTCTCGATCAACAATTTCGCGTCAAAATCGGAAATCCGGTTCTCGAATTCCCCGAACCCGATACCCACTTGATAAGCGATCTGGGAATCCGGGATAACATCGTAGCTCTTTGAGCCTTTGATAAAGAGTGATAGCGTCCAGTAGTTTCCCTCGTAATCCTTGTAGTAAGCGTTTCCCTTGTCCGTGTAAAAATACGTGATGTATTTGCGGGTGATGTCGCTTACTTTGTGCCGGATAAGCCGGTTGCGGATATGCCCGCACACCAGTTCTTTGTTTCGTACCAGTTTTGGGATGTCCTTGAACACGTTACCATTGATCCTTTGGAGAATGTACTCGACATCCTCGTCCACTTTCACCAGATAGGTGTCGTTAATATGGCCAGAACCGTACGGTCTAGCGGATATAAACCGCCCGCTCGATACGAACGTGTCGTAAATTCTCTTCAGTTTGTCCATGCTTAGTTGTTTTTTAGTGTTTACCCGTTTTTATGCTATTTACTGCCCCATGTCAGTGTATAATCCTTCCCCGTCGAATTTCTGCAAGGCATTGTTTACCAGCTCTGTGTCCTCTTTGTATGTTACGCCGAACCATTGGGCACTGGTGTTTAAGACTTTTACTTTCACGGCTTTTTGCTTGATGAGTTCGTCCACCACGAAAGGTATGTAAATCTCCGCCTTGGGATTTTCGCTGTTCTTGTGGTAAAACTCGATGAATTGTTTTTCGATTTCCTCGAAAAGCATGGGCGAGAATCCCCAGAAATTCATGGAAACCACGTCGTCCTCATGCAGTACGACTCCTGAATTCAAATCTTTAATCGTATCACCTTCCCGGCCAATTTTCGTGCGTTCGGTGATGCTGGTCAAGAAATTGTCCCCGTCTACCGTGCATATTCCTCTGGATACGGTCCCGTTCTCGGATAGCGTGGCTGCCAACCGGTAGCCGGCTAGGCTGAAGCATCTCTCGTCAGTATTGCTGGCCACGAAATCGTGCATTTTCACGAAGGCATCCCGTCCGTAAAAGTCGTCAGCGTTGATAGCGATAAACGGTTCGTGAATATGGTCTTTTGCGGCCCAGATGGCGTGAGCCGTTCCCCAGGGTTTCTCCCGCTGGATCGGGGGTAGGTTACCGGGCAGTTGATCCATTTCTTGAAAACAGTACACGGTTTGAACCAGGCTCTCGGCATATTTTCCCACGGCCTCTTTGAATTCGTTCTCGAAACTTCGGCGGATGATGAAAACAATCTTATCAAATCCCGCGTGTACGGCATCATAAATTGAATAATGCAACAATGTTTTTTTGTGAGGTCCGAGTAATGCCAGTTGTTTCAAGCTACCAAACCGAGAACCCATCCCTGCTGCCATGATGAGCAAGGTCGTTTTATTCTTCGTCGTTTCCATGTTTTTATATTTAATCTTTTTATTTGTATAACCTTCTTTCGGACAAAGCTAATAAAAACTGTGGAAAGATTCTAGCAAGTCGTGTTTTGTTTTATTTAGGGCGAAAATCTTTGCAGTTTTTATGCCTCGTCCTCTTTTGAGAATGAATCTAGTAACGGGTTTTGCTCCTCTTTAGCCGGGAGAGCCTCTACCGAGCGGAGTTGTCGCTGTATGGCCCGGGTTCGTTTGCCCATGACCTCTTCCAGTTGGTTGTTAGCGGTTTGGAGATTTTTCTGGGCTTTCTCCAAGAGTCCCCCGAACTTCTCGAATTCAGCTTTTACGCCACCAAGGATACGCCACACCTCGCTACTGCGTTTTTGGATGGCCAGCGTGCGGAATCCCATTTGCAAGCTGTTGAGGATCGCTGCCAGTGTGGTAGGCCCCGTGACAATTACGTGATATTCCTGCTGTAATTGCTCCAGCAAGGCAGCCCGGCGGGTAACCTCTCCGTATATGCTTTCGAAAGGGAGGAACATGATCCCGAAATCCGTGGTATGCGGTGGGGCCAGGTATTTGTCCCGGATGTCCTTTGCCATACTGCGAATGGTCTGTTCGAGTATGCGGGAAGTGGTTTCCACCCGTTGCAAGTCTCCGGACTCGTAAGCATCAAGGAGTTGTTCGTAAACGTCCTTCGGGAATTTGGCGTCGATGGGCAGATAAACCGATTCGTCTCCTTCTGCCCGGCCGGGAAGTTTCACGGCGAATTCGACCAGTTTGTCTGATCCGGATTTCGTTTTTACGTTAGCATCATATTGATCCGGGGCTAGAATTTGCTCCAATAGCATGGAAAGTTGTACTTCCCCGATCGTTCCCCGTATTTTCACGTTACTAAGCACCCGTTTCAGCCCACCGACATCCTGTGCTAGTGTCTGCATCTCTCCTAGTCCCTTCTGCACATTTTCCAGTTGCTTGCTGACGAGTTCGAACGATTGCCCGATGCGTTCGTGTAGGGTCTTCTGTAATTTTTCATCCACGGTGGCTCGCATTTCTTCCAACTTCTTTTCCGTGTTTTGCAGGAGTTCCTGTTGACGGATTGATAGTTCCCCGAATTTTTCCCGTTGCAGGCGGTTGAATAATTCCATGCTTTCGGCAAAACTTTTCTGGAAAGCTTGTATGGCGGAGTTGGTCTGGGTGGTGATATTCTTTAAGGTTTCCCTATGTTCTGTCCGGAAACGGTTGAGGGTAGAGGCGAGTTCTTCCCGGTCTTTGCGGGAACGGTTCTCATCGTTTTCCCGGTTATAGCGTGATTCGTCCCGGATCACTTTTTCGAGGTCCGAGATGGATCGTGATATTTCCCGTGTGGAGTTGTTCTTGCGGGAACGAACGTGTAATCCGATGAGGATGATGTTGAGAATGAGAAGTAAAACGCAGGATATAAATATAAATAATTCCATATTTCTGAACTTTTTGTTGTTCAAAAATATGGAAAATAACTCAGAGTTTTGTCAACTCTTCTTGAATTTGTTCCTGTCCGTGCGGGACGAAGATGAGGGCGGTGGTATCGTATCCTCTGCGTTGTGCCCGTTGCATCAAGTCTTTCAATTTTTTAGGAGGGAGTTTCGGGGTACGACTCACAATCCAAAGATGATCGCATTGGGAACTTCCGATGAGGGCCGCACTGTAATCTTTCTCTACTTCCAGAATGTGGTAGTCCGTGTTGAAGATCAGAAAAAAGGTCACTTTTAGAACTCCAGGTTGTGTTGTGTCCGGGATATGCACGTGTCCCACGATCTCTTTTTTCTCTCCTCGGAGACTGTCTTGGTAGCCTCGTCCGATAACCTCGATACTCCCGTCGGGTTTGATGGTATACTCGGTTGTAACTCCGACCAAGCCTCGTTCAAAGGGATGGTTAAAGCGTGCGATTTCATACCATAGGCCGACGTACTTTTTTAGATCCAGTGTGTCTATGGCCCGGTTATCGACGATCTTGTCGGATTGTGCTGTTGCTGCCATGATATTGCATCCGACGAGCAATATGGCTAATAAGATGAATTTCATACTATGAGTTGATAATTAGGTGTTTAGTTTCTCGTAATACGAGAAGTTGGGGTCGGATGTTCGTTTATAAGATTTATAAAGTCTGTAAAGTTCATAACGTCTTTTGGGGGAGTGCTGGGTTTGTGAGAGGGGAGGCTTGTATTTAATGGGGTGTTCATCCTTTTTGCCCTTCGTGTTTGTAAAGAATTTGTTTTTACTAATTGATTTCTACCTGATTATAACCGAAAGTAACATTTTAATTAAAGTATATGAATATTATATGAACCTTATTATATATAAGGTTCATATAAGGTTTTTATAAGGTATCTATAAGGTTTATGACGGTAATCATCCGGAATAACTCACCTTATAGTAATCTGATATATGCTTTGTTGGGTGCTAAGTTTTACCATAGAGAGAATGGGCTGATTTGTTGGTCAGTCTTCTTGTGTTTATAAAAGGGAATATGGTAGATTAACTATTTTTGTTGGCCAATTGTCCGCAAGCCGCATCAATATCTTTTCCTTTGCTGCGACGGATATTCACCACGATATTTTTGCTTTCGAGGTAGCGAACAAATTGGTCCCTGCTAGCATCCGGGCTGTGATGGTAGGGGGCATTGTCCACTTCGTTGTACTCGATAATGTTGATTTTCACGGGGAATTGTCGGCAGAACAAGGCGAGTGCCTTGGCATCGTCGAGACTATCATTGACACCTTTCAGTAACAGGTACTCGAACGTGGGACGTGTCCCCGTTTTATCCACGAAATACCGGATGGCCTCGGCGAGTTCGGTAAGCGGGTAAGCCTTGTTTATCGGCATGATTTTGTCCCGGGTCGTGTTGACAGCCGAGTGGAGCGAGATGGCAAGGTTGAAACGAACGTCGTCATCTGCCAGTCGCTTGATGCCTTCCACGATGCCGGAGGTGGATAGCGTGAGGCGATAGGGGGACATTCCCAATCCATCCTCTGCCGTGATGCGTTCAATGGCGGCAAGGACATTCTCGTAGTTTAAGAGCGGTTCGCCCATGCCCATGAGTACGATGTTGGATAACGGTAGTCCCCGTTCTTCTCCTAGGCGTTTCACGGCAACAACTTGGTCGAATATTTCTTCTGGCAGCAGGTTCCGAGTAAATCCTAACCCACCCGTGGCACAAAAGCTACATTTTAGTTTGCATCCGACTTGCGAGGAGACGCACACGGTCGATTTATCCTTGCTTGGGATAAGTACAGTTTCAATCAAGTTCCCGTCAGGAAGGGTAAAGCCGAGTTTTGTCGTACCGTCACTACTCTCTTGTTTATGGGTGAGCGTGGCTGTTTGCAGGATAAAGTGATTGTTCAAAAATTCCCGGAAATCTTTTGATAAGTTGGTCATGTCCTCGAAACGGGTCACTCCCTTTTGCCAAAGCCACTGCCAGATTTGTTTAGCCCGGAATGCTTTTTCCCCGTGTTGTACGAGGACGTTTGCTAACTCTTGTAACGTGTACGCTCTTATATTCGTTTTTTCCATGTCATCACTTTTTGCGTTGCAAAAATACAACAAGAAAATGAGACGGACTTTATAATTATGGAAGAATGTTGTGAATTGATAGTTTGGAAAAATATATCATTTTTAATAAATAGTGATTGAAAAAATAAAGGAGAAAGTGTGGGATTTGAAAATATGAAGTGGTCGATGAGATCTAACAGGATAAAAAGATGAGATTAATTTACTCTGACAGCGTGCTGTAAAATGTTATAATAATATTAAATCACGGTGAGTTACATAAGGTTTCATAGAATTAAATTGTATATTCGCGATCGTTTGTGAGGGGGCGAGGGCATAATTTGAGAGGAATTGAATTAGATCAGATTATATAATTAAACGTGAAATTTAAACAGATGAAGAGAGTTTTTATTATTGTATTTGCTTTGCTTTCAACGTCAATCGTGCGGGCGGATGAAGGTATGTGGCTTTTGTCATTGCTCGGGAAAAATATCGAGCAAATGCAGGCACAAGGCTGCAAATTGACGGCGGAAGATATTTATTCCGTGAACCAAGCGTCATTGAAAGATGCGATCGTTGGATTAGGAAACGCCGGACGTCCTTTCTGGCATTTCTGTTCCGGAGAGATCATTTCGGACAAAGGATTGGTGTTGACGAACCACCACTGCGGATTCGGAGTGATTCAACAGCACTCAACCGTGGAACATGACTACTTGTCAAATGGTTTCTGGGCTTACAAGTATAGCGAAGAGTTACCGAATCCCGGTATTACTGCATCTATCCTGCAACGAATGGAAGATGTGACCGATCAAGTGAATGCAGTTTTGAACGATAATATGTCAGAAGAGGAACGTGCTGCAGCTATCAATGCTATTTCTAAACAAATTTCTGCCAAGGCTGTGCAAGGAACAAACCTTCACGCACAGGTACAGGATATGTTCGAGGGAAATCAGTTCTTCTTGTTAGTTTACAAAATCTATCAAGATGTTCGTTTAGTAGGCGCACCGGCTCAAAGTATGGGTAAATTCGGTGGTGACACGGATAACTGGTCTTGGCCCCGTCACACGGCAGACTTCTGTATGATGCGTATCTACACGGGTCCTGATGGGGAACCGGCTCCTTATAACACGAATAATATTCCATTGAAACCGAAACATCATTTGCCTGTTTCTGCAAAAGGTGTACAAGATGGTGATTTCGCCATGATCATGGGATTCCCCGGAACAACCGATCGTTTCTTAACTAGTTTTGGTTTGAAAGAGACGATGGATGTAACCAATGATATTCGTTACAAAGTACGTACCGAGAAGTTGCGCATCATGAAAGAAGGAATGGACGCCGCTGCTGCCACCCGTATTCAATATGCATCTAAATATGCATCATGTGCAAACTATTGGAAATATTCTCACGAGCAAAATATCGCTTTAGAGAATTTGAACACGATGGGCGAAAAAGAGAAAATCGAGCGTGAATTTACTGCTTGGGTGAATGCTGATCCGGCTCGCAAAGCTAAATATGGCAACGCTTTGACTTTGATCAAAGAGGGTTACGAGGCTATGCACCCGTATAACGTGGCTATGTCTTATATGCAGGAGGCTGCATTACAAGGTCCTGAAGTTCCCTTGTTCGCCTTCCAGGTGGCTAATACCTTGGAAAAAGCTTTGGATGCAGATACCCCGGCTGAAATGAAGGGAATATATCTTGAAGCTATCAAGAAGAATGCAGCAGGTTTCTTTAAAGATTTCAACAAAGATGTTGACAAAAATTTGATGGCTGCTTTGTTCAAAATTTATAGCGATAACGTGGCTGCTGAATGGCATCCGGAAGTGATCAATTTGATCAACAAGAAATACAAAGGTAATTACGAGAAATTCGCTAAAGAATTGTCTGACAAATCTATTTTTACGGATGAGGCTCGTTTGAACGCATTCCTTGAAAAACCGGATATGAAGAAATTGAATAAAGATTTGGGTTATATCACGGGAAAGAGCTTGTTCGAGGTTTACCAGAAATTAAGCGGGGAAATGAGTTCTATGCGTAGCAATATTGCCAAAGGAGATCGTTTGTTCGTGAATGGATTGATGGCAATGGAACCGAATAAAGTATGGGCTCCGAACGCTAACTCTACTATCCGTTTGACTTATGGAAACGTGAAGAGCTACAAGCCGAGAGATGCCGTGTTCTATGATTATTACACCACGTTAACCGGTGTTATGGAAAAAGAAGGCCCGAAAGGTGGTGAATTCGAAGTTCCGCAAAATTTGAAAGATTTGTATTATGCAAAGAATTTCGGACGTTACGGTGCTGACAACATTTCCGTGAACTTCATCACGAACAATGATATTACCGGTGGTAATTCCGGTTCTCCGGTTATCAATGGTAACGGCGAGTTGATCGGAACCGCATTTGACGGAAACTCCGAGGCGATGTCCGGTGATATTGATTTCGAGGAAAACTTGCAAAGATGTATCAACTTGGATGCTCGTTATATGCTGTTCATCGTGGACAAGATCGCGAATGCGCAGAACTTGATTAACGAGATGACGATTGTATTCTAGTTAGTCGATAACGAAGTTTATAAAGTCCCTAAGGTCTACCATGGAATCCGGACCTTAGGGACTTTTTTTATGTGCATTTCATGACTTCTTTTTATTGAAATGTTCTTGTAAAGACTGCATGACATAGTAGAAATTGGGCATGAAAAGTGTACCCACCAACGAGGTCATCAACATTCCGGCAAAAACGGCTATCCCTAACGAGATTCGACTTGCTGCTCCGGCTCCAGTGGAAACGACCAGCGGGAAAACGCCGAGGATGAAAGCGAATGAGGTCATCAGTATCGGACGTAGCCGAACCTTTCCGGCTTCAATGGCTGCCTCGGAGATCGGTTTCCCGGCGGCTCGATAATCCCGGGCGAATTCCACGATCAAGATAGCATTCTTGGCGGTTAGAGCGATTAACAGGATGATGCCGATTTGGGTGTATACACTGATTGGAAGATTCATCACGAGACACCCGATGACAACTCCCAACAGGGCAATGGGTAATCCCATGATCACGGCAAATGGTGAAGTCCAGCTTTCATATTGGGCAGCGAGAATGAGGAAAGCCACGAGAATGGCGAGTATGAAAATCATCATCGTAGTTGATCCCGCACTCTCTTCTTGATAGGCGAGTCCCGTCCATTCGTAACTGAACGTGTTGCCTAATTCCTGCTCGAATACCTGTTGCATGACGGTTAAGGCTTGACCGGAGCTATATTCCGGGGCTGCGCTTCCGGATAGGGAGGCTGCCGAATAGGTGTTGTACTTGGGAAGAAGTTCTGTCCCTAGGCGTTGTTCTACCGTCGTGAAGGCGGAGAAGGGGACCATTTCGCCTTGTGTGTTTTTGACATTTAGGAACAAAACATCGTCAATCACTCTTCGGCTATCGGGAATACCTTGGAGTTTAACTTGGAAGGTCCTGCCGTATTTCACGAAGTTATTCACGTAAATAGAGCCGATGTATGCCGAGAGAGCGTTAAACACGTCTCCTATCGGGATTTGCATTAATTCAACCTTATCCCGGTCGATGTTCAGGTAATATTGCGGGACACTGGCACTGAACGTGGACCGGAGCATGGATAAACCGGGAGTTCCGTTTCCTGCATCAACTAGATGATCGACGGCTTGTTGCAGGGATGTGGAGCCGTAGTTATTGATGTCTTCGACCATGAGTTCGAACCCGCTACTTTCTCCCAGGCCGGGAATTGGGGGAGGGGAAACGGCATAACTTTGTGCCTCCGGAATTTCGAGATAGGCCAGTTCATTGAATCGTGTCGTGATGGCATCCACTCCCAAGGCTTTGCTTTTCCGTTTGTTCCAGTTTTCGAGCATGACGAAAATGGAAGCTGCGTTGGAATTTTGGGCATTATCCATCATGGAGAAACCATTGATAGCAATATAGGTTTTTACCCCGTCGATTTGTTTCAGTATCTCACCTGCCTTGGCTGATGCGGCTTGGGTACGAGATAGGGAAGAACCATCCGGTAATTGCATGGAAACCACGAAATATCCCTGATCCTCGTTCGGGACGAAAGTGGTTGGTAGTCGTAAGAAACCGATGAATGCCAGTATGGCAAGTACCAAGAATGCCAGAATGGCTAATGTCGATTTCCGAATAAAACCTTGTACTACCCACGTGTACCCGTTCGTGGTTTTCTCGAAAAACTTGTTAAATCCTTTGAACAGGAAGAATTTGGATGGTTTGGCAGGTTTTAGGAAAAGGGCGCATAATGCGGGACTTAGAGTCAGGGCATTGAACCCGCTGATAACGGTTGCAGCCGCAATGGTTAAGGCGAATTGCTTGTAAAGCATTCCCGTGATCCCGCCAATAAATGCGGTCGGGATGAACACGGCCAGGAGGACAAGGATAATGCCCACGATAGCCCCCGACACCTCTTTCATGGCTTGAGTGACAGCAGATTTCATGTCTGCATATTTTCCGGTCTCGATCAGACGGTAACTGTTCTCGACAATAATGATCGCATCATCTACTACCAACCCAATGGCCAGCACCAACCCGAAAAGGGTTAGTGTATTGATAGAAAAGCCCATGAGTCCCATGAACGTGAAGGTCCCGACAAGTGATACCGGAATGGCGATCAGGGGGATTAGCATGGCTCTCCAGTTTTGTAAGAAGATCAGAATGACAATTAACACGAGTAAAAAAGCAGTCCCCAATGTTTTATATATTTCTTTGACTGATGCACGAATGAATTCGGTCGTGTCGAGCGTGATATTTAGATGTACACCTTCGGGTAAATACGAGGATAGCGTGTTTACCCGGGCTTTGATACGTTGGGCCACGTCCAAGGCGTTTGCTCCCGGAAGTTGATAAATGGCTATGGCGGCTACTGCCTGTCCTTTTAGCAGGGCATTTGTCGAGTACGTTTGGCTTCCCAATTCGATTGTAGCCACGTCTTTTAGCCGTAGGTATCTCCCGTCGGAAAGTGTTTTTACAATGATGTTCCCGAATTCTTCTTCACTAACCAACAAACCTTGGGTTTCCAGCGTGTATTGGAAGGCTACCGGGCTAGCAAGTGGGGGAGCCCCGACTGCCCCGGGGGCTACTTGTATGTTTTGGCTTTCAATGGCGGAGATTATCTCTTGTGGACTGACACCCCGGATGGTTAGTAAGTCGGGATTCAGCCATAGACGCATACTGTAATTTCCGGCTCCGAATTCCCCGACACTACCTACTCCTTTTACTCGTGATAATTCGTTCACGAGGTTCAATTCAGCATAGTTGGATAAATAAAGAGCGTCATAACTCGGATTATCGGAGGTCAACGTGAGAAACATGACCACGTTGGTGGATTCTTTGGTGGTGGTGACCCCTATTTTTGTCACTTCTTGAGGAAGTGAGCTTAGGGTCATGTTCACCCGGTTCTGTACGAGAACGGTAGCCATGTTCAGGTCGGTACCGACCTCGAAGGTTACGGTAAGCCGATAGACCCCGGCACTGGAAGAAGTGGATGACATATAAAGCATTCCTTCGACCCCGTTGACTTGTTGCTCGATCGGAGTGGCTACCATCTGTGCGATGGTGGTGGCATTTGCCCCTGGGTATTGAGCTTCCACGACTACCGTGGGTGGGGTTATCGTGGGATATTGTTCCACGGGTAATGATCTCAACGTGATCACACCTGCAACCACGATTAATATAGATAGGACGGTGGCAAATATCGGTCGATTGATGAAAAAGCGAGATAACATCTTGTTGATTTTAAATTTTAGATTTCAGATTTTAAATTTCAACAACGCGAGTTGGTTGCTTTTAGATGAATGATTTTTAGTTTTAGATTTTGTAATTCTCAAAGCGTTGTCTTTGTGCGATTGGAATCTAAAATCTAAAATCGTAAATCATTAAATCATAGAGTTGGTTTGATTTTCATTCCCGGGCGTACATTGATGAGGGCCTTGGTCACGTAGCGATCTTCTAGGGTAAGGCCGCTGGTGATTTCTCGCATCCCATCGGGAGTGAGTACTCCGACTTCAACTTGACGGAAGACGATCGTGTCATCCGGTCCCACGAGATAAACATAGCGTCCGCCTTGATTGGTACCGAGAGACGATTCCGGAATGACAATCGCTTTCGGGACACTTTTGTAGGGGACGATGACTTTCACGTACATCCCGCTAAGAAGTTCCCCGTTCGGGTTGCGGGCGATGGCTCGCAGGTTGAGGGTTCCCGTGGTGAGATCAATGTTTGGGGAATTGTAATCCAAAGCGGCGATCCAAGTCTTTTCCGGGTTATTCACGTCCTGTATCGTAACCGGGAGGGCAGACGGGGTATTCTTGGGCAACCGGGCAAAGTCCGGATAAGCCATATTGAAATAGAGATACATTTGGTTGTCCTTGTATATGGTGGCTAGAGCCGAATTCCCGGCATCAGTTCCGACCATATTGCCCGGATCGACCATGTTCCGGGAGATTCGCCCGGTAAAAGGTGCTTTCACGATACAGTATGAAAGGTCTATATTGGCCAGACTTAACTGGCTCCGGGCCTCTTCGTAAGCCGCAAGGGCTTCTCCATAATCGGATTGGGCTTGAAGGTAGTCTATCTCGCTGATTGCTTTGGTTTTTACGGCTTCCTGCATCCGTTCGTAGGATGCTTTTGTGTAGGCGAGCTTCGATTTACTACTTTCCACGTTTGCCTCGGCTTGTGTCACTTTATCTTTATAAGGTTGTGGCTCAATCACGAAAAGAGTTTGCCCTTCGCTGACCCGTTGTCCGGGAGTAAATTGATAGGATTCCAAGTAGCCCGAAACTCGTGCCACGAGATTTACCGTTTGTTCCGCTTGTAGATACCCCGGGTACTCAAACGTATAGACTACCGTGCGCAACTGCGGGTGGTCAACGGCAACCGAAGGTGTTGGAGTTGTTTCCTGTTGTTTCTTCGATTTGCCGCATCCGGCCAAAAGAAGAATGGAAATAACGCAAATAATGGAAAATGCTTTCATATGGTTAGTTTATAAAGTTCTTAAAATTCACTTACGGGCCATCCCCCTCCTAGGGCTTGATAAAGTTCTATCAGGTAGCGAAGGGAGGCAGTTCTGGCTTCCACAAGGGAATTTTCGTAGTTCAAAAGACTGATTTGGGAACTTAACACAGTCTGGTAACTGGCCAAGCCATTTTTATATTGTTCTATCGCAAGGTCTAATGTTAATTGTGACTGTTGGAATGCATCGTTCAAGGCGGATATTTGCAGGAGTGATTTATTGTAAGTTACCAGAGCATTATCCACCTCTTGCAAGGCGGTCAGTAATGTTTGATTGTACGAGTTGATTTCTTCGTCAAGTTGTAATTGGGCAGATTTCTTGGATTCCACTAAGTTTCTACCGCTGAAAATGGTCCATTTGATAGAAGGTGCGATCTGCCAGATCATGTTTTCCTTATTGGTAAACTGTTCGAAGTTTTCGGACGAGTAACCGAAGAACCCGGTCACGAGGAACTTGGGCCACCAGTCGGCTCGGCTTGCCCCCACGGCCTCGGCTAATCCGTCAATCGTTCTCTCTGCCGAACGTACATCAGGACGCTGGCGGATCAGGTTGGCGGGAATACCGTTTGCGGCTTGCCGGGGATTAGTCGGGATGGGACGGATTTTCAATAACGAGTCCCGGATGGCAACCGAATGTTCACCGATAAGAACCCCGATTAGATTGATCTGCTGGGCGATGGTCGATTCGATTCCCGGTAATGACGCTTTGGTTTGCAGGTAGAGGCTCTTGGCTTGTGCCGCATCAAGTTGGGAGGCTAATCCGAGTTTAAACCTTGATTCGGTGAGTTCCATAACCTTCTTTTGTGATTCGATGTTTTCACGGGTTACTTCCAGTTGTTTTTGGGCACTCCGCAGGTTGATGTATGCCGTGGATAATTGTGCGGCAAGAGATACCATCACTCCCCGGTAATCTTCTTGTGCGGCAAGGTAAAATTCTTTTTGAGAAGAACTCTCTTTCCGGATTCGTCCGAACACGTCGAGTTCCCAGTTTAGGTTGACGGTGGCAGTTCCATTCCGTTCGATAATATTTTTCTTATCTGCGCTAAGGCTGCTTTTTTCCGGGGCATAGTTGGCTGAAAAATAGATGGTCGGGTAGTAGGGACTGCGATCCACCCGCAATTTTGCTTTTGCCATCTCTATTTTGCGAATAGCATTCCGCACATCGTAGTTTTTGATCACGGCTTTATTGATAAGCGTGTCGAGAATCGGATCTTTGAACAGTTGCCACCATTCATCGTTGGAGGGTAAGGTTTGTTGCAAATTCGAATGTTCGCTTACCTTTTTATAAGGCTTGGTCTTTTCCGGTTGGTCGGGTTTGTATTGTCCGGCATTTCCGGCCGAAGGGATAAGGGTGAATAGAAATAATGTTAGGAAATAACTTCCCATTCTCGTGATAGCAGCCAAATTCATAACGTATGCGTTGATTGTTCGTTTATAGTGGGGCGTGTCAAAAGTCGTTTGACACACCCTTGTGTATTGCTGCTATACGTTTTTTAAAAGAAAAATGTTAGAAGAAGAAACCCATTTTATCGGTTACGATAATGACTTGGGCTGACGGGGCACCTAATAATTGTCGTTCCAGTTCAGATGCCGGACGAATCTGTATGATCTGTACCGGATCAATATTGAAACTTCTTGTCAGACGGTTGTTGATAACCAGAGCCGGTTCTTCCAGCTTTTCGGGATTCAAGGTGTATTCCTGTTTGTTGTACTTGTATTTCAGCACGCCGTTGGCATAACTGATGAATTGTCCTTTTTTCTGTTTCGTGTTGATTACCACGTATGATTTTTTGGCATTCGTCGGGGAGGTAATCATGTTCACGGTGGCAATTTCATCGGGAATACCGTTTTTAAGGGAATCGGCTGCGTATTCGATACCGTCGATCACGTAAGCTACTTCCGAGTTTTTGGCATTTACTTTTATACGGGTTTTCCCGTTTTCTTGAATAACTTCCAGACCGTTGGAAATGGATTCTCCCATCCCTTCCATATCCGATTCTCCGTTAAACATGGGACCCATGTCACGGAACATTTCTTCCGCTTTTTTGAGCATATCGTCCATGCTGCCGAAACTTTCCCGGAATGAACCAAAGGGATCTTTCCCGAAAATGGAATCTCTTTTTATACCAAAGTGTTCTTCCAGTTTTTTGATAAAATCAGAACCGGATGCAACTTGATCTGTCGGCGTGTTGATGTAAGCTAAGCGATCAAGTCCTTTCACTTTTAGTGCATTGGCGATTTCATCCACGTTATCTAGTTGGATGTTCCCCTTGAGTTCCACGATAGAAAGTGTTTCTGCATCCTCGCTCCATAAAACGAGAGACGTGATATGTTCTTCATGTTGTGTCACATAGAGGTATTCTTGACTGTAAGCCCCCCTGTGACTGCGCACAAGTGTGTATTTGGCCTCGTTTTCCACGATCGGGGTGATTCGTTGAGAAATTTCTTCCACAACCTTGGGGGTGGCCCGTTTGATGTCAACTTGCATCACGTTGATCTCTTTCATATCTTTTAAAGCCTCTTCCGCAGGTAGAGATAGGTCTCCTTGTTTGTAAAGGCTGTAAAGCGACGGGTTTAACATCGTTACGGTTATACCATCTTTGTTGCGGAATGCTTTCATTTCTTTGTCGACCTGAGCCTGTAATGGTAGGATCGTGACAAGGCTTACCATCATGCCTGTTAATAGACTTTTGATCTTCATAACTTGATTATTTTAATGTTTTACTGACACATACTTCTATTTGGAGAGTAAATGTAATGCAATAATTCGTTCATTCTCCTCTGCTTAACGTTATTTACAAAAGTTATACCATTGGGCGATAAATTTTATACCTTTGACAACGAAAAGTTGATTGTAAATTGTAAATTTTAGATTTTAAATTGAGTTTCGTGAAGAGAGTAATCTAAAATCTAAAATCTAAAATCTAAAATAATTATGTTGTATAATTTTGGAATTATTGCATATCGTTGTGCTATTGGCGTGGCTTCTCTTTTTAACGAAAAAGCAGCGTTATGGGTGAAAGGGCGAAAAGGAATATGGAAACGGATGGAGGCTGTTGAGCGTGGAAAGGGGCGATTGGTGTGGTTTCACGCCGCATCGCTGGGAGAATTCGAGCAAGGACGTCCGGTGATTGAAAAATTGAAGGAGATGGAGCCTCACACGAAAATATTATTGACCTTTTTCTCTCCTTCCGGGTACGAGATTCGCAAGAATTATCAAGGAGCCGATTATATCTATTATTTACCGATTGATACTCCTTCAAATGCCCGTCGTTTCGTGGAAACATGGAAACCGGATGCTGCCGTGTTCGTGAAATATGAGTACTGGTATAATTATCTGAATGAACTGCATAAACATCAGGTGCCGACGTATTTAATCTCTGCAATTTTCCGTCCGGGGCAACCGTTCTTTAAGAAATGGGGGAATCTGCATCGTCGTATGCTCGAGTTCTTTACTCGTCTTTTCGTACAGGATGAGGAATCCGTAAAGTTGTTGTCGACGATTGGCATTACTCACGTGCAACAGACGGGAGATACTCGTTTTGACCGGGTAAAACAGATTGCAGATGCGGCAAAAAGAATCGAAAAGGTGGAGGCTTTCTGTAATGACCGGAGAGCCGTGGTCTGTGGTAGTACTTGGCCCGGAGACGAAGATATTATTCTGGATTATATCAATGCACAGGAAGGAAATTACAAGTGGATTATCGTGCCTCACGAGATCGGGGAGGGGCATATCAAAGATATTTTGGGCAAGTGTCGTAAGTCGGTAGCTCGCTATACAGATGAGACGGCCGACGTGACGAAATGTCAGGTTCTCGTGGTCGATACGATCGGGGTGCTGTCTTCAATCTATCGTTACGGTTCTATCTCTTATGTCGGAGGTGGTTTTGGAAAAGGGATTCATAACACGCTTGAGGCTGCCATCTACGGTATCCCGGTGATATTCGGACCAAAATATCACAAATTTAAAGAGGCTGTTGATCTGATCGCTTGTGGCGGGGCATTTTCCATCTCGGATAAGGAGCAATTTACTTCCTTGATGGATTCATTAATAAATAGCCCGGCAATCGCTGAGGCTGCCGGGCAAAGTGCTTTAAAGTTCGTCAATCAACAACTGGGTGCGACAGATGCGGTTATCCGTCAGTTAGTAAATTAAAATTTCTTCAATTTCTTCCTCGACTTCCGTGCCCGTGAGCCATGATTTCAATACTTTGATAATGGCAGAGCGGGTAAGGTTCTCGAAACTTGCAATGCGACATTTGTGATCCATGTTGGCTTTCATGTACTTGCGGCATTTGTCGTTTTTCTTTAGGTCGACAGCTGTGGCACTCCAAGGATCACTTCCTCCGTAAATGAAAAGAATGTTTTCTGCATTGGTCTGTAACCAGTGATTAATATCCTGTAATTGTTGCGTGTTGAACGGGGCATTCTCATATCCTTTAGGCATGGCGAAATCGAACGTGATGATTGGCTCCGGTTCATCCTTGAAGAATTTTTTGAACGGTTTGGTATTATAAGCGTACATCCCTGTTTCTGTTAGAGCGGCATAATAGAACGCCTGTAAATTCTCCATGGCCTTGTCGTCAAAGAAATCCGGGGATGATACTTTCACCAGGTAGTTGAATATTTCGTTGTAGTCGTCTTCTTCCGGTTGAGGCATATCATTGATGTTGTTTCCCCATTGCCAGAATGCAAACGGAAATTCTAGGATCGTGAGCTTTAACGCCCGTTCTGTACCACCGACTTTATTGAAGGAATATCCTTTGGTTTGTGTTAATTCCTGCATGAGTGGCATGAGTTTGTCCAAATTCTCAAGACATCTCTTTTGAAAATCGAAGATTTGCCATTTGATGTCTTTTCCCCCACCTTCCAGCAATTTTCTGTTTTCCGGGGTTCCACCTAGTTTGGAAAGGAATTTTTCTAACCGGGGATCAATTTTTTCCAAGTTAATGGGAGCCACGTAAGGAACACTTAATTCCACGTCTTCCGGGTAGAAATAACGGTGATAGACGGTTGTCTGTCCCCCTTTGCTGATTCCCGTGGAGATCCATTTCGTGTTCGGATATATCTTTTGTCGTAAGGCTTGAATAATCTCGTGCTGGTCAGTGGCAGCCTGTTTCAAGGTTAAGTCTGTCCACGGTGTTTCTCCTTCGGGTTTACTGTTGTTGAAAAAGCGGTGTTCGATGGTAAGCTGGTTAGTCTTGAATAGTTTTGACAACTCGCTTTCTGCCGGGGAGTAAATCCCGTACCCTTCGAGGATGGCTACCATGGGAGCGTTGAAATCCCGATGTCCCAGTAATACCCTTTGTTTGAAAGTTCCTTTCGAGGGATTATTGTGGTCTATTGGCTGCTCGTACCAGAATTCGTAATATTCCGTGTAAGGTTGAACTTTTAGTTCCCGAATACCGGATATTTCTTTGATTTGTTGTAATTTCTGTAATAACGGGCCGTTTGCAAGTACGGATCCGCAAGCTAATAATAGAGTTACAAAAAGTGAAAATACATATCTCATAGTTCAGTTCTTTGCGTTATTGTGCTGCAAGGTATAAATTATTTCTGTTTTTTCTTGTCTCGTCCGCACTTTTGTGTAAAAAAGGTATCTTTGTAACACAAATTAAAATATGATGTTATGAGAAAAATTTTATTTATCCTTGTTCTTGTTTTGGGTATAGGAGGTGTAAGTATCGCTCAGACAGCACAAACTCAACCTTCTAAAGAATACGTTACTGCGTTGAAAAAAATGATCGTGGTTTCTGGAAGCGATGCGACATTCAAGCTTGTTATCCCGCAAATGTTTGCCATGATGAAACAACAACTCCCGAATGTTCCTGCTGAATTTTGGAGTGAGGCAGAAAAAGAGATGATGAAGACATTGGTGGATGACTTGGTTGAAATGTTAGCCCCGATTTATCATAAACGTCTAACGTTGTCTGATTTACAGGAAATCACGAAATTTTACGAATCTCCTGTCGGTAAAAAAATGGCTGCCGCACAACCGGCAATCGCTACTGAAAGTATGGCTGTCGGACAACAATGGGGAATGAAGATTGCGACGAAAGTACAGGAGTCGTTGAAGGCGAAAGGGTATTTATAGGAGTTGATAAGGTTTGTAAGGTTTATAAGGTAGTGGGTGGTTGGACTTTGGGATCAACCTCGTGAAATTTCCGCATTATAAACCTTATGAACTTTTAAACTTGTTTATTTTGTTGAGATGAATTGGCTGCAAAAGTATAGAGAGGATTATTCGGCGACAATCAAAATCGGGGTGCCGATTGTGTTGGGACAATTAGGGATTGTGGTTGTCGGATTGGTGGATAATATTATGGTGGGACATTTCAGTACGTCTGATTTGGCAGCCGCTTCTTTCGTAAATAGCGTGTTTAATATTCCGATCCTGTTCGGGATGGGATTTTCTTATGGCTTGACGCCTTTGGTCGGACAATTCTTCGGGCGAGGTGACAAGTTCAGGGTTGGCGGGTTGTTGCGTAACAGCCTGTTGGCAAACTTTATGATCGGTTTATTCCTTTCTGTGGTGATGGGAATTATGTACTTGAATGTACATAGGATGGGACAACCGGAAGAGTTGTTACCCTTGATTCGGCCTTATTTTTTGTTGCAATTGACTTCTCTCGTGTTTGTTATGATGTTTAATAGTTTCAAGCAGTTTGCTGATGGCATCACAGATACAAAGACTTCCATGTGGATTATGTTGTCGGCTAACCTGTTGAATATTATCGGAAATTCCCTATTGATTTATGGTGTGTGGGGACTTCCGGCATTGGGATTGACAGGAGCTGGAATTTCTACTCTGACCTCGCGGATTTTCATGTTCGTGGCTTTTGCTATTCTCTTTTTCCGGAAACAATCTTATCGGCGTTACCTTGTCGGTTACCACCGAACGACTTATAACACGGGAGATTTGAAAGTGTTGAATAGAATGGGGATGATGGTCGGTTTACAAATGGGAATGGAGACAGCATTATTCAGTATTAGTGGAGTTATGATCGGTTGGTTGGGAACGGTTCCCTTGGCAGCCCATCAGGTGGTGGCCTCTATCTCCACGTTAGGATTTATGGTCTATTATGGAGTTGGATCGGCTGTTTCTATCCGGGTGAGTAATTTCTTTGGGCGGGGAGATATTGCGGGAGTTCGACGGGCAACTTTGGCTGGAACCCATTTGCTGGGATTATTGGCAATCTCGGTTTCCGTGTTCTTTTTGTTGGTGCGGGAGCATATCGGGTGGTTGTATACTTCGTCAGAAGACGTGGTAAACTTGGTAGCCGTGTTGATGGTTATTCTGGTATTCTACCAGTTTGGTGACAGTTTACAGATCATTTTTGCTAATGCCTTGCGTGGCGTGGCGGACGTGACCTCTATGGCGGTGATCTCCTTTATCGGGTATTTCGTGATCGCGTTACCGGTTTCTTATATCTGTGGTTTCGTGTTGGATTGGGGAATCGAGGGAATATGGCTCGGTTACCCCGTGGGCTTAACGCTTACCGGGGGAATGATGTGCTGGCGATTCTATTATTTCTTGCGAAAAAAAGGATAGGATAGTTTCTATCGAGGCATTGTTAAGTCAATGCCCGTTATGGTGAATTTTCTCTTTTAGTCTTTCCCGGATTTCTTCGTAGCCCTTGTGCCTGTTTGTGAAATGTACTGTGTTAATTCCTACTGCTTGTGCGGCCTTCACGTTGGGTTCCAAATCATCGATAAACAGGCACTCTTCGGGTTTTAAGTGATAGCGATTCAGAATCAAGTCGTAAATTTCCCGGTCGGGTTTCACCATGTGTTCCAAGGCGGATATGATTTGCCCGTCAAAGTACTTGAAAACTTCCCGTGTTTTTAGGTAATCGTAGAAATCGACAGACATATTGGAAAGGCAATAAAGTTTGAATCCCAGTGCGGAAAGTTCTTTAATTAAAATTTCAGTTTCGGGAATGGAGACCAATGAATGTTTCACGTGTTCTACGAATTCGTTACAGTCTTCGGGTGGACAACCGGATAAGATGGCAACTTTGTTGATCAGTTCTTGGCGAGTGACGTCTCCCCGGTCGTAGTCCCGCCAATCGTTCAGGAAAAGACGGTTCTCTCTGACAAAATTCACGAGAATAGGATTCCCTTTAAAGGTTTCAATTACTCGTTTGGCATTCCATTCAACAACAACTCCTCCCAGGTCAAAAATAATATTCTTCATATTCTCAATATTAATCGGTTATCTGTTTAAAAATCAATAATAATACCCACGGACGGTAGTAATGTTCCCGTGTCGTTTTTGATGTATCTCATCAGGTAGCGATCCGGGAGTTCGGGGTCGATTTTGTAACTTCCGTCCGGGTTCTCCTGCGGTACGAGTAAATCGGGGCTTTTCGTCTTGTGGTTATAGATATTCTGTATATCGGCATACAGGATTAATGACCATTTTTTGAAATAAAAACTCCGGTCAACCCGAATGTCCAGCTGATGGAACGAGGAGGTCCGTTCGCTATTGAAACGGGAGTAATCAAGATAAGGTTGCCGCTTGGCATCCCAGGCCGCTATTAGTGAACTGGTTTCTGCGTCATAAGGAGTGAAGGGTGCCCCGTTCGTGATTCGCCATTTCATACCTATGTCCCAGAGGCCTAATTTACGGGTTGCCGTGAGGGAAAGAATATGGCGGTTATCCCAACTACTGGGAATATATTCCGAGATCGGTTGCAGGTCATGATTCATTTTCTTGAACTCGGAATAGTAATACGTGTAAGCGAGCGATGCCACGATCCCGAAAAATTCCTGCGTGCGAACCATCAGTTCTACCCCGTACGCTCGTCCCTCGCCGAGAGATTTCACGGGTTCGTCACCTACCGCCACGTAATCGGTACCTTTGTTGGCAAGCACGATGCTATCCAGCAGGGAAACTGGGTAATGGTCGTACGTTTTGTAGAATCCTTCCAGCGTGATTTTTGTCCGGCTACCGGGGCGATATTCCAAACCGGCCACGTAGTGGTTTGTTCCGATATATTGCAACCCGTTTTGTTTGTTCACCAAGTCTCCTTGCTCGTCGGCATATCCCATCGTGGTGTACGAGGGAAGTTGATAATAGCGTCCGGCATTTGCATTAATAAACCATTCGGGGGAGAGTGAGTAGGAGAGTGACAACCGGGGTGATGCCTGTTTGAAAGGATTGTTCATTCCCGACGTGTAACTATTCCCGTCAACTCGGACTCCTACCGAAACTGCGAGACGTTCTAGAAAGAAATTTTTACTGATTTGCCCGAAGAGAGACCATTTGAAGAAATCAAAATTCTTGTCGTAGTGTACATGATTCAATTTTCCGAGGGTATATAATTCTCTTGTTGTCTTGTTTTTGTAAGTAGCATATTCGATCCCGGCCCCGACATTCAACTTGATGTCATGTCGTAACAAATGATTGTGTTCGAATCGGAATTTATTCTCCGTTTCGCCGGAATTATAATCCACCAGTTTCGTTTGGCTTTTGTCGTTGTTGGTGTATTTCTCGATCTCGTTTTGTAGGGAACTGCGACTGAGTACGAAAAGGTGGTTCCAACGATTCCCGTAATGTTTGTAGGTAATTCCAAGCGTGTAACTCCATTGCACGCTCTCCGGCAGGTAGTTGAGCATATATCTTTGGTCATCATCGGGATCTTTCATCCCTTTATTGAGATTATTAACATCGTACGCCCCGATGCCCAGTATAGTTAATTCGTTTTTTTGATTGAACTTTGTTTCCGTCTTGAACTGGAAATCATTATACACGGGCAGAAAAGGGAGACCGATCATGTCGAACAGGAATTTCAGGTAACTTCTGCGGGCGGACATGATGAATGTGGTTTTAGGTGCCAGAGGCCCGTCCAGCGATAGCCCGAAATCTGTTGCCCCTAAAGTCCCCCGCACTTTTATTTTGTCCGGGTTCCCCGCTATTTGTCGGAAGTCAAGCAAGGAACTCATCAGGTTCCCCCGGGAGGCAGGGAATGCTCCCGAGTAGAAATTGACTTCCTTCACGAAATCGATATTCACGATACTAACCACACCACCCGATGCTCCTTGCGTGGCAAAGTGATTCAGGTTTGGTAATTCCACGTCGTCCAGGTAGAAGCGGTTTTCGCTGGGGCCTCCGCCTCGGACGATGAAATCGTTTCTGAAGGCGGGAGAGGAGAGAACTCCAGGCATGGATTGTAATACTTTCGATATATCCCGATTCCCGCCGGGGGTCTTTTCTATTTCGGCGATACCGATGCGTTGTAAGGAGACGGGACTTTCCACCGTTTTGCGGAAAGGGTTGGTTTTGACTGTTACTTGTTCCAAGTTGACTTGGCTTTCTTCCAGTCCCACGTTTACCATGCGTTCCGATGCGGTGTTTACCATGAATTCTTCCGATAATTTTGTCGTGTAGCCGACGCTACTCACTTCCAAGCGGTTGAAACCCAAAGGTACGTTTTCTATGCGAAAGTATCCGTTTTCGTCGGCTGCCGTTCCTGTGGTTGTTTTCCAAATCACCACGTTGGCAAAAGGTATGGGTTCATTGTTTTTACTGTCAAAAACCCGTCCCTTCACTACACCTGTTTGTTGTGCGGAAAGGCAAAGAGGAAGAAATAATAACAGGGTAAAAACAAATCGTATAATAGTTTTCATGTTATTTTGTATCTCTTGCAAAAGTAATTAAAAATAGCTGATTTGTCAACAGGGGATAATCTAAACTAATTCCAGTGTAAATTCGGAGATATCATTGGGTAATAATACAGCACGCCCTTTTACAGCTCTTTCATTACCCTTTCATAGCCCTTTGCCAATAGAGTTACATGAGGATGGTAACGATGTGTGCAGGATTGTATGTGATTATAACCCGAAGAGTTGTTTGGGTGTGTAATTGATTTTCTTGGTGTTATGGAAATAAGAGAATGTTGTTGTAAATATTTTCTACTTTTTCTTGTAAAAAAAATGTCATTTTGTTTGGAGTTTGAGAAAAAAGATCTACTTTTGCACCCGAGTTCACGCCCAGGTGGCGGAATTGGTAGACGCGCTGGACTCAAAATCCAGTGTCCCTTAAAGACGTGCGGGTTCGATTCCCGCCCTGGGTACAAAAATCCCCTCTTAATCAACTGATTTTGAGGGGATTTTGATTTTTTAGGTAGCCAAAGGGTAGCCAAAATGACAAAAAACATAGGAATAAAAGGAAAAATGTCGATGAGGTACCGGTAAACGGTTACCGATTCAGTAACCCGATTACCCAAGACTACACGACTTGACACGTGAAATGACGTCTAATAGACGATATTTGCCGGGAACGGTGAAAACCGGGTAACAAAAAACGTGGGCATTTTGTTACTCGTTCAAACTTGACGCCTCAGGTTTTATCAGGTTCTCGCTTGTTTAACGCTTGATTTTTCAAATAAAAATCCCCGGCCATGATTGGACCGGGGACACTTACAAACAGGATGGGTGGTACTAGTATCTGTTCAGGAAATCTTTAACCCGTTTCAGGTTACCGGGTTCACAGTAAAGGTTCACCAGCTCTATTTTGTTGCTTGAAACAGATATACTTCCCGATTCTTCCAACCTGAAAATGACGTGATCATCACCAAAATACCACCTGCAAACCTTGTCACCGTCCTCTAGCTGGTGTATAACCGGGTGAGGGATGGTTTCAATGTAATCGTTGATGATCGTGTCGTTATCGGCCTGTATCGTGACGTAACCGTCTCGTTGCACGTGAATAAATATTTTACTCCCGTTGAAATCGTCAACGTACACGATGCGGGTTGCATCTTCATGGGTTTTCTCTAGGTCGCACGGCCAGTTCTTTAGGCTCGTGCTTGTGTTTTTGTTTTGCATTGAGTGTTTAGGAATAAAAAAGCCCATTGTTTAGGTGTCCTCGGTCACTCTAGTAAACCGTGTGGGTGTTTCCACTGCCACCACCATACAACGGGCAAAATACGTTCATTACAACCGCTTTAGACGGTCGCTAGAGTTTTTTTAGGAATGGCAAATCTAGCTATTCTCTCTTGATGATCAAAATTTGATTCAAGAAATATGTAGATGAATGTTGTTTTCATATCACTCCTTGCCCGGTAAACTTTGCGCCCACGATCGAGCCAAAGCCTCACCAGACGTGGTAAAATCATCCTCGTTGTATTCTATCCCTAGATACATGCAAATAGCCTTGTTCTCAAACATTGCCCGTCTCGTCCAGTTGTCATAGGGATTGTTGGCGGGTTCTGGTTGCTCTATCCCTGTCACGTTGGCAAAAAAACTCATCCTGCTTGACGGGTTCTCGCTTAACCGCCTTTGTAGCTCGTCAAATCTCTTTCTCTCGCTCGTTGTCATGTTTCCCGGTTTAAATAAATTCATACGCTTCTTTATCTTCATGAAAATTACCGTCCCCGTCTAGCCAACATAGGCACCTACGGCCATCCTGTGAGGTACTGATACCCTTGCCAAAATTGTCGTTACCCACAACAAACGTGTTTAACTCGTCAATCGCCTTTTTCACGTTGTCAACGAGTTGCATGGCGTGTTCCCGTTCCCCTGTCGGTAAAATCGTGTATTCTCTCTCCTTGCTTTCTACCCAATCAAGGGAAACGCCCACGACACCCCTGTTGATTTCAAACGCCTCTATTTCCAAGGGGGTGGAAGTGTGATATAATAGAGCCTTTTTCAATTCCCTGGCGTTGTTCTCGATGGTCTCGTTCAATCTATCCAGCGTTTCTTTATAGTCTGCATCACGCTTGAAACTGATTCTTATTCTTGATGAATCTTTTTGAGCCATCTCGATCGCTCGATCATGCAAGATCACGCACGATGAACCCAAGTCCCTCAATTCCCCGGTTCCAAAAGCAAATCCCGTCTCGATCATGTCGTTCACGATCGTCTGGATTTTTTCAACATTCATTTCATGACGCTTGACCTCTCTATCAAGCCCGTTTTTTTTAATTGGTTCCATAAATTTTAAAATTAAATTGTTAATAATATTTTTACTCTTGCCGTGATGTTACCGTGATGTTACCCTTTTACCCTTGCCCTAACCTTGTCCCAATTTTTGTTTTACCCTTACCCTAACCTTATCCCATTCTGGTGACACCCTTGCCGTGATCTTGCCGTGATTTTTTTGTTTTCCCCTTGCGGTAATCTTGCGGTCGTCCTCGCTACCATCCCTTTGTAACCCTCACCGTGATCTCATCGTTGTACCACCTTGAAAGCGTGGATGAGGGGAAAGCCCTTTTTTTTGTCGTGCAACCTCAAACAAGGCTTTTTAAGGGCATCAATCATCACGTCACGATAAAATATCACGATTGACCCTCAAAACGTCTCAAAAGACGGGGAACGGGCTTTAAATCGTGTTTTCATGCCCGTTGATTAAGTCTTTATCACTTCCCTAATCATTCCCTTGTTCCCAAACACGTCAACGCCGGGATGATCCCTCTTGAAATCGTTGATGAAGTCTAGCCCCCTGTCGGTTCCAAGAAACTCCTTGATGTTATCCCCTAAACCTAGGATCTTGACAACATCATCGGCGTTGAAAAATATCTCCCCGGTTTTCTTGTCTTGTATCACTTGTACCGGGGTACCTTGAAAGTGATCCATGAAATAAATGTAATTTTTATCCTCTCCTGTCTTTTGCATGATGTTCTATTTTTACCTCTCGCCGTTACCAAATCGGTAACCAAATACAAGTAATCAAGCACGATTAAAATTCACGTGTCAAAATCTCGTTTTTAACATTTGGGTTACCGATTCAGGAACTATTTACAACTTAGTATAGCACGAGCGGTTTTTGCCGCTTTCATTTTAACATTTGGGGTGTCGATTTACCGGTAATATTTCACGGCATTCCTGACCTTTTTATCAAGTTCTGTTATCGCGTCGTTTGACACGGTTAACCCATCTTTTATATTACAGGCATCGTTTACCGCTTGCCTCAAATCGTAGGCTTGTTTCTTGGATAAAACGCCCTTCTTTTGAGCCTCGTTTATTTGCTCGATCATCTGCACCTGACCGCCTACCCTTTCAATCAATGAAAGTATGCCCATTTTATAAAGTTCTTGCTTTGTCCTCATCGCTTGTAAATTTAATGATACATCGTTTATTTTCCTTATGGTTTTGTACGTCTCCTTCCATCGTTTCATTATGCCGATGTAAAAAGCCTCGTTGTAAAGCAATCCCCCGGTTACACGTTCCACGTTAAAAGTGGACGGTAAACGCTGTAAATACCTCGTTTCATACCTTAACACGTTCCTGTTCTCGTACAATTCAGGGATTATCTTTCCCTTGGCTTTTTGCTCCCTCACCTTGTCATAGAATATAATCGTGTTCTTGTGATTGAAATAATATAACGCCCCTTCTGGAATCATGGGGGATCGTTTGTAATACTTCAATTCTCCCAGATGGTTAAAGTAGTTTTCCACGGGTTGCCTCATGATGAAGTTTTGGGCCAAGTCTATCCTCGTTACCGTTGCTTTATCCACGTGCAAGTGCAAAGTGTCTGATAACTTCTCTATCGCCCTCTGCGTGTCACCCCGGCCTAGCGTTTGGAAATTATCCCCAAGGTAAAACTTGCAAAGGCTACCATCCGTGATGTTAACCCCGTCTTCCCTGACCGCTATTTTATACCCGTCAAGATTCCCGGTTATAACCGTGCCATCTACAAACGTGTGTTCCCCTGTCACGTTGAAATAGCACGGTGTTTCACCGAGAAAGTCCACGTTCATCCCGTCACTCTTTCTTAACTTGAAATCCAGATTGTCATACATAACGGTTACCGATTTAGTAACAGAATACAGCTTGTAATAGAGGGGTGTTGATTTAATCCAACCCCTCATCGGTGGCGGTTACTGATTTGGTAACCCGCTCCCTTAACCCTTGCATCTCGTCATCGTATTCCCCCTCGCACACGGCGTTATAAAGTGCCTCCCGGTTATTCCTCTGTCCCCTCGCTATGAACACTTCCACGATCGCCCCCGGTTGTATCTTCCCCTCTACAAACTTGGCATCACGGTGTACAAATATGAAGGCATCAGCCGTCCCTTTCATGTCCCCGTACCAGTAGGGCAACTCTAGATCTGGATTGTAAATACTGCTGATGTGTGTACCCTTGGATAACGCCAGATCCGCTTTCCTCTGTTCCCCCGCCTTGGTGTGCGTGTTATCCCCGATGTAAATAAATAACTCACGTGTTTTGTTTCTCAACATCTCTAGCGGGTCATAGCTGCCAGTTGACGAGGTGCAGTCTATCCTTAACTTGCTCTTTTGATTTGGTAATTTCTCAAAACGGTAGTAATCGGTGAATATCATAGCGTGCCTCCCTTCTTCATGCAGTAATTTTGGGCTTTTTGTTCTATTTCTTCACTTGTGGCAATCCGGTTCCTTTGTAACCATTGCTCTAGCTCGACACGATTGAAATAGCACATCTTTCCCATCGGTTTAAAATGTGGTATCTCGCCCCTCATCGTGAGCTTGTATAAATAACTCTTTGAAATACCCATGTAGCGGGCTGCCTCGTCACTCGTTAATACTTCTTTTGTGCAAAATATAGTGTTAGCTGTCACCTCGTTGGCAACTTGTTTTAAATCCTCTGTCATGCCTTTTTTATTTAGAGGGTTTGGGCTGTCTGGGGAAAGGTGCAAGACTTCCCCGTCTTTGCCATGTAAACTCATGTTTTAGTCTTGCACTTTCTAATACCATGAGATTACAAAAGCAAAGATGGAGATTAATGGAGATTAAAATAACCTACAATATCCCATTGTAGGATTTTGTGGGGAGTGAATTGCTACTTAAAAATTTTATTGACAATATCAATGTCTGATGGGTAACAACCGGTTTTCTGAATGTCATTAAAATTACTTCTTAATTTACCCGGTTTAATATTAAATAATTCTTCAAATGGTTTCCAAGCTATACGTTTGGTGCCATTGCTGTTCGTGCCTTTTCCTAAGTCTAAAGAGTCGCTCATTTTTTGAGCAAAACAAGAAAGTAATTGCAAGCCTTTAATCCATTCATATTTTTCATTCATTAGTCCCTCTTTTATTGCCTTATGAAAATAAAATGAGGCTTTTTCAGATATTAATATCGATGGGATTGTTTTTGTAGCTTGGGTATCATTGACTATATCCATGAAACTCTTGTACGTTTCCGCTATGGCTTTTATTTTGTCTTCTAACAATTTTGCTATATCTGTGAGATAAAATAAAATGTCGTTAGTTTCTTCATCTGATATTATAGCCTCATTATTTAAATGTTTAATTTGTTGAAACCACCCTGCCTTTTCAGCATAAGGAAGAGTGTATTTTTCTGTTTTGGGAACTTTTTTCAACACATCTCCATATTTAAATTGCATGGCTTTGAGGTGTTTGGGAATATCATCAATTTGGGGGCAAAACTCCCAAAATTCTTTTTTTAAATCTTGTAATGTTATGCTGTCTAACTCTGTTATCTCGTTCCAAACTTTTTCAAAATAAGGTTCAAAAATACTCTTTTTCTTTCCTAATCGTAGGAATATCGCTTTTGCTGTTTTTGCTGACGGATAAGTTTTTTTTGCTTCATTTTCTACAATACATTTGTGCATTAATACGGATCTAGCAAAAAATATTTTTTCAAGAAAGATGTCTTTTAGGCAGCCACACGTCCAATCGTATCTCGATGTTATTTTTCTTATGCTACTCCAAAATATTTTTTCTACATTATCTAATAATTCTATACATTTATCCGTTTTTGGGGTCGGTTTCATAGAGTATTTAATTGGTAGATTAAAATTTGAATTTAGGTAAACTATTTATTGCATCCTCTTTCAACTTATCCACGGCACGGGTGTACTTCTCCGTGTGTTTTAGTCCAGAATGCCCCAAAAGGCTAGCCACGGTCTTTATATTGGCTCCATTGTTAAGGATATTCACTGCAAATGAATGACGGGCACAATGCCAAGTAATATGTTTTGTGATCCCGGCTCTAGCCGTCCAGTGCCTTAAGGCTTTTAGGCACATGGTATGGGAGGGAAGTTTAAATATTACCTCATCCATGTTATCAGGTGACGGGGGGTGCCCGATGATGGAAATTAAGCCGTCATTCAAAGGTATTACCACGTTACTAGCCTTGCTGTGTCCGCTTGTCTTGTTCTGCTCAAATGATAAAAGCCTGTTTGAATAATCCACGTTTGAAAACCTTAACTCCACGACATCACAAAAACGGATCCCCGTGTACAGGCAAAATATAAACGCTCTTCTTATATCGGGGTTTTGGTCTTGATAGTGAGTGTTTAGTAACATTTCAATTTCTTCAATGCTTAAAATGTCCTTTTTTATGACTTGATCGTCTATTTTGCAAGTGATACCGTTGCACGGGTTTTTGTGTATTACATCATGTTCCTCTGCATACTTGACAACCTTTTTGAATCGTTGAAATATAGTGTGTGCTCCTTCCCCAACGCAAATATTTTGTAAGTATTCAACAAATTCTAACATCAAATCCCGGTTGAGGTTGGTTGGCTTGATGAAATTGGCATAAACGGGGTGTTTTTCAGCAAGGAACGATTTAAACTTACCTAGAGCCATCATGATAACCCTAATATCTTTCTTTTGGTAATAGTCTATGTAGTTTTGAAAGTAATCCAAAAAATTGATGTTGTCTTTCTTTTCTAGCCTGTACCCCAGCTCCCCGGCTTTCATTTCTTGTTCTCGTTCAAACCTTATCTTTTTGGCTAGTTCTAGTGTTTCCTTGTTTTGTTGTCGTTCTAGCGGGGTTCTTGGGGCTTGCCATAGATACAATTTGATATACTCTCTTTTCCTGTCTTTTCTGGCGACCTCTTTATCTTGCTTCTCGTCATAAATCATTCTGTACCCCAAGTAATAATCGAGAAAGATGCTTTCTTTCCCGCTTGATAATATTTTAGCTCCTAGTTTAGGGTTGTCTGTTTCATCAGTGCTAATCATGTAGGTATTATCTGACCTAATTTCTTTCCTTGTTGCCATATCTGAAATTGTATCATCTGTTTGTATTCCTTTGATTTCCTTTGCTTGCAAATATAATGATTTATTCTTATTTGGGTAGCCAAAGGGTAGCCAAAAACAATAAAATAAGGTCTTTTTTATGAAATCAATAGAAAGTAATATAATTGATAATCAGTATTATTTGATTCTGTTGTTTTCTTTTGTTTTTCTCGTTTATTCCCGCCCTGGGTACAAAAATCCCCTCTTGATCAGTTGATTTTGAGGGGTTTTGTTTTATCGGGTATAACGGATCAAGTAGTAATTTATGTTGGTTGGGGATAAAATTTTTGTGTTTACTTGTTATGTAAAATCTAATATATTTGTACTACAAATAGTTGAAAACATATAAATAAAAAACATGACGAGTGAGTATTAAATTAACTTTTAAAAATCACAAGCGACATGGGCTATCAAAATATAAAACATATTGCGGATTACGAAATAAAAAACATCACGAGAGAATGGGGTTTCCGATTTGTCGTCACTTTTTTGACAAGCTTGATAACATGGATTCATCTTAACACTCAAAGCAATTTATTTCATCCTGAATGGATAGCCATCTCGCTTCCTTCCACTATTCCATACGTGAATACCTATCTTACGGTTTACTTTCAACTCATCCTCGCCATTTTTTGGGGAGGGAATTGGATCATACACAACAAAACAGATGAATCTGCTCAAGCCCTATCCATCCGTCCTTTTTCTAATATAGAACTCTTATGGGGGAAAATATTAGGATTTCTGAAAATTCAACTAATACTTTCCCTTTCTTGGAATCTAATCGCCCTTGTCATTCATTTGCTTTTAAGCGACGCTCCTTTCAGTCTAGTACCTTATATTTTTTATTACTTAACATTATCGTTACCCGCTTTAATATTTGCAGTCGGGCTCGCCATATTCGTCAAGGGATTCATTAAAAATCGATTCATTTCATTATTTGTATTATTAGCATTTTATGCGATTATTTTATGGAGAGGTAACGTCTATAGCGGTCTCTTCTCGCTTCCTGCCGACACGCTTCCCAATATGTTTTCGGATATTACAGGTTTTCCTAATCTATTCCCTTACCTGCAACAACGTCTCATGTTATGTTTCATGGGAATTGGTCTATTACTCCTCACATCGTCCCAGATCGAACGTATTCCAAATTCAATATTTTCACCACGCCGTACAGGATGGATCGGCATCAGCACTATTTCTTTTGGAATTGCGTGTGCCGTATGGTTCGTCCTTCTCTCCATTCAAGAACAACAATCCCGGGAGACACTCAGGCAAACTTTTGCTCGTTATGAAAATCACCCCAAAGTAGACGTTACTTATCATGAAATCTCGTTCAAACAAAACGGTCATTCATACACTGCACAAAGCAACATGATCCTATATAACCGACGTCCTCAAGGAGTGAAAGAAATCATTCTTTACTTGAATCCGGGATTGATAGTGACCTCCGTAATGCAGGACGACTCTCCGTTGAAATTTACCCGCGATAAACAGGTACTGCTAATTTCCAAACCTCTCGCCCCAAATGATTCCATACAACTCGTCATAGACTACGAGGGAAATATCAACCCTAACATCTGCTACTCCGAAATAACCGATTTAGACGCCGTAAGCCACTACCGGAAACACTACATATTTCAACAAGGAAAAGATTATTTCTACCTACAGCCGGAACTGACCTTGCTTACCCCGGAATGCATCTGGTACCCGACCGGTATCCCGCCCGTGAACGTGCTATCCCCCCAGCTCAGTTTGACAGATTACTGCCAATTCCGGTTATCTGTGATTGGAGAGAAAGAACGTGTAATCCTGTCACAAGGAGAAAGTACTATCCAAGGAGACACCGTATTATTCGACAATAAACACCCCTTGTCCGGAATCACACTCTGCATGGGACCTTACACCCGTAAGGTCCTATCATTAGGGAATATACGTCATGAACTCTATTTGTTAAGAGGACATGATTCCATTGTAAAAAAAATCAATAATCCCCAAGCACTTGCAGAAATCTGGCAACGGTCCAATCCGGAGTATCCTTACAACAAATTAGCTTTGGTAGAAGCCCCACTTCACTTCTGCTCTTACGCCAGACCCTGGAAAAGCAGAAGTGAATTCGTGCAACCGGAAATCTTTTTTCGACCGGAAAGGGAAGCTACCACGTTCACGTTAGATGCGGACGCCTATGCCATCAATCCACATTTCCCCCCCATGCTGGAATGGTACACCTATTTCATGAGGGCAACCCTTTCGGAGGAACGAGATATCTATACTGGAAATTTTTTTGCCAACTTATTACCGAAGTACTATCCCAAGAAAAAAAGCGTACAAAACGAGTACTATCCCAAATCTCAAGAAATTCCTTATCAAGTACAATTTTTCTCTCCCGAATTCCCGGGAATACACCTGTTGTTTGAAAAAATGAGGACATGGATTTTCTCTGACAGGGCTCTCCAAAACTATGGTTACGGCAAAACGTATTTGTCTGCCATCGAAGCTTTCCGCCATCAGGACTTAACGGAGTTGATCAACCATCCGGATGTCATGGATTTTTTCCACTTGAAAGGTCAAATCCTTGCCTCCCAATTACAATGCTTGACTTCCTTGGAGAAGATCAGAACTTTCTTGCAAGAATTTTTAAAAAGTCACAACTTCCAAAACATCAGATATGAAGATTTTTGCCAGGACTTTCACCAGAAACACCACATCGACTTACTAGCACTCACGAGGCAAGCATATCAAACCAACAGCTTACCACTCTTTGTTTTTAAAGACCCGCAGACATTCGAAATTGAGGAAAAAAACGGGGAAAAAAGCTATTTGCAAAAGATAAAAGTGTGGAATAAAGGAAAAGTAGACGGTATACTTACCTTCTGTGACGGTTATACCCATGATACGAACTATTTGATTCGGAGTGGAGAATGTGTAGAAATCAAACGTATAGGGCAAAATACCTATGAGCCCGAATCATGGGAAATACACACCCTTCTATCCCAAAATATACCTTCTGTCTTAAAATTTAATACTCCTCCTATTCCGATCTCATTGCACCACCTGGAAACTGGCATATTCCTAATCGACTCCAACGAATTCTTGTCATCCGCAGATGAATATGTCGTGGATAATTCCGACACGGGTTTCCAATTATATAATTTCGACGGTCTTCTCCTCGAAAAAAATAAAATAATAAACACGAAAGGGATGCAAACCAGTGAAAAAACAACATCGAAGTGGGCTTGTTTTTATAGCCACAACGCTTACGGGTGCCCAGAACAAAGTTATGCCAGTAAAGAATGTGGTTCTGGTAAAGCTCTCGCTGAATGGAGGGTGGAATTGAAAGAATCCGGAATCTATGAAATTTTCGTGTTCAATAATCGTGTATCCCCTGAAGAAAATGAAAAACGCTGGATCGAAGGCAAGAAAAATCCCATGTTCGGACAACAACGTACTCCCGTGCAATACTACACTATCATCCACGAGGATACAGAAGATTCCGTTGAATTGGAAACAAATAACGCTGCTGCGGGCTGGACATCTCTTGGGAAATATACATTACCGGCAGGAGTAGCCAAAGTGGTCTTATCCGACAAAGGTGCTTATCCCTACCAAGTAATTTATGCGGATGCCGTGAAATGGGTAAAAAAATAGGCATGCTAACATAACAATTTATCTCCATTGGGAGAAATAACAAATCATACTCATGTCCCTCACGAAAAATCAAGGTTGTTTTTCTTGGAAATTGATGGATGAAGATCGTGCGAGGTTTTTGTTACTCGCCTGTACCTAATAATAGGTTCTTTGTATTCTCGGTAATAACCGGGTTCATGTTTCAATACCACCTGTTTCGTAAACTTGATCAGTTCTTTGTCAAGTTTCATTTTAGCTATACTATCTTTGATCACTACCGTGTCTTGTACTAATTTTGGAATTCCCATTGTTGTTTGCCATCGGGATTGGATAGTAAATGAGTCATGAATGCTTTCCCGATATCATTCAACTTCTCCATTTGTATATCTTGTCCCCAATAACCCTCATCACATGACAAGAAGCCACAGAAGAAAAAGAATACTAAATTTAAGTGATTCTTGATAATACTTAATTACATGCTGTCTTTAAACCGTATTTCCACGGTGAAAATTTAATGATTAGGCTAATTTTTTCTATCCTGATGCCACAATTGCCAACTATTAAAGAGGTTTTGCCAGATGGAATAAAAAGCTAGAAACACGGAAGCTAACGGATTTAAATACGTGTTTGCCATCCAGATACCCATGGCGGTGTTTTTTTGACCTAGTAATTGACCTCCGGCAATACGATCACCGTATTTGCTTCCTAACCATTTGCCTGTTGCAAAGTGGATCGTGCTGATCATGACGGATGAGATTCCTAAGGCGAGAATCGTATTTTCATTGCCTTTCCCGTGGATGAATATAAAATTAATGGTTTGTCCTAGCGTGAGCAGTAAGCAGATGGCCCAAAGGTAAAATGTAATTCCTTTGTAGCGATTGAGAAAGCTGTTGATTTTAGGGCTGAAAATCTGTAAAGCAAGTGCCACGAAAAACGGTAGGGCTATCACGGGACTAATTTTGCTGAGAATGAGTAGAAAAGAATCCATGAAAGACATATCTCGGTGTGAGCCGATGAAAGAGAAATATACAGGGGCGATAATGGCTACCATGAGATTTCCCACGATCGTGTAGGCGGTTGTAGTTTCCCTTTTGGCACCAAGCATGCTGGCAATGACGACAACGGAAGCGGCCACGGGACATAAAACTCCGATTAAAACACCTTGAGCCACCGTTTCATTCATGTATGCTGATTTTATCGCATAGTAACCTCCGATGCTGATCACAATTTGAAATAGCATGAGCCACAAGTGCATGGAGGAAATTTGTAACTTACGTAAATTAACGGCCACGAAATTTAGGAGTAGGATAATAAATATAAAATAGGGAACTATCCATGCTAACAGGCTACACCAATTGTGCAATAGTAACCCTAGGATAATGGCCATCGGAAGTATATAACTGCGTAATTTAGACATGACTGCTAATTGATTAAAAACGATGCGAAATTACGAAATCCGGATGGGAATTGTGTTGTTGTTATAAAGTTTTTACTTTTGTCCCTTGGGGAGTAAAAAGTGTAAGAATTATGTGGGAATTGCTGTCTTTAAAGGAGAAGAGATCAATGGTAGATGGGAAAAAGGATCGGAACCTGACGACTGGAAGTATAACTCTTGGATTGTTGTGGTTTGCTGTTCCCATGATATTGGGGAATTTGTTACAGCAATTCTATAATATTGCTGATACGCTGATTGTCGGTCAGTTTCTAGGAGCGAAGGCCTTGGCGGCTGTCGGTTCGGCCTACACGTTAATGGTTTTCTTGACTTCAGTACTTTTGGGGTTGTGTATGGGAAGCGGTGCTATTTTTTCGCTGCAATACGGGGCCGGAGACAGGGAAGCGTTAAAACGTAGTACTTTTGTTTCTTTGGTGTTAATTGGTTTGGTTACTTTAGTTTTGAATGTTTCGGTTTTCGTTTGGATTGATCCTATTTTGAGATTATTACAGGTGCCGGAAGATGTTTACCCGTTGATGCGTGATTATCTTTGGGTTATTTTTTGGGGAATCGGGTTCACTTTTATCTATAATTATTACGCTTCGTTGTTGCGGGCAATAGGTAATTCCCTTGTGCCGTTGTGGTTTTTAGGGGTAGCGGTCGTTTTGAATATTGTGCTCGATTTGCTTTTCATTTTGGGGTGTGATTGGGGAGTAAAAGGGGCTGCATGGGCTACTGTTGTTGCGCAGGTCGTTTCGGGAACGGGTCTTTGTGTTTACACGGTTTGGAAGTTCCCGGAGTTCAGGATCCGGCGGGAAGATATGTGTATGAAGTGGCAAACGGTGAAGGAAATTGCTGTCTATTCATCCTTGACTTGTGTCCAGCAGTCCGTGATGAATTTTGGTATATTGATGGTTCAGGGGCTAATCAATAGTTTTGGGGTTGCCGTGATGGCCGCATTTGCAGCTGCAGTCAAGATCGATTCTTTTGCTTATATGCCCGTGCAGGATTTCGGGAATGCTTTCTCGACGTTTATTGCCCAAAATTTTGGCGCCGGGCAAATGAAGCGAATTCGTGATGGAATCCGGGTGGCAGTTATTTCTGCAACTCTTTTTTGTATCTTTATTTCTCTTGTCGTGTTCGGGTTTGCCCGTCCCTTGATGTTAATTTTTGTGCCGGCACATGAAACGGAAATTATTTCTATCGGGATTCAATACCTGCGGATTGAAGGCGCTTTTTATTGCGGGATCGGTTGTTTATTCCTGTTGTACGGTTTTTATCGGGGAATTAGGAAGCCGGGAATGTCGGTCGTGCTGACGGTGATCTCTTTAGGAACCCGTGTCGCTTTGGCTTACACTCTATCTGCAATTCCGGCTGTCGGGGTTGCGGGAATTTGGTGGTCTATCCCTATTGGTTGGTTCTTGGCTGATGTTGTCGGGGTGTGGTATTATCGTAAAAGAATTTATATACGGATTTACGGTAAAGTAAGATAAAACTTTGCATTCTTGTTCGATAATAGTTCGCCCTTGGGTTATGTAGTTTCCTAAAATTGGTTTACTAGATTTGACATTCAATAAATTGTAAAAAA